>Ga0073928_10000754_pt1 | contig 69517 bp, 53 predicted proteins | sample PaiPotPPA55metaG_FD_76969 | JGI IMG/M metagenome (GOLD analysis project Ga0073928, IMG submission 76969) | Iron sulfur acid spring bacterial and archeal communities from Banff, Canada, to study Microbial Dark Matter (Phase II) - Paint Pots PPA... ...
CAAGACCCGCAGGTTGCAGAGCGTGATGTAGATGTTTGTGGCGCGCTTTGCGTCAAGACCCGCAGGTTGCAGAGCGTGATGTAGATGTTTGTGGCGCGCTTTGCGTCAAGACCCGCAGGTTGCTTGTACCACCACTATCGCCTACGCGAGCAACCTGCAGGTCTCTCCACTCCGCATGACGATAAAACCATCATGTTCGCACCCCAGCGAACAAAGAACGCGTTCGCCGGGGACCCCGCACTCCGGTCGAGATGACAATTCCGAGGTGGTTCATTCAGACATCACACCCTAGCCTGCCAGGTAGAACTCGGCGATTTCGAGATCGCCCGGCTGCGTGACCTTGAAGTTGCGCGCGTGGCCTTGTACGACGACGACCGAGACGCCGGCGCGTTCGAGCAGGCTGGCCTCGTCGGTGCCGATGAACTCATCGGCGGCGGCTTCTGAGAATGCCCGGCGCATCAATGAGACAAGCGCGCCCTGCGGTGTCTGGGCATGGACGATCAGCTCGCGTGGGATGGTTGCGGTGATGATGGCGCCATCGGCGGTGCGTTCGACCTGTTTGATGGTGTCGACCGCTGGTGTCCCAACGATGGCCGCACCATGCTTTTCGATGGCGTCGATCGTACGGCCGATGGTGGCGGGATCGATGAGCGGTCGAACGGCGTCGTGGACGAGGACAATATCGTCAGCTGAGTGCGACGGCAGGGCTGCCAAGGCTTTAGCGACGGAGTCCTGGCGTGAATCGCCGCCGGTTACGACATGGACTTTGTCGCCGAGCTGGTGTTCCGCGATCAGCGAGGCCACACGGGCCTGTTCGGTTTTGCGAACCGCCACGTAGATCGCCGTGACGCGCGGCACGGCGAGAAACGCGCGCAGCGAGTGCAGAAGGATGGGTGTTCCCTTGAGTGTAAGGAACTGCTTGGGCGCGCCTCCTGTGGAGGCCATGCGAGTACCGATACCGGCGGCGGGGAGAATGACAAAGACAGACATGGGAAGGTGAGTATAACGCGAACAGGAAACAGGAAGTAGCAAACAGGAAACAGAGAACAGACAGAGACAACAGCTTCCCTCTGGACTGCTTCCTACGCGGACTCGAATCGCAGCATCATCTCGGTAGAAGCCTCGAATCCGAATTTTTCATAGATGGGGCGGCCAAAGGGTGAGGCGTGGAGCGTAACTACGCCGATACCGCGGGTGCGGCACTCGTCCACGGAGAGTTTGAGCAGCTGGTTGGCGAAACCGCGGCCGCGGGCTTCGGGGGCGGTGTAGAAGTTGAGCAGATAAGCGCGTGTGGGCTGGATGTCCATCCAGTGCGGCGGAAAATCCTGAAGGAAGATGCCCGCACCGGCTACTACGCGGCCGTCTTCTTCCAACAGCAGGCCGATGTAGCGGCCGTCGGCGAGGCGTTCGTAAACCCACGGCTCGAACGTTGCATCCATCTCGGCGAAACGGCCTTCGCTGGCGAATTGATTGTCCTGAAACATGCTGTGGCGGTGGGCCGCAATCAGTGCGGCATCGTCGATGGTGGCGTAGCGAAGGTTCGGCATAGAGGATGATAACAACCAGGCGATGATGAAGTTTTAGGGCAGATCTATATCCGGTTTTAGTCACTTCTGGAAGTTGTAAGCAGTGCGGCATTTACTCGATACTCACGCAGCGATAAACCGCAAAAAAGAGGCACCCATCCGTGGTCTGTCAGCATCGAACGAAGCGGAACTGGGTACGGTACAGAGGAGAACGGAAGATGAACCGAATGACGCGATGGAGTGCGAGTGTTGCCCTGACGTTTGCGATGGCTATGCCCTTCGCCTCCGCAGGCGCGCAGGATCGCAGGGATTTTTACAACGGCGCGCGGGGCCGGCATCCCTATAACGACAACTACGATCGCCGCCACAATTATGACGATCGCAATCAGGGCGGCATCGGACCCGGCAAGGGAGCTTTGATCGGAGGCGCGGGCGGCGCAGCTCTGGGTGCCTTGTTTGGTGGAGGACTGAAGGGCGCGTTGATTGGCGGTGCAGCCGGTGCTGGTGTGGGCGCGGTAGCCGGCAAGGTCCACCAGGACAATAGGCAGCGCGACTATCGTGATCGGTATGACCGGTATGGCCGGCCTTACTAGACAGCGGGCAGATGGTTTCCAGAGAAGTGGTTTGGCGAGTCAAAATTGGAGAGGATTGCGATGACAAAGATACGGCGGAGTTTGATAGGGATAGCGATGGGCGCAGCATTATGCTGGCCGGCACTGACGATAGCGCAGACACCGGCACCGGACGGGCAGGCGGGTAGTGTCTCGGGTGACGCGTCACCCCTCCCGCTGGACCAGCTCCTGACGAAGACAGTGCACCAGGCCTGGGTGGCAAGCGGTCGCAATGAAGACAAATTTCTTGCGATGGTTCAGCAGCTTGCTGAACTGAGCGCGCAAAACCGCGGGATCACGCTGCCGAATACTCCTGAAGCCGGAGCAAAGTTCGGGGACTGGATCAAAAAAGAATCCCGCAAAGACCCGGATCAGCTGTTGTATGCCGTGGTTGACCACGCAGTCCGCTACGTAGGCAATAAGCAGGCTGCTGCGGCTGCTACGCCGGCGAAGTAGGATTTGCGGGCAAGTTCGGACGCTGAATCTCACATCGCAAGAGGCTGCAACCTTATGATGGAGGGATGGCGGGAAGTTTGTTAATGGATCGCCCGCTTTTTCGAGCGGGCGATCGAGTTTGTGTAGCCATCTCCGGCGGTGCAGACTCGACGGCACTGTTGTTGGCGGTGTCTGAAGCGAATGTCGCGAGAGAGCCGCTCGGTGTGGTGCTGAGTGCGGCGCACGTGCATCACGGCCTGCGTGGCGAGGAAGCGGATGCCGACGAGGCCTTTGTGCGCGAGCTTTGCGAGCGGCTGGCCGTTCCCCTGACGGTATTTCATGTCGATACGGCAGCGCGGCAGGCAGCCGAGCGTGAGGGCCTGGAGGAGGCTGCGCGCGAGCTGCGGTATGAGGCGTTGCGCGGGCTTTTGGCTGAAGGACGCGTCGATGCCATCGCGACCGCGCACACACTCGACGACCAGGCTGAGACGGTGATGATGAAGCTGCTGCGGGGAGCCTGGACGGAGGGACTCGGCGGCATTGCTCCCGAGCTAGCAGGAAATCTGACGGGAAAACTTAGTGTTAACTCCCGCAATGGCGGCATTTCGCCTGAACTGGCAGAAAAGCAGGGATTAGGGATTAGGGAACAGGGATTAGGGAGTGGTCGGGTGGTGAGACCGCTTTTGGGTGTCCGGCGGTCGGAGGTGGAGGCGTTCTTGCAGGCGCGGGGGCAGGGGTGGCGCACGGATTCCAGCAATCGCGACCTGGATCTGACCCGCAATCGTGTTCGTCATGAGTTGATGCCCGTACTGCGTGGTTTCAATCCATGTATTGACGAGCTGCTCGCCAACATGGCCGCGATTGCCCGAGACGAGGAGGCGCATTGGGAGACGGAGTTGCGGCGTCTGTTGCCGCAGGTGGTATTGCCCGGAAAACCGGTTCGCGGCGGTGGGCGTGCTGTGAGCACGGCTATCGGTGAGGCGGCGTGCGCTCTGGAGATCGAGCGGCTAAAGACGATGGACGCAGGTCTGCGGCGGCGAGTCGTCCGGGCGGCGGCCAGGTCGCTGGGTTCGCGGTTAAGTTTTGAAGAGACAGCCAAACTTCTCGCTCTAGCCGGTTTTGGCGGTTACGCAGGCATTTTCGGTAAGATTGGGAGCCGTCTGGAGCTGCGCGCCGGTCTGCGCGCGGAGCGCTCGGCTCGGGAGCTGCGGCTATGGAGGCAATAACCGTTTGCGCCAAACGACGGAATTTGCACGCCAGAAGCCACAGAAAGAGTAGAATTTACCCCAGAGTTCCATGATGATGGGGCCGTGGGCGCGGCGCCACTAAGTTGCACCCTATCTTTGTCCGTGGCGTCTAATAGAACTGGCGACAGTTCACTAGCCACGCGGTCGAGAGTCATTAGGTTCGACGAAGAGGCAAGCAAACGCGTTGTTGTGGAACAGGAAACGAGGAAGCGGATTGAATTCGACAGTCAAACAATTGTTGATATGGGTCTTTGCAGTTGCCTGCATCTTGGTGGGGTGGCGTTATGTCGCGACCACGATGGGGGCAGGCCACGATAAGTCGATCAGTATGACGGATCTGCTGAACGATGCCAGTGCCGGGAAGATCTCGGAGGTCACTATGGCCGACCGTGAGGTCACGGGCAAGTACAAGGACGGCAAAGAGACCTTCCACACAACGATCCCCCAGAACTACCCACATCTTTACGATGTCCTTCAGGACCATGGAGTGAATATCATCCAGAAGGACCCGACCGGTGGGGTCTGGCTGACGATCCTGTTCCAGATTGCGCCGATCGCCGCGATTGCGCTGTTCCTGCTGTTCATGATGCGGCAGATGCAGTCGGGTGGAAACAAGGCATTGAGCTTTGGCAAGAACCGCGCTCGTCTGCTCTCCATGCAGCAGAAGAAGATCACCTTCAAGGACGTCGCCGGTGTGGATGAGGCGAAGGAAGAGCTGAAGGAGATTATCGAGTTCCTGCGCGAGGCGCAGAAGTTCCAGCGGCTCGGTGGGCGCATTCCCAAGGGCGTGCTGATGGTCGGACCTCCGGGCACCGGCAAGACCCTGCTGGCGCGTGCTGTGGCCGGTGAGGCGAACGTCCCGTTCTTCTCGATCTCCGGTTCGGACTTTGTGGAGATGTTCGTCGGCGTCGGTGCGAGCCGTGTGCGTGACCTCTTCGAGCAGGGTAAGAAGAATGCTCCGTGCATCATCTTCATCGACGAAATCGACGCTGTAGGACGGCACCGCGGTGCAGGTCTCGGCGGCGGACACGATGAGCGCGAGCAGACCTTGAACCAGCTCCTCGTTGAGATGGACGGCTTTGAGTCGAACGACGGTGTGATCCTGATTGCCGCGACCAACCGGCCTGACGTTCTCGATCCGGCGCTGTTGCGTCCGGGCCGTTTCGATCGCCGTGTGATCGTTGACCGTCCTGACATTCGTGGACGCGAAGAGGTATTGCGCGTTCACTCGAAGAAGGTTCCTCTATCTGAGGATGTGAATCTCGGTATTCTGGCGCGTGGAACACCGGGCTTCAGTGGTGCCGACCTCGCCAATATGGTGAACGAGGCTGCACTGACGGCTGCTCGCTTCAATCGCAAGGCCGTGCATATGTACGACTTTGAGGTTGCCAAGGACAAGGTGTTGATGGGCGCGGAGCGCAAGTCGATGCTGTTGAGCGAAGACGATAAGCGCGACACGGCATACCACGAGGCCGGTCACGTGCTCGTGGCTGCCAAGCGCGACCACTCGGATCCGCTGCACAAGGTGACGATCATTCCGCGCGGCATGGCGCTGGGCGTAACGATGCACCTGCCCGAGGAAGATAAGCACACGGTTACCAAGGATTATCTGAACACGCAGTTGGCCATCCTCATGGGCGGACGCTGCGCGGAAGAGATCTTCATGAACCGCATGACCACCGGAGCGGGCAACGACATCGTTCGCGCTACGGAACTCGCCCGCAAGATGGTGTGCGAGTACGGTATGAGCGAGCTTGGGCCGCTGACTTACGGCAAGAAGGAAGAGCAGATCTTCCTGGGCCGCGAGATCGCGCAGGCACGGGACTACTCGGACGACACGGCGAACCAGATCGACAAGGCCGTTCGCTCCCTGGTAGACGAGGGCTACAAGTCGGCGCACCAGATTCTTGAGGACAACAAGGACGTGATGCACCGCATGGCAGCCGCTCTGCTGGAGCGCGAGACGCTGGATGCAGCCGAGATTCAGTTGCTGATTCAAGGCAAAGAGCTCGGTCCAGTCAAGTCGTCACTGGCATTTGCAGATGGCGATGGCGACACGCAGAAGGTGTCTAAACCCGAAAATGGCCGCAAGACCGGCTTCAACGAAGGACTACCGACCACGGCATAGTTTTTACAGTGGTGATGAGACGAGGCGGCCTACGGGCCGCCTCTCTTTTTGTCTAAACGACCGTAGGCTCGTTGGGAGGAGCACGCAGCCAATCTGGCCGCCGCTCCCATACGCGTCGTAGCCGAAGGATGATCCAACGAAAACTGAAGATGAGTAGAAGGACACAGGCTGCGGCGATTGCGCCGCCGGTGTAGGGGTGATGCGTCGCCACCCAGGTGAGGCCGATAGCAGCGGCGTCTTCGGTGGTAGAGAGTGCGATATTGGACGCAGGCTCGGGGCTCGCGGTGACGAGGGTGCGAGCCGCGGTCTTGGAGGTGTGCGCGATGGCGGCGATGATTGCGGCGGCGGCGGTGGCAAGCAACTGCATCTCCGGTGAGAGCTGCGACGCTGCTTTGTAGGCCACCAGCGTTGCGACGGGGACGCGGACGAAGGTCTGGGCGGCGTTCCAGACGAGATCGAAGGCGGGGATCTTGTCGGCGAAGAACTCGACGACAAAGAGCAGGGCAGAGACGCCGATGATCCAGGGGTTCGTCAGGGCGTGCAGACCTGACGGCAACACGACCCACTGAAAGTGCGCGAGGATGCCCAGCGTGGCGACTGTGGCGTAGACATTGAGCCCGGCTGCGAAGCTGATGGCGACGATCAGTGCGGCGATGGTTGAGGGAGTGAAGGTCATGGCGGTCGTGCCCCCGTGTTGCGCTATGCAGGGAATCGTATCGCAAATCTCTACGAATGGTGCGATAGGCTAATCCCATGAAGAAGTGTTCGGTTCTGGGTGTTGTTTTCCTGGTGATGGCCGTTGGCCGCGTGCAAGCTCAAACAACGGCAACTCAGCCCTCGGCCCAGAGCGCGACAACGACGCCCGGCGCGACCGCGGGGCACGGCGCACAGCAGGATGTGCTGAAACCTCCGACCAAAGACGACCTGCTGCGAGGTGGCTATGGGCCGTATCGCGCTAATAATGACCTACTTTTTTACCACCTGGACGTGCGTGTCGACCCGGAGGCGAAGTCTATTGCCGGGACGAATATCGTGCGCTTTCGCATGCTCGCCGACGGCAAGCGTATCCAGCTTGAACTGACGCCTCAACTCAACATCGACAGCATCAAGCTCGGTGGAAAGACTCTGCAGTACACCCGCGAAGAGCGGACAGTCTGGATCGACTTTCCGGAGACGCTGCACAAAGACCAGGTGTATGAGATCGCGTTTGCCTACTCTGGCAAGCCGGTCACGCAGGGTCGCTTTGGATGCTTCTCCTTCGACAAGGACAAGGAGGGCAAGCCATGGATTACGACAGCCTGCGAGGGAGAGGGCGCGAGCGTCTGGTGGCCCAACAAGGACCAGTGGCAGGATGAGCCTCAGGACGGCATGGAGATCGATGTCGCTGTGCCGAACGGGTTGATGGATGTGTCGAATGGCCGGTTCGTGAGCAGTAAGGACCTGGGCGACGGCTACACGCAGTGGAAGTGGCTGGTGCATTATCCGATCAACAACTACGACGTCGCGCTGAATATCGGCGAGTATCAGCACTTCTCAGGCAAGCACGGCGAGACGACGCTGGACTACTACGCTCTGCCTGAGGATTTAGACAAGGCGAAGGCGCAGTTCGCGCAGGTGCCGCAGATGCTCGATGCGTATGAGCACTACTTTGGCGAGTATCCCTTCGACAAGGATGGCTACAAACTGATCGAGGTACCGTATGCGGGCATGGAGCACCAGTCGGCGGTGGCCTATGGCAATCACTTTGAGAATGGCTACTATGGCCGCGACTGGACGGGCGTAGGCATCAGCCCGAAGTTCGACTTCATCATCATCCATGAGAGCGGACACGAGTGGTTTGGGAACTCGATCACCGCCGCCGATCCTTCAGACATGTGGATCCACGAGGGTTGGACGACCTACATGGAAGTCCTGTACGTCGAGTATCGCTGGGGCAAGGCAGACGCGCTGCGCTACGTGAACGGGCTGAAGCCGAAGGTACACAACGAGCGGCCGATCATCACTCCGCGCGGAACGAATGCGGAGCCGCCGCAGGACCAGTACTTCAAAGGCGCTCTGATGATCAACACGCTGCGCAGCGTCATCGACGATGATGCGAAGTGGTTTGCTGATATCCATGACTTCTATCAGCGCTTCAAGTATCAGAACATCATGACGGAGGATGTCGTCCGTTGGTGGAATGAGCGTACGGGATTGAATCTGACACCATTCTTCGATGAGTATCTGCGCCATGCGGCGCTGCCGGTGCTGGAGCTGCATTTCGACGCGGCGAAGAGCACCATGAGCTACCGCTGGAAGGCTGACGAAGAGGGGTTTGCGATGCCCATCAAGGTGGGCGATCCGTTGCACTGGACGCTTGTGACCCCGGTGACGAAGGAGTGGAAGACGATGCCGTGGACAGGGTCCAGGGACGACTTTAAGGTTGCGACCGATTTATATTTTGTCGACGTGAAGTCGGAATAGGTTCGGAAGAGATGATTTGTCGCCGTGGAGCAGAGAATCTGCACGTGTCGTTGCCTGTTTTTCGCCGTCATCCTGAAGCGAAGCTGAAGGACCCCGCATTGGTGCTGCCACTGACACCAGACGCGATAAAACCAGTGCTTGTGGTGAGCTCGGCGTTTGTGCCACTCCCAATGTGGGGGTCCTTCGCCTACGGCTCAGGATGACGGCGAAAACAGGCAACGGCAAAGACAGAGTTGAATCGCTGCCCAAATCTCTAACCATAGGCCCTGTTATCAGTAGGCGCTATCATTGAGGAGATGCGTGCGTTCTGTCTGTGCTTCCTTTTATTGGTGACTGGTTGTGGCTATCATGGCGTCGGCTCCGCGACGCACATTCCCGCGAATGTGCGCACGCTTGCCGTACCGATCTTTAAGTCGAAGGTACAGGCGTTTCGCACGGAGACGGTGTTTACTCAGGCGGTGGTGCGTGAGTTGAACACACGCACACAGTATCGTGTGCTGACCTCCAGCAGCGGCGAGACGTCCGCAGATGCAATCCTGCGCGGCACGGTACTGTCCGAGACGGTTGCGCCGTTGACCTATGACGCTTCGAGCGGGCAGACATCGAGCTATCTTGTTACCGTGAAGGTGCAGGTTCAATTGGTCGCGCATGACGGCACAGTGCTTTACAAGAACGATGCCTTCGGATGGCATGAGCAGTACCAGTCGACGCAGGACCTCAGCGGCTTTGTGCAGGAGGACGGTGCGGCCGTGCGGCGTATGGCGCATGACTTCTCGGAGGCTCTGGTGAGCGATATGCTGGAGTCGTTCCGATGAGCGCCGCTGTCTCGGCCCTGCGCAGTTTTGCTGCCGCGGAGCGGCTGGTTGCGGAAGTGAGCGGTGATGCCCGGAGGCCGGGCTATGTGCTGCTGGGCGACGAGTCGTTTTTGTATGAGATATGCCGCCGCGGCATCCTTCAGGCACTGGTGCCGGGGGACCTGCGTGACTTCTGCCTGCACGATCTCGACCTAGCGGAGACATCGATCTTCGAAGCGCTCGATCTGGCGCAGACGCCGTCGCTGATGGCACCCTTCCAGGTGCTGTTTTTGCGCAACATAAAGACGCTGTATGGCCGCGGACAAAAGAAGGATGAGTTTGCGGCCATCGACGAGTACTTTCGCCGCCCGAACCCACAGGCGCTGCTGATCTTTGTGGCCGACCACATCAAGCTGCCGCAGGATCTGCGCAAGATGGACATGCAGGACAAGGAGCGGGCAGAACGGATTCGCGAGACGCTGGGCGATGCCTGCGGCGTGGTCGAGCTGCAGCGGGTGAGCGAAGACGATGCGGTGCGCTGGGTGATGCGCCAGACCGAGGCCAAGGGTGTTCGTTTTCAGGAGGACGCAGCGCGAGAGCTTGTCGATGCGCTCGGCGCGGAGATGCTCACCATTCAGAGTGAGATGGAAAAACTGATGCTGTACGCAGGCACGCGCGGCGATGAGGCCATCGATGTTGCCGATGTCGAGACGATGGTTGCGGCCGCCAAGCAGCGCAGTCTTTATGAGTTGACCGATGCGATCAGTCTGAAGGACGCACCGCGGGCGTTGGCATTGTTGCACGGTCTACTGAATGCCTCCGACGGCGGCGAAGATGCGGCTATCGGGCACATCTTTACGTTGGCGAAGACGTTTCGGCAGATGCTGGTGCTGAACGAGAAACAAGTCAAAGACCAGCGCGCGATGTGGCAGGTGTTGTGGCCTGGGTTCCGCGTCGCCCCGTTTGCCGCGGATGCATTGATCGCTCAGGCCCGGCGATATCGTGACCGTGGCGAACTCACGCGCGGGTTGCGGCTGATTGCGAAGGCGGACCTGGAACTGCGCTCGAGCCCTGCGGATAAGCGTCTGGTGCTGGAGCGGTTGGTAATGCGGTTGGCGGGGAAGACGCCTGTGCCTGAGTTGGAGCGGGTAGAGGCGTAACGCTGGGTGGTTGTATCTCAACCCAATACTGTTCACTTAACACAAATTGAACGGAAGAGCAGGGCTGGTATATCTCGGGCCCTTGGCCCGAAAGGCCTGGAACCTATCTCTTTGCATAACATTGGTGACCTAAATGAACAGTGTTGTATCTAAACCTGGGGACCCGAGGTGTGGTTGCGCAGAAGATAGACGAGCTATCACTGTGGCGTCAGTACGCGGCGTTTGCCCATCTGAGGAGCGCGCGAGGGATCGGAAGGCACGGTCGTGGGATCGGTGAGGATCGCGGGGTCGGGTAAGGGAATGGAAATGCCCGAAGGCCGGACGAACGCATTTGTTTTGTATAGGGTTACTGCGATGCCGTGGGCTCCGACCGTAGCATTGGCTGGCCGTGGGAACTCGAGAATATAGCGGCCACGCACCAGGTCGACGAATCTGCTGAGTGTCTGCGGGAGTTCTTGTTCCTGGGGCCTCAGGACGAATCCGCCGGTTAGCTGACAGAGAATATTGAAGGCGTTCTCACTAACATTGATGGCGTTCTCAAGCCCGATGAATTTATATCGCATGGCGTCGTCGTAGGATGGCATGCTTAAGCCAAAGATGGCTACGCTTTCGCCGGTCGCGAAGTGTTTGAGGTCCACCCATTTCAATCCGCCTCCTCCGTCGTAGCCACGGCTGATGGCCAGGATGACGCGGTGGCCAGGCAGGCTGGAGAGCTGGTAGGCGATCTCGCCTAGAGCACCCCATAGCTGTACGGAGTCTTCGCATGTCGAGTGCGCTTTCTTTCCATAGGTTGCAGGCGATTGGAGGACGGCATCAATGCTGTGCTCTATCTCGCCGGCATTTGCCGGAATGTCATCGGCCGAGCGGACGAGATTGCAATCCAGGGCGTAGATCGAAACATGGTCTTTGGGTTGCAACGAGCCGGGCACAAGGTTGGCTATGTCCTTGCTTAGGGCTGGCGGAAGAGCTTTTCGGTCAATGCTGAGATCGAGCAGAATGGCCAGCGAGATGGGATCGTCTCCTTCGAGCCGAACGTGTGTGGGCCGGAATAGGGGGCCCGCGTCCAGGCTTATGCTGAACTTCTGTGCGTCGATCAGAGGCAGTGTCTTCAGCGAAGGACTGAGGACAAGGGTGGGAATCTGGACGAGGTCGGTGTACACGTGTAGCTTGTAGGGCACGGTTTCTTGCGGGCTTTGGCCCGTCGCAGCCAGACAGAAAAGCATCGCGGCAGGCAGTACTGCACGAAAGCGCCTCATGGCAGCAGTATGGCAGAATGCGTGGAGCGTGTGCTTTCATTGAAAAGTATTTTGAACGGGAGAGTGTGATGGGTGTTGTCTTGAAGTCGGCCATGATGGCCGGTGTTTTCCTGGGATCGTTGACAATAGCTTCCGCGCAGACACAGACGCCGGCTCCTGCTCCGACCCCGCCGCCATCGCCGCAGCAGCAGATGCACGACCTGATGGAGTTTGTGAAGACGCACTACACCAAGCACGAGTATCGCGTAGCTATGCGCGACGGAGTGAAGCTCTATACCGTGGTCTACACGCCGGTTGCGGGGCAGTTCAGCGATGCCGGACCCTATCCGTTCATGATGTCGCGCACGCCGTATAGCTGCGGCAACTACGACAATGCCGTTTTGCAGCCGCGTGTGACGAACAATGTCACGCTCATCCATAGCGGGTACATCCTCGTCTGCCAGGATGTGCGCGGACGCTGGGAGAGCGAAGGAACGTGGATCGAGATGACGCCGTCGAAAGACGGCAAAGGCATCGACGAATCGACCGACATGTATGACACGGTCGACTGGCTGCTGAAGAATGTCCCCGCCAACAATGGCAACGTGGGCATCCAGGGCATTAGCTATCCGGGGTTCTATACGGCTGCGAGCATTGTGGACAGCCACCCGGCGATCAAGGCTGCGAGCCCACAGGCGCCGATCGTCGACCTCTGGATGGGTGACGATGCGTATCACGGCGGGGCCTTCATGCTGGATGGCAACCATTCGTTCTATGCGCCGTTCTTTGGCCCGCAGAAGAACCCTTTGAAGGTCGAGCCGAAGAACGACTTCGACTTCGGAAGGAAGGATATGTACGCCTACTACCTGGGCATGGGTACGCTGGCAAACCTCGACACCCCTAAGGGTGGGACGAATGAGTACTTCCACGATCAGATCACGCACACAACTTACGACGGCTACTGGCAGGCGCGCAATCTCGCACCGCACATGCACGGCGTAAAGACCGCGGTGATGGCGGTCGGCGGCTGGTTCGACGCTGAGGATTTGGCAGGACCGGTAAAGGTCTTTCATGCAATCGACAAGCTGAGCCCCGAGGCGGCTGCGAACACTCTGGTCGAAGGTCCCTGGGTGCATGGCGGATGGGCACGCGGTCCCGGTTCGTCGCTGGGAGACATCCACTTCGGCTCAGAGGCGTCGGCGTTCTATCGCGAGAGCATAGAGGCGCCGTTCTTTGCACACTATCTGAAGGGTGCGGACTGGACCCCGCTGCCCAAGGCCTATGTATTCGAGACCGGAAGCAACGTATGGAAGAAGTACGATGCGTGGCCTCCTAAGCAGGCAGAGGCGAAGACGATCTACTTCCAGCCCGGCGGCGGCCTTGCCTGGACTGCTCCCAAGGCTCGCGACAGCAAGGATGAGTATGTAAGCGATCCGGCGCATCCGGTGCCGTTTACCGAGTACACCACCGACGACATTCCGCAGCGCTATATGGATGACGATCAGCGCTTCGCCGCGCGACGGCCGGATGTGCTGGTGTATGAGACCGAGCCGCTGACGGAGGATATAACCGTAGCCGGCCCGGTGAAGCCGAAGCTGAAGATTGCATCCACCGGCACGGACTCGGACTTCGTCGTAAAGCTAATCGACGTGTATCCAAACGACTACAAGGACCCCGACGAAGAGGCGAAGGAGGGCAAACATGTCACAGCAGCTCCGCCGGTATTTCTGCAGGGCTACGAGATGATGGTGCGCGGCGAGCCGATGCGCGCCAAGTTCCGCAACTCATGGGAGAAGCCGGAGGCGCTGGCTCCAGGCAAGGTGACAGCGGTCGAATTCACCATGCAGGATGTGAACCACACATTCCTGAAGGGGCACCGCATCATGGTGCAGGTGCAGAGCTCCTGGTTCCCACTGGTGGACCGCAATCCGCAGACGTTTGAGGACATCGCCAAGGCCAAGCCTGAAGACTTCAAGAAGGCGACGGAGACGGTGTTTCATCAAGCGGATGCGCCGAGCGGGATTGAGTTGCTGGTGTTGCCGAAGTAGGCTGCTACGTCCCTGCTTTTCTTGTTGTCATTTCCGCAGGGAATCTGCTTCTTGTTTGTGTGACCACGAAAGCATTTGTGGCATGGCAAACAGCAGATTCCCTGCGGGAATGACAACAAGAAAAGCAAAAGACGACAAATCAGCTAATTACCCGATGCGTTTGCGGATGAGCGAGGCAAGCGCTGAGCTGTCTCCTGCGGCATAGCTGATGCGTGAGGCGTGATTATTTTCTTCGGGCTCGAGTCCGGTCCATACGAGGCGATGACCCGCAGTGAGCGCGAGTGTTCGTAGGAACTCTCGTTGGGCCCGGCCATTGCCCTCGCGGAAGGCATGAACGGCATTGATCTCACCTAGGTAATGGCCTGCACGGAGAGCAAAACGGTCGGGATCTAGATGTTTGAGATGGTTTTCAGCGTGCAGGGCCGTGAAGATCGTTTCGAGCGAAGGGATGATGAACTGCGGTGGCGGAAATCCGAAAGAGTTGGTGCGCGAAGTTGTGACTTCACGGAAGTCGCCCGCCCAGGGGAAGATGTCTTGAAAGATGTAGCGGTGGATAGCGCGGAGATGCGGAATGTCGAATTTACCCTTAAGAGGGGTTTCATTAAGCTCTATAACGCGTATATATGAAAGCTGCGCGATGGCTGGTTCTAACTGCGAAGGGTCTATGAATCCGAGCTTGTTACGGAGAATTCTGTGCGCATCATCGAACTGACTGTCATAGATGACACCGCTCACAACTAAAGCCCGTACATGGCTCGGACGGACGAACCAAGTTCCTGGAGAGTGATTTCGCCGGCCACGTAGCGTTCGGAGAGTGCGAGCACCTCTGGGCCGGGAGAAACGCCTTCTGCCAACGTAGTCCCCAGAGCGGAGTCGACAATCCTGCGACGCTCTTCCATCTGAGCAGCGATAGCTATCCCGGGAACAGATACCACTTGAGTGGCGGCCATGGCAATCTCCTACTTCCATTTTACGCTCGCGACGGTATTGAAATGGTCAAAAATCTCCTGACATAGCGTTGTCAGGTGGATACTTTTACCATTGAAGTAGTAGGAGTTTTAGGCCTCTCAAGTTCGTCCTGGCCTGCTGAAGACAGGCCTTCAACTACAGCATGGGTAGGCAACTATTCATGGGAGAAGAAAATGCCCGCTTATATCGTAATCACCCGTGAAAAGACCCGAGATCAAGCTCAGTTGGATCAGTATAAGGAACTGGTTCCTCCCAGCTTCAAGGATCACCCGGTTGTCTTTCGCGCTCGTCATGGCCGTCAGGAAGTGTTGGAAGGATCTGGGGCCGAGGAGATTCTTATCCTCGAATTTTCCAGCTACGAAGATGCGAAGGCCTGGTATCACAGCCCGGAGTATCAGGAAGCCAGCAAACACCGCTTCCAGGGCGGAGACTACCGTTTCATCCTCACGGACGGTATCAGTGAATCGTAGCCTCTGCTTTCAGAGCGGCTATGCCTTGTCGAATGGATGCTCCAGACTGGGACTCTGCGGCGTGAACAACTCCGCGCCATTCTCGGTGATGTGCATGTCATCTTCGAGGCGAACGCCGAACTTGCCCGGCAGATAGATTCCCGGCTCGTCGGAGAAGACCATGGTGGCAGCCAGATTCTGGGTATTACCGCCGACGAGGTAGGGCCACTCGTGCATGTCCAGCCCGATGCCGTGGCCGACGCGATGCGTGAAGGAGTCGTATCCGGGGCCATAGCCCGCATCGATGATGACCTTGCGGGCAGCTGCGTCTACGGCCTGCGCTTCGACGCCCGGTCGCGCCGCTGCCAGTGCCGCAGCCTGCGCGCGGTGGACGATCTCGAAGACGGTGCGCTGCAGATCGGTCGGCGTGCCGTAGACAAAGCTGCGCGAGATGTCCGAGGTGTAGCCATCGACGGTGCAGCCGTCGTCGATAAGCACCATCTCGTGCTCGTGAATCGTCTGTGGCGTTCCGAGGCCGTGCGGTACAGCGGTGTTGGTGCCGGTCTGGCAAGAGGCATCGCCCTGCACGCCGCAGCGCTCGTAGGCTTTGGTGATGAGTTCGGAGAAGCGATGGTTGGTATCGCCGGGTCCGCACGAAAGATACACGGCCTTATAGACATCGAAGGTGATGCTATTAGCCAGGCGCAACAGAGCAAGCTCGGCGGGAGACTTTAGCGAACGGCAACCAGCCGTGACCGGTGTTGCGGAGACCAGTTTGAGAGCCGGGCAGGCCTTGGCGATGGCGTTTGAGAAGGCGAACTGAGTGTGTTCCTCAATGCCCAGCGTCCCCGTAGCGACGGAGCTATCGGCCAGTGCGTGCTGCAAGGTGGCGTACGGGGCTTGGTTTTCCTGCCAGAGATAACTCAGCGTCGTATCGTGCTCCGGGAAGCTGCGCTGCGCCTCGTTGAGGCGGTCACGCTCCAGGTGCGGGCAGATGACGAACGGCGCGGCGGCTTGCGGAATGACATAGGCGAAGAGCCGTTCGGACTGCCCCCAGCGCGTCCCTGTGTAGTACTGGAGCGAGGCCCCGGTGGTGATGAGGAGGGCGTTCAGGCCATTCTGCTTCATCAAGTCCCGAGCGAGGTCTAGTCGCGAGTTACGCTCGTCGACGGTGATGGGGACGATGTCTTTACGGCGGTCGGTGAGCGCTAGGATGGGCGCGGGTAGCGAGGGTTCACAGGGCGGTGGGGCAGGTTTTTGCTGGGCGTGGAGCGTGAGCGTCGGCGCTGTGGCAGCGGCGGTGAGCAGAAATCGGCGACGAGAGACCATGGCAGGATTGTAGGTGGAAAGCGTAGGTTGGTGCAGCACGGGCAAAGAACGGGGGAAAGCAGGTTCGCTCGCGGCGCTCGGAATGACAACCAGAAAAACAAAAGCAAAGACAAAGGCAAAGGCAAAGTAGAGGCAACATACTCGCAGGTTTTCGGCAAGCTCTAAGATGGATACCAGGGCTTGATTTGAGAAGGTAGTGGAGACGAGATGGCGACCAAGGTAACGGTAGAGCAGCATGTGGCGGAGGGCGCAAGCCCGGAGCTACGCGAGGTGTTTGGAGGAATTGCGGCGGCAGCTCGCGAGATTGCGAAGAAGATCCGGCTGGCCGGCCTGAGCGACGTGCTCGGCGCGTACGGCGCTGTAAATGTGCAGGGCGAGCAGCAGCAGAAGCTCGATGTCTTCGCCAACGACGTGATGATGCAGTCCCTCGGCGCACTTGGCAGTGTGATCGCCTGCGTCAGCGAAGAGGATGAAGCTCCGGTGGTATTCGAGCACGTGGGAGCGAAATATGTTGTGATCTTCGACCCGCTCGATGGGTCGTCGAACATCGATGTGAATGTGAACGTCGGCACGATCTTCAGCGTGCAGGAGTTCAGCGGCGGCGATCTGACGGCGGCCATCCTGCAACCGGGAACAAAGCAGGTTGCGGCGGGCTATGTCGTCTATGGTCCATCGACGATATTGGTCATGACCACAGGTGCGGGCGTGGCAGCATTCACGCTGGATGACAGCGGAGAGTTTGTTCGCAGCAGTGAGTCGATGCACATGCCGGAGCAGGGGCCGTACTACACGGCGAACGAGGCTAATGCAGCGAGCTGGCCTGCGGCCTATCGCGAGTACCTGGCGATGCTGCTGCGCGGCGAACTCGGCGGCAAAGCCTACAGTGCTCGCTACATCGGCAGCCTGGTAGCGGACTTCCACCGCACGCTGCTGAAGGGTGGCGTGTTCCTGTATCCGCCGACCGACAAGGCCCCGAAGGGCAAGCTGCGGCTGCTGTATGAGGCCAACCCTCTGGCCCTCCTCGCTGAGCAGGCAGGTGGTGCGGCGGTGAACGGTCCAAAACGAATTCTGGAGTTGCAGCCGGAGCAGATTCACCAGCGCACGCCGCTCATCGTCGGCAGCAAGCGTGAGGTCGAGGCCCTGCAGAAGGCCGTGCTGGAGGCTCGCTAGTGTCGGCTGGAAATATTGCAGAGAGGCTCTATTACGATTCGCCCGAACTGGGGTTTACGGCGACGGTGACGGACATCCGTCTGGACTCGCACGAGAAGAATGAGGCCGGCGAGAAGCAACAGCTCTGGCAGGTTGCGCTGGATCGCACAGCGTTCTACCCGGAGGGTGGTGGCCAGCCGTGGGATACCGGCGTGCTGGTCGCTGTCTCGCGCAGCGGCGCGACGCTGGAGGTCCCTGTAGAGCGCGTCGAAGAAGACGATGCAGGCGAGGTGTGGCATTACGTTCGCAAGCCGCTGGTCGAGGGCACAGAGATTACGGGCCGTGTAGATGCCGCAAGGCGTATGGACCACGCGCAGCAGCACTCGGGACAGCATCTACTGTCGGCGGTGTTCCTAGGTGAGCTGGAGGCAAAGACGGTCTCGTTTCATCTCGGAATCGAGACCTCGAGCATCGACCTGGTGCTGCGCGAAGGCGCGGAACGGCTGTCTGAAGAGGAGCTGCAACGAGTTGAGGCTGCGGCAAATCGCCTCATCTTCGAGGATCGTGCTCTGACGCCTCGCTGGGTTCCACAGCATGTTGCGGCGGCGATGTATGAACACGGCGACCTGCGCAAGCTGCCGGAGCGCGAAGGGCCAATGCGGATCGTCGAGATGCAGGGCGTGGAGTTCAACGCCTGCGGCGGAACGCATGTAGCGTCCACGGGTGCCATCGGCGGGCTGATGCTACGTCGTGTGGAAAAGGTGCGTCAGGGCTGGCGAGTGGAGTTTGTCTGCGGCCTACGTGCGGTACGTGCGGCGCGGAGAGATTTCGAGTTGTTGACCGGAGTCGCGGGTTTGCTGAGCGTCGGTACGGGCGATGTGCCGGGCCGCGTGACATCGCTGCTGGAAGACGCGAAGGCTGCGGCAAAGGAGCGGCGTGGCCTCATCGAGGAGCTTGCGCGTGCCGAAGCCTTGGCCTTGGTTACAGGGGCTCTCGAGGGTGCAGTGATACGGGCTATCTTTGTGGGCAAGGATATGGAATTTGCGAAACAGGTCGCGGCAAAGGCCGCCAGCTTCAGTCGTACGGCAGTCGTGGGGGCGACGAGCGGAGAAGAAGGAGCGGTCGCGATGGCTCGGCCTGCCGGTTCTATGGTCGATTGCGGCAAGGTTCTCCGCGAAGTGTTGAGCGCCGCCGGCGCGCGCGGTGGCGGGTCAGCGGATCGCGCGCAAGGCGTATGCCGCGCGGAGCAGGTGGAGACATTGGTCGGCAAGCTGGTTGAAGCGTTGTAATAGCTTGTTAAAACTTGCGATCGTTCTTGTTGTCGCTTTTCTGTCTGTTATTCCCGGAGGAAATCTGTTTTTGTCTTTGGGAGTAGCAGCGGCCTTTAGGCCGCGGAAACAAGGTGCAGCAAGAAAGGCTTTAGCCTTGGGCCTCTTGAGCCTTGGGCCTCTTGCTTATGCCAGCAAAGAGCCCAGGGCTAAAGCCCAGGAATATTTTTGCTCTGTCTCCGCGGCCTAAAGGCCGCTGCTACTCCTAAAAACAACAGCAACGCCAGTGTTCTTGGGAAATGGCCGTGTGGCCGATATTTGCACAATCCCGAACTGTGGGCTTGAACCTAGGGCTCCGGTCTTATAGCGAATATCCTAGTAGGTATAGTGTCTCTCTACGCCGATGTCGCGTTGCCAGTTCCGCTCGATCGGGCGTTCACGTATAGCGTGACGCCGGGTGCCGAGCCCGTTGTCGGTGCGCGCGTGCTGGTGTCATTCGGCGGCCAGCAGCTCAGCGGCGTTGTCGTCGGTCTGCATGATGTGCGACCCGCGCCAGAGGTTGAGGTCAAGCCCCTCGCGCGTGTGCTGGATGATGAGGCGCTGCTCTCCGATGAGCTGATGCAGCTGGGCAAGTGGATCGCCCAGTACTACTGCGCTCCGCTAGGCGATGTGCTGCGCGGCATGTTGCCCCTCACGGCTGAGGTGCGGCGGCAGTGGGTCTATCGCATCGGCGAACAGGGTAGGCGGGTGCTATACGAAGGCGCGGCCAAAGGTTCGTCACGGCGCTCGAAGCTCAGCGTCGAGGACCAGAACCGAGAGTATGCGGTGCTCAACTATCTCGAAGCAGGCGAGGCCGTAAAGGTTGGGACGATTCGCAGCGCAACGGGCGCGAACAAAGCGCTTCTCGACGCGATGGCGAAGAAGCGCTGGCTGGTTCGCGAGCCGCTCGCCGAGGTGCGCGATGCACGACGGCTGGAATCTGTTGCAGTGCTGGAAGAGCAGGGATTAGGGATTAGGGATCAGGGAGTAGAAAGCGACGCGGCGGCGGGGAAGAGGTTGCCGAAGCTGAATGAGAATCAGCTGGCGGTAATGGCGGAGCTTGCGGGCTGCGGTGGACGTGAGCTGGTCCGCGAGTTGCGTGTGCGGCTTGGGGCGCGGGGTGTCCCTGACTCTTCGCTTGCGACTTTGGTGAAGCGCGGATTAGTGCGCCTGGAAGAGACGGCGCAGGCGTTTCATGTAAGCGGTCTGGGGCATGGCGGCAAGAAGTTCGCTCATGAGCACTCGCTGAACGAGGCGCAGACCGAGGCTCTCGGTACACTCGTTGCCGCGATGGAGAAGGGCGGCTTTCGACCGCATCTGCTGTACGGCATCACCGGCTCCGGCAAGACGGCGGTCTATGTAGCCGCGATGCAGCGCGCGCTTGCAGCAGGGAAGAGTGCGCTTCTGCTGGTGCCGGAGATCGGCCTCACGCCGGGGATCGCTGCCCAGATGGTGGCGGCGTTTGCCGGCGAGGTCGCGTTGCTGCACTCGCAGCTTACGCCGGACGAGCGCGCCGAACAGTGGCACCGCATACGCCGGGGTGAGGCACGAGTCGTCGTCGGCACACGTTCTGCGGTCTTCGCGCCGATGCCCGACCTGGGGCTGATTCTCGTCGACGAAGAGCACGACGGCAGCTATAAGCAGGAGGAGACCCCGCGCTACCACGGTCGCGACGTTGCGGTGATGCGGGCCAAACTGCTCGGCTGCACCGTCGTGCTGGGCTCGGCGACACCCTCTCTCGAAAGCTGGAACAACGCCGAGCGTGGGCGTTACGTCAGGGTCGAGATGCGCGAGCGTGTGCAATCGCGGCCACTGCCTGCGGTCGAGATGATCGACATGCGCGAGGAGTTTCGCGAGACCGGGCAGGAGCAGATGTTCTCGCGCAGGCTTCTCACCGAGACCCAGGCCACGCTCGACCGCGGCGAGCAGGCGATCATCCTCCTCAACCGGCGCGGCTACAGCTTTGTGGTGATGTGCCGAAGCTGCGGCGAAAAGATCGAGTGCGAGAACTGCGCCATCTCGCTGACCTACCACAAGCCTGGCAACGAGCAGGACCTCAACGGCGAAGCCCGGGTGGGGCAGCGGCTGGAGTGCCACTACTGCGGCTTCCGGCGCGGTGTCCCGAAGGCCTGTCCGAAGTGCGCGAGTGAGCACCTGTACTACCTCGGCGCGGGCTCGCAGCAGGGCGAGGAGAGGCTGCAGGAGCTCTTCCCCGGCGCCCGCATCGGCCGCATGGACCGCGACACGGTGCGCACACGTGGCGATATGGAGCGGCTCCTTACTCGGCTGCACTCCGGCGAGATCAACCTGCTGGTGGGCACGCAGATGATCGCGAAGGGGCATGACATTCACGGGGTCACGCTGGTTGGCGTCGTCGGTGCGGACTTTGCACTGGGGTTGCCGGATTTTCGTGCCGCCGAACGTGTCTTCCAGCTCATCACACAGGTCAGCGGACGCGCCGGACGCGGCGAGCTTCCTGGCAAGGTGCTGGTGCAGACCTACCAGCCCGACCACTATGTGAATAAATTTGCGCGCGAGCACGATTACACCGGCTTTGCGGCGCGGGAGATGTACTTCCGGCGGGGCATGCGTTATCCGCCGTTCAGCGTGCTGGCCAACGTGATGGTGCAGAGCGAACGGTTGGAGGAGGTGCTGGACTGGTCGTCGCGGTTGGGACGATGGTTTGAGCAGCGAAAACTAGTGGGTGTCCGTGTTCTCGGACCCGCGGCAGCGCCATTGTCGCGGCTCAAACGAATCTACCGCTATCACTTCGTGCTCAAGGCCGATCGCCGCGACGTGCTGGGGCCCGCACTTCGCGAGATGCTGGGAGTTGTGGATCGCGAAGAGATTCCACGCCGGTCCATTGTGGTGGACGTCGATGCGATGCACCTGATGTAGGGCTTGGTTCTCAGGTGTCAGTTGTCAGTTCTCAGTAGTTTCACTGACAACTGACAACCACGCAGCCACAAACTTAGTCCAGCAGGTGCAGCTCTTTCCCCGGCTTGAAGCGGACAGCCTTTCCGGGCGTGATGGAGACCTCGGCACCTGTGCGGGGATTGCGTCCCACACCGGTCTTGCGGGGTTTTACGGTGAACACGCCAAAGCCCCGTAACTCGATGCGATCGCTGTCTCCGAGGGCATTCTTCATAGCCTCGAAGATGGCGTCTACGGCTGCTTCCGCCTTGGTACGCGGAAGACCTGTGCGTTCTACTACGCGCTGAATGAGGTCTTGCTTAATCAATCAGGGTCGCCTTTCTTTTTCCCGAACACAGATTCTGGGCACCGTGTGCGGTCCCGATGTACGCCCGTCTCTCCGATGGTAGAAAGGGCTATTTCGATTGTCAACGCCGCACAAGAGCTTGAGATGGAGCATTTCCACGGATAGGTTGTAGGCCAAAGCAAAAAGTGTGTCTGCTGTTTTCCTCAAGAAAATGGAAACCGAAGTTGTATCCGGGCCACAGAAGCAGTTGAAATGCTCTAGGCTCAATGCAACAGGATAGAAAAGGCCAGACTAGCATCTGTTGCGGGTCTGTGCATTCAGGGCGTACTTCAAGGAGCACGATGGCAATCAAGAGCGATAAATGGATTCGCCGGCAGGCGGTCGAAAATAAGATGATCGAGCCCTTCAGCGAGAAGCAGGTGCGCGACGGCGTCATCTCCTATGGGTTGTCTTCGTACGGCTATGACCTGCGTGTCTCCGACGAGTTCAAGATCTTTACCAATGTCAACAGCGCCATCATCGACCCCAAGAACTTCGATGAGCGTTCGTTTGTCACCGTGCAGGCGCCGAGCGTGATCGTTCCGCCCAACTCGTTTGCTCTGGCGCGGTCGATTGAATACTTTCGTATTCCGCGCGATGTGCTGACGATCTGTGTCGGCAAGAGCACATACGCTCGCTGTGGCATCATCGTGAACGTAACGCCGTTTGAGCCGGAGTGGGAGGGGTTTGTCACCCTCGAGATCTCCAACACGACACCTCTGCCGGCAAAGATCTACGCCAACGAGGGTCTCTGCCAGATCCTGTTCTTCCAGAGCGACGAGGTCTGCGAGGTTAGCTATGGCGACCGCAACGGCAAATATCAGCGGCAGCAGGGGATTGTGTTACCCAAGCTGTAGGCCGGGGTTGGCCAAGAGACCTGTTTTTGCCTCTGCTGTTGTTTGTTTTTCGCCGTCATCCTGAAGCGAAGCTGAAGGACCCCCGCATTCGTAGTGGCAACAATGCACTCGTGCCAGAACCAATGCGGGGGTCCTTCGCCTACGGCTCAGGATGACGGCGAAAAACAAACAACAGCAAACGCCATTGCAAGCTCCCAGACATACCCCGAAATCCGCCGGTTGATACACTGGATAGCTAGGCCTTCTGGCGGCGGATTATAGCCGCGCGGCCTGATGACGGGTTTTGGTATGAGTGAGTATTTAAGCAAAATTAAATCTCCGGCCGATGTGAAGCGGTTGGGGATGGTAGAACTGGAGCGGCTGGCGGAAGAGATTCGCGAGCGGCTTATCCTCGGTGTAGCCAAAACCGGTGGGCATATCGGCCCAAATCTAGGGGTGGTCGAGTTGACCATCGCCATGCACTACGTCTTCGACACCCCACGGGACAGCTTCGTCTTCGATGTCAGCCATCAGAGTTACGTCCACAAGCTGCTGACCGGCCGCGAGGACCGTTTCGAGACGATCCGCCAGCCCGGCGGCCTGAACGGCTTTATGCTGCGGACCGAGAGCGAGCATGACAGCTTTGGCGCAGGGCATGCCGGAACGGCGCTGAGCGCGGCGCTGGGTATGGCTGTGGCGCGCGACATGAGTGGCGGCAGCGAGCACGTCATCGCTCTTGCGGGCGATGCCGCGTTTACCAATGGCATCAGCTTTGAGGCCCTCAACAATATGGCCGCTCAGACCAAGCGGCTGATCATTGTGCTGAACGACAACGAATGGTCGATCGACAAGAACGTCGGCGCCATCGCCGAGTATTTCCACAAGATTGCCACGAACCCGACCTACGTCAACATCCACGACCGTGCGGCCGGACTGGTGGAGAAATTCGGCGGTAAAGCTGCCCGGCATATCGCGCGCAAGGCCGAAGAGGCTGCAAAAGGTATCGTCGGGCGCGGCATGATCTTTGAGGAGTTCGGCCTGAGCTACTATGGCCCGCTCGATGGCCATAACCTGCCCCTGCTGATCGAGACCTTCAAGTTCCTCAAGCGGCAGAACAAGCCCGTCGTGCTGCATGCACTGACGCAGAAAGGCCGCGGGTTCCAGCCTGCTCTCGAGAAGCAGAAGAAATTTCATGGTCTGGGGCCTTTTGACCCTGAGACTGGCGAGACCAAGCCGGCAGCGCAGAAGACCTACTCGGAGATCTTTGCCGAGACCCTGACCAAGCTCGCGGACATGGATGAGAAGGTCGTTGCGATCACGGCGGCGATGCCCAACGGCACGGCCCTCGACCTCTTCCGTCCGCACCATCCCAAGCGCTACTTCGATGTCGGCATCGCCGAAGAGCACGCGGTGCTGTTCGCGGCGGGCATGGCGACCAAGGGCTACCGGCCGTTCTGCGCGATCTACTCGACGTTTTTGCAGCGCGCCTTCGACCAGATCGTGCATGACGTAGCGCTGCAGAATCTTCCGGTGGTCTTCTGTATGGACCGCGGTGGGTTGAGTGGCGATGACGGTCCCACACACCACGGATTGTTCGATATCAGCTACCTGCGCGGTGTGCCCAACATTGTCCACATGGACCCGAAGGACGAGGACGAGCTGCAGGACATGATGTACACAGCGCTGCATCACAACGGGCCCAGCGCGATCCGTTATCCGCGCGGCACGGGGCCCGGCACGGCTGTGAAGGCTCAACCCATGGCCCTGGAGATCGGCAAAGCCGAGGTGCTGCAGGACGGGTCGGATATTGCCATCTTTGCGCTGGGGGCGATGGTGGCGGAGGCCGAGCGCCTGGCGAAGCTGTTGAAGTCTGAGGGCCAGAGCGTTGCGGTGATCAACGCTCGCTTCGCCAAGCCGGTCGATGGCGAATGCATTGCGCGCTATGGAAGGCGCTGTGGGCTGATCGTCACGATGGAAGACCATGTGCTCGCCGGCGGCTTCGGCTCGGCGGTGCTGGAGAGCCTGAATGCGCAGGAGATCGACGTGCCGGTAGTCCGGGTAGGCTGGCCGGACGAGTTCATCGAGCACGGCAAGCCCGAGGCTCTACACGCAAAGTATGGCCTGACGGCGGAGGCCGCGCTGGAGCGTGTGCGCCCGCTATTGAGAAAGCCCGTCGCGGTCTAGAACAAACAACAGCAAAAGCCTTAACGCAGAGGGCGCAGGGGAAAACGCAGAGGGCGCGGAGGGTTCCGTGGCGACCTCCGCGAGACCTCTGCGCCCTCTGCGTTAAGGCTTTTTGAATGTCTATCAGGCGAGTCTATTGACGAAATTCGCACAGAATTTTTTATCTACGACTCATTCAGTCCTAGATCTGCGGTAAGCTAATTTATATCGGACTGATACGGTCGGTATTCGTCGGCGCTTGAGAGAGCAGCCAGGGGAGATGTCGGCTTTCTGGAGGGTTTCCAGGTACATCAGGCGAAATTTGGCAATAGCAGTATGTGAAGGATAGGGCGCGTGAATTGAGGACCGCGCTATGACAGGGCGACGGATGGCGCGTGAGGGCGAGCCGGCCGCTAACGATAAAGGGAAGATTCGACGTGAAGAAGAAGTCTGCAAAGAGTGCGATGACTCGCGGTACGAAAACAAAGTTGGTCGCACTGGCAACGGCGGTGGCATATGCGGCAACGGGCCGTATGGAGGCGATGGCGCAACAGACGATCGCGGAGGTCGCCAAGGATCCGGCGCCCGCGCAGTTGCCGGTACGGCGCTTCCATATCGTCGAAGGGACGTTGGATGCGGCGATGGAAGCCTATCGCGAGCAGAGCGGCGTTACGGTCAAACTCGAGATTCCGGCGGCCCAGCTCGCGGGCTTCAAGACGTCGGGCGTGAGTGGCCTCTATGCGAACGACTCGGCGTTGCGCGAGTTACTTGCAGGCTCAGGCTTGAGCTTTAAGTTCGAAGGCTCGGACACGGTTTCCATCGGGCTGCGCCACTCGGATTCGGTGGATGTGACCGCGGGGATCTCCGATACGGTGTCGATGACCAAATTTACCGAGTCGCTGCTGGACACACCGCAGTCGGTGTCGGTCGTGCCGCAGTTCGTCCTGAAGGACGAGCAGAACCGCACCCTCATGGACGCTGTGCGCAATGTGCCGGGCATCAGCCTTGCCGCCGGTGAGAGTGGAGCTCAGGGGGACAGCTTTACGATTCGCGGCTTTACCGCGCGCAACGACATCTTCCTGGACGGCATTCGCGATTTCGGCAGCTACTACCGCGACAGCTTCAACTTCGACCAGATAGAGGTGCTGGAAGGACCCGCCGGCGTGCAGTTCGGACGCGGCTCGACGGGCGGCGTCGTCAACGAGGAGAGCAAGGTCCCGGCTGCGGACGAGTTCGTGAACGTGCAGGCGCAGGTGGGGACGGACCTGACCCGTCGCGTGACAGCCGACATCAACGAGCCTCTGCCGGATCTCGCCGAGGGTTCCGCGTTTCGCCTGAATGCCATGGCGAATGAAGGTGGCGTGGCAGGACGTCCGTATGCCGAGAACCGTCGCTTCGGCCTGGCGCCGTCCATCAGCTTTGGCCTGAACTCGCCGACGCGGCTGACCATCAGCTACTTCCATTTCACCGAGAGCGACACGCCCGACTACGGCTTGCCGTGGTTCTTCAATCAGCTGGCCCCGGGCGTTAATCGGCACTCCTACTTCGGCTTCCCGGACGAGAACTTCCTGCGCACGAGCGACGACATCTTCACCTTGAAGGCGAACCACGCCTTCTCGGAAAAGGTTGATGTGCATACCATCGCCCGATGGGCCAACTATCCGCGCGATGTGCAGATTACCGAGCCGCAGATCTGTTCGAACGCCACTGTAAGCGTTCCCGTGGGAGGCTACGTTGCGTCACTGCCAACCAGCGCCCTCAATACGGCGGTGACGTGTCCCTATACCTTTGCGACTCCTCCGGCGCAGATGACCGTGAATCGCAACCAGATCCAGGTCAAGAGCGTGGAGGGCGATCTGTGGGACCAGACGGAGGTAACGGCACACTTTAAAGTTGCCCATGTCCGCAACGACTTTGCCGGTGGCGTCGAGGGCGGGCAGGAGATCTCGAACCCGATCAAGACGAGCTACACCGAGAACAAGATCAACTCGGTAACTCCGACGAACCTGGTAACTCCGAACCCGCACGATGTGTTCTCGGGAACGGGATACATCTCGTCGATTACGCATGTGAAATCGATGAGTGCCGGGCTGTACTTCGTCGACACGATGAAGCTGGGCCGCTTTATTGAATTGAGCGGCGGCGTTCGCTGGGACTACTTCGACACGCTGTTCAACCTGTACGCCCCCGCGACCGGTGTGGCGGGGGCAGCTCTGACGGCTGCGATTGCCCCGATCTCGCAGACGGTTCATCAGCCGAGCTATCGTGCCGCGGCTGTCTTCAAGCCGAACTCGCACGGCTCGGTGTACTTCGACTGGGGAACCAGCTTCAATCCTTCGGCAGAGACCCTAAGCCTGAGCGTCGCTACCAGCGTTCTTCCTCCGGAAGAGAACGAGAGCTACGAGGTGGGCGCGAAGTACAGCTTCCTGAACGAACGACTGAGGGTGGAAGGAGCATGGTTCCGCACCGAGCAGGACAACGCGCGCGAGACCGATCCGAACAACTCGAACAACATCGTGCTCGCGGGCAATCAACGGGTGAAGGGTGTGCAGGCCAGCGCCGTCGGGCAGCTTGGGGACGGTCTGAACCTTGTGCTCGGCTATGCGTATCTGGATAGCGCGGTACTGGCCTCGAAGGAGTTCCCCTCCTCGATCGGATACCAGTTGGCGAATGTGCCCAGGCAGACGTTCAATTTCTTCCTGACCCACAATCTGCCCTTCAAGTTGAGTGCGGGCTTCGGCGGGAACTATGTTGCCAGCCGTACAGCCAGCTCCACGACACCGTATGTCCCGACGATCTTTGGGCCGGCACAGAAATATGCTTTGGGCAGCGCTCCATGCGCCACCAGCGAGACCCCAACCGTGACGACCTGCTACCAGGTGCTTTCGACGGCGATGAAGCAGGTGCCGGGTTATTGGGTGTTCAATGCGATGATCAAGCGGCCTATTACGGATCGTCTGGAGCTGCAGGCCAATGTGTATAACCTGCTGAACCGCTTCTATATCGACCAGCCGCATCCTAGCCATTTGATTCCGGGGGCAGGGCTGAGCGCGCTGATTGGAGCGAACTTCAGGTTTTGAACTGCAAACGCAGAGTGCGCGAAGGACGCAAAGTTGGCGCAAAGGAACTCCGCGCAAACTTAGCGTACTCTGCGTACTCCGCGTTTGCAGTTCAGGGATGACGAACGCTGCAGTAGTACCAGAAAGGCGGTGATGAATGCTCATCACAATCGAAAAAATACTCACGGCAGAACAGGTAACGGTGGCGAGGCAGAAGCTTGCCGCCGCCGAATGGGTCGATGGCCGCGTAACGGCGGGCTATCAGGCGCAGGAGGTCAAGCGCAACGCGCAGCTTCCTGAGACCTCGCCGGTAGCCAAAGAACTTGGCGAGATGATCCTTGGCGGGCTCGCGCGTTCGCCTCGGTTCATGTCGGCTGCGTTGCCGTTGCGCGTATTTCCGCCGATGTTCAACAGCTACGCCGGTGGCCAGACCTTCGGTACGCACGTGGATACCGCGATTCGCCAACTGGTAACGACAGGGCAGCGCATCCGCACCGACTTGAGTGCGACGCTCTTCCTCACGCCGCCGGAGGAGTACGACGGCGGCGAGCTCATCGTCGAAGACAGCTACGGCGAGAAGAGCGTGAAGCTCGCAGCCGGCGACATGGTGCTGTATCCGGCGACGAGCCTGCACCGCGTCGAGCCGGTGACGCGCGGCAACCGCATCAGCTCCTTCTTCTGGATGCAGAGCATGATCCGGCAGGATGCTCACCGCACCTTGCTCTTCGACCTCGACGAGTCGATCCAGCGGCTCGCCCGATCCGAGCACGCCGCCAGCCCTGAGGTGAAGCAAAGCTCGGTGCAGTTGACCGGGGTGTATCACAACCTGCTGCGGCAGTGGGCAGAGATGTAAAGGCAGGGATTAGGGAACAGGGATTAGGGATTAGGCTTCGGCGCGGCACAATTGCGTCGAAGAGTGCCCACGTCACCCTCATGGCGTGGGCGCTTTTGCGTCCTCTGCGTCAAGGCTTTTCGGGGTGCCTGGAGGGCTTATCTTTCTGTCTTCTGTGCCGAGACAGGTACCGTGCCGTTGACAAAGGAGCGGCTCACCCGTCAACTGTAAGCGGCCATGCAGCAAACAGTTTCAAATTCGAACCCAGTCACGCAAGACGGCGAACCAGCGACAGAGCTCCAGCCACACACTCCAGCCCGGCATTCGCGCGGGCTATTGCTCGTGGGCCTCTTTAAAATGAGCAAAGCGCTCTTCTTCACGGCACTTGGCGCGGGAGCCCTGCACCTTGTGCATCGCGACCTTGGTGACATGGTGATGAAGCTCGCCGACGCTCTGCGGATCGACCCCGAAGGCAAGCTGGTCTCCCTGCTGATGGACAAGGCCGACCTGATCGACCCCCACCACCTGCGGCAGGCGGGAATACTCTCTTTCCTCTACGCCGGGGTCTGCGTGGTGGAAGGCACAGGGCTGCTGTTGGAGAAGACCTGGGCTGAGTACTTCACCGTCATTCTGACGGCTGCGGCGCTGCCCTGGGAGATCTATGAGCTCTTCGCCCACTTCTCCAGCTTCCGGATCGGACTTCTCCTCATCAACCTCGCCGTTCTGGCCTACCTGCTCTGGTTTTTGAAGCACGAGCGAGAGCAGAAGAGCGCACAGGGCAATACCCCGGGACCAGCGTAAGGCAGAGGCGAAGAGACTTTCGCCTTATTTTCGCCTACAATAGGGCAAGCCGAAAAGGCAAGTGCGTCCCGAGGCACGAATCACAGGGGTCAACACTACCTGTAGTAGTTAATGTTTGTATTCCCACAATAGGCTGGATTTTCCACATTTTGCGTGGAAAAAGTGTAGCCCAATCCCAATTTAGGGCTTTACAGCGACCTCATTACGCGAGAGTCTGGTGGAGCGAAGTGGTCTGAAGTGGTCAAAAAGGGTGGATGATACGCAGTTCACCCCTCAAGTGTACCCGGGGTCTGCTTCTCTAATGCAAGGGAAGGTATCGCCTGAGGTTCAGAGTATGTTTCGCGGCAATCACCCAACACGAGTAGACGAAAAAGGCCGGCTGAAGCTTCCCGCCGACTTTAAGGGTCAGCTCGCCGGGGGCGAAGACGAGAAACAACTCTTTTACATCACGAGTAAAGACGGCAAGCGTGCTGAGATTTGGCCGCTCAAGGCGTGGGAGGAAGTCGAAGCCAAGCTGGCCAAGATTCCGAACATGAACCCGGCCAAGCAAAAGTTTCTGGACGTGACGAGCTACTACGGCCAGATGGCAGAGATGGACAATCAGGGCCGCCTATTAGTTCCGCAGCTGTTGCGGGAGTCGGCAAAAGTTATGGCGGATGTTGTGGTCTTCGGGAAGCAGGATTACCTCGAAGTCGCCAACCGCGAGATGTTCGAGGCAGAGCTGAAGGCAGCTCCGCTGACAGCAGAGGACCAGGCCGCTTTGGCGGACCTGGGGTTGTAAATTGAGCCCCTCAGTGGGGCGCATGGGTGGCGGAGTGATGGAAAGACCGCAACACGTGCCGGTTCTTTTGGAAGAGAGTCTGAAGTACCTGAATGTGCAGCCTGGCGGCGTGTATGTAGACGCAACGCTGGGGCTCGGAGGCCACTCGGCAGCCATTGCGAGGAAGCTGGGCGCCTCCGGGCGGCTGATCTGCTTCGACCGCGACCCGGAGGCTATGGGTAAGGCGCAGGCGAGGCTCGCGGCAGTTGCCGAGGAGCTCGGAGCCGAAATGCCGCAAGTGCAGTATGTGCCGCGGCCGTTTTCGGAGATCGCCGAGGTGATCGAGCCGGGCAGTCTGGATGGTTTGCTCGCCGACTTTGGCGTAAGCAGCCTGCAGCTGGACGAGGCGCACAGAGGATTTAGTTTTCGGACCGATGGACCGCTGGACATGCGAATGGATTCGCGCAGCGAGTTGACGGCCCAACAGGTGGTAAATCAGGCGGACGAAGAAGATCTCGCCAACCTGATTTACGAATTCGGAGAGGAAAGGAGGTCGCGGAGAATCGCCAGAGCCATTGTGCGGGCGCGGCCGATAGAAACGACAGCAGAGCTTGCTCGAGTGATATCGGCCGTCGCCCCATCAATGAAAGGCGACAAAATTCATCCCGCAACACGGACCTTCCAGGCCTTACGAATTCGAGTGAACGACGAATTAGGAGAGATTCAATCGCTGCTGAAGAGCGCGGGGTCTCTGCTGAAACCGGGTGGCCGGGTGGTGCTGATCAGCTTCCACTCGCTGGAAGACCGGCCGGTAAAGGACAGTTTCAAAGAGGCGGCCAAGGCAGGCACGCTCGAGATTTTGACCAAGAAACCGGTCGTGGCAGGAGAGCAGGAATCGCTCAGAAACCCACGGTCGCGCAGCGCGAAACTTAGGGCTGCGGAAAAAGTTTAGAGCAGTAAAAAGGATCGGGCCGGGGTTGTCCTGCCGTGCTTTCAGGCGAAAGACACCCAAGTATCAAAAAATCCCTTCCTCCCATCAGCAACCCCGGCCCGGGTTGCACTCGCGAGAAGCGAGTCGAGAAGAAGGGCTGGGCAAAGTTTAGATCGAGCGGCTGGTGGCCGCGTAAGAGGCAGGGAGGCAAGCAATGGCAACGATGGCGATAGGGCAGGAGATGGAGCGGATGCACACACGGCGCGCAACAGGAGGCCGTGCGGCGAGCCGGGCGAATTTGGCCGAGCGCAATCGCGAGCTCTATGAGCTGCAGCGGCCGCGCCGCCGCGGACCCACACCCGAGATGTTCTTCAGCAAGCACATCGATAACACCCGCATTGTGAAGGCTGACGACCCGGAGCGCCGCCGCGAGATGCGCAGCTTCACCATCGTGATGACGCTCTTCTTCGCGTTGACGATGGTCTACGTGTGGCAGCACTTCTCGGCGATCGAGGTTGGGTACAAGGTAGAGGCTCAGAAGACGCAGGTAGAGCAGATGCGCGAGACCAACCGCCAGCTTCGGCTGACGGAGGCACAGTTGAGTGATCCCGGCCGCATCGACCACCTCGCGAAGCAGCTTGGGCTGGACGCTCCTCTTCCCGGCCAGGTAGTACGCCCGGATGGATCGAGCACTGCAACCCCTGTGCTGGCACAGGCGCATATGCCGGCATTGAACGTAAACTAAGTTGTCAGTTCTCTGTTGTCAGTTCGCGATCTCCAAAGCTGAGAACGGACAACTGAGAACTGACAACCAGGAACCAGCAGTTATTGCGAGAGCAACCTAACGGAACAGGACCCCAGACATGAAGTCGTCGCCACGTAAGGCATTGACCGCGCCCATTCGCCGGGTGCGCTTTGTCTATGTCGCGACGTTTTTTTGCCTTTGGGTGGCCGCGATCGCGTTTCGTCTTGGCTGGCTGCAGATCGTACGCCACAGCGAGTTCGTCAAGCGGGCCGCCGAGCAGCAGCAGCGCACCTTTGAGGTAGCGCCGCGGCGTGGCGTGCTGTACGACCGCAATCTGCGCGAGCTCGCCATGACGGTGTCCGTAGATAGCGTCTACGCCGAGCCAAGCGAGATTGGCGACAATCGCCAGGAAGTTGCGGCAATGCTGGCCAAGATCGTCCACGCCGACCCGCTGGACCACTTTACGACCGAGCAACAGATTCTCGCGCGCATGAATGCGTCGCGGCACTTTGCCTGGGTGGCTCGAAAGCTCGACCCCGATACGGCAGAGCGCGTGCGAGAGCTGAACCTCAAGGGCATCTACTTCCAGAAAGAGTTCAAACGCTTCTATCCCAATGCCGATCTCGCGGCCCATGTGCTGGGCTACGTCGGCACCGATGACGCTGGACTCGGAGGCCTGGAAAGCGAGTTCGACGAGGAGTTGCACGGCACGCCCGGACACATGCTGACGGCGCTCGACGCCAAGCGGCATGCGCTGGGTTCAGAAGAGAGCGAGCCGATGCCGGGCGAGAACCTCGTGCTGACCATCGACTCGAATATTCAGTACATGGCCGAGCGGGTACTCGATGAGCAGGTGGCGAAGGTCAAGGCACTGCACGGCACCATCGTGGTGCAGGACCCGCACACTGGACAGATCCTGGCGCTCGCAGTCTCCCCTCGATTCAACCCCAACGACTCGCGGCACCTTGATGCCGACTCGCTGACGAACCTCGCCGTCAGCGATATCTATGAGCCGGGTTCGACGTTCAAGCTGGTCACATATTCGGCCGCGATCGATGGCGCCGGTGTCCAGCCGACCGATATGGTCGACTGCCAGGGCGGCGCGATGACGATGTTCGGGCGCACGCTGCATGACGACAAAGCGGACCACTACGGCGTCATCACAGTGCGCAAGGCGCTGGAGCAGTCGAGCGATGTAGGCGCGGCCAAGATGGCGCTCAAGGTTGGCCCGGATAAGTTCTACGATTACATGAAGTCGTTTGGCTTCGGCGAGCGCTCCGGCATTGAACTGCCCAGCGAGACGCGCGGCCTGCTGCGCCCACCCAGAAAGTGGGGATCGACCAGCATCCTGTCGCTCGCCATCGGACAGGAGATCGGTGTAACGCCGGTTCAGCTGGTGACGATGGTCTCAACGATCGCCAATGGCGGGACGTATATTCCTCCACACGTACTGCTGCAATCGACCGATCAGATGAAGGGCGATTCCCGGCTTCATGCCGTCCCTTTCCATCCTGAGACCGATCTGCCGAGCACCTTGCCGGATGGCTCGCACCGTGTAATCAAGTCCTTCACCGCGGCGCAGATGCGCTCCATCATGGAGGGCATCGTGATCGAGGGCACGGGCAAGTCGGCTGCGCTGAACGGTTACAGCTCTGCGGGCAAGACGGGCACGGCGGAGAAAGTCGATCCGGTAACGCACACCTACTCGCACACCAAGCTGGTGGCGAGCTTCGCGGGCTTTGCGCCGGTGAACAACCCGGCGATCTCGGTAGCCGTCGTCATCGATACACCTTCGGTGGGAAGCGGATACGGAGGCATCGTCTCCGCGCCGGTCTTTAGCGAACTCGCACAGCAGGTGCTGGAGTACCTCGGCATACCGCACGATCAGCCGCTAAAGACCAAACAGGAGATAGCTCAGGCGGCTGCGTCCGTTCAACCGGAAGATGATTCAGACCATGTGGATGACCTGAATGCCATGTTCGATCAGATCAACAGCCTGCCGGTGGACGACCCTCTACGCCAGCCCGCAAATGCAGCGGCCATGGCGCAGAACCAGGTGGCTGACGCCGCACAGGAAGAGCAGCAACGACAGAAGGCCCAGCAGGCTGCGGCGTCTCAATCGCACACCGGGGCTTTCGCCAATTCACTTTCCGCGAAGGTGCTCGCAGCCTTCCATGCGAACGGCAACACAAATTCTGTCATCAACGACACGAGCGCGAATACGAATCAACCTGTACGAACCCCGCAGATCCAGCCCGAGGTGCAGTCGAAGGCGAATGGCGGAGTCATCGTCGATGCCGGCAAGCGGGTGGCAGTGCCGGACTTCCACGGGACCGACCTGCGCGCAGCCATCGAGCACGCTGGGAACCTTGGTCTGCGTGTGCAGCCGGTAGGCAGCGGTCTCGCACGAGACCAGGCCCCGGCCGCAGGTACGATGGTGCCGGTGGGTACTGAAATTGTTGTACGTTTTGCGCGGTAGGAGCTACCTGAAATTTAAGATGGTTCTGTCTTTGTTTTTCTAGCTTGTCATTCCCGTAGGGAATCTGCTTCTGCATTTGTCGTTGTTGTTGTTTCTGAGATAGGCCCAGGCTTTAGCCTGGGCATCCCACGCATCACCCCAAAATGGGCTTTAGCCCCTGGGACAAGCCCTTTTGTCCCGCGGCATGATTGCCTGCGGAGAGAAAGGCATATCCCAGGGGCTAAAGCCCGGACCTATCTCAGAAGCAACAGCAAAAACAGAACCCCACGAGTCTCTTTATGCTGTAAATAGGATCAATACATGCAATGGATCGAAGCCATCTCGAATGTTCGTGTGAGTGAGACCGCCGGTTCGCGCGCAATCGACGTTCGTGGCGTACAGTACGATTCACGGCGTGTGACCGCCGGCGATGTCTTTGTCGCCATGAAGGGCGGTTCGAGCGACGGCAACCGCTTTATCGATACGGCCATTCGGCAAGGTGCGGTGGCGGCCATCACAGACTCAGCGGAGACATTTGCAGAGCTTCGCGAGCGCCAGCCGGAGTTGGCCGTGGCGCTGGTCGAGCAGGGCCGTCGTGCGCTTGCCGAAGTAAGCGCGGCAGTCTTCGGCCACCCCGAACAAAAGCTGAAACTCAGCGCCGTGACCGGTACCAACGGCAAGACGACAACAGCCTTTCTGCTGGAGCAGATGTTGCGCAGTGTCGACCGCAAGAGCGTGCTGCTGGGTACGATCGAGACGCATATTGGGGACATGGTGCGCGAGAGCGAACACACCACGCCGGAGAGCCGCGATGTGCTCGCTGTGTTTGCCGAGGGTGTACGTGCGGACTGTACCGAGGTTGTGATGGAGATGAGTTCGCATGCGCTGGAGCAGGAGCGGGTGTGGGGCCTGCCTGTGGATGTCGCGATCTTTACCAACCTCACGCAGGACCATCTGGACTATCACGGCACCATGGAGGCGTACTTTCAGGCCAAGGCTCGAATCTTCGCGGGAGTAGGCGCATCGCCTCCGCGTGTGGCTGTGATCAATCTCGACAGCGAGTACGGCGATGAGATGTGTCACGAGTTCTGTGGTGCCACGCTGATGACCTACAGCACGGGCGATTACGGCAACTATCGCGCGGAGAATGTAAAGCTTGCCTTGGGCGATACGCGCTTCGACTTTGTAACGCCTGCGGGACGGATTGCTATCCACTCGCCCTTGAGTGGACGCGTCAACGTGGAAAATTTACTAGCTGCTTCCTGTGCCGCATTGGCCAGAGGCCTAACGCTGGACCAGGTAGCCCATGCCGCGGAGACCTTGCACCAGGTCCCGGGACGATTTCAGGTAGTGCCTGGATCGAAGGCTGCCGGATTCTCCGTTGTTGTGGACTATGCGCACACGGACGATGCGCTGCGCAATCTGATTGCCCTGGCTCGCGAATCGGTGGGCGAGCATGGTGGGCACGTGATTACGATGTTCGGCTGTGGCGGCGATCGCGATAAGACAAAGCGCCCGAAGATGGGCCGCGCCGCTGGAGAAGAGAGCGATCTTGTCATCGTGACCAGCGACAATCCTCGCAGCGAGGAGCCGATGACGATTATCAACGAGGCTTTACTGGGGGTACGCGAAACGCTGACGACCTTCATCGTCGAAGAAGACCGCCGCGCCGCGATCGAGGTGGCCATTCGTTCGGCGAAGCCCGGGGACATTGTGCTGCTGGCAGGCAAAGGGCACGAGAAGGTGCAGATCTTTGCCGACGGCGCAGTGCCCTTCGACGATGTAGCGGAAGCGGAGCGGGTGCTGCGCGAGCTGAATGTCGAGGCGGGTAAGCGAGAATAGAGGAGCTGAGCTTTTGTTTGTTTCTCGTCGTCATCCTGAGCCATAGGCGAAGGCCCCCCGCATTTAGTGGTGCCACAGAAGAATGCGGGGGGCCTTCGTTCGCTGCGCTCTCTCAAGGATGACGACGAAAAACAAAAGCGCCGGCACGAAGGTTTAAAGGTTTGAGGTACGCAAGGTGAAATTAACGTTAGGACAGATCGCCGACTGGATTCACGCCGAAGGCGACTTCGATTCAACGGCGCTGGCTGTTGGATACTCCATCGACTCACGCACGATCGGTGCGGGTGAGTTGTTCTTCGCGGTGAAGGGCGAGCGTGTCGATGGGCACGATTATGTCGAGACCGCACTCGCCGACGGTGCCGTGGCCGCCGTCGTCAGCATGCGCTGGCTCAAGCCGGCCGATATCGACGAAGCCAAACTGCTGCGCGTGCCGGATGAAGACGTGCTGGAGTCGATGCAGAAGCTGGCCAATCGAGTGCGCCGCGAGTGGGGCAAGCGTGTGATTGGCATTACGGGCTCGGCGGGCAAGACGACGACGAAGGAATGCGTCGCACAGGTATTAAGTGGGAAGTTTCGTGTGCTCAAGAGCGAAGGCAATCTGAACAACGGCTTCGGCATGCCTTTGCAGTTGCTGAAGCTGGAACCCGAACACGAAGTGGCCGTGATCGAGATGGGGATGAACCACGCGGGTGAGATTCGCGCGCTGGCGAAGATCGCGGAGCCGGATTGGGCGGTTGTGTCGAATGTCGCTCCAGTGCATCTGGAGCACTTCCCCGACGGTATCGACGGCATCGCGCGCGCGAAGTATGAGCTGGTGGAGGCCCTGCCCGCCGATGGCATCGCGATCCTGAACGGCGACGATGAGCGTGTTGCTGCATTCGGCCGAGGGATGCGTGGACGCACCGTGCTGTATGGAACGCTGCCGGGGTTGACGGTACGCGCGGTGGAGATCGACGAAGCAGGCCTCGACGGAACGAGGTTCAGGGTGGGAATCGTTGGCCGGGTGCAGAAGATCCATCTCCATCTGATGGGCCGGCACAACATCTTGAACGCATTGGCAGCAGTTGCGGTGGGTCTGCAGAGCGGGATTGACTTGAAGGAATGCTGCGCGGCGCTCGAGCAGATGCGCCCGACCGAGAAGCGCGGCGAGGTCATCGAGTGGCATGGGGCGAAGATTATCAACGACTGCTACAACTCCAACCCACGTGCTCTGGAGGCGATGGTAGAAGCGCTCCGCAAAACAAAAGCGACGCGCCATATCGTGGTTGCCGGCGAGATGCTGGAGCTCGGGCCGCAGGGCGCGGAGTTGCATCGGCAAAGCGGCGCGGCGATGGCAGGCATGGATATTGTGGTCGGCGTTCGCGGCCTGGCGGCTTCGCTGGTCGAAGGCGCACAGTCTGAAGGGGTTGAGGCGAAGTTTGTAGAAACGCCCGAAGCGGCAGGCGAGTGGCTGCGCGAGAATCTGCGCGAAGGGGATGTGGTGTTGATGAAAGCCTCGCGTGGTGTGCGGTTGGAGAAGGCGCTTGGTGCGTTGGGTGCGTCTTAAAGGTTTACCGATGGTGTGCTGTGGTTAGACTGTTCTCACGACCCACCCCAACGTTGTCATCTCGACCGAAGCATGATGGTTTTATCGTCATGCGAAGTGGAGAGACCTGCAGGTTGTCTACGCAGGCGACAGTGCTAGTACAAACAAGCTGCAGGTCTCTCCACTTCGGCGGCAAAAGCGCCACCTTCGGTCGAGATGACAATGTATGGGGATGATCGAAAAGACGCATCACGTAATTCGTGAACCACGTCCTAAGGCATAGAAGTTGATTCACCCTCCGAATCGTCGCCGTACAAGGCGAAGCGGAGGATAAGATGTTCACGCGAGGCGAGTCTATTGCTCTATTGGCTGCTCTATCAAAAACTGTTCCCGTATTTTTCGTTCTTCCGTATCTTCCGTTTCGTCACGTTTCGCTGCGTCTTCGCCAGCATGACGGCGATGCTGATCGGTCTGCTGCTTGGGCCGTATGTGATCGACCGCCTGCGCCAGTTCCAGATCGGCCAGTACATCCGCGAAGAAGGCCCGCAAAGCCATCAGAAAAAAGGCGGCACGCCGACGATGGGCGGCGTGCTGATCTGTCTTTCGATCATTGTGCCGACGCTTCTGTGGAGCAACCTGTCCGATCCGTTCGTCTGGCTTGTGATGTCTTCGACGATCGCCTTTGCAGCCATCGGCTTCGCGGACGATTACATCAAGGTGGTAAAGAAGCGGAACCTCGGGCTTACCTCGAAGCAGAAGTTGTTCTTCCAGTTTCTTGCCAGCGGAGCCGTTGCCGTGGCGTTGCTTGTGCTTCAGTCGCGTCGAACCTACTCCACGCGGCTGATGGTGCCCTTCTTCAAGAAGTTCAGGCCCGATCTGGTGTGGGGTTGGATGGGGCATATTCCCCACATGCATTGGCTGGCATACCTGCCGTTCGTCATCTTTGTGATGCTGGTCATCACGTTTTCCAGTAACGCCGTGAACCTGACGGACGGTCTCGACGGACTCGCTATCGGCTGCACTATCATTGCCGCCGGGGCGCTGACTGTGCTCACGTATGTGAGCGGTCATGCGGTCTTCAGTGACTACTTGGAACTGCAGCGTATGCCCGAGGTGAGCGAGCTGACGATCTTCTGCGGGGCGATGGTCGGGGCCTCCATTGGTTTTCTTTGGTACAACGCGCATCCGGCGGAGATCTTTATGGGCGATGTAGGCTCGCTGGCCCTGGGCGGAGCGATTGCCACGGTGGCGGTGGTCATCAAGCAGGAGTTGCTGCTGCCGTTCATCGGTGGCGTGTTTATCCTGGAGGCCGTCAGCGTGATCCTGCAGGTGGGCAGCTACAAGCTGCGAGGCGGCAAGCGTATCTTCAGAATGGCGCCGCTGCATCACCACTTTGAACTGGGTGGGTGGTCAGAGTCGAAGGTGATTACCCGGTTCTGGATTATGGCGCTGGTGTTTGCACTGTTTGCGTTGACGACGCTGAAGCTTCGCTAGAGTAATCATAGGAACAATCAGTAAATTCTCAGTGGGGCACGAAAATGGTCGAGACAACAGTACAGGGCCAACGGCCCGGCTCATACCAGCCTGGGGCGCAGCCCCAGGTAAGCGGGCCGCCACAACATCTGAGGGCTGAAGGCCCGACTCATCCGTGGCGGCACCGATGAGTCAGGCTTTCAGCCCTCAAACATCTCCCCGCACCTTACCTGGGGCTTCACCCCAGGCTGGTATGAAACGGGCCGTTGGCCCTAGGTATGGGCTTTCATCTGGCTGTGGCTTTATTAATGATTAGGTTGGTGAATGTGGAACTAAGCAATAAACGCGTACTGGTCGTCGGGTTGGGCAAAAGCGGACTCGCGGCAGCGCGTTTTCTGAAAGAGCATGGCGCGCGCGTGACCGTCAGCGACGCTCGCCCCGCAACGCTGATTGCCGAGTTGCCCGGGCTGCTGGAGCAGGGAATCATGGTCGAGGCCGGCAGCCACGGCCTGCTGACCTTCCGCCGGCAGGACCTGATCGTCGTAAGCCCCGGCGTCCCTGCGTCGACACCTGAACTCAAGCAGGTGCGTGCGATGGGCATGCATATCATCGGCGAACTTGAGTTAGGTGCCCAGTCTCTGCAGGGTAAGGTCCTTGCGATCACCGGGTCGAACGGCAAGACGACGACCACCTCGCTCCTGGGCGAGATCCTCAAAGCCGCCGGAAAGCCCACCCTCGTGGGCGGGAATATCGGCAAGCCGGTCACGGAGCTGGTGCCGGAGAGCACGCCGGAAACCTGGAGCGTTCTCGAAGTTTCGAGCTTCCAGCTGGAAACCGTAGAGACGTTTCGTCCGCGTATTGCGATGGTGCTGAACATTACCCCTGACCATCTCGACCGTCACGGCAACTTCGAGAACTACGCAGCGGCCAAGGCTCGGATCACGGAGTTCCAGACGGCGGAAGACTTCCTCGTGCTGAACGCCGAAGACAAGGCCACGCAGATGGTCGCCGCAAAGACCAAGGCACAGATCTACTGGTTCAGCGCGCGGCGGCAGATCAAGCAGGGCGCCTTCGTGCATGGCGAGACGATCTTCTTTATTCCAAGCGAAGGCGCGAAGCCGGAGCCGGTCATGCCCGTCGCGGAGATTCCTCTGGCTGGCGCGCACAACGTCGAAAATGTGCTGGCAGCGGTGTGTGCCGCAAGGTTGGCAGGTGTGACGAGTGAGACGATTCGCACGACGGTGGCCGCGTTTAAGGCTGTTGAGCATCGCCTCGAGTTTGTGCGCGAGCTCCACGGTGTGCGCTACTACAACGACTCCAAGGCGACCAACGTGGATGCGACGGTGAAGGCAGTCGAGGCGTTTGCGGGCGGAATCTACCTGATTCTTGGCGGCAAGGACAAAAACTCGGACTACGCGGCCATGGGCCCACTGTTGCACGAGCGCGTCAAGACGGTTATCACCATTGGTTCAGCGGCAGAAAAGATTGAGCACCAACTCGCCGGTGTCGTGAAGATAGAGAGAGCGGAGACCATGGACCGCGCGGTCGCACTGGCGCACGAGGCTGCTGTCGCAGGCGATACGGTTTTGCTGGCTCCGGCGTGCGCGAGCTTCGACCAGTTTCAGAACTATGAGCATCGCGGGCAGGTGTTCAAGAGCCTGGTGCAGTCGCTGAATTAATACGAGTGGTATAACCGCCAGGTTCTCGGTTGTCAGTTGTCAGTTCTCAGTTGCTTTCAACCGAGAACTGACAACAATGAACTGACAACCGAGAGCGAAGAGGAAGTTGTAGGCAACAATGGCGAAACGGGTTGGCGTCGATAAATGGCTGTTCGGGACGGTCCTGTTGCTGGCCCTGTTTGGGTTGGTAATGGTGTTCTCTGCCTCGGCTGTGATGGCCAAGGCGACCGCTGGCTCGCCTTATGCGTTTGTGTCCAAGCAAGCGGGGTTCGTGCTGTTGGGGTTCATTGCGCTGTTTGTGCTGATGCGCATCGACTACCGCAAGTACAACAACCCGAAGTTGATCTTCCCTCTGATGGGGACCACCGGGCTGCTGCTGCTGGCGGTGTTCGTGATGCCCAGCATGAACGGAGCGCATCGCTGGATCAGGCTGGCTGGTCAGACATTGCAACCGTCGGAGCTGGCTGCGCCGGTCATTGTCCTGTTTCTTGCGTGGTTTTTACAGACGCGCATCCATACGATCGACGACATCAAAGAGACGCTCCTCCCTGCAGCCATTCCACCGCTGGTGTTTATTGCACTGATCCTGAAGGAGCCAGACCTCGGCACCGCGCTGGTGTGCGCGGCTGTACTGATGCTGATGCTGTATCTCGCGGGCATGCAGATGAAGTGGATTGGCCTGGCGTTGCTGGCTGCCGCGCCGGTCATGTACTACATGCTGTTCCTTGTCGCGTTTCGCAGGGCGCGCATGATGGTGTTTTTCAATCCCGATTTGGACCCGAAGGGCAAGGGCTTCCAGATTCTGCAATCGCTAATTGCTGTCAGCACCGGCGGCATTCGCGGTCTCGGCCTGATGGAGGGGCGGCAGAAGCTCTTCTATCTTCCCGAGCCGCATACCGACTTTATCTTTGCGAACATCTGCGAAGAGTTGGGGATGATCGGTGCGCTGTGCGTGGTGGTCGCCTTCTGTATCCTCGGCTATCGCGGGCTGCGGGCTGCTTTTCTCTCCACCGACCCCTTCGCGCGCTTTCTGGCCTTTGGGCTTACGACGGCGATTCTGGTGCAGGCGTTCTTCAACATCAGCGTGGTATTGGCTCTGCTGCCGAATAAGGGAATCTCTCTGCCGTTTATCTCCAACGGCGGTACGAGCGTTTTCGTCATGCTGGCGTGCATGGGCGTGCTGCTGAACATTACGCGCGAGATCGATTAATGGCTACAAGCAATCTAGGTTCGGGCTTTAGCCCGAACTCAGCGAGTCAGCTGCGGGTGATGATCGCCGGAGGTGGGACTGGTGGCCATGTTGTTCCGGCGCTGGCGATCGGGCGTGAGCTGCGCGATAAGCACGCAGCCGAGGTTCGGTACATCGGCACAGAGCGTGGGATCGAGACGAAGCTCGTACCGGAGGCCGGGTTCCCCCTGGAGCTGGTGCGTTCCGGCCAGTTGAAGAATGTAAGCGTGGCCACGCGGCTGCGCACTATGCTCGATCTGCCGTTGGGCGTGGTGCATTGCGTGAGTCTGATGCGGGCATTCCAGCCTCAGGTCGTGGTGGGCGTCGGCGGCTATGCCAGCGGCCCGGCGATGATGGCGGCTTTGCTGCTGCGTATTCCTACGCTGGTCTATGAGCCGAACGCTGTACCCGGCATGACGAACCGCTGGGTGGGCAAGCGCGTAAGCGCGGCGGCCGTGAGCTTCGCGCAGACCACGCGCTACTTTCGCAACGCCCAGGTGACGGGTGTTCCGGTGCGGCCGGAGATCTTTACATTGCCACCGCGACCAGCCGGCTCGCCGCCTCGTTTGCTCGTCACGGCGGGAAGCAACGGAGCGCTGGTCTTCAACGAGACCATGCCGAAGATCGTCGCGCAACTGCTGGAGGAGGTGCCGGGGTTGACCATCGTGCATCAGGCTGGTGTACGGCGGTTGGAACAGACCCGTGCCGAGTTTGCTGCGAGCGGAGCCGACCCTGCACGCTGGTCGGTGGCTGCATTCCTGACCGACATGCCTCAGCAGTATGCGGCTGCGGACGTGGTGCTGGCGAGATCGGGCAGCACGGTAGCGGAGCTGTGTGCAGCGGGGAAACCCTCGTTGCTGGTTCCGTTTGCGGCTGCGGCCGACGACCATCAGCGCAAGAACGCCGAGGTGCTCGTGGAAGCAGGCGCGGCGGAGATGCTCCTGCAGCGTGATGTGACCCCGGAGACGTTGCTGGAGCATCTGCGCGGCTTGCTGCAGAATCCCGCCCGGCGTGCGGAGATGTCGCAGCACGCTCGTTCCCTGGCGAAGCCCGGGGCACTGGAGCGGATCGCCGGAATGGTTCTGCAGTTGGCAGGAAGTTAGCTATCGTTTATGTCCGATATTCGCACAAGCCATTCTTCGCAAAAGAGACGGTTTACTGCAAAGCCCAACAGGAAAAAGAAAGGGCTGAGGAGTGATCCTCAGCCCTTGTTGATTTAGCAATTAGCTTGCAGATTAGCGATGTCCGCCGCCGCCGTGTCCGCCACCACCGCCATGGAAGCCGCCGCCACCACCGCCGCCGTGGAAACCACCACCGCCGCCGCCACCACCATGGAAGCCGCCACCGCCACCACTCGCGTGGGCTGCACCACCACCGCCGAAGCCTCCACGGGCTGCACCGCCACCGCCGAAGCCGCCACGGTTTGCGCCACCGCCATTGAAGCCGCCACGGTTTGCACCAGCAAAGGAGCCTGCGTTGCCGCGGTTGCCGCCATTGAAGCCGCCGCGATTCGCGACACCCTGACCGCCACGGAAGTTGCCGTTGATAGCCGATCCGCGGTATCCACCGCCGTAACCGCCGCCGCGGGCAAAGGAAGCTCCGCCAGGACGGCCATTAAAGCCGGCATAGGAGCGGTTATAGAAGCCGCCGCGGAAGCCGGGGCCAAAGTGGCCATAGGCGCGGTTGTACCAGAAGCGTCCACCGTTCCAGTAACCGCCATAGAAGCCGGTGCCGAAGTAGCCGAAGCCGTAGTTGATGCCACCGTAGTAGCCAATACTGCGGCCCCAGTAGCCGCCGTGCCAGAAGTAGCCGCCGCCACCCCAACCCCAATAGCCGGGAGTCCAAAGACCGCCAACATAGGGAGGATAGACCCAGGCGCCGTCGACCCAGTAGTAGCCGGAGTCACCGTAGGCCCAGTAGCCAGGGGTCCAGATATAGCCGTCGCCAGGGCAGAGGGGCTGATCGTACACAGGGATAGCGGGAGGTGCGATTCCTACCGAAATGCCGATTTGGGCCTGGACCGCAGGAACGACAAGTAGAGCGCCGGCCAGCGTGGTTGCTGCCAAAATTTTACGAATTGAACTCGTGATTTTCATACATTCCCCTTCCAGCCGGCCTTCGATTGCCTGCAAAACCCGCAGGTTGCGAGGGGGCGACGAGAGAACTCCAGTCCCGGGAATCATACCCCTGATCCGGCTCTCAATGGATTAGACACGACTATCGATACATTTGTTGCGCTATTCCCCGGACTTCGTTCTGGGCCCCGTAAAAAGCGCTTTAGGGCACATGACATGGACCCCCGACTTGGTATCGACGAGCTGCGTGATATCGACGTCGCAAGCCGTTGAAATAAGGGCATAGGCGTCATCCCGGGAGAGGTGCGGATAGTCGGGATTCTGCTCGGAGAGAAAGGTGATCATATTGCGCACGGCCATCTCCGTGGCTTTGGTCAGGTCTTCATGGAAGCCCATGGCAATGTAGGCGGTAGGGGTTTCGGCGCGAGGCCAGAGCAGATGTTCTCTGGTGGCCTCGCCCTTGTGGACGATGAACTGAAAGGTGCCGGTGAGGAAGGTCTCCAGTGCGGTGATGTCGACCTCGCCGTTGCCCTGACCGGCATGGCCATCGCCGGCCTCAAAGAGCGCGCCGCTGGCGTGGACGGGGTAGAAGACGACCGAGCCAGCCGTAAGCTCCTTGTTATCCATGTTGCCGCCATGCATCCAGGGTGGCGCGGAATTCCACTTGCCGGCGGATTCAGGCGGCGCGATGCCGATAGAGCCGAAGAAGGGATGTAGCGGGATCGTGATTCCCGGGGCAAAAGCAGCAGTCATCTTGGCGCGGTCGAGCGGGATGATCTTGCTGCGGCCATAAGGGAAGTCATCCGGGAGAAAGCCGCGACCGGCGCCAAAGCCATTGCAGGCGAAGTTGGTGTCGAGTTGGATCTTGAGGATGCGGACTTCAAGAATATCGCCGGGTTCGGCCTCAGCGATGGCGACGGGTCCAGTGAGGATGTGTCCGCCTGGGCCGCGGTCTGCCTGCGGGACTTTGTCATAGATATCTGCGAGCCAGGCGGGGATGTCGGCCTCGGCGACTCCCTCGTCTTTGAGCCGCTGTGGCGAGCCACAGGTGGAGGCGGTCTGCATGATGACGGTGTCGCCGGAGTGGACGGTCAGCACCGGCTTTGCGTGTGCGGAGTAGTAGCCCCACGCGACCGTGCTGGGCGTGGCGAGAAGCGTCTGGGGACTCTGAGCCGTGGCAGCGGCGGCAAAGAGCACGGTGGCGGCGAGCAGAAAAGGGAGGCGCATAGTCGTGGTATATCACCCGGCAATGCTCTCCTTGAGCGCTTTGAATGAAATCCATAGGCAAATCGCATAGGCTCAGATGGGACAATACAGGGGAATGAGTCTGTCGAATTTGCCGGAACACGCTATGTTTGCGCCGTCGCATCGGATCCACTTTATCGGGATCGGCGGCATTGGGATGAGTGGGATCGCGGAGATCCTGCTGACGATGGGTTACGCCGTGTCTGGTTCGGATCTGCGCAGCTCGGCTACGACGGAGCGGCTCGCAGCACTTGGGGCCACGATCTATACAGGTCATGCTGCCGCCAACGCGGCGGCGAGCGATGTCGTCGTCACCAGTTCAGCGGTCGCTAAGGATAACCCTGAGGTGCTGGAGGCGCGTGCGCGCAAGATCCCAGTCATTCAGCGGGCGGAGATGCTGGCCGAGCTGATGCGGCTGAAGTATGGCATCGCCATCGCCGGAATGCACGGCAAGACGACCACAACCAGCATGGTGGCAGCGGTGCTGGCCGGGGGGGAACTCGATCCCACGGTCGTCGTCGGCGGACGGGTTGGCGCGATGGGTTCGAACGCGCGCTTGGGGCGTTCGCAGTACCTTGTGGCGGAGGCCGATGAGAGCGACCGCTCTTTCCTCAAGCTATCGCCGATCCTCGCGGTGGTAACCAACCTCGATCGTGAGCACATGGACACCTATGCGGACATGGCCGACGTCGAACGGGTCTTCATCGAGTTTATGGATCGCGTGCCGTTCTATGGAGCGATAACAGCCTGTGTGGACAACGAGATGCTCCGCACGATCCTGCCGCGCGTGACTCGGCGCGTTTACACCTACGGCGAGAGCGTGGATGCCGACTTCCGTTTGCGCTCTCTGCGGCCTACTGCTGACTGCCATGCGACCTTCGAGGTGAATACGCGCGGCCTGATCCTGGGGCCCTTTGATCTGCATGTCCCCGGGCGGCACAATCTGCTGAACGCCACGGCTGCGGTAGCCATCGGGGTACAGCTTGGCGTTCCTCCGGAGAAGATTGCCGCTGGGTTGGCCAGCTTTCGCGGCGTCGACCGGAGATTTCAGATCAAAGGCGTGCAGAACGGCGTTACCGTCGTCGATGATTATGGGCACCATCCGACGGAGATCCGCGCCACTCTGCAGGCGGCTCGCGAGTGCGGCTACGGTCGTGTTCTTGTGCTCTTTCAACCGCACCGCTACACGCGAACCCGCGATCTGCTGGAAGACTTTACGGCGGCGTTCGGAGATGCCGACTCGCTGCAGGTGCTGGACATCTACGCGGCCAGCGAGCAGCCGATTCCAGGGGTGAGCGGCGAGGCGCTGGCGGAGAAGATCCGGGCAGCGTCGGGTGGGATTGTCGGCTATGCGGGATCGATCGAAGAGGGTGTCGATCGGCTGGCGAAAGACGCCCGGCCGGGTGATCTGATACTGACGCTGGGGGCGGGGAATGTGTCGCAGGCTTCCATGATGCTGCTGGAGCGGCTGGCTGCACGTTAGGTCCTTTACATCACAGGCGGACGCGGTGGGCGGTCAAAATGATGAGTTCCTGCGGCGGTACCCACCGGCAAGTTAAGTGCAGAGGGCAGGGGGACGGCTTTATAGTGGGATATCAGGCGATTCTTCCGCGGCCTTGCTCGGGCTTGCGGTGATGACGAAGTTTGCAAAACGCGGCTCCGCGGTGCTTGATGCGCCGGAGGAGAGGTATGCTCCGGAGACGGGTTGGCCAAGCCGCGAACCGGCGCCGGCCGGCATGCTTCAGCGCGGACGCATGGCTGCTGATCCCAACGAGAACCCTGGACCAAGAAGCTACGACCCTGCTGCCGAAGAAGAGGTGTATAGGCCGCGGCGCGAATCTCTGAGCTATCGCCTGCGCCTCAGTGTTCCTCGAAGCCTTACTGGAAAGATCATCATCACAGCTGTTGCGCTGCTGGGGCTGGGGGCCATCACTATCGGCTACCTTGCCGCGCGCAATGCCTTGCTCCACGACGACCGCTTTGCCGTCACCACCTCATCCGAGATTCAAATTGTCGGCAATCAGCGCCTTAACCGGGAGCAGGTACTCAGCGTCTTCGGGGCGGATCTTGAGCGCAACATCTTTAAAGTGCCGCTGGCGGAACGGCGCGCCGATCTCGAGCGCCTGCCATGGGTGGCCCACGCTACGGTGATCCGGATACTGCCCAACAGCATTCGCGTATCGGTTACGGAACGGACTCCAGTCGCTTTCGTTCGGCAGGGAACGCAGGTTGGCTTCGTCGATGCAGAAGGCGTTTTGCTGGATATGCCGCAGGAGGCAGCTGGCGATCCGCAGTACTCCTTCCCCGTGCTCACCGGGCTTTCGGCGGACGATCCGCTCTCGGCGCGAGCCACGCGGATGGAGGTCTACAAACGTTTTATGCAGGATCTGGACAGCTCCGGCGAACATCTGACGCAGTCCTTAAGTGAGATTGACCTCTCGAATCCCGAGGATGTGAAGGCGCTGATCGCCAGTGGCAGCTCGGACATTCTGGTCCACTTCGGCGACGAGGACTTCCTCAATCGCTATCGCCTGTTTGAGCAGAACCTGCCGCAGTGGAAGGCGCAATATCCGAAGCTGGCTTCTGTGGATGCTCGCTATGAACACCAGTTTGTGCTGGAGATGGAATCCGGAGCTGCTGTGCCTCTGGCTGGGGATGGGACGACTGCGGCCAAGCCAGCCGGTGCTGCTGTTGCGGCGAAACCAGCGGCAAAGCCTGCTGCTCCAAAGGCGGCTGTAAAAACTGCGGTGAAGCCCGCAGGACCGAAACCCAAGGCCAAGCACCCCCCGGCTAAGGCGCAGAAGTCGAACCAGAAGATGTTTGCTGCTTTGGCCGCGGCCCACAAGGCTACCGTCGCGAATGCACATAGCGGTGCGGCTCCTCACGCCACCGGCAAGCAGGTGAAGCAATGAACCCCAGAAATGAAAACCTGATTACCGTGCTGGATGCGGGAAGCTCCAAGAGTTGCGTGCTGGTGGCCGAGCTCACCGACGGCGTCCTGCGCTATCGCGGCCATGGCATTGAAGCCTCCAGGGGAATGCGGCGCGGCGTGATCTCCGACCTCGGCCCTGCTGCCGAGGCCATCAACCAGGCGGCACTAACGGCAGAGCGCGCGACCAAAGCGCCCATTGAAACCGCAGTCGTCGGCGTTGGAGGCCCGCATATTCGTGGCATGAACTCGCAGGGTGGCATCAGCATGGGCAGTCGCATGAAGGAGATCACCCGCGAGGATGTACGCTCTGCGATCGACCGCGCCCGCTCTATCGGGCTTGCGCCCGACCGCGAGGTGCTGCACCTGTTGCCACAGCAGTTCATCCTTGACGATCAGGCTGGTATCCATGATCCGGTGGGGATGGTGGGCAATCGGCTGGAAGTGAACCTGCATCTATCGACGTGCTCCGGGAGCGCGGTGCAGAGCGTTGTGACCTGTGCGAACAAGGCGGGCCTTGAAGTAGTCGACACGATCTTTGAAGGTATCGCGGCGGCTGAGGCGGTGCTGTCGGCCGATGAACGTGAACTGGGCGTTTGCCTGGCGGATATCGGTGCGAGCTCGACGGAGCTGGTGGTGTTCTTCGAAGGCTCGGTGGCCCATACGGCGGTGCTTCCCATTGGCGGGGACCACTTTACCAACGATCTCGCTGTCGGCCTTCATGTCAGTGTGGAAGAGGCCGAGCAGTTGAAGCGGACGTATGGCAACTGCGTGGTGACGTCGGTGCCGCAGTTGAACGAGATCGAGGTAGGCGGTGATCTTGCCACCGGAGGGCAGCCGGCGCGTATGGTGCGGCAGCGCTTTCTCGCTGAGATTCTGGAACCCCGTGCACGTGAGCTGCTGACGATGCTGCGCGATAACCTGCGCTCGGGCGGCGTGTTGGAGGCGATGGGTGCCGGATGTGTCTTTACCGGCGGCGGGGCAAACCTATTGGGGCTACTGGACAACGCTGAAAGTCTGTTGCGTGTACCTGCGCGCATTGGCTACCCTGTGCCGCTGAGCCGCATGCCCTCAGAGTTGGCGAAACCGGAGTTTTCGGCGGCTATTGGAATGCTGCTCTATACGCATCGAACACAGGTCCGCAAGGCCAGCGAAGAGCAGGGGTTGCGGCAAAAGCTGAAGTCGATCTTTGCAGGCAGTTTTTAGACTTTGGCCGTTCAATTTGAATAAGGAATTGCTGTTTTGCGGGTGCGGGCACGCGCATTCTTGAGTGTAGACGGTAGACTAATATCTATGAAATTTGGCAAGTGGCTTGGTGTTGTTCTTGTAGGGCTTGGATGCGGCTATGCGGCGCATGCTCAAGCTGGCGTATACGTCGGATACTCAGCAACCAGGATGAGTGGAATTACGTGCTTCGATCCGCAAAGTTCCAATTCGCAAGGTCTGTGCTACAACTCCAACACCAGCGCTACCACCAGCCCCAATAACCACGTTGACCCTTCTGGAATCCTGCTCGGCGGGTACTACGACTTTCGCAATGTAGGCCCGGTGAGGCTGGGTGTCGATCTCCGTTATGGCCACGACCGCGCCAACAAGTCGGCGGCGGATGGTAGCGGCGGCAAGGATTCGACGGGAGCCAACACAACTCTTGTTGGTCTCCGCGGAGTGGTGCATACTCCGTTTCGTTGGCTGAAGCCCTATGGCCAGATGTCTTTTGGATGGACCAGTACGAATGCGGCAGAGCCGTTTTGTGCGAGCACGGTGGGTCCTGTTGGCACGCCACAATCAAACTGCTCTACGCAGACTCCTCTCAATGCTCCAAGACTCTATGACAATTTTTTCCGCTATGAGGGCTTTGTCGGCGCAGATGTGCGCATTGCGTCGATCCTCGATTGGCGCGTGATTGAACTCGGTCTTGGAAATATGACCCGCATTGGTAACGGGACAGTCGTAACAACTAGCGCAACGTCAACCGGTGTACCCGTAACAACAGCTCCGACAAGCAGTTCCATTGGAGTGAGATCGATTGGTGCCGGGCTGGTGTTCCATCTTCCATCGAAATCGAAATAGAAATTTGGTGGATTGTTCTGTATTGCCTTGTTTTGATGTTGCTTGTTTCTCCTCTGTCCTCTCGAACCCCCGTATGGTCGCCACTGCGAACGCGCGGGGAAACGCTCTCAGATGTGTTCGAAGGGGAGGATGAAAAGGAAGCGAAAACACGAACGGCGGCAAATGCAACGGTAAAAATTACTAATATCTGTAATCGAACTTGGTGCGCTTGTAGATTTCCTGCGAGCTTTCCTCTGTTTCGAAGCGCAGAATCAAGAAAGGTGTTTCGCAATCACCTGAGGAGATTTGTCCCATGCCCTATCAGCCTGACGATGCCCTTCGCATCCATTACCACGACGAGACGCAACGCAACGCGCGTATCAAGGTGATCGGCGTCGGTGGTGGCGGCAACAATGCGGTCAACCGCATGATCGCCGCCAACGTTGAAGGGGTGGAGTTCATCGCAGCCAATACAGACGCGCAGGCGCTGGAGAGTTCGAACGCCCCGGTAAAGCTGCAGCTCGGCGTGAAGCTGACCAGTGGTTTGGGCGCGGGAGCGAACCCGGACATCGGGCGTCGTGCTGCTCTCGAAGATTCGGACAAGATCATCGAAGCGCTTGAAGGGGCGGACATGGTGTTCGTCACGGCAGGTCTCGGCGGAGGCACTGGAACGGGTGCCGCGCCGGTCATCGCCTCGCTCGCCAGTGAGATGGGTGCGCTGACGGTCGCCGTCGTTACGCGTCCGTTTATGTTTGAAGGCAAGCGCCGCATGATGCAGGCTGAACGTGGCATGCAGGAGCTGCTAGAGTCGGTCGACACGCTGATCGTGATCCCGAACGAGAAGCTCCTCGCGGTTGCCAAGGACGCGGGCTTCTTTGAGAGCTTTCGCATCGCCGACGATGTTTTGCGGCAGGGTGTTCAGGGGATCTCGGACATTATTACCATCCCCGGTGTCATCAACCGTGACTTCGCCGATGTGAAGACGACCATGGCGGGCATGGGCTACTCGGTGATGGGAACGGCTGTGCGCTCGGGTCCGGATCGTGCTCGTGAAGCTGCGATGGCTGCGATGGCATCGCCGCTGCTGGAAGCAGGCGCCATCGATGGCGCGCGCGGCATCCTGATCAACATTACGGGTTCGAGCAGCCTGAAGCTGAACGAGGTGAACGAAGCCTCGACGCTCATTCAGAATGCCGCGCACGAAGATGCCAATATCATCTTTGGCGCGGTGCTGGACGAGAAGATGGGCGAGGATGTGAAGATCACCGTGATTGCCACGGGCTTTCGGGATGAGATGCCTCAGCGCCGCAACCGCATGCTTGCGGAGTCGACACTTCCGACACGCAGCGAAGCGCCACTTCCGCGCATCGAGCAGAGGCCCGCGACCGCACGCTTTGCCAGCGAAACGCCAGCTCCAACCGGGAAAGAGTCGCGCGAGGATGCCGATACGGATGATTTGCCGGCACCGCAAACCCAGGTCCTCCGCGAAACTGCGTCCCGCGAAAGCGAACCGCCCCGCATCTATATGGAGCCTGCGTTCGAATCCTCGACTGCTACGGCAACTATGGAGGCGATCTCGGAGCGTGTGAATGCGACAGAGGCTCGTCCAGAGCTTTTGCCCGTACTTGCCTCGGTATTTGACGACGACTTCTTCCGCAAGCCGAATGAGGAGTTGCGTGCCACTGGTTTGCCGAGTGCGTGGCCGGAGCCAGCTCAAGGTCGCTCTGTCGCGCCGTCTTACGGTATTCAGGAGGAAACGAAATCATCGCAGTGGCCGGAGTCGAAGGTCTCGGCATTTGCCGGACACGCGACGGAGAGTATGCCGGCGACCGACGAACTCGACATCCCCGCATTTCTGCGGCGCAGTCACTAGAGGCTCCGGAGAGAAATGATGAGACGTAGCGCCACAGTCCTTCTTTTCGCGATGCTGAGTGGGACCGCTATGGCTCAGCCACCGGCTTCCAAAAAGCATCATGCGCCGGCTGGCCATAGTGTAGCCGCACAGAAAAGCCATGTGACCAGAGCTGCGCACCATGGCGCGATGGCGAGTCGCACTACCGTGAGCCGAGAGACTGGTACGCGCCGCGGACGGGCTGCTGTGCGGATCTCGGGCCGCAGGGTGGTCGTGCATCACTATGCAGAGCGCTTCACCGCAAGCAGCTTCAACGACAATTTGACCCTGGGTGATGTGACGACCGGTGAAGATCCAGTGGTGCGCGCCGCGGCCATCGAAGCGTTGGGTAATATGAACGGCACGGCACTGGCGATTGATCCCTCCAGCGGACGCATCCTGGCGATGGTGAACCAGAAACTCGCGCTTAGCTCGGGTGCAGAACCCTGTTCGACGATCAAGGTAGCCGTCGCGCTGGCTGCATTGCAGGAAGGCCTGGTCAAGAGCGACACTCCGGTGAATCTCGGTGGCCACTATTCATTGGATCTGACGCATGCCCTGGCGAAGTCTGTGAATCTCTACTTCGAGGTGCTGGGCCGTGCGATGGGCTTTGAACGCGTGAAGCACTATGCCAATGAGTTTGGCCTGGGCGAGTTGGCCGGGTACAACATTCCGGGCGAGCAACTGGGGACCTATCCTGATACGGAACTGCCGATAGCGCAGGGCGGTGTCGGTCGCATGTGCTCGTTTGGCGAAAGCATCTCGATGACGCCGCTGCAGTTGGGTGCGCTGGTCTCCGCGATCGCCAACGGCGGAACGCTCTACTACCTGCAGCATCCGACGACGCCGGAGACCATCGCCGCATTCGTGCCTAAGGTCAAACGGCTCCTCGACATCCAGCAGGTTATTCCGCAGATCCTGCCGGGTATGCAGGGCGCGGTTGACTTCTCCAACGGTACCGCTCGTTCTCTGCGGACGAACTTCGTGCAGTTTCCGGTGTTTGGCAAGACAGGAACGTGCTCGAACAACGGCACCCGCTATGGTTGGTTTGTCTCCTACGGCGACGCGCCAACGGGACGCATCGTGACGGTGATCTTTCTGGAAGGCGACAGGCAGGTGTTTGGGCCAAAGGCTGCGGAGCTCACCGGCCAGTTTTATCGTGCGATGTATGAGCGTAGCTACTTCCAGTCCAAACCTGCGCCAGCGGCCGAATCTTCCGATGTGCAGCACACCGGCGCGCAGTAGAGCGGCAGAAGAAGCCATACCCATTTGGCTCATCCCCACCACAACTGCGAAACTGCTTGAGGACACCGAGGAGCTTCGCCATGAAAATTCTCACAGCGCAGGAGATGAGCGAGGCCGACCGCCGTTCCGTCGAGATGGGCGTGCCCATCGCTACACTGATGGAGAATGCCGGTGCGGCTGTCGCGAAATTTTGCCTGCGGCAGTATGCAGCTGAGGGCGTAGTGCTTGTGCTCTGCGGCAAGGGCAACAACGGTGGTGATGGTTTTGTTGCTGCGCGACGGCTGGCGGAATCAGGCCGCTCGGTGCGAATTGCGTTGCTGGGTACGGCGAGTGATGTGAAGGGCGAGGCAGCCGCGGCGCTTGAACGGGTGAAGTCGCAGCAGGGTATCGAGTTTTTTGAGATGCCAAGCGAAGATGCCTTACGCGCCGCATTCGATGGCGCGGAGTTGGTGATTGACGCGGTTGTCGGTACGGGGTTCAAGCCACCCTTGCGGGGATTGGCTGTAGCTGTTCGTGATTTGCTGGCGAAGACAACAGTTCCGGTAGTTGCAGTTGACTTGCCGAGCGGTTGGGATGCCGACTCCCTTGCGCAAAAGGCGGAAGCTTTTCGTGCCGATGCGGTTGTGACCTTTGCCGCTCCGAAACTTGCCCATGTCTTTGGACACCTGACCGTCGGCAAGACCTTTGGTCCGGTGGTCGTCGCGCCTATTGGAACACCGGGTGCAGCGGTCGAGTCACGGACGGGACTGCATTGGGCAGGTGCGGCTAAAGCTCTGACAGAGGTGCCCCGCGATATCAATGGCAACAAGGGGAAGTTTGGGCACGTATTGATCGTTGGTGGAGCTTTTGGGAAAGCGGGTGCGCCGTCGATGGCTAGTCTGGCGGCCATGCGGGCTGGGGCTGGTCTGGTCACGGTTGCGATACCGCGTGAGATCTTACCGACCGTTGCCGCTGTTGCGCCGGAGTTGATGCTGGAGCCTCTGGAGCAGGAAACAGCAAACAGCAAACAGGAAACAGCGGGCTTGTCTCTGAAGCATTTGGAGGAGGGGCCGCTGGCCAAGCTGCTTACGGGAATCAAGGTTGTGGGTATCGGGCCCGGGCTGGGGACTAGCGGTTCTACGCCGGAGTTTGTGCGTGGGTTTGTGGAGCGCGTTACGCTGCCTATGGTCATCGACGCCGATGCGCTGAATGCCTTTGCCGGGCATACCGAACTGTTGGAGAATGCCGTAAAGCATGCAGAATCGACGGGCCAGTCGCGAACGATTGTTCTGACGCCGCATCCGGGGGAGATGGCGCGGTTGGCGGGGATGACCGTGAAAGAGGTCGAGGCGGATCGAATCGGTTTGGCTCGGCGGTTTGCTACTGAGCATGGCGTTACTCTGGTGCTCAAAGGATGGCGTACGATAATCGCACATCCTGATGGCCGGATCGGCGTGAATACGACTGGTAACCCGTCGATGGCCAAGGGCGGTAGCGGGGATATTTTGACCGGCATCGTGGCTGCGATGCTGGCGCAGCATCCCGAGGACGTTGCGAAGGCGGTAGAAGCCGCTGTATTCCTGCATGGACTGGCGGGAGATTTTGCGGTGCTTGCGCAGGACGAGCATACGGTGCTCGCCACGGATACGGTGGGGCATCTGTGGCAGGCTTTTCGCTCGCGAGTTATTGATATAGATGGGTTTACATGGATCGCCGGTGGTGCGGCCCACGATGAGAAGGAGCAGGGATGAAAGAGTGGACACGCGAAAAGCGGCTGCGTACACGCAGTGTGGGGGGGACGCTGGCTCTGGGGGAGATGATGACCGAGTTGCTGCGGGCGCCGAAGCTGGTTGTACTGCGCGGGGAACTCGGGGCCGGGAAGACGACGCTCGTAAAAGGGATGGCTGCGGCGCTGGGTGCAGCTGATGCGGAAGAGGTCGTGAGCCCTACGTTCACGCTGGTACACGAGTACCAGGGGCGTAAGGTGAGACTCTTCCATCTCGACCTGTACCGCCTGGAGACAGAGGCTGAGGTCGAAGGGGTAGGCCTGTGGGAGATGGCCGATGCCCCCGATGCCCTGGTGCTGGTGGAGTGGGGTGACAAGTTCGCCAGCGTCATGGAGCGAGCCGATGCCGAGATTGCGATTACGCAGGGCGAAGTGGAAAATGAGCGCCTGCTGCATGTTCACTGGAGAGATTAGTGTGTGACAACCAGAAAAGCAAAGGCCGCGACATCTTGTCGCGGCCTTGTTTGATTCCTTCTGTTTAATTCCTTAGTTCTGGCTCTCGTACATGCGGCGCCAGTTGGCATTGCTGCGAGCGCGCAGGCCGATGAAGGAAGGAACGAAGATGGTAAGAGCGAGGAGGGTGGCAGTGATTGCGTAGTACATGCGTGATACTCCTATGGCGCGCGCAACGGCGGCGCTGAATCCCAAACGTGGGGTTGTCGGTGATGTGTCTTCAGTGCAGGCGGTGTTGAGATCTTGACTCAGCCGTCACGGTCACTGGCATAAATTCTTCAGACCTGGTGGGGGAGGCGCTTGCCTTGTTTGGCGGCGTTCCCAATCTTTGTTCACAGGACCTACTACGGATATGATACTCGATTCGTTCCGTCGATGCATTATTATCGACCGTTATAGCCGATATTCGCACGAGTCCTTGTTCGTCTACTGCTGATTTTTCCCAGCAAACTCACACTTATTGATACGCAGGGCCCGCGAGAAAAGTTCCATCGATTTTTATATTGTCAGTGGTTTTCTTTAGGTGCTATATTTCCAAACCTTTTTTGATGGGGAAGAACGACCGGTATAGCGGTAGATGGCGCAGAGCTCGTCGCCGGTCGAACCGTACTCCTTTTGCTCCGCGATGGCGGCCAGGTCGGCGATGTGGTCTTCGGTCGACATGGCAACGCGCCCCATCCAGATCCGGCGAAAGGCGGGGTGACGGTCGAGCAGTGAGTCGTGCTCGGCGTTGGCATAGAGCAGATCGAAGGGATAAGGGTGGCTGGCGAGCGATTCTTCCACGTGGGATAAAAAGCGGCGCAGGATGGGGAGTTCGAAGGGGTGGAAGAGGAAGGCGACCGTCGGCGCTTCAGGCAGCGGATGGGTGGTCGCATCGGCATGATGCAGTTCAAGCGGCGCCAGGGCCTCCGCCTGGGAGTCCTTTGCCCATAGATCAATGTTTGCCTGTGCGATTTGCGCCAGCTCCCGGTTCAGTTCGACCCCCTCAGCTCGCAGAAAGGGGTACTGGGAGGCCAGCAGCAGGGCACGGCCCTTTCCTGCGCCGACATCCAGGAAGACGGTGCTTTCGATGGGAGCTCCGGGCTCCGAACGCTGAAGCCAGTGGTCGAGGAGCGAATGAAGGATGCTGGGGGCGACGCCGTAGTAGGCCGTAAGCTCTTCAACCTTGGCGTTGGTCCCGCGCACGATAGTCGTTCCGGGGATGAGGCCGGAGGTGTCGGTCCCATGGAGCTGGTCGAAGGGGTGGATTGCGGGTGGAGCTTTTTTGCGAGGCATCGTGCTCAGTCTAGAGCAGTTCCCGTATTTGATTGGAGTGGAGAAGTTCGGCGAATGCCATTTTTTGTTCCACTGCGGGACGCTGGAAAAGCCTTGACGCGACGGGCGCGGAGGTTCGCAAAGGAACGCGACGGCATTTGTGTTTGGGAAAATGCTTGCCCTAAGCGCTAGAGCCGTTGCGTATCGTCGCGAACCATTGCGTTCGTTGCGTCAGCGACTTGCAGTTTGCTTGTATTGGCACCATCGCCTGTGCATGCAACCTGCAGGTCTCTCCACTCCGCATGACGATAAAGCCATCATGCTGCGGTCGAGATGACAATTCTGTGGTGATTCAATCCTGCACCAGGGCAAACGCCTCTAAATTTCAATCAGCACGCACGAAGAACAAGCAACAGCAAAAGCCTTAACGCGGAGGACGCGGAGGTTTCGCAAAGATCGCAGAGGGTGTTGTGGCGGCCTTTGCGTTTTTTCCTCCGCGCCCTCTGCGTTAAGGCTTTTTGACTGTCTGCCACGAGTTTGCTGGGAAATAAGATGCGTTTGCCCTGCGTACTGCACAACATCAGTTACCAATTGCCGCAGCCCTTCAAAAATCGAACCTCAATGCGAATTGCACGATCCTCGGATCGCCGGCGCTCGTGATCTTACCGAACGCCTGGGAAGACATATTGTTAACCGGTTGTCCATTGTTATTGGGTTGTCCGCTATTATCCAGTGCTCCAAGGTTCGTCCAGTTGATGAGATTGAATAGGTCCGCTCTGAACTCAAATCCACCTTTGCCCTCAGGGAGGACGGGGATCTTCTTTTTCACCGAGATGTCGTTTTGGAAGTAGCCCGGGCCAACCAGAGAGTTCCGTCGAGAGGTGCCGAACTGACCTGGGGCGGGTTGTGAGAATGCCGTGGTGTTGAAATATTCGGCTGCAATTGCTGAACGCGAGCGGCTCATGGATAGGTTGGGATTCCCGGTTACATTGGCTCTCTCCTGACCGCTGCTGGTGCGAGAGTACCCGATCAAAGCATTGTCCTGACCTGTAAGGACGGAAAAGGGGATACCGCCGCTATAGCGGACGATACCGTTCAGTTGCCAGCCTCCCGCTATAGCGGTCAAGACTCCTTTGCCCTTCAGGGTTGGGAGCTCCCATAGTCCATTGATGGCAAGGATCTGGCCGACGTTGAAATCCGAAAGCCCACGTTCCCCCTCTTCCCAATCGTTTGGATTTTGGGGACCGGAGCCGATCAAAGATTGAGACCTGGTATCGATCGATTTTTCCCAGGTGTAGGCTGCCTGGATGGCATAGCTCTTAGAGAACCTCTTTTGTACGTCAACCTGGAGCGAGTTGTAGTTGGAGTTGCCGTCGGAGAAGAGACCAGGAATGCTGCCGTAGTATTGCGGCGAAATCGGTCGCCGGGATTGCGCGCAGTTTGGGTCGATGGTGGCTGGAGGAATAGGATTGCAGGCTTCGGTGGCGCCTGGAGCGTAGACGGCGGCGTTCAGCTCGCGAGAGTCATAGAGGTGATGGGCTACACCACCGACATACGCGACCTCCGCGAAGAGATCGGCACCGAACCGGTGCTGGACATTGAGATTGAATTGTTGAACCTCCGCTGGCCTGTAGTTCGGGTCAAGGGCCGATTGGGTGATGCCGGGGAACGGGCCGAAGCTTGGGTTCTTCGGGTTGTAAGGCAATGGGTCTGGTTGGCTGCCCCAGGGGTTTTCGGTGTTGGTCGGTGTCGAGCTGAAACTGACCAGAAAAGGCTCGTTGTTCGTCTCTACGGACTCGACCTCCTCGTTGATCGCAGCGTGATAGATTCCCCAGCCAGCCCGCACGGAAGTCCGGCCGTTCCCCATGACATCCCAGGCAAATCCGAACCGAGGCTCGAAGCCCCACTTCCAGGTCTTATAAATTCCCGGCGAAACCCCTTTGTCCCCTGGAACCACCAGGCCGGGAGGCGCCGATGGATAGACCGTAGATTGCCTGCCGGCGATGTACGTCGACGCGCCACCGGCTTTTTCTGTCCAGGGCGTTTGCAGGTCGTAGCGAAGCCCAAGGTCGATTGTCACTCTCGGCGTGAGCTTGTAGTTGTCCTGAAAGAAGGGTTGGAACTGCTTGGAAGTGCCGTCGTCGATGATGGTGGAGGTAACGCTGAAGGACTGGGGACGGCCAATCAGAAAATCCGCCATCGGATTGCCTGGGCTGGTGGCTGGATTGTTTGGATTGCTTGTATACAACCCCGAGAAGGTATAACTCGTAGGCGGGTAGACAAGATCTCCATTTCCCTCATACAGAAACAGGAAACCGATACGCATGTCGTGCTTCCCGCGATGCCAGGTGAGCGTGTCGTTGAATTGGCGGAAGTAAGAAGGTTCATCCGTATACGCGTCGGTACCCAGGAGGAAGTCGCCATTCACATTAAATTGCGGGGTTTGAGGGTACGGGGTGAAGCCATTGGCGTTGATGCCAAGCTGTCGCGCCGACTGACCGTTCTTTTCGGTTCCAATGATCCCTTCCGGACGCGAGTAAGAGATCCCCGCCTCATTGATCAGGTAAGGACGGAATGTATGGGTCTCCGTAAGCGCGTATGCCTGATAGTTGTACGTTTGTGGGTCATTCCAAAACGGAATGGGCTCTGGTGTCGGACTGCTTGATCTGCTGCGGTACGAACGAAACGATACCCTGTCCCTGGCTCCGAGGCTTTGGTCTATCTTGTAGACCACTTCGTAGGAGGTGACCGGTGCGCTTTGCGCAAGCCGCAGGCTGCCATCGGGTTGATTGGGCAATGGGAGATACAAATTCATTACATTCGTTGCGACAGTATCGATTCGGTTTGTGGGAATGATGTTGCCGGGAAACGGTGCGCCTGTATTGGGATCCGTGATGACCTGCGGGGTCGGCAGATTCAACAGAGCGGAGAAGTCTCCGGTCCGTTCGGCGGCCGTTAGCGGGTAGGCAACGGTCAGGTCCTGCTGGTGAATTCGAAGCCCTTCGTACGCCACAAAGAAAAAGGTTTTGTTCCTGCCGTTGTATTTCGGGAACAGGACTGGACCGCCCAGATCGCCTCCAAACTGGTTCATACGCAGCAGGGGTTTCGCCGTGCCAGGTGGCGTGAACGCGTTGGCGGCATCAAAGGCGTCGTTGCGCAGGTACTCCCACAGGCCCCCATGGAATTCATTGGTGCCCGATTTGGTGATCGCCACAATCTGGCTACCGGCTGCTCTTCCATAGTCCGCGCCGTAGGTGTCGGTAAGGACTCTGAACTCTCCCAAGGCGTCGACAGTGGGAAGATTCTGGCTGGTGTTGGAGATCGCATCGGTCAAAACCTGGCCGTCAAGCATCATGTTGCCGAAGTCAGTTCTGCTTCCCGAAATGCTGTACAAAGCACCATTGCGCGGCGAAATAAGGTAGATGGGCGCGTTGGATACGGCGACACCAGGAAGCGTTGCAAGAAGCCCAGTGGCGACCCTTCCGTTCAACGGAAGGCCCTCCAGGTGAGCAGCATCTACAGTGGCTCCCAGCGTTGCGTCGGTGGTGTTGATGTTGACGGTATCGCCAGAGACGTTGACGGTCTGGTCCACTTCTCCAACTCGCAACTTCACATCCACGCGAATATTCTGAGCGACCGGAACGAGTATGCCGGACTGCACGAAGGTTCTGAACCCGCGGGCTGTGACCTTGAGGGTGTAATGCCCCACCGGTAATGAGGGGATCGAATACGATCCCTTCGTGGAGACGGTGGTGCTGGTGGAAAAGCCCGTGTCCGTATTGGTGGCTTGAACAGTTGCTGCCGATACGACGGCTCCAGCTGGATCGGAGACTGCGCCGAGCAGCGATCCTGTGGTCTGCGCCCATGCGTTGCCGCATGCAAAGAAAACGGCAGCTATTAGAAGAACTTTCAAACACAGGCTATCGCGCCATGCGCGCAGCCAGATTGGTGCGTGGCCCATGAACCTTACCCCGACAGATATTTTTTGAAACTCGAGCCGTAAAAAGTCGCAGTCTGGGAATCGTGCCTATGCTCGAAAGGTCTTCAAACGGACTCTTCTGTATGGCTTTCTCACACAAAGTTCCGATCGCCCGAACATGATGCGTTTGGGGCATAAGTTGCTAAGAACAGTCACTGCTGCCGGGTTGGATGCCGAACAGATTCAATTCAGTTGGTTAGCGAGAATAGTTATGTTGATTCTGGGGGATGGTGCTGAGGAACTAGTTGATTGTGTGTTCGATGAATGAACTATCACAGAACTGTCATCTCGACCGTAGCATGATGGTTTTATCGTCATGCGAAGCGGAGAGACCTGCAGGTTGCCAACGCTTGCAATGGTGCCTGTACAAGCAAACTGCAGGTCTCTCCGCTTCGGCGCAAAAAGCGCGCCTTCGGTCGAGATGACAGGGTGTGGGTGGGATCGAAAAGTGCCACATACTGCTGTTAGTGAAAATGCTCTAGCGGCAATGACCTCTTCATCCGTTCGCGGTGCTAGCTGCGCTTAGCGTTCAGGATAGGAAACGCCGGGGCGAGTAGTTCGATCGTAGAACGCGAGACGGTGGGAAGACCGGCGAGACGATTTTCAATCTGAGCGACGAGCTGGGCGTTTGCGGTGTCATCGGTTCCAGGGGCTATGAGTTGGATATGCGCGACATAGCGCGGCGGAACTCCGGGAATTGTTGCGCCGGGCGCTTCTTCGTCGCGTGTCAACGTAGCGGAGCGCACGAGATTCAGTTCGACGATGTTGCGTCGCAGTAGAGGATCGTAGCAGTCTCGCAGCGCGGCCATCAGGTCGTCGCGTGTCACTGGCCGCTGTCCTGGTGGGTCTTTACGCAGGCGTTCAGATGCTGCGCGCCGCGGGTTTTCCAGGTGGCGTCGGAGGAGGGATGCAGGACGCTCTGGCGATAGAACATCAGCCAGGTCTCGCAGCCTTTGACGTCGACGGCAGCTGCTGCAGGCTGCGTGGCATCGATTTGCTTGAGCAGGGTTTGCATGGCGGGCTGGAACTGGGCGTCTGGTGCATCGCGGAGGGCGGCGGTCTTGTCGAATGCGTCCCAGGCTGCGGCACTCTCTGGAGGGACCGCGTGTGTGACGGATATGGCCGGCTGAGAGGATGCTGGTGGCGGTGTAAGCGCGCGATGCCGGCGCATGAAGTTGAAGACTCCAAGTGCGACGATGATGGCGATCAGGATGTAGTGACGAGGGCGAAAGCGCATTGGCCCATGTTAAAGCAATTGGGGTAGAAGTGAGAGAGCGGCGGTGAAACAGGCATGGTCGGGAGCGGTCGGGCGTTCGCCCGATAGCCCACCCTGCCGCGCGATGAAGCCGCGCGTCGAGGATGGGGCACCCGGGTTGGTGGTTAGTGCGTGCGTTCGACGAGGTACTGGGCGAGAGACTTGAGCGGGGTGGCGGCCTCGCCAAAGGGTTCGAGCGCGGCGAACGCGTCGGCGATGAGCTCTGCGGCGTCGTGCTTCGACTGCTCAATTCCAAAGACTGCGGGCCAGGTGGCTTTGTCGGTCGCGGTGTCCTTGCCGGCGGTCTTGCCGAGTTCTTCGGAGGACTGTGTCATGTCGAGCACATCGTCGACGATTTGAAACGCCAGGCCGGCCTTTTCGCCGAAGGTGCGGAGACGGGCAATGGCGTCCTCCGCCGTGCAGGAGATTCTGGCCGTGCTGTTGTTGGCGAGGCAATGGCCGAGGCCAAGCAGGCCACCGCAGACGATTGAGGTCGTGATGAGTGCGCCGGTCTTGGCGCGGTGGATGCGCTCGACTAGGTCAGCGGTAGGCTTGTGGCCTTCTCCTTCGATGTCCATGACCTGGCCACCGATCATGCCCGGAGGCAAGGCGCCACCGACTCCGGTACCGATGGCGAGCGAGAACTCGCGCAGGATCTCAACAACGGTGGCAGCGGGTGCGGGGAGCTGTGCGACCGTCTGGAAGGCGAGTGTCTGCAGCGCGTCGCCGGCGAGGATGGCGAGGGCTTCGCCGAAGACGACGTGGCAGGTGGGCTGGCCGCGGCGGAGGTCGTCGTTGTCCAGCGCGGGCAGGTCGTCGTGGATCAGCGAATAGGTATGCACCATCTCGATAGCTGCGCCCAATGCGGTGGCGCCTTCGGGAAGCGTGCCGGCGACGCAGCGGGCGGCCTCCATGCAGAGGATGGGGCGCAGGCGCTTGCCTCCGGCGAAGGTGGAGTGGCGCATGGCGCGGTGAATCGAGTGGGGCTCGATGGTGGCTGCGGGCAGCAGGCGCTCGAGCGCGGCATCGGTAGCGGCGGCCCCGGTCTTCAGAATGGATTGAACGTCGATCGTCATGAGCTAATTTTCAATTTTACGCGAGCGGCGATAGGTAAGTCCGAACAGGGCCAGAGCCAATGCGGTTATCGTCAGGCCGAGCTTCTGATCGAGCGTGTATTGCCAGGCGATATCGAGGGTTGAAGCGCCCGCAGGCAGGGCGATGGCGAGCAATCCGTCGTCCCGCTGGAGATGCGGCGGAAGCTCGCTTCCGTTGCGGGTGAGACGCCAATCCGGGAAGTCGCGGAGATTGAGGATGAGTGTCTCCGGCTGCGGAAGTTGCAACACCAGATGCTGCGGGGCCGGGGCCGATACCGTCTGTTCAGGGTCCAGGTCATCGGCGAAGTTGGGATCGGTGTCGCCAAGGTTGGGCAGGGTGCCGGGGGCGAAGCCGGTGGGATCGGTGGTCAGCCAGTAGCCGGGATCGTTGCTGCGCAGGATGTCGTTGTCGGCTTCGTTCGGAGTGTACTCGTCCGTGGGCGCTACGCCATGATGCGTGTTGAAGAGCGAAGCTGTAGCTGAGGGGAGGTCTGTGTCATCACAGGGCTGACGATAGAGGGTGATGCCGAGCAGAGAGAGTACAAGGGCGCATACCGGAGCGGCGATCAGCAGGGGTTTGCGGATGTTTTCGGCGCGAGGAAGCAACAGCGCAATCGCGAAGGCGAGCACCGTGGAGAGGACGGTGAGCAGACGCCACGGGAACTGCAGAAACGCCAGGTCTGGGAGGTGTCGCCAAAGTGGTGTGGAGATGGGGACCAGCAGGAATGCGATAGCGAGAGTCAGGACAGCTAATGTTGGGGCGGTGGTTGGCGCGTCTTTGCTGCGGCTGCGAAGAAAGAGAGCTGCCACAGCACCTGCTGTAAGCAGCAGAAGGACGACGGCCAACAGGCTCGCAGTGTGCAGCACCGCATTGTGCGCGCTATCGGCGGTGTGGGCGAAGAGGAAGTTATCTTCGAAGCGCATGTTCGGGATGATCGCCATGGCGATCTGCACGTAGCGGCGTTCGTAGGCCGCAGGCAGCAGGTAGAACGCCGGCAACGCCAGCCCAAGAGCTGTACCCGCGATGATGGTGAGCAGCAGGCGAGAGGGTTTGAGCGTTTCCGGTTGGACGGCTTGTCTGGAAGCTCGAAAGGAAGCGATGAGGCGCAGAATTGCGAGCAGCGCCAGCATATAGCAGCCCATTACGGCAGCAGGGGCGTTCGTGAGCCACAGCAGCGCGACCGGCATGGCGATGCCGCGCACCGTTGGCCGCTCGCGCAAGGCGGCGAGCAGCAGCAGCGGGATCCACGCGGCGGCAAGAAGCTCGGCGTAGGCGGTGCGCTCGAAGGCGTTGAAGAGCATGTAGGGGTTCGCCATGTAGAGTGCGGCGGCGAGGATGGCAGCGTTCGGCGATGTGTACTGCCGCGCGAGATGGTGCATCGCGAAGCCTGCGGCAGTGAGCGCTATCCAGGTGTAGATCGCAGGCGTGGCGCTGATGGGGAAGAGGATTGTGAGCAGCGCGCCGAGCATCCATGACAGCGGCGGATAGAAGACGAAGCGCGGCTCGCCCGCGTTGTAGGCCGCGGAGAATGCCCAGTGCGGATAGAGCGTGCCCTGACGAAGCTGCTGGGCTGCGTCGAGCCAGCTCTGCAGGTGGAAATCGAAGTCGTGTCCGCAGGAACAGCCGTGCAGGATGAGCGGCAGGGTGATAAGCAGCGCCGTGAGCGGAAGCAGGATGTGGTGACGCCGCATCCTGTTAGCGTAACTTGCCGGAGAGAAAAACAAGCAACGGCAAAATCTTTAACGCAGAGGGCGCAGAGGAAAACGCAGAGGCCGCAGAGGGTTCCGTGGCGGCCTTCGCGAAACCTCTGCGTCCTCTGCGTTAAAGGCTTTTCGTTGGTTATGGCAATAGCGTGAGTGTGTGGGTGGATTGATTGTCGTGCAGCGGGAGCGGGAGCGTGGTGCCCTTCAGCCAGGGCTCGAACTGGTCGAAGTACCACGGGCTGGCGGGGTTGCCGGACTCGCCTGTCGTGATGTTGCCGGTGGTCGTCTCCGGGCTGGCGAGGTCGGCGGTGAAGCGCTCGCTGGGGCCGAAGTGATGACCAATGGCACGGATGGTGGTTCCGTTCCCCGGTGTGATGCGTGGTCCCGATCCGGTCGCGGTACCGAGCAGGCGGTCAAACAGTGGCGACATGGAGAAGAGGGGGTGGTCGATCTCGGCTGGGTGCAGGGGGCCGAAGTGCCACGAGGATACGTCCGATGGCGCATGCGCGTCGTGCAGCGCTCGGACGACAGTTTCCGTCAGGAAGTCGTTCCAGTTCGCAAAGCCAGGTGGCAACCAGCGTGCTGGAGTGTGCGCGAGCAGACTTTCAAGCGCATCCGCCTGTTCGCCCCACTGGTAGAGCGCGAGCAGCTCTTGCGGACGGGCTTTGTGTTTGCCAGCTTTGTCATGTGCGGCGATCTGTGGGAGCAACAGCATCGACCAGAGTTGAGTGCGCGTGGCGTTGATGATGGAGGGCGCAGCGGAGTCAGGGCTAGTCTCACCATTCCAGGAGCGCAGAATGTCCGCGGTCTGGCGCAGGCGTTTTGCATCGTGCGAAAGCGCGGCCTGTGAAGCGTGGTCCAGGGCGTAGACGAGGCGCTGGGCGACGACACGATCGAACTCGGAGTGAACGTCATTCTGGAGGTTGAGCATGTCGGCCGGAGTGAGGCCGCTGCGGCCGGCAAGCAGCTTGTTGATGCGCTCCACGCGATACGGCGCTCCCCAGTCGAGGGCGATGGCGTAGGGATAGTCGTCCGGTGTGATGCGTGCGTTGGCAGTGGCGAGGAAACCATTCGGTGGGTCGATGATGGCCGGAAGCTCGTTGTACGGAATGTATCCCGACCACTGCTGCGTGGTGTCTTTGGCGTCCACGGGTAACGGCGAGATGGGGGAGCCGATGGTGTAGTCGATCACGGGTGCTGCGACGATGGATTCTTCTTCCGGCTTCGTCTCTGCTTTAGGCTTTGGTTTGGGTTTGGGCTGGGGTTTTGCGGGGCGGGGCGGAACTCGTGGTCCACGACGCACTGGGTGGAACGCCGCGTCCATCAGGTGTGGCTTCGCTGAAATTTGGGGTAGCAGAAGGCTTGCCTGCGGCGGCGCATCGTCCGAATCATCTTCATCGGGTGGCGTGGGGCCTACAGGGACTGCTGGCGGGGCAGCGCGTGGATAGTGGACTGCCGGCCCACGAACGGGGATGCGCCCTATGGCGTGATAGCCAATGTGTTTGTTGTCGTCGGCGTAGATGAGGTTGAGGGAGGGGCCGCCAAAGCTGGCGAAGGATGCGACCAGGGAGCCGCTGTCGTTGGCGGCGTCAATATCGAGGAAGGGCGAGGAGACGTTGGCCGGGTCGTAGATGGTCCATGCCAGCGAAAGGGCGCGATGTTCGGTGGGGAACAACGGCGAGATGATCGGCGTTGCCAGCTCGACGTTGCCAACCGTCTCTGTGGTGGTGAGTACGTCGAGTTGGATGTCGCGGCCGCGGCGTACGCGGATGAGTTCGCTATGGTGTGCGACCGGTAACCAGGTGCCGTCGGCGCGTTCGAACTCGGTGCTTTGGCCGGAGCCGCGCAGATGTTCGACGCGGACGTCCTGTACATCGGCGCCGAGGTTGGTGAAGCTCCAGGCGACGTGCGCGTTGCGGCCGACGATCACGAAGGGCACGCCGGGCAGCGTGAAGCCGGTGACGTCGAGTGTGGCGCCATGCAGGCTGGCCTCGTACCAGATGTCCGGGACGCTCAGCGAGAGGTGCATGTCGTTGGAGAGTAGAGCCCCTCCCGAGGCTGAGCGAGATGCGGCAACCGCCCAGTTGTTCGAGCCGGCACGGCAGTTCTCGCAACGCTGGCTGGGGAACTGCTGGGCTACGCGAAGGACGTCCTGCGGAGTTGCTAGGAGCGACTGCGAGCGGTCCAGCGGAATCTGCTCGATCTCCGGCTTGGGGGTGGTCAGGTCCGTTGCGGGTTGCGAGGGCGGATGGTCACGCCATGAGCCGACGGGATAGAGGTCGGCCAAAAGCTCTGGGGGGAGATGGGTCGCGAGCGCTTCGCGCCGCATCTTGGTGGGGAACTCTGTCGACAGATCCTGAAACATCGCCAGTGAGACGAGCAGCGAGTCGCGAGGCTGCCAGGGGGCAGGCGTGTAGTGCAGGAGATGGAACTCTACTGGAAGATGGTCGCTGTTCTGTTCCAGGAACGCATTCACACCGCGAGCGTAGGCTTCGAGCTGATGAAGCTGATCGGGAGGCAGGACGGCGATGGCACGGTCGGCGGCGGCGCGAATCTGTAGCGTGCGTTGGGTACGGTCGTGTTCGACGAGGCCTGAGCCGAGGATCTCGGCAAGCTCGCCGGAGGCGTGGCGGCGGAGTACATCCATCTGCCACAGGCGGTCCTGCGCAGCGACGAAGCCTTGCGCGAAGAGTAGGTCGTCGAGAGTACCGGCTTGAATGGAGGGCACGCCCTGCGCATTGCGAGTTACGGTGACGGGTTGGCTGAGGCCGGCGACGTGCAGCGTACCGTCGATCTGCGGCAGCGCTGCATGCATGGAGTGGCGCAACCATGCGCCTAGCAGGAACAAGCCAACGAAGGCGATAAGGACCAGTACACCAAGTGCGATAGAGATTTTACGCAGGGGGAGGCGTTGTAGAGCCCCCGGAGTCGCTTCACGACGCTGTCTGCGAAGCCGCTCGGTAAGTTTCGCAAAGGCTGAAGGGCGCTCGTGCTGCAGGGGCGGCGCACTGATATGGTCGCGACGAGTGAAAAGGCGTGGCCCGTCCTGCTCTGTATCGTTGCCATCGTGAGGAGTGGGGGAGTCAGGGGGAGGGAGAGGCATGCGTTACTACAATTTTAGGCGATGAGGCTGTGAGCCTCCTGTTGAAGGTCGTGGGGTGCAGGCAATGGTTCCAGCTGCGGTTGCACTCCGGCGCGCGTGGTGAAGCGAATGATAAGTATGACCAGTAGCAGCGTGGGGATCACGAAGATGCTGCCTTCGGGCCCGTCAGGTCCGCCTGACAGGAAAGGTTTGCCTGCGGGGTGAGTTTGGAAGAGGCGTCCAGCACTAAGACCGCCGCTGTCAGGAACGCCGTAGAGGAAGCTCTGCGCCCAGTCCCACGCCATGTGAAAGCCAATGGCCCACCAGAGCGAGCCTGTGCGCCAGAGCGCATAGCTGAAGGTGATGCCGACGAGGAAGACGGCGACGATACCCGCAAAGGTTTCGCCAGGGTTAGCCAGGTGGCCAGCGCCGAAGACGATCGACATGATGACGGCTGCAGTCCAGAAGGCGATGGTGCGGGCATATCTGGGGGAGATACGTTCGGCCAGGCCGAAGAGACCGCGTGTAAGCGTGTATTGGAGGTAGCCGCGCGCGAGGTACTCCTCGAGCAGGCCGACAACCAGAAACGCCAACAGCCATAGAAAACCATAGGTGGTGATGTCGTCGCCGCTGAGCACGCGTGAATCGAAGACGAGGAGGTGGCCCGCACGGAGAATGCCGACAAGCAACGAGAGCGAAGTGAGTCCCCAGAAAGTTCCGGTGAGGAGATCGAGGAGGCGGGCGCTGCCAATTCCGTACGCGGCGATGCGGCGTCGTTCGAGGAAGGAGAGAAGCGTTGCTGCGAGAGCCACTCCGAGCAGGCCAAGTCCTTCGTCGATGATGGTGTCGTACACCATGATGGTTTGCGATGCTGGTTCGGCGTGCGCCTCTGTCGTTTGATCTGCGCTATGGGCCTTGTGCTGCGCGATCGTTTGCCTGACACCGCCCATCGCTGCAAGTGTCGCGTAGCGGGCAACCGCAGAGAGAACGAAGAAGAGAATGACGAAGATGGCGATGCCCCAGCCGGCACGCAGGCCGAAGCGGCCGAAGAGTATG
>Ga0073928_10000760_pt1 | contig 69271 bp, 70 predicted proteins | sample PaiPotPPA55metaG_FD_76969 | JGI IMG/M metagenome (GOLD analysis project Ga0073928, IMG submission 76969) | Iron sulfur acid spring bacterial and archeal communities from Banff, Canada, to study Microbial Dark Matter (Phase II) - Paint Pots PPA... ...
ACGTTCGCAGCATGAATGCCCACGGTGCTCGCAAGCTGGATCACTTCGACCAATTCCGCACGCGTAGCACCCGCGCGAAGTGCAGCCTTGATGTGCTGCGCCACACCCGGCGCATAGAGGTGAGTCGCAGCCGCGCAGGCAGTGATTGCGACAAACGCTTTCACCTTGTCGTCGAGATGATTCTTCTTCGACGGCACCGCCGAGAACGCCAGATACGCCTCGAAGAAGCCGGTGTCGAGGCGCAGCAGACTCTCCCAGCCATCGCTCCATGTGCCGTGCACGCGCATGAACGCATCCTTCGCTTGCTGCTGCCGCTGCGTCAGGGAAACGGTCATGGCTTTAGCCCACCGCGTTCCGGTATACCGCTTCCGCGACCTCTTCTTCCCACATTGTCTTTCCGAGCGAGGTCGCCGTATGAACCATGTAACTGTCACGTCCGGCTCCGTGCCAATGACGTTCATTGGCGGGAATCCATACCACGTCGCCGGTGCGGATCGCCTGCGGCTCACCGCCATCAACACATACGAAACCGCTGCCCGATGTCACCTGCAGGATCTGCCCCTGCTCATGCGTATGCCAGAAGGTACGCGCGCCCGGCGAGAAGAATACGTTCGCGATGGTGACCTTGTCGGTCGTCGGCATGATCGAATCTGCCCACACCACGCCACTGAACGTAGCCGAACGTTGCTCGGACACCGCACCTTCGGCCCTGCCGCGAAACACTTTCATTACTGTTCTCCCGTTGAAGAGTTCCTGGTGTCCTTGAGGCGTACGCCGCCCGACACATCACCGATCGCATCCACCACGCGGTTGCTGATCACATCGCCGTAACCCAGCGCGGTAGCTAACCCGAAACTCGCGAGGGGCCCCGATGAATTCAGCGAAGACACTCCCAGCTCCCGCACGCGTTCGATATAAAGCACGACGTCCTTCGTCATCAGCTTGCTCGTCAGGCCGCCCTCCAGGTAGTCGCCATCGACAATCTTCGGAAAACGGTTCTGCGTGGCGAAGTTCACGCCGCTGCTGCTGTTGAGCACGTCGAGCAGCCGGTGCAGATCGAGCCCGGCCTTCTTGCCCGCGACCATCACCTCGGCGGTAGCAGACAGACTCACCGCGTTCAGGAAGTTGTTGAGCAGCTTGGTCGTATGACCCGCACCGCTCTCGCCCATGGTGATGACCTTTGTCGCGATCGGCTTGAAGACCCACTGGATTGCGTCGATGGCTGCGGCGTCACCGCCGACCATCAGCGTGAGCGTGCCCTTTTCCGCCGCGGCGGCACCGCCGGAAATGCCGGCGTCGATGTACTGCACACCGCGCTGCCTGAACAATGCGTTGAGCCGGATAGTGGAACTCGCGGCGGCCGTGCTCAGATCGATCACCGTCTGTCCTTCCCGGCACGAGGCAAGAATACCGTCCGTGCCCTCCACCACCGCCTCGACCACCTTGCTGTCCGGCAGCGACAGCAGCACGACATCCGCTAGCCGGGTCACCTCCGCGATCGATGCAGCCGCTCGCGCGCCCGCTGCCAGCGCACGTTCGGGCGTGGCATCGAAGCCCAGCACTTCAATGCCCGCCCCGACCAGGCGCCGTGTCATACGCCCGCCCATGTTCCCCAAACCGATGAAGCCAATGCGTTGCGTATTCATGAGTGTCTACCGTAGGTTCAAAAGTCGACGTGCTTCGTTTCCGGTCCCATCAGCGCGCCGATCGTACCGATCACGCCGCCGATGCACAGCAGGACCACCGGCGTGAGCCGCAACGGCATGAACACACCCAGCCAGTTCATATAAAACGCATAGAACGAAGGGATGATCACCGAAAGGCTGAAGCCCACGCCAAAGCCGGTGGCACGAACATCCGTCACGAAGCGCTCGTTGATGTAAGTCACGATCACGCCCCACGGCGATGTGACCAGCACCGAGAGCAGCATGACCAGCAGAATGATGACCGGCAGCGACAGGCCGTCCACGTTGGAAAGCACATAGAGAATGACGGCGCCGACCGTCGCGATCAGCGGACCCGCGACCACGAAGAACGTCCGCCGGCCGATTTTCTGCCCGAGCATGCCAGAGCCGATATAGCTGAAAAACAGCACGAAATAGGACAGCAACAAGGTAAGCGACATCTGGAAACCGGACAGGTGCAGCGTGTGCACAAGCAGGCCCGTCGGCATGAAGATCGTGATGATGTTCTGCGTGAGCCAGAAGCCCGACATCATCAGCAGGACCTGCAGCAGGTTGCGCCCGCTCTTGCCGCGAAGCAGGTCGGAAAGCGGCAGCTTCTCCGGCTTCTTTTCGCCGGTCTCGCTCTCCCAGATTTCCGATTCGGAGACTTTATGAACGTAGTACAGCGCGAGAACGCCCGCCAATACCGCGCCAATGACAAACGGAATACGCCAGCCCCACTGCACGTACGGCGAATGCAGGCCGTTGAGCGGGAACACGGCGAACATCAGCATGGCAACCAGGTTGATCGTCACATAGGCGGCAGGGAAACCGGCAATGATCAGTCCCCCGACAAAACCTCGCTGCTCCTTCTTCGAATACTCGATCGCAAGCGGCATGGCGCCGGTGTAGCCGCCGCCGAGGAAAATGCCATCGATAAACCGTAGTATCACGAGTAGCCAGTAGGAGCCGATACCCAGCGTTTCGTAGCCGGGCAGCAGCGCGATCAGCAGGGTGACAACGCCAAACCCGGATACCGAGAGAATCGACGCCCGGCGACGCCCCACCCGGTCCGCGACCATGCCGAAGAGCAGCGCGCCGATCGGCCGGCCGAGCAAGGTGGTGATGAAAACGAGGGACGCGAGGATCGCCTCCGTGCCGGCCGCGAGATGTGGCGGCTGGAAGAAGAACAGCACCGGAGCAAGCACGACGACCGGCAGGTAAATGTCGAACATGTCGATGAATTCGGAGAAAAACGCGCCCTTGATCGCGTTCCGGCGTTTCTCATCGACGGACTGCCCGGTCGCCGCCCTTGCGGCGCCATGTGTCGTGACTGCTTCCATGCTTGTCTCCATTGATCTGGTATTGCATCGCTCGCGGATGCATTATTGAATTCAGGCCCCCGGGAATGCAGGACCTCAGCCCTTGGCGGTGTCGGCCTCGTAAGCCCTGATTGCGTCGGTCGCAACCCGGAAGGCCGCGAGCGCGAGGGGCGCGCCGCAGTACACGGCAGCCTGCATCAGCACTGCGCGGATCTCCTCCTTCGTAACGCCGTTTTTAAGCGCGCCTTTGACGTGCACGGAAAGCTCGTGATGCTGGCTCATGGCGGTCAGCATGCCGATGTTGAGCATGCTCCGGGTCTTGAACGTCAAGGTCGGATCACCCCAGATCTCGCCCCATGCGTATTCGGTGACAAGCTTCTGCATCGGCCGGTTGAAGTCGTCGGCATTCGCCCAGGACTTCTCGACATGCGACGCGCCGAGCACTTCCTTGCGGTTCTCGAAGCCCTTGTCAAAACGTGAGTTGTCTTCCATTGCTTGTGGTCCTCTCGTGTTACGTAATTTCCCGGAGCCGTCAGTCGTGACCGTAGCCGACCATTGCCTTGATTTCGAGGTATTCTCGCAGGCCCGCTTCGCCCCATTCACGGCCATTTCCCGAGCGTTTGTAGCCGCCGAAAGGCGCGTTGAAATCGGGTGCGGGATAGTTCAGGTGGACGCCGCCTGCGCGGAGTTGACGGCCGATGGTCCGGGCACGCTCAATATCGCCGGACTGTACGTAAGCCGCCAGACCGTAGTCCGTTCCATTAGCAATCCTGATAGCTTCGTCTTCAGTGTCATAGCCCATGATGGACAGCACCGGTCCAAAGATCTCTTCACGGGCGATAGTCATGTCGGGCGTGACGTCCGCAAAGATTGTGGGCTTGACGTAGTAACCCTTCGATAACCCGTCCGGCCGCCCCGTTCCTCCGGTAACAAGCCGCGCGCCTTCATCAATACCCTTCTGGATCAGCACCTGCACCCGCTCGAACTGGTTGTGGTTGACCAGCGGTCCGAGTTGCGTCGTCTCGCTGTCCGTTGCCCCCACGATGTAGCTCAACGCAGCAGCTTTCGCGATCTGCGCGGCGTCGCTCATCATGTGCCGCGGCACGAGCATGCGGGTGGGGATAGAACAGGATTGTCCGGAATTGGTGAAGCATGCGGCCACGCCACGCGTGACGGTCTCGTCCAGGTTCACGTCGTCGAGCAGGATGTTCGCGGACTTGCCGCCGAGTTCCTGCGCCACGCGCTTGACCGTTTCCGCCGCCATTTGCGCGACCAGGATGCCCGCACGCGTCGATCCGGTGAACGACACCATGTCGATATCCGGATGCAACGCGATCGCCGCGCCTACGCCCGGCCCGTCGCCGTTCACGATGTTCAAAACGCCCGGCGGAACCCCGGCTTCGTGCGCTACCTCGGCAAACAGCAGCGCGCTCAGCGACGAATACTCGCTCGGCTTGAGTACCATCGTGCAACCCGCGGCCAGTGCCGGCGCAATCTTCACCACGATCTGGTTGATTGGCCAGTTCCATGGCGTGATGAGTCCGCAGACACCTACGGGTTCGAGGCGCACGCGCGTGGTGCCGCGCTGTTCCTCGAACTCGAAATTCTCGAGCACGCCGATCAACGCATTCAGGTGTGCCGGGCCGCGCGCCGCTTGCCCTTTGCGTGCAAACGCGATCGGCGCGCCCATCTCGATGCGCATCGCTTCGGCGAATTCATCGTAGCGCCGCTCGTAGACCTGCACAATCCGGCGGAGCAAGTCGATGCGCTCTTGCACCGAAGTCGCCGAGTAAGCGGCAAATGCTTTGCGAGCCGCGGCTACCGCGCGATCGACGTCGGCCGCGCTGCCCAACGCCAGCCGGTCGATCCTGCTTTCGGTCGCCGGGTCGATCAGGTCGAACCAGGCCGGCGAGACCGGATCGGTCCATTGTCCATCGATATAAAACTGTGCCGCGCGAGACATGTGCATCCTCTCAGTTTGCGGGGGTATTCGTCACTTATTCGTCGTTCACGAGCAGCCGGTACATCTCGGTGTGATCCGTGGCGGGCGTCGAGCGTTGCGACACCTCGTCCCAGACCGCGGTGCATGTCATGCCAAGTTTCATGGGATAACCCACTGCCTCGGACAACGCGCGCGCGATCTTCAGGTCCTTGTTCATCAACTGCAGTGCAAAGCCGGATGCATACGAGCCCGACAGCATGAACTGCCTGACCTTGTTCTCCGAGGTATTGCTGCGTCCCGTCGATGCATTCAGCACGTCGGTCATGGAGGCCGGGTCGATACCGAAACGCTCGGCAATATGCAGCGCTTCCACCGTTGCCATAAGGCCTGCGGCCGAAACGTAATTGTTCAGCGCCTTCGCCGCGTGCCCCGACCCCGCCGTGCCGATATGCAGGACGCTCTTTCCCATGGCTTCGAGCACGGGCTTGCAGTTAGCCAACACGGCGGCGTCGCCACCGGCGAGGATGGCGAGCGTGCCCTCCTTGGCCTTCTTCACACCGCCCGAAACGGGTGCATCGAGATAGTCGAGTTCCATCGTCTCAAGCGTCGCACCGAGCTTGCGCGAGCGTTCCGGCTCCGATGAACTCATGTCGATCACCACCGCGCCCTTGTGCAACAGACGCGCCCACGCTTTCGCGTCGCCATCGAGCAGCACGCTCTCTACAATCGCCGAATTCGGCAACATGGTGATCAGTACATCGAGCGACGCCGCGTTGTCCGCAGCGAGCCGCGTGGCACCGGCCTCCTTCGCCAGCGCATCCGCACGGGACACGTCGGCGTCGGCGAGAAAGAGTTCGAAGCCGGCTTTCGCCAGGCACTGCACCATGGGCGTGCCCATCATTCCCAGCCCGATAAAACCAATGCGTTGCGGTCGCGTCATCTGTCCCGCCTTCGTGATAGAACTCGACATTGACAGGCGGCGATTCCTCGCCGCATCCATGCAATAAGTCTATACGATTGTATGACAATCAGTCGATAGACAATTAATACGGATTTTCCCGACCTTACTTCAGTGCCGAGAAAGCGGTCGGCGTAAGGAACACGTTCTCGATCCGCTCGACAATCATCTTCTCCGCCTCGCTTGCCGCGCGCTTGGCGATCCAGTCCGCATCGGCCTGGAACGCGTTCCACTTGGTCTCGCGTTCGGCGAGGCTCTCCCACTTCAACAGGTAGGTAAGCGCGTGATTGCTGGGCCCGATCAGCGTGGTCCAAAAGCCGATCTGTTCGATGCCATATTTTTCGAAAAAGCCCAGCGTCGTGGTGCTGAAGCGTTCCTGAAGGGCAGGCAGACGGCCCGGCAGGCTGTGATAAACGCGCATCTCTACAATCATGGTGTTGCTCTCCGTCAGGTAAGAATCAAGGTAAGGGGCAATCAACGCGGCGCCACATCCAGGCGCGCGATCCAGCCTTCGGTTTCGTGGTCGTGCGGCGCATAGACCTTGAGAACTTCGGGGTCGTGACCCGGCACGACATGATCGGGAGAGTCCGCAAGGTGCATGACAGTCCTGAAGCCCTCCAGCATGTCGCCGACGTTGTAGACGATCGGGTACGGCCGGTTCTCGCGTATGTTTGCGTAGAAGTGAGAGGCGTCGGAGGCGAGCACGACCCAGCCGCGCTCCGTGTGAACGCGCACGACCTGCAAGCCATTCGAATGGCCACCGACCCAGTGCACGCTCAAGCCGGGCGTGAGCTGCGAATCGCCGTCGTGAAACTGCACGCGACCCTCGAACACGCGGCCGACCATCGCCTTGACGTCTTCCGGCTCGAAGGGATGGCTCAGCGCGTGGTGACACATGCAGCGGCCCGTGCAATAGGCCATCTCCTTGTCCTGGACGTGATACCGCGCCTTCGGAAAAAGCGAGCGGTTACCCGCGTGGTCGTAATGCATATGCGTAAGGATGACGTCATCCACCGACTCCGGCGGGATGCCGATCTGCTTCAGGCCAGCTTCGACCGGGTGGGTGATGGTGCGTCCGCGCTGTTGCGCCATGCTGTTGTCGAACCCAGTATCAACAATGAATGCGCGCGACTCGCCGACGACCGCCCACACGAAATAATCGAGCGGCATGGGGACGTCGTGCGAATCGCCGCCAATGAAGTTCTCGGTGGAACGGCGCGCGTGGTGCGCATACTTCACTGCGAAGATGCGATAGTTTTCGGGCGTTGGCATGAACGGGTATTCCTTTCTTTGCAGGTTGCTTGGGAATGACGGCTCAGTGGCGACTATTCGAGTGTGCTGGCCGGGCTCGCGTCGTGGATCAGCGCGGCAAGCACCGAGTCGGCAATGTAAATGTCGAACGAATCAAAGAACATGCCAGTTGCAACAAGGCCGAGCAGCCGCCAATGAAAGCGAGAGAGCGGCAACCGGTCGAGACGATACCCAATACTTGCTTCAGCTAGCATCGACATGTGTCTCCTGGATTTTCCTGCGAGAGCAGCCTGCTTTTTGGATACAGGTTTTGAACTTATTATATGTCGATCATACAATCCGTCAAGAAGGTGATCCGCGACGATGGTCGGATACGGGGACAGGAAAGTCCGTTCGAGCTGGTTGCGCGCGGGCTTTCAGCCGGCCGCACGCGGCAGGTGACCGAACCACACCATAAGCGTTTCTTCTCACGCGAGACTAAAACCGTCTTGGCTTAAAGTTTCCTTCGCTTCTACTGTTATGGGTAATCCCACAGCCGATGCAAGGAATTCCGTGAGTACTTCCCGAATCGCCGCTCGAGTGCGGCGCATCAAGCCGTCTCCGAGCACGTCCGCGGCAGACCGCGCCAACGAGTTGCGTCGCCAGGGCAAGTCGATCGTCAATCTCGTGGTCGGTGAACCCGATTTCGATACCCCGAAACATATTCGCGAGGCCGCCGCTGCCGCCATGGACCGTGGCGACACCCGATACACGCTGATGGCCGGCAAGCTCGAACTTCGCGAGGCTATCGTGGCGAAGCTGGCCCGCGAAAACGGACTGTCCTACGCAGCGAACGAGATCATTGTCACGAATGGCGCGAAAAGCGCGATTTATAGCGCGTTTTCCATCACGCTCGAACCGGGCGATGAAGTCATCGTGCCGGCGCCCTACTGGGTGTCGTACCCCGACATGGTGCTCGCCTGCGACGGGACGCCGGTAACGGTCGCCTGCCCGGAAGAAAACGGCTTCAAGATCACCCCGTCGCAACTCGAGGCTGCGATCACACCGCGCACCCGCTGGCTGCTGATCAACTCGCCGAGCAACCCGACCGGAGCCAGCTACACGCTGGCCGAGTACCGCGCGTTAGCCGATGTGCTTGCTGCCCATCCTCATGTGCTCGTCATGACGGACGATATCTATGAGCACTTGCGCTACGACGGCCAAAGCACGCCCCACTTTCTGCAGGCCGCACCGGAACTGCGCGACCGGACGCTCACGATCAACGGTGTGTCGAAGACTTATGCCATGACAGGCTGGCGGATTGGTTACGTGGCAGGCCCGCGCGACCTGATCGTCGCACTCGATACGCTGCTGTCCCAGTCCTCCGGAAACTGCTGCTCGATCAGCCAGGCGGCTGCGACCGCCGCGCTCAATGGCGACCAAAGCTTCGTGACCGAAAGTACGGCGATCTATAAAAAACGGCGTGATGTGACGCTCGAAATGATCAACGCCATTCCGGGCTTGCGCTGCCGTCAGCCAGATGGCGCTTTCTATCTCTACATCAACTGTGCAGGGTTGCTGGGCAAGAGCACCCCCGACGGCAAGGTGATTGCCAATGACACTGACGTGGTGATGTATCTGCTCGACAGCGCCGGCGTAGCTGTCGTCGCAGGCGTGGCTTATGGCCTGTCCCCCTACTTCCGCCTTTCGATCGCGACGTCGCTCGATGTCCTCGAGGAAGGCTGCCGCCGTATCGCCATGGCGGTCAAGGCACTGGTTTAAGCGACGCTCCCGCAACCATTAATCGTTTTCGTCGATCCATGTCCACTTATAAAGCCATTCGCAAGAATCCCTCCGCACCTCAGGCCGATGCCGCGATCCTCGCGTCATTGCACGACATTCCCGTGTCGGCGCTGAGCGACAACATGCATCGCAATATCGGCACGGTGGGTCTTTCGCCCTACCATCGGCCGGTCGCTCCGACCATGGCCGGAACAGCCGTCACCGTGCGCTCCCGTGGAGGCGACAACCTGACGTATTTGCGCGCCCTCGAGTTTTGCCGCGCAGGCGACGTGCTGGTCATTGACGCGGGCGGCGACCTCAACAACGCGGTCATCGGCGGCATTCTCACGTTCTATGCTGCAAGCATTGGCATGGCGGGTATCGTGATCGACGGCGCGATCCGCGATGTAGCCGAAATCCGCAGCCGCGAGTTTCCTGTCTATGCGCGCGGCGTTACGCACCGTGGCCCGTACAAGGACGGTCCGGGCGAGATCAATGTGCCGGTCTCGGTCGGCGGCATGGTGGTGAATCCGGGCGATATCGTGGTCGGCGATCAGGATGGCGTGCTGGCGATTCCTCAGGAAGACGCAGCAACCGTGATCGAGAAAGCGCACGCCGTGCTGGCGGCTGAAGCACGCACCATGCAAGCCATGAGAGAGGGCAAATGGGACCGCGCGTTTATCGATGCACTAGAGGAACGGTGCAACAACTAAGGCAATCGTAAGAAAGATAAAAAGCGCGTTGTGGACTCTGTGACCACAACGCGCTTTTTTCTTTGGGAAAGCGCATTCGTTTAAAGCGTTGCCGTTACGCCGCCATCGACATAAAGAATGTGTCCGTTGACGAAGTTCGAGGCCGCACTGGTAAGGAATATTGCCGCCCCCACCAGATCCTCGACATCCCCCCAGCGCCGCGAAGGCGTGCGTCCGATGAGCCATGCGCTAAACGTCTCGTTGTTCACGAGCGCCTCGGTCAACTCGGTCTTGAAGTAGCCCGGTCCAAGCCCGTTCACCTGAATGCCATGTTTGCCCCAGTCGATCGCCATGCCCTTGGTCAACATTTTCACCGCGCCTTTTGTCGCGGTATAGGCGGCGATATCCGGGCGTCCCAGTTCGCTTTGAACCGAACAGATATTGACGATCTTGCCCGCGCCGCGCGTGATCATGAAGCGCGCGACCGCCTGCCCGACCAGGAACACGCTGTCCACGTTCGTCTTCATCAACTCCTGCCACTGCTCATGCGAAAACTGATCCAGAGGCGCGCGACGCTGCATCCCCGCGTTATTGACAAGAATGTCGATGGGTCCGTGCTCACGTTCGATCCTCTCGATCGCCGCCGATACCTCCGAGGGGGACGTCACATCGAAACTCAATGCATCGGCGGTCAAACCTTCACCCCGCAAACGCTCCACCGCTTCGGCAAGGCGCGCTTCATTGCGGCCGTTCAAGATAACCTGCGCCCCGGCGCCGGCAAGTCCGCGCGCGAGCGCAAAACCGATTCCGGTACTCGACCCGGTGACGAGCGCCCGCTTACCCGACAAATCAAACATCTTGAGCATCTGATTCAAAATATCTCCTGGCTATTCGTATGTTGACGCATGTTCACGCGTGGTCACGTATGTTCACGAGCGCGATCCCCGACATTTTCACCGTGACCAAAAGCGTCGAGCCATGCCGATATCTGGCCTAGTTGCAGGTCCGTCGCATCGGATGCGAGGAGCATCAGGACGTTCGATTCGCCCTCAGGTGATTCAAGCGCCTTGAACTGGTCGGCAACCAGCGCGGGCGGGAATTCATGCGCCGTCCGGGCAATCACGCGTTGCATCGCAATGCCTGGAGCCACGTCGAGAAAGACGAACTTGAGGTTCTCGACACGCCGCCGCAAGCTCTCGCGGTAACTCCGTTTCAATGCGGAACAGGAAAGGACGACCGAGTCCTTCTCGCTCGCCATTTTACTGCCAAGCAGTTCAAGCCAGGGCTCACGGTCGGCATCGTCAAGTCCAATGCCGTTGCGCATTTTCTCGCGGCTGCTCGCCAGATGATGCTCGTCTCCTTCGATGAAACGAACATCAAGGACGCGCGCGAGGGCTCGTCCGAGGGTCGATTTTCCCGAACCCGATTCGCCCATCACAGCAATTTTATGCTTCATGTCATGCACTTCGCACAGCACGCTCAGGACACTGGCGTGAACTTGAGCTGGTCAATGGGCGTTACCTTGTCGGTACGCGAAAGACCGTAGGGCGTTTTCGGCCCGAGCCACTTATTGAAGATCGCGTTCATTTCACCGCTCGTTTCAAGCGACATCAGCGCTTTGTTCACAGCGGCAAGCATGGCGGGCTCGTTCTGGCGCAAGCCAACGGCAATCGGTTCGATCAACATGGGTTCGGCAGCAATCGCGACGGCGCCATCAGACCCCTCGACCTGTTTTGCGATCTTGATCGCGGTCATCTGGTTCGTGACGAAGCCCTTCACCTTTCCTTGCTGCAGCGCCAGGAACGCGGAACTCGTGTCATGGAAGGTCACCGCCTGGCCATCCTTGATGGAGAGCGGAATCGATTGCGCTGACGTTGAGCCATCGGCTGCGCTGATCTTTTGTCCGGAGAAATCGGTGAGCTTTTTCCCGGCATCGGCCTTCTTGACGATCAGCACTTCCTTGGTCGAATAGTATGCGTCGCTGAATGACACCTGCGTGGCGCGGGTCTTGGTGTAGGCAAGGTTCGCCACCACCATGTCCACGCGGCCGAGTTTCAGTTGCGGAATGCGCGCTTCAACGGCCAGCGGTTCAAGACTTGCCTTGACGCCAAGCTGCTTCGCGATGGCTGTGCAGATATCCACATCCATGCCTTCGAGCTGACGCGTCTGCGCGTTCGGATACGAAAACGGTTCCACATTGGAATACACACCGCAACTCAAGGTACCGTGCGCCTTGATATCGGACAATTGGTCTGCCTGGGCAGGCGCGACGCACGCGACCCACCCCGTAAACGCCAGCATGCCCGCTAATCCTGCTTTTGAACGCATCGAAAACTCCTGACCTGGATTGAGTTGAGAAAAACCTGGCTTTGAAACCGTACTGGGAGCGCTTTAGCCAACGGGTGTCAGTGGGTGCGCAAGTCCGACAAGAATCTCTGGGCCCGCTCATGCTGCGGGTGCATGAAGAACGCTTCCGGCTCAGCGGTCTCAATGATCTTCCCCGCGTCCATGAACCACACGCGATCCGCCACTTCGCGGGCGAAGCCCATTTCATGGGTCACGCACATCATCGTCATGCCATCCTGCGCGAGGCCCTTCATGACGCCGAGCACTTCACCGACCATCTCGGGATCCAGCGCGCTGGTGGGTTCGTCGAAGAGCATGGCCGGCGGGTCCATTGCAAGCGCTCGCGCAATTGCCACGCGTTGCTGCTGGCCGCCCGACAACTGGCCCGGAAACGCCAGGGCCTTGTTAGCCAGTCCCACGCGCGACAACAGGTCTGCCGCCTTGCGTTCGGCTGCGGCGCGCTTCATGCCGCGTACGCGCATGGGAGACAGCGTGATGTTGTCGAGCACGGAGAGATGCGGGAACAGGTTGAACTGCTGAAACACGAACCCGACCTTGCTTCGAAACGCATTCAGGCTGATTTTCTTTTCGTGGATATTCTGGTTGTCGAACGAGATATTGCCCTGGTCGATTTCTTCAAGACGATTGACCGTGCGAATCAGCGTGGATTTGCCCGAACCGGAGGGTCCGCACACCACCACGACCTCGCCCTTGCGTACCTCGGCGTTGACGTCAACGAGTGCGTGATATTCGCCATACCACTTGTTCACACCGGAAAATTTGATCATGTCGGATCCTTTGAACGATTAAGCGCTCAGTGCTCGCTCACGGCTGTTTCAAGGAGCGGTTGCTCCGTGCCGGGACGCATCTTGTTGCGCTTTCCAGCCCGCTTGCTGGTCACGCGCCTTTCAAGGTAATGAGCCAGTTGCGTGAGCGCGTAGCAAAGAATGAAGTAACTCAACGCGAGAATCAGATAGACCGGGAATGGCTTGGTCAGCAACCGGTTGTTGATCTGGTCGGCTGCGAAGGAAATTTCCTGGACATTGATGATGTAACCCAGGGACGTCTCCTTGATGGTCGAGACAAACTGCGTGACCATGCTCGGGACCACGTTATAGAGCGCCTGCGGCAGGATCACCGCACGCATGGTCTTCACGTAGCTCATGCCCAGCGCTCTCGACGCCTCGGTCTGCCCCTTCGGCAGGGCCTCTATGCCTGCACGAATGATCTCGCCGAGATACGCCGAGTCGTAGATCACGAGAGCGCACAGCATGGTCACGAATCCGGTCACGGGATATCCCGTCAGTACCGGAACGAGGAAATAGACCCAGAAAATGACCATGAGCAGCGGCACGCCGCGGACCGTATAGACAAGTGCCGTTGCCGGTGCGCGCAATACCTTGAAGTGACTGATGCGAGCCAGTGCAACGAGGATGCCCAACGGAATGGCAATGACAAGGGCTGATAAAGACAGCAGGATTGTCACGACGATTCCGCCAATGGGACCATGCGGATACTGCCCGATCAGCAGCAACGTCCAGTTGTCGCGCAAGACATCGAACATGATCACCTGACTCCCGGAATTCGGTAGTGCGCTGCGATCCTGGCGCCCGCCAGCATGATGACGAGCGAGAGGGCGAGATAGAGCACGGTCGCAACCAGATAGGATTCGAACGACAGGAACGTCTCGTTCTCGACCTTGCGCGTGACGTAGGTCAGTTCCGCTGCGCCGATCGCCATCGCGAGGCTGGTGTTCTTGAACAGCACGACCGCGTGGTTCACCATCGGCGGAATCGAGTTGCGCAGCGCCTGGGGAAGAATCACGTAACGCATGCCGCTGACGAAGTTCAGCCCCAGCGCGCGCGATGCTTCGTACTGTCCGTAGGAGATGGCTCGCAACCCGCTTCGAATGTCCTCGGACAAGTAGGCACCGCTGCAAAGCCCGATCGCGACAACCGCGAAAATGAACTGGCCGTTGTACTGGTTCAGCCAGTCTTGCACGGGCATGGGCAGCAGGGTCGAGATGCCGAAGTACCAGAACAGGATCTGCACGAGCGTAGGCACGTTACGGTGATACGCCACGAAGGTCGCCACGAACAGGGTGGCCGGCCGCCGGTTGGTCAGCCGGATCAGTGTCAGGAGAATGCCCACCACGAGCGACAGGCCCCACGCCAGTCCGGCCATTGCGAGCGTGAGTTCCACGCCGTGCAGGAACAAGGCGCCGTAGTCGCCTTGCAGCACCGTTGCCAGGTCGAAATGAAGTCTCATGTCACGCGTCCAAAGGGTTTAGAGCACCTCGATCCAGGTGCCCGGGTGGGTCGATGAGATCCCCGTTTGACTGCCCGAAAATCCTGTCGACGTTCGCCATGAGTTCATACTAGCTCGCAAAAAATTGACCATGCAGACGCCTTTCTTCTGGGGCTATAAGTTTGGGGAATGGTCTCCGCGACAATGCGCGAAAGCCAGGCCAGGAAAGGACATGCGCCGGTTTTTCAGCCTTCCCTGAAACCCATTCTTCCGACCGCTCAAGCCGGTGCGCACGCCTGCGGCAAAACTTGCAGATTCACCGCGGTGAGCACCTGGCCGCCGTTGATCGCGGCGATCAGGTTATCCACGCAAAGTGACGCCATGGCACGCCGCGTCCTGATGGATGCGCTGCCAATGTGCGGCGTCAGTACCACGTTCTTGCAAGCCAGCAACGCGGGATTGACCCGAGGTTCGCCCTCGAATACGTCGAGGCCCGCAGCGGCAATGCCGCCTTCGGTCAATGCCTCGGCGAGTGCGAGATCGTCAACTACGCCGCCCCGCGCGATGTTCGTCAGCGTGGCTGACGACTTCATTTGCTTGAGCTCCGCGCGGCCGATCGCGTGATGCGAACTGGCGGAATACGGCACGACCAGGATCAGATGGTCGGACTCGCGAAGCAGCACTTCCTTCTCGACATAACGCGCACCGCACCCGGCCTCTATCTCCGGCGCCAGCGGCGTGCGGTTGTGGTAGATCACGTCCATGTCGAAACCACGCGACGCACGTTTTGCAATCTCCTGTCCGATGCGGCCCATCCCCAGGATGCCGAGTTTGGCGCCGTACACGTCACCGCCCACGAACATGTCGAAGCGACCGGTCGTGACCCATTCACCCACCCTGAGGAAATGCTCGGACTCGGTCATCCGACGGGCGGCGGCCATCATGAGGGCGAAGCCGAAATCCGCCGTGGTCTGTGTCAGCACGTCGGGCGTGTTGGTGACGAGCACACCGCGCGCAGTGCACGCGTCGACATCGACGTTGTTATAACCCACGCCAATGTTGCACACGGCCTTGAGTTCCGGACACGCGTCGAGCAAGGTTGCATCGATCCGGTCGCTTCCCGCGGTCACTGCTCCGCGCTTGCCTTGCAGACGAGCGATCAATTCCTGCTGGGTCCACAAGGTGTCGGACGGGTTGTCGGTCACGTCGAAATGCTCGCTCAGTTTTTCCACGATATCGGGAAACGATGCCCGCGTGACGAGAACGGAAAAGCGCATGGGATGATCTCCGGATGATTCAATGAGAGGTGCTAACTAGAAGTACGAATGCGCCGGCACGTGCAAAACGCGCCGGGCATTTGTGCGGTCCGAGGCCGCCGGCACGGCGCACGTTTTTGCAACGGCGCCGCGTGCATGGGAGCGGCTTAAAGCGGCTTAAATCAGCTTTAAGCGGCTCTCAATCGCGCTTGATCGTCGTCAACCCGCCCGGCACTTGCAGGGTCGGCAGAATTTCCATGTTGCTGATGTTGACCGCGAGCGGGGCCGCAATGGCGAATGCAATGGCGTCGGCAATATCCGAGGGCAAAGGCAGTTCGAAGCCGTCAATGAATTGCTTGCGCGCCGCTTCGATATCACCGTGCACGTGCCCGAAAATATCGGTGGCCACGCGGCCGGGGCAGATCTCGGTCACGCGCACACGCTTGCCGGTCGCATCAACGCGCAACTGGCGCGACAGCGCGTGAATGCCCGCCTTGGTCGCGTGATAGATCGAGTTGCCGCCGAAATTGTAAATGGCTGCGATCGAGCTGATATTCACAATATGGCCACGGTCGCGCGCCACCATGCCGGGCATGGTCAGCCTGACAATGTGCAGCACCGCCTGAAGATTGACTTCAACCTGCACGTCGATATCTTCAACGCTGGCATCGAGAATCGAGCCCTTGCGCGATACGCCCGCGTTGTTCACGACAATATCGAATTGCACCTGCTCGGTAAGCCTGGTCACCGCGTCGAGATCGCAAACGTCGATAGCGTGCGGAATGCATCCGGTGCGCTCCGCCAGTTCATTCAGTCGCTCCGCATTGCGCGCGAGCGCGTGCACTTCGAGCCCTTCGCGGCAGAAACGCTCGACAATCGCAGCGCCCATTCCGGTTGAAGCGCCGGTCACCAAAGCGGTCTTGTAGTCTGAAAACGGCATGAATTACCCCTGTTCCTGATTTACCAAAAATTTGCCGCTCACTTGATGAGCCGCGATATAGGCACGATCCGCCCGCCGGACGATTCGATCGCGCCCCGCACCGTGCGCGCGAGTTCGACTGCGCCGGGCGTGTCCCCGTGGAGCAGGATCGACTGCATCGCGATCTTCAGGCGCTGGCCGGTGATGGTCGTGACAGTGCCGTCCTGAAGCAGTTGCGTGACGCGTGCAAGCACCTCTGCACGATCCTTGATCACGGCGCCTTCGAGCTTGCGCGAGACGAGGTTGCCTTCGTTGTCGTACGCACGATCGGCAAGAAAAGTATTGGCGACCCGCAAGCCGATTTTATCGGCGGCACGTTCGATCTGCGTGTTCGTCGATACGCTGACAATGATGCGGTTATCGAACTCGGCCACGGCGCGCACAAGCGGCTCGGCCAGTTCGTACGATGCCGCCGCCATGTTGCCGAGCGCGCCATGAAAACTCATGTGCGTGAGGTGCGTTCCCGCCGCTTTCGCAATGCCCGCGAGCGCGCCCATCTGGTAAAGCACGTATTTGGCGAGCTCAAGCGGATCAGCTTGAATTGGCCTGCGCCCGAAGCCCATGAGATCGGGAAAACCGACATGCGCGCCAAGGTCAATATCCCGGCCGAGCGTCAAACGCACGGTCCGGTCCATGATCACCGGATCGCCTGCGTGATAACCGCATGCCACGTTCGCCGACGAGACGATCTCCATCATCGCTTCGTCTTCGCCCATCCTGTAAGGACCGAAGCCTTCGCCCAGGTCCGCGTTCAGATCGATTTCCACGCTGTCGCTCCCTTTAAATATTGCCGGCTGGCACCAGGTTCATCAGTGCGGTCCCGTATCCCACGGTCGCGCCCGGCTCGACCAGCCACGTCACGACGACTCCGTCGCACGGCGCGACCACCGGCAGGCAAAGCTCTGCAATGCGCAGCAAGCCAAGCACATCGCCTTGCCTCACTTGCGCACCCGGTTCGACGAAAGGCGTTGACCGCATCGGATGGCATGTCAGCAAGACACCGGGGGACAACGCGATGACCTGCGTCTGCCGCACACCCGGCGCGGGTTGCGGATCCGCCGCACCACTGCCCTCGCCATCACCACCGCCCTCACCCTCGAGCGTCAGCCGAACCAGAGTCCCTTTCCCGCCAATTTCGATAGACCCGATGCCCGCCGTTTCGAGCCATCCGGTGATCTGTCGAAGCTCGCTGATCTGCAATTCTTTTCCCTGTGTCATCGCGCTACGGCCTGTCACCGCGATGCAGCCCGACGAGGCTGCGCAACTTCGTCATATAGCGGTCGAGTTCATCCAGCGCGTCGACGGCCTCTGCGTAGCTGGTCTGCACAAAGCGCAGATTCGTGCCAATGCGTGCCTGCGCCAGCCGCCAAAGATCCGCCTCGATGACCGTGCCGATCTTCGGGTAACCGCCCGACGGCTGGGCGTCGCGCAACTGGATGATCGGCTGGCCACTTGGGGGCACCTGGATCACACCCGGCACAATGCCGTGCGAGCGCATTTCCACCGGACGTTTTGAATTCAGCACCGGCCCGCCAAGCCGATATCCGTAGCGATCGCTTTGCGGTGTGACCTTCCAGCTTTCCCGCCAGAACGCTTCAATGGAGTCCTGCTCGTAGGCCTCGTATTCGGCGGCCGGCAACACGCGCACTACGGTGTCGGTGGAATCGCTCACCGGACTCGTTTCAAGCCTGCCAAGCGTCCACGAAGGGGGCATCACGCCGAACCCGGCTGAGGTCCCGGCCTTCTCGCTGTGCGCCGGTTCAACTGCCGCTGCCTGAACAACATCGCCCTTCTTGAGCTGCCGTCCGAGGAAACCGCCGAACTCGCCGCGCAGTTGGGTACTGCGCGATCCGAGCACGACCGGCACGTCGACGCCGCCCTTGAGCAGGAGATAACATCGCGCGCCACTCGCCGGCACGCCGATGGTCAGCACGTCGTCCTTCTTCGCCTGCAAGGTCCACCACGGCAATACCGGACGCTCGCCGAGACGCGCCGAACAGTCGGCTCCGGTCAACGCGAACGCGGTGTCTTCCGTAAAGCGAACGCGAAACGGGAACAGCGGGATCTCGATGCCGGCGGCATCGTCGGGGTTGCCCAGCATCAGGTTACCCACGGCAAGCGCCACGCGGTCCATCGCACCCGACGTGCCCACGCCGTATCGCAGATAGCCCTGGCGGCCCTGATCCTGAATCGTCGCCAGAGCGGCGTTGGAAAGTACCTCGATCATCGGACAATCCTTTCGACACTGAAGCGGATCATGTCGCCCGGCGCCAGCATGGCCGGATTCGTGCGGGACGGGTCGAAGAACGACATGTCCGTGTGACCGATCGTGTTCCAGCCGCTTGGGCCCGCCGATGCCGAAACGCCGGTCTGCACTCCGCCTATTGATACCGCGCCGCCCGGCAACCCAAGCACCGGCACCTTGCGGCGCGGCGCGGCAATGCGCGGATCCATGCCGCCGAGATAGCAATATCCCGGGTGACTGCCCAACGCATAGACGGTATAAAGCGGCTCGCTATGCAACGCGACAATCTCATCCACCGCCAGGCCGGTGTGCGCGACCACGTCACTCAAATGCGGCCCGAAATTGCCACCGTATTGAACCGGCAGCACAACGGTCTTGCCTTCGAGCGACATCTCCTCGGCTTCTGCCCAGGCGTCGTGCAGCGCGGCGGCCAGCGAGGCTGGCTGGCGCGGCGGCCGGTCGAACGTGAGCATGAGGTTCGACATGCCGGGAACAGCCTCCCGGATACCCTCCCACGTCGCGGCGCGGCGCCCGAGCGCCCAGATGCGGCGCTGCGTCTGCAGGTCGAGCTCACCGGGTGCTTCAAACAACATCGCGCTCGTCCCAAGCAGGCTGATTCGCGGTCTTTGATCGGGGTCGATCGGGGTCATCGAGCGCACTTTCCCTTGCACATGTCGTGGAGGACCGTCGGAAGTCATCGTGCCCGTAGTCGTTGCGTCGGGCGCGAGTTCAAGGATCGGACTCAATTCGTTCTCCTTGCCAACCAGCGTTCCAGATAATGAATGTCAACACCGCCCGCGCAGAAGTCTTGATCCTCGAGTACCGCGCGATGCAGCGGTACATTCGTTCGAATGCCTTCAATGCGCATTTCCGACAACGCAATCCGCATGCGCGCGAGCGCTTCTCCGCGAGTCGCACCGTGAGTGATGACCTTGGCGATCAGGGAGTCGTAATAGGGCGGCACCGTGAGCCCCGCGCTCATGTGGGAGTCGACGCGCACACCGTTTCCGCCCGGCAGTTCCCAGTGCGAGAGGTGGCCGGGGCAAGGCATGAAGGTCGACGGGTCTTCCGCATTGATACGGCACTCGAGCGCGTGGCCTTGCGTCAGGACATCCGCCTGACTGATGGAGAGCGCGTGACCTTGCGCGACGCGAATCTGCTCGCGGACCACATCAATACCTGAGGTCATCTCGGTCACCGGATGTTCGACCTGCAACCGCGTATTCATTTCGATGAAATAAAATTCGCCGTTCTCGTAGAGGAACTCGAACGTCCCCACGCCCCGGTACCCGTTCTGCCTGCATGCTTCCACGCAGCGCTCGCCGACCTGGCGGATCAGGGATAGATCTATGCCGGGCGCCGGTGCCTCTTCCAGCACCTTCTGGTGCCGCCGCTGCATCGAGCAGTCACGCGAGCCCAGCCAGAGCGCGTTGCCGTGGGTATCGCACAGGACCTGGATTTCGACATGGCGCGGATGCTCGAGGAACTTCTCCACATAGAGCTCGGGTTTCCCGAATGCGCGACGAGCTTCCTCGCGCGTCACGGCCACGGCGTCGAGCAGTTGCCCAGCTTCCGGCACGACGCGCATGCCGCGCCCTCCTCCGCCTCCGGCCGCTTTAACGATCACCGGATAACCAATCTCGGCAGCCGCCTTTAAAATGCTCTCGGCGTCCTCAGGCAAGCCGCCATCGGGTCCGGGAACGCACGGCACACCTGCAGCGCGCATCGCACGCTTGGCGGCCACCTTGTCGCCCATGGTGCGTATGGAGCGAGATTCCGGACCGATGAAAGCCATGCCCGCAGCCTCGACCTGTTCGGCAAAGTCCGCGTTCTCCGATAGAAATCCATAACCCGGATGCACGGCCTCGGCGCCGCTGACATGCGCGGCGAACACGATCGCCGCGCCGTTCAAATAGCTTTGCCCCGGCGCTGCGGGACCAATACAGATCGCCTGGTCAGCGAGACGTACATGGCGGGCATCCGCATCGGCCTCGGAGTAAACCGCGACGGTTTCCAGTCCCAGCTCGCGGCAGGCGCGCTGGATTCGCAGCGCAATCTCTCCGCGATTTGCAATCAAGACCCTGTTGAACATGATCAGCGTCCGATCCGAAACAGCGGCTGCGCTGACTCGACTTCATCGGCTGCATTGACAAGAATGGCCAGGACCGTGCCGGCGATCTCGGACTCGATCGAATTGAACATCTTCATCGCTTCGATCGTGCAGAGCACCTGGCCCTGCGCCACGGTGTCACCAACGCGCACGAACGGCGCTTCTCCCGGCGCCGGCGTGAGATGCACGACGCCGAACATCGGCGCCTCGATCACGTGGGTGTCGCTTTCAGCGGGACCGGACGATGCAACGGGAGCCACCGCGAGAGATTCTGCTTGCGGCTCAGCGGGCGGTGTCGATGCCATTGCGATACCGGCAGAACCTGCGCGGCTGCCCGGTGTCTTGACGAGCCGAACCTTGTCGTCACCTTCTATCAACTCGATTTCCGCCAGCGGCGACTGCGCGAGCAGGTCGATCAAGGCCTTGATTCTTTGTAGATCCATCATTGAGTCCAGCCCGGTTATTCATGCGCCGACGCTTGAAAGCTGTGCGGCAAACCGCGACGCCCGCGAGCCACGCTCACTGGCGAATAACGATGAACTCAATGTATCCGGCGCATAACATTCGCGCCAAGACGGTTTGGCTTTGTAGCAATAAGGCGCGCTTATGGTTCGGCGCTGACGGCTGGAGCGACGCCCAGCGCAAGGTCCGCAGCCAGTTCGAGCAGGATGTCCTTGACCGCCGCAGCCGGTTCCGAGAGCGGAAGATGGTCAGACAAACACACCGAAAGCGGGATCTTGATGACGGGCGAAACGATCCGGCATTGAACGACATCGCCGCCCCCCGCCACCACGCGCGCAGTCGAATCCGGCAGGATCGTGGCGCCAATGCCGGCGCTCACGGCCGCAGCCAGCGTGGTTGCCGACTCGATCTCCGCGACCACCTTGGGCACCATCTGGACGCGAGCAAATCCTTCGTCGACGTATTTTCGAAGGTAATTGTAAGGTCTGGGTAGCAGCAACGGGACATCGCGCAAGTCGGTGACGGCAATCTGGCCGGGGCTGATACCCATGCTGCGTGGCGCCACGAGAAAGAGCTCCTCATTCAGCAGCAGCTGAAATGAGAGGCCATGGACCGGCTTGTCGCCGTACAGCACGGCCATGTCCATGCGCCCGTTCATGATGAGCTCGCTGAGCGTCGTACCGAAGTTCTCGTTGATGTACAGAAGAATGTCCGGATGACGCGCCCGCACGGATGTCAGCAGCGGCAGCGACAACGCCGAAGCACCGGTCCCCGGCGCGAGCCCGACCGACACGGACCCGGACAGGGTCTGCCCCGCGCTCTTCACATCGGCCTGGGCTTGCTCGTATTGCCGCAGGATCAGTTGTGCATGCCGGTAGAGCGTCGCGCCTGCCTCGGTCGCCGTCACACCGCGCTTGGTACGAACCAGGAGTTGCTGCTGGAACTCGCTTTCGAGCGTGATCAGTTGCTGGCTGAGCGCCGGCTGGGCAATGTGCAGGACCTCGGCTGCCTGCGTGAGGCTGCCTATATCCACAATCTTCACAAAGTATCTGAGTCGCCGCAAATTCACGTTCGTCGCCTGAAAAGTCATTCGATTTTCAGATGATAGGGCAAGGTCCGCCCAGCCGACACCCATCAAAAACCCCAGTCCGCGGGTTCGACCCTCGAGTTCGTTATCCATAAGTGGATGTTATTGCGCCAGCGCAAAGACGTCTTGGCGCTAACTTTTTCACCCGCTTAACGTGGCGCATCAACAAAAGCCAGTGGTTACCGACCGTGCGATACGGCCATGCCGAAGCATCTCCATTGCTTCGCCGCGCCGGGCTTTAGATCAACGTATGTCATGCAGCGGCCTCTTCCTGAAGTGTGGTGCGACATGTTCGTGCCGGGAAATGTCGCGTAAAGAAAGCTGATCGAGTGCGCCGGTAATACACAAAAGCTTGCCAGGAAATAGAGGGTTTGGACTTTCGACAACAGGGGAAACAAATGAAAAAGCTTTGCTTCGGTATACTAAGTACGGCATGCGCGATGAACATCGCCCATGCGCAGTCGTCGGTCACCCTTTACGGGATTATCGACGAAGCCATTCGCTTCGATAACCACCAGACCCAGTCCGGCGGAAAGCTCTTCACCATGGGAAGCGGCGGTGAACTCTCCGGAAGCCGCTGGGGCCTGCAAGGCACGGAAGACCTGGGCGGTGGCCTGAAGGCGATCTTCCAGCTTGAAAACGGTTTCACGCCCAACACCGGGGTGACGCAGCAGTCGACCCCGTCGGGCGCTGTCCGGCTTTTTGGCCGCACGGCAATGGTTGGGCTGGTGTCGCCCTTCGGCACGGTCACGCTTGGCCGCCAGTACACGCTCGTGCATGAGATGGGTTACACGCACGACCTCTATGCGTTCTCGAACTACACCGGGACCACGGGCTTCCAGGGTGCGGGGGAAACCGGCGGTGGGCGCCTCGACAATACGGCGCGCTACACCTCGCCGACCCTGGCCGGGTTTACGCTGCGCAGCGCCTACACGTTTGGCCAGACCGCAGGCAACGTCCATCAAAACTCTTCTCCGGCAGTCAGCCTCTCTTATGATCGCGGGCCGCTTAGCGTGGGCGCAGCTTATCAGGTCATCAACGATATCGGCGGCCTGACGCCGGCGGCCACGGCTTACGGCAGCACGTATTTCGGCATCACGATCCCCGACAGTTCGCAAAAGGTATTTACCGCGGGTGCGACCTACACGCTCGGCAATGCCAAGATCTACGGCTCCTACATCTATAGCCACGTGTATCCGGCTGACTACAAGAATGATTCGTTCTCTGTTGCGGCAAGCTACTTCATCACGCCCGCGCTGCAGGTGATGCTGCCGTTTTATATCGACTTCCTGCATCACGCGAATACAAGCGGAACGCGGATCACGACCGGCCCGACGCTTGACTACCTCCTCAGCAAGCGAACCGATGTTTATGTTGGCGCGGACTACAACCACCTGACCGGCGCTTGGACCACGCTGGCAGGCAGCGCAGGTTCGAACCAACCCTTCTTCGGCCATAACTCGCTGTTTGAAGCGACGATCGGCCTGCGCCACAAGTTCTGACCGGCTGATCGGCTTGCTGTGAATGCGCGCGGTTCACGCCGTGCGCATCGAATCATAAGGCGAGCCTATCGGTCCAGACCGAATCGATCTTGTTCAAGCTGAAGACCCGGTCGTAGAGTGGAGCACACTCTACGCACCGCTCAACAAGGGGTTTTCGCCATGCATGCACTCGTGATTCACGCGCCGCTGGATTTGCGGATTGAAGATGTTCCCACTCCCGAACCGGAAGCCCATCAACTGCTGATTCGCATCCGCGCCGGCGGCATCTGCGGTTCTGATCTTCATTACTTCAATCACGGTGGCTTCGGGACTGTTCGCATCAAGGAACCGATGGTGCTCGGGCACGAGGTATCGGGCGTGGTCTCTCGCACGGGCGCAGAGGTCACCGACATGCCCGTCGGCACGCGAGTAGCGATCAGCCCCAGTCAGCCTTGCGGGCACTGCGAGTATTGCCAGCAAGGTCTGCAGAACCACTGCCTCGACATGCGCTACTACGGCAGCGCAATGCGTACGCCGCACGTCCAGGGCGCGTTTCGCCAGGAGATCGTGATTAATCGATCGCAGGCCCACGTTGTGTCGGATGCGCTGAGCGATGCCGAAGCCGCCATGGCCGAGCCACTCTCGGTTGCGCTTCACGCGGTACGCCGCGCGGGGCCATTGCTTGGCAAGCGTGTACTCGTCACAGGATGCGGCCCGATCGGCGCGTTGATTGTCGCGGCAGCGCGACGCGCCGGCGCCGCGCATATCGTGGCCACCGACGTCAATGAATTGCCTCTTGAAAGCGCGCGTGCGGTTGGCGCCGACCAGACGTTCAACATCTTGCAGGCACCCGACGCGCTCCTGCCCTTCGCCGCACGCAAGGGCACGTTCGACGTGCTGTTCGAAGCCAGCGGCAACGCGTCGGCATTGCGTGGCGCATTCGACGCAATCCGGCCGCGTGGCATTATCGTCCAGGTAGGTCTCGGGGGCGACGTGCCCCTGCCGATGAATGTGATCGTGGCCAAGGAATTCGACTTGCGCGGCGCCTTCCGGTTTCATGAGGAGTTTGCCGTTGCCGTTGAACTGCTCAACAAACGGTTGATCGATGCCAAGCCGCTGATATCCGATGTCTTCTCTTATCGCGATTCGCTCAAGGCTTTTGCAACCGCGAACGACCGGTCCAAAGCAATGAAGGTCATCGTGGATTTCGCGTAACCCAAGGCTCTCCCACGCTCCACCACTGCGGAACCTGGTGAAGCTCCCGAGTGGGAGCACTGTTCGCCCCGGTCCACAGCGGCGAACTACAATAGGCCTTTGGCATGCTGGACAAGCTGTCCAGCGCCGTCTCAAGTGCTCAACCACTGAGGCGGTGAATGTCAATTGACCCCGGGAGTGTGTGAAAAGCCATGCCAGTCTCTTTAGATCACGATCTGCGTTCCCTTAGACTGTTCCTCGTCGTGGCGGAGACAGGCAGCCTGACCAAGGCGGCCGACCAGACATCGCTTACGCTATCCGCTGTCAGCAAGCGCATTTCGGATCTGGAGAAGAGGATCGACTGCCAGTTGCTGACGCGCATGCCGCGGGGAATAGAATTGACCGCGGCCGGCCGCGGTCTGGTTGTTCACGCGCGTCAGGTGCTGGATCGTGTTAATCGTATGGCCCATGACATGAACGACTTTGCTGTGGGTGTACGGGGACATGTACGCGTTTGGGCGAATACATCGGCCATTATCCAGTTCATTCCGCAAGACATGCACGCGTTCCTCTCCAATACGAGCGCGGTCAAGATTTCGATTGAGGAAAGACTGAGCGGAGAAATTATCAAAGCCGTTGGTGAAGGTACTGCCGACATCGGGATTTTTGCGGACAACGTGCCCGCACCGGGTATCGACAAGGAAGTCTACCGGCAGGACCGGCTTGTATTGCTGGTGCCAGTGGGCCACCCGCTCGCAGCGTCCACCGAGGTATCGTTCGTCGAAACGCTTGATTACGAATACGTGGGCTTGAGCGACGGAAGCTCGCTGCTCGCCCGGCTAACCAACGCCGCGTTCGCGTACGATCGCGTCCTGAACCTCCGTATCCAGGTCAGGAGCTTCGACGCAATCTGCCGCATGATCGAGCAGGGTCTTGGCATTGGTATCCTGCCCGAGGGCGCGGTACGAGCCGAAATCCTTGAAGCGGGTTTGAGGGCGGTCTACCTGACCGACGCCTGGTCCAGGAGAACCCTTTTCATAGGCGCCAAATCCCGCGACCTGCTCTCACCCGAAGCCAGGCGATTCTTCGACTTCATGACAGGAAGCGCTTGAGCGGATTTTCGCGAGGCTTTCCCAATCGGAAAGGGTCCTTGAAAATCAATTGATTCTCAACTTGCTCGATTTGTTCCAGGATGAACGCATAAAACGTTCAATTTGGAGACAGTACAGTGGAATCGCCCCTCAATAGCGTCCGTGTCCTCGCGCTGAACCAACTGGCCGCGGCAAGAGCCTTGCCGAATTCGGCGCTCATACGATCAAGATCAAGCCATCCGCCACGGGAAAACCGCCACCGGGCGTTGTATCCAGGCTCATGGGGATAGTTGGCCCGACCGAACGCCCCGCGCCCGAAATGAACCCGTTAATCAATGGTGATTTGTCAATTTTAATATTAATCAGGATCACGAAATTATTAACGTGACATCATTTTTTTACCACTCGTGCTCTCCGCCACGCAGATGACGAGTTACTACCTAATGCGCTTCCTAACCGGTCTCTACGAACCGGGGGAATCGCTATTTGAATACCTAAGGAGACGGCATGAGCAGCCACAATATAGACCTCAGCGATGGCGCACCCATCCATTCCGCTATCCCTTTGCCCAGCGCTCACGCCGCCACCGGCGCAAACGCGACGCTTACATTGGGAGACTGGATGGACAATCTGCCGGTGGGCTCGCTGCATCGATTTGTCGTAGGCGTTATCGGCATCGGCCTGTTCTTCGACATGTATGAAATCTTCCTCGTCAGCTCGATCGGCACGGCACTGCAAGGTGAATACGGTATCGACAAACATAGTATCGGCTTTAAGCTGCTGCTCGCCTCAGCGTTTATTGGAATGTTCTTTGGTTCATTGTGCCTGGGCACCATGGCCGACCGCATTGGCCGGCGCAAGGCGTTCTTGTTCAACTTAATCTGGTATAGCGCTTTTTCCCTGATCGGCGCGTTCTCCGTGAACGCCGGGATGCTGGTAATCTGCCGCGTCCTGACCGGCATTGGCGTCGGCGCAATTTATCCCGTTGCCGACAGCTTTTTATCCGAGATCCTGCCCAAGGAGCGAAGAGGACGACTGGCTGCGTGGGCATATACCACGTCGTATGTTGCGGTGCCATTGGTCGGATTCCTGGCGGTGTGGCTGAATCCGCTACACCTTGGCGTGGTGGCCGGATGGCGTGTCATTCTGGTCATTGGCAGCCTGGGCGCTGTCCTCGTCATACTGGTCCAGCATAAGCTGCCGGAAAGCCCGCGCTGGCTCCTTTCGCAGGGCCGCTTGCAGGAAGCTCACGCGATGCTCCGGAGGTTCGCGGAAAGTGCTGGCGTAACCATCTCTTCAATTTCCCCCGAAACAACGACCAGCCTGAGGCCGATGACATTACGCGAGCGCATAGCGTTGCTCTGCCGCCCTCCTTACAACAAGCGCTACGTGATGCTCACCATTTTTCATCTGCTTCAGGGCTTTGGCTATTATGGTTTCGGCACGCTAGCCAGTACGGTGGTCAAAAGCCGAGGTTTTAACGTAACCGACGGAACACTATTCATGGCCATTTCGTTCCTTGGTTATCCATTCGGATCCTTGCTTTCCATCCCTCTGCTCAACTGGATCGAACGCCGTACGCTGGTGATCACGGCCATATTGACCATCGCTGTCTTTGGCTTGGGCTTTGCTTATTCGAACAACTCCGCGCTGATCGTGTTCTTCGGATTCTTGACGACGTGCGCCTCGAATGTGTTCAGCAATGCGTACCATGTGTATCAATCCGAAATCTTCCCGGCGAGCGTGCGCTCAACGGCTATTGGCAGTACCTACTCGTTGTCGCGGATCGTCAGCGGAGCATTGCCTTTCATATTGCTTCCAGTATTGAACCAACAGGGTGCGGGGGCAATGTTCGGCATGATCGCGATCGCATTGTTCATAGTTGCGGTTACCTTGCGGGCGCTCGGTCCCTTGACCACACGCCGCAGCCAGGACGAAATCAACCCGGTCTGAGCTGACAGCCCCTCCCCTTGGCGCATGGCCCCAATCTCGCGCCCTATCCTCATAAGTGACCCTTAACCATTGCGACAGGCTTTCTACACGGGAAAGGGTTCTTGAAAATCCATTGATTTTCATCTCGCACACTTTGTCGCAAGATGAGTGCATAAATCGTTCAGTATGGAGACAGCGTAATGAAGAAGCCTCTCGATGGAGTCCGCGTGCTTGAAATGGGCCAGCTGATCGCAGGGCCGTTCGCGGGCAAGATGCTTGCCGAATTCGGCGCTCATGTGATCAAGATCGAGCCGCCGGTCACGGGGGACCCCCTGCGCAAATGGCGCCTGCTTCATGAAGGCACCTCGGTCTGGTGGGCCGCTCAATCGCGTAACAAGGAATCCGTCACGCTTGATCTGCGTTCGCCGGAAGGACAGGACGTAATACGGCGCCTGGTCGCGCAATCCGATGTTCTTATCGAAAATTTCCGACCCGGAACGCTCGAAGCCTGGGGGCTCGGATGGGACGCACTGCACGCGCTGAATCCGGGCCTGATCATGCTGCGCGTGTCGGGATATGGTCAGACGGGGCCTTACCGTGATCGCCCGGGTTTTGGTGTAGTGGCCGAGGCCATGGGCGGGTTGCGACATCTTAGCGGTGAGCCTGGCCGGACGCCGGTCAGGGTCGGGATATCGATTGGCGACTCGTTGTCGGCGTTGCATGGTGTGATCGGCATCCTGCTTGCCCTTCGGCACCGCGACCAGAACGGCGGCGATGGCCAGATGATCGACGTCGCCTTGTATGAGTCGGTCTTCAACATGATGGAGAGCCTGCTCCCAGAGTTCTCAACGTTCGGCGTCGTTCGGCAAGCGGCAGGAAGCAGCCTGCCGGGCATCGCGCCGACCAACGCCTACAAGTGCCGCGACGGCAAATACGCGCTCATTGCGGGCAATGGCGACAGCATTTTCCGCCGGCTGATGGAACTGATTGAACGCCTCGATCTCGCCGCTGACCCGGCGCTCGCGCAAAACGATGGCCGGGTAAAGAACGTCGAGCGACTGGATGCCGCTATTGGTGAATGGACCGCGATGCACAGCCTCGACGAAGTCCTCGCGGCCCTGAACGAAGCCCGCATACCCGCGGGCAAGATCTACGACATTGCGGATATTGCCGGCGACCCGCACTATCACGCACGCGACATGATCCTGGACTCTGAACTGCCCGACGGCACGCCCGTCAAACTGCCGGGCATCGTGCCGAAGCTGAGCGAGACACCCGGAACAGTCGAACGCCGCGCACCCGAGCTGGGGCAGCATACCGACGAGGTCCTGGCAAGCGTCGGCATCGACACCCCCACCCGGGACGCATGGCGCGAACGTGGCATCATTTAGAAAGGACTCCATCATGTCTCGGAGAAAACGTTTGTACATCCAGGAAGTCGCCACACGTGATGGCTTCCAGAACGAAAAGCAGTTTGTTGATACCAATGCGAAGATTGCCCTGATCGACGCGTTGAGCGAATGCGGTTATGCAAAGATCGAAGTGACTTCGTTCACCTCGCCCAAAGCGATCCCCGCGTTGCGTGACGCTGAAGCCGTCATGCACGGCATCGCGCGCAAGCCCGGAATTGTCTATACCGTTCTCGTGCCCAATGTGCGTGGTGCCGAGCGTGCACTCTCCAGCGGAGTCGATGAAGTCAACCTCGTGATGTCGGTCAGCGAAAGCCATAACCGCACGAATCTTCGCATGAGCCGCGAGCAGTCATTTGCGCAGTTGCGTGACGTAATCAACGTCGTCAAGGCTACCCCCGTCGCTATCAACGTTTCGCTTTCGACCGCCATGGGTTGCCCGATGGAAGGCGACATTGCGAAAGAAGAAGTGCTCGGCTGGATGCACCGTTTCGCCGACCTCGGCGTGCACGGCGTCACGCTCTGCGACACCACCGGCATGGCGTTTCCATCGCAGGTGGGCGATCTGTGCCGCAGCGCGCGCGATGCATTCAACGGGCTCGAACTGACGCTGCACCTCCACAATACGCGCGGCATGGCGCTCGCGAATACGCTCGCCGCACTCGACGCCGGCATCGACCGTTTCGATTCATCGCTGGGTGGTCTTGGCGGTTGCCCGTATGCGCCGGGCGCAACCGGCAATGTCTGCACTGAAGAGCTCGTGCATATGCTCGAACTGGACGGCTACGACACGAACATCGACCTTGATCGTGTGCTGGCAGCATCGGCGCGACTGCCCGGGCTGATCGGCCACGATGTCCCGAGCCAGTTGCTGAAGGCAGGACGGCGCCTTGACCTTCACCCCATGCCGCCCGCCGAGACTGTGCCCGAACAACACGCGTTTGCAAAGGAAGGTACCTGACATGCCGTTCATCGACCACCTGGATCATCTCGTCCTGACTTGCATCGATATTGAAGCCACAAAGCGTTTTTACACCGATGTAATGCAAATGCAGTTGCAGACTTTCGGTGAAGGCCGCCACGCGTTGCGCTTCGGCAATCGGAAGATCAATCTGCACGAACGCGGCCATGAGTTCGAGCCTAAAGCCCACTTGCCCGTCCCCGGCGCGCTCGACCTGTGCTTCATTGCAGGGGTACCGCTTGACGACGTGATCGCACACCTGAAGCAATGCGCGTGGCCGATTCTGGAAGGCCCGGTCGAGCGAACCGGCGCGACCCAAAAAATCCGCTCCGTCTATGTTCGTGACCCCGACCTGAACCTGATCGAGATATCGGAACTGATCGGATGACAACGACTCTTGAGACTGGACCCCAATGAACGTTGTCATCCTCGACGCCGGCACGCTCCCGGTCCCTGTTACCCGTCCCGCATGAGCAACCGGCTGGGTCGAACATTCATCGACGCAACCCGGTCAGGTGGTCAATGTTTTAAGCGATGCAACCATAGCGATAACCAACAAGGTTCCGATCCGGCGTGCCGACCTGCAGCGCCTGCCTCGCTTGCGCTTCATTTGCCTCGCTTGAGTACCACGCGCTTGCCCTGGAGAGGTGGGCATCCTCTCCATCCTTTTGCGTGCATGGAACGCCGATTCTCGACATAGCCGGCCTGTACGGAAAACGCAATCGTTGTCTTCCACCCGTTTGACCTCGACCGTTCCGACATGCGTGCCGGCGCCGAGCGTGGCCGCAACACGCTAATCACACCCGCCGGCGCATCCGGTCTTCCAATGCAATCCTGATGCTGATCGGCCTCTGCTGGCCTGGTTTAACGTTTGCATAGTTGCAGCAGATGATCGTTCCAGCCCGTCTCGGTACACGCCTGCTACGCCCCCTCGCGAATCAAGTTGTTTGTTGCGCAAGCATCGCTAAAGAGTTTGGAAAAGAAGTCGATATTGCATCTGTAACACATAAATATTGGCGAAGCGCTTGCGCGCCTGACAAATAGAAATCCGGGGGGCTACATGGTGAATCAGGAATCGTTGTCCAGACTGCGGACGGTCGCCCCGGGAGAAGTCATCTACTCGGAAGGCTATATCGGAACTTCGGCTATCTATGTCATTGCCGAAGGAAAAGTCGAGATCTCGGCGAAATGCGACGACAGGCGTGTTGTCCTGGCGACCCTGGGCAAGGGAGAGTGCTTCGGAGAGTCGGCGTTGTTGCCGTCCGAGCCACGCGGGTCGACAGCGAAGGCGCTTAGCTTCTGCCGGCTGAGCGTGGTCGAAGCAAAGATCGTGGAAGAAGAACTCGAGCGCGTCTCGCCGCTCCTTCGCCACCTGATGCGCACGCTGATCCGCCGAAACAAAAGAAAGGACGAGCTTCTCGCGACGTACACGAACGCTGACTTCCTACCCGGCATAGTCTCCTACGCCCACGTGCTCAGCTTGATGGCAGGCGGTGAAAATCGGGAGGCACGAGGCCGCCGGCTTCAATCCGATGACGTGTCAATCGCACTTACCGAAGTCTGCAAGCGGTGCCAGGCAGTAGCAGGCCATCCTCGCGTGCATGTCATGGCCATGCTAAAACGCATGGAGAAACTCAACCTCGTCATACTCGAATCGGGTCGCCCCGACTTTCTCGGCAACGTCCCGGCTCCCGCCGTGGACGACACCATCAGCCGCCAGGTTGTCACCTTCGATCCTGTGCGGATTATCGAACGTGCTCAACGAGTGGGTGACCACGATCTTGATATTTCGATCGCCAGCGAACTGGAGTTGATAGAGCTGTCCGATCTCGAAGCGCTGATCGGCGTCGAGAGACAGTTGATACTCGATAAGCTCTCCCGCGCGGAAATTGCCGACGACATCTTCGCTTTCCGGCGAACCAAGGTACTGACGTACATCGAAAAGAACGGCGTGGCTTACTTCTCCAAGAAGAAGGCGCGACCGGTCACCGAACTCGAATCGCTTACTGACCTTGATCTCATTGACGACCGGACGCTGTTCGATGCCGTCAGCGCGTTCGATACCTACGATCTCGCGAAGCTGCTCGCCTCGACGACGGTCCATACGGTTTCCGAGCGGCTGCTTTCAGTCATGACGAAGGCACGGCAGAGCGAGACGGCGTGGATCATGCGGCGTGAACTCGTGACCAATCCTCTTGAGATACAGGACATTGAAGATCGCTTCATTCAACTGGTCAAGTCGATAAAAGCCGGGCCCGCAGCCGACGCCGACGCCGAACAGCGTTCGGTCGGAACCTGACTCATCGAAAACAGTCACCGTCGTTAAAAAAAGATAAACGAGAGATCGAATGGACATCCTAACGCTGTGCGGAGCGCTGGTCGGCATCGTCGCCATCGTGGCCGGGTTCACCCTGGAAGGCGGCCATTTCCTGACGCTCTTCCAGGTAGAAGCCATTGTCATTGTGCTGGGCGGCACGATCGGCGCCGTGATGGTCCAGAACACGTGGGCCAAATTCTCGGCAGGGGTAAGGCAACTCGGTATGGTCTTCACCAAGGCGAAGCCGATAGACCGCGAAAACCTGACCATCCTGCTCGAATGGGGTCATAAAGCAAAAGTGGAAGGGATGCTCGCATTCGAAACCATCGATCCCGAAGGCATCAGCCCCTTTGCCAAGAGAGGACTCGAGCTGATCGCCAACGGCGTGCCGACTGCCGTGATCGAGGATGCCTTGCAAAGAGAACTCGACGCGTATGAGCGCAACCAGATGGCTGCGGCGCGGATATGGCTGCAGGCCGGGGGTTATGCCCCTACCTTCGGCATCCTGGGAGCGGTGCTGGGCCTGGTTCAGGTGACCGGGCACCTCCTGGAACCTGCTCTGCTTGGCCAGGGTGTTGCGGTCGCTTTTATCACGACGCTGTACGGACTGGCCCTCGCCAATATCCTGTTGCTGCCGATCTACGGAAAAATCAAGGCAAGAATAGATAGCGAATTACGATTCAAGAAATTGTACTTTGACGGCTTGCTTGCGATCTCCCGCAAGGAGTCTCCGCAGTTGATCGAAGCCCGGCTGGTGGCGGATATTACTTAGAGGCTCATGCGATAAGCGAAGTCAACGATCGGGTTCCGGCGGTTGCCCGCCTTTCCTGACATTCACCAAGGATTCCTCATGATTTGGTGGAACAGTGATTCGCCGAAACACGTGAGCCAGGTCGCTTCACCCACGCCACTTTCTATCTGAAGATCATGTCCTCAGTCACGAGCAAGCCTAATCCCAAGTTCGACGACGACGCCGAGATACTGGCCGAACGATGGTTGATATCGTACTCGGATTTCGTGACCACCCTGATGGTGCTATTCATCGCGCTGTACGCAATGCAGTTGGCCCAGCATCGGGAAACCGAAAGTAAAAGTCTCACGCTTACACCGGTCGAGAAGCAAGCCGCAAGCGACACCCATGTTCAAGCGTCCCGGACCGCGGCACTCAAACAGGTCCAGGCGTCCAGGCGAGAATTGATCGCGGCTTTAAAGGTACTGCGCGACAAGCAGGAAATCCTCGTTCACGAAACCGCGCGCGGTGTCGAAATCGAAATCAATGCGAAGATACTCTTTCGCTCGGGTGAAGCCCATTTGATGCAGGATTCAGACGCAGTGCTGGATCAGGTGGCGACGGCGCTCAAAGAGCATTCGGCACAGCAGATCCTGGTGGAAGGACACACTGACTCCGTACCCATATCCACGGCGAAATACGAGTCCAATTGGGAGCTTTCGTGCGCGAGAGCCGGCTCGCTCGTCCGGTTCCTGGTCGATCGGGGCATTGAGCCACACCGGCTCGCGGCTATCGGCCGGGCGGACAATATCCCCGCTGTGATCGGAGACGACGCCTATGCCCGTGCAGCCAACCGTCGTGTCGTGATCGTCGTGCAATACGATGTTCCGGGTACACCTCAGTAGACCCGCGCGAGTAGCGACCCGACGTCGATCACCCGGTCGACCAGGACGTAAGCCGGCAACAAACCGGCTCAGGCGTTCCCGATCTGCGGCCCTGGTAGCGGGCACTCCACCGGGTGATTCGTTATAGCCTGCGGCACGAATGTATTGCCCGATTCCTGGAAACCGCGTTGTCCGATCATATGGCCGTGTGCCTCGAATCTGCGCTGAATCATTCGTGGCACGAACACCATGCCGATCACATACATCATCGGCGCGCCTGCAATAGGTTGCGAGACCAGCGCGGTTATCAATAACGGCGCGCATGCTGCGATCTTCTTCCAGTCCCGGCCGGGTCCCAGCCTGAAACCGGAAAGCAGGAGCACCTTGCAGATGAACCCGAACAACCCGATCATCCCGAGTTCCGCGAGCAGGCAAATGCCGTCATTCCTGCCGAGGCTGGAGTAGAGGCCATTGCCAAACGGATTACGCCGCACATCTTCAAGACCTCGTTCAATCGACATGGAGCGGTCGGACAACGAGGAGCCGTGGGTGACCGCCTTGTCTTCCAGGCCAATATACGGTGTGTACATGGAGACGGGATAAACGAGCGCAATCATCGCCGCCGTCAGCACGACACGCCAGGCGCGAGCCCGCGTGCCCGAGAACAGGAAAATGGAGCCCATGGTCATTGCAAGCAAGGCGACACCCAGCGATGAGAACGCGCAGATCGTTCCGCCTGCAAGACCGAACATCACGACTTTCGAGCGCCGCGTAAAGGCCTCATAGGCCAGGCAAAAGCACGCCACCCCTTGATAGATCCCGGCTTCCCGGAAGAATGCGCAATAACGGTCGAGCTTCACGGTGCCCGAAACATAGTCGCCGTACAGCATGGAAAACGGGAAGTAGACGGCGCCGGTCGAGGTCTGTTGATGCAGCGTGGCTTCGGTATAGCCCTTGACGTCGACGGAGAACAAGAACAACGATTCCTTGCCTCCGAGTATGGCCGACAGCGCGACGGTGATGACGCTGGAAAGTCCAAGTAGCGCGACGACGGTGCACAAGGTCCTGAAGAATTTGTGATTAGCGTCCACATCGACGAGAAACGCACCATAAGCCAGCACGATTATCCCGCTGGTAATGAACTCCTTGAGCACCCAGTCGAGTTGCGACTTCTCGAAGAAGATTGAGATCGGACAGATGTACAGCCAGTAAAGGCCCAGCAAGGTAAGCAGCGTCGCGATGTCCCAGCGAATGGCGGAATTGGAGTAGCGAGTTTTCTTGAAGTTGTGCAGCAAGTGCAAGCCGACAAGAGGCAGCGCCAGCGCCATGCCTAGCGGCGTGTAGGCCTCGCCAAGCGCTGTCGGACGCATCAGGAACAGGTTGAGAACAAGGCCTATGCTCACCAGGCTGGTGACGTCAGGCATCTTTATCGAGAATCGTCGCATCGACATCTTTATTTGCCGCCATCGTTAGTTTCTTGAGCAGTCAGGGGATCGGGCAACGGTGTCGATCGATACGTCAGATCATTAGCTGCTAGGTACGTCGCCGGGTCCTTGGGAGAACGAATGTCTTTACGTCGCCCGAATACTAATGAGCTTTTTAATTAATCAACGTAGGCTGGCGTACGTAGAGCGGTCGAATAGTGCCCTCCCGCTTCTGCTGCGGTCTTGCCGGCAAAGCCAACTGATCTGTCGCACCTGTTTGTTTGCGCCGAGGAACCTTGGTCTTGCCGCGCTATGTGCGGGAAGCAACAGACTGCTGATTGACCAGCCGTCCTTGAACCAGACAATCGGGCGGCGGCATACGAGGGGATCAGGATCGAGGACCTGCGTACGGGTCCTCTTTTTGACGACCGGAAACCTGACCGTCACCCGGAAGGTGTGGGACTGTCCGCGCAGCTCTGCCGGAGGTGGCGGCATCCTCACGTCTTGAACACGGTGACAAGCCGCGCGCGCGCTCATCCACGGCGAGCGGTTTCTCAACACATCAAGGTCCAATGCTATTCAACGCGATGCTGCAACATCCGCATGCACCGGAGCGCGCCAGCAGAGACCGATGACAACACCAAGCACGCACAGTCCGGCGATATACCAGGCCGGCGCCATGACGATTCCCTGGCGGCCCACCATATACGAAGCAACAGCAGGCGCGGTGCCGCCGAAGATCGCGTAGGCAGTGTTATACGACAGCGCAAAGCCCGTGAAGCGCACTTCAGGCGGGAAGCTCTTGACGATAATGTACGGTCCGAGGGTAATGGTGCCGATCAGAAATCCCCCAGCAATATAGAGCGGCCACACAGCACCGCTTCCTGAACTCAGTGCGAAGTAGAACGCGCTTGTCACCGCCAGCATCGCCACGCTGCCCAGTGCGTACGCGCGGCCGCCGCCAATCTTGTCTGCAGCCCAGCCCGCGACCGTGCTGCCTATGATCAGCCCGAAGATGGACCAGGAGTTGTTAGTGAAGACCGCTTTCGCCTCGTAGTGAAACTGCGATTGCAGGAAGGTTGGCGTGTACAGGAAATAGAGCACGAAGATCCCGGAGAAGACCCACGTGGCCAGCAGCGATACTGCAATCGCACCTCGGTGATGCCTGAGCACGACGGACAGCGGCAAACGCGGGTCGGCAGCACGCTTGGCGCGCAAGGCCTCGAAGACAGGCGTTTCCTGCAGGTAGCGGCGCAGGTACACAGAGATCAATCCGAAGACCCCGCCGGCGATAAACGGCATACGCCAGCCCCAGCTCTTCAGGCTGTCGGCGTCGAGGTTGCCCATCAGGAACTTTGCGCTCAACGCGCCGAGCAGGATGCCGGTGCAAAGCCCCGACATCAGGAGGCCACACGCGAGACCCACGCGGTCACGCCGGACGTGTTCCGAGCAGAAGATCCATGCGCCCGGCACTTCACCACCCACCGAAAGGCCCTGGAGTATCCGGCACAGCAGGAACAGCAGCGGCGCGACCATTCCGAGCATTGCATAGCTGGGCAGCAGGCCGATCAGCAGCGTAGGAAACGCCATCAGGAACAGGCTGAGCGCGAACATCTTCTTGCGGCCAATCCTGTCGCCGAAGTGGGCAAAAAAGATGCCCCCGATCGGACGAACGAGATAGCCCGCGGCGAAGATACAGAACACCTCGAGCTGAGCAAGCCACTCCGGTGTGTGCGGGGGAAAGAACACGGTGGCCAGCAACTTGGTAAAGAATACGGCGACGATGAAATCGTAGTATTCAAGTGCCCCGCCCAGCGAGGCGAGACCCAGCGTCTTGACATCGCTCCAGGACATCGACTGCCGCCCCAGGGCCGCCTCATTCGATCTGGCAGGTGTAGTACTCATTGTTGGCTCCAAACAAGTGAAACTTCAAAGTGAAAGTTCACGCCTGGCAAATCTGCCGTCCTTGTACTTATCAGCATACTGACGATATAGACATGAGTTCAGTCGCTGACGAGCACGCTGGTCGATATCCTTGCGTGACGCTTCTTAAGTTAACTCTTAAGCTGAGGGGAAAAAACTGTCTTCGACGACGGTCCGGCAACTTGGCTGTAAAATCATCAGCGCACTGACAGATAACTTTTTATCCGGAAAAAAAACCGATTGCAACAGGGCTTCCCCTAAAGCTTGCACGGACCAGAAGCTAACGAAACAATCTCACTCGCTCGGAGCTTCACGGCATCATGCAAGTGCGAGTTACACTTGACCTGAACGACAGGATTTATTGGAAAGGATGAATATGGGCACAGTTACAGAGAAGAAAGCTGCCGTCTCGAATCCGACGATCGAGACCGGTCACTTATGGCAGCGCCCGGGCTTCCTGATCCGGCGTCTCAATCAGATCCACGTCGCGCTGTTCTTCGAAAGCTGCAAGGACTTTGCAATCACTCCGGTTCAATATGGCTTGCTGACGACGCTGAGCGAGCGTCCCGGGCTCGACCAGACGTCGCTATGCGCAGAAGTCGGCGTCGACCGCACTACCATGGCGGACGTTCTCCGGCGCCTCGAAGAACGCGGGCTGGTCAAGCGCGAACCCAGTCCTGATGACGGACGCCAGAAAATTGCAAACATCAGCGTCAAGGGCCGACGTGTGATGAACGAAATGTACGAGAGCATGCGCGACGCGCAGGTTCGGTTCCTGGCGCCGCTGCCCCCCGAAGAGCGCGTTGAATTTGTCCGCATGATGATGCAACTGGTCGAAGGCAACAATCAGTACGGCCGCACGTTGCTCAAGCACTTCGACTGAAGAACCGGCGTGATTTCACGGCTGAACCTCTTTCACTGCGAGATATCCCGGCGGAAGGTTTCAGGAACGAAGAGCACGCCGACTACCAGCAACACCCCTGCAATCACGATCGGATACCACAGGCCGAAATAGACATTCCCGCTTTCGACGGCCATTGCGGAGACCACGAACGCGACGATAAGCGTCAATTCGTGGCGCGTGACCGTGCGCCGCGATGGCTCCGACGTCGAGATGTTCATTCTCACTCCTGGCGGCACGGTTATCACCACGGTTTAATTCAGTCATGCTTATTGACTGGCCTAACGCTTGCTACAGATCTCCGAGTACTTCCAATGCTTCGTCGCGGGTCATGACGGCGGCATATTTCTGCGCCATGTCGAACAGGTTGGCGTCGTGAGGCGCAATGGCGCGGTCACCAACGCAGTCGGAGAGCACGAACGGACGGAAGCCATACTGCATGGCGTCCACCACGCTCGAGCGCACGCAGCCGCTTGTCACCGCCCCGACAACCACCAGCGTCTGTACGCCACGCAGCGCAAGCCACGCGGCGAGTGACGTACCGAAGAACGCCGAGGGCACGGTCTTGCGCACCACCAATTCACCATCACGCGGCGTCAGTTGCGGCACGATTGCACTGTTGTGCGCATGCTCCTTGAGCGCGAGCAAACCCGGCACCTTCAGCGTGAAGATATTTTCGTCTGCATCATCGTCAGAGAACACGATGCGCGTGTGGGCGACGGGCCAACCGCGTTCACGCGCGTACGCCAGCAGTGCGACGGTACGCTCAATGGCCGGCGCGATGTTGCCCCCGCCAAATACCTCGGGGTCCGCGAAACCATTGACGAAGTCAACGATGAGCAACCCCACCGGCGCTTTTGGTTCCAGCGTCGAACCGAAGCTCTGGCGCTGATACGTATCAAGTTCATTGGACATGCTGATTCCTCACTTATCCAGCACGCGGCCGTCGCGCACCACGGCTTCATCATCAAGGAACACGTCGCAGTGACGCAGCGGGATGTCGATATGACAGGCCGTCGTGCGTTTGCCGCCCGCTTCGTTGTTCGGTCCCAGGGAAAACAGGAAGTTGCCTTCGAACGCACGCGCGTCCATGCCGATAGTCGCCTCGCGATCGTATAAGCCCAGCGTCGACCAGTGCGCGCGCGGCTGCAGCCCCCAGCCGATGTGCGAGATGGCATAAGCCTCGGGGTCCCTGAAGGTGCCCATGTATTCCTTGAGCAGGTCCGCGTCCATGCCGCCCTCTATGCGGGTGGCAAAACCATTCTCGATCGTCAGTTCGATACGGTCCTGGACATAGCTCTTCTGCGGCAGCAGGATGTCTCCCCGGTCGATCACAATGCGCCCATGGGCACGACCTTCGTCCGGGAACGTCAATGCAAAGCCGCTTGGCCAGTGGTCCCACCGCCCTGGTTCATCGACGAAACCGTATTCCGCAATCGCCTCGAATTCGCCTATCGGGCAGTGAAAATCCGTCCCCGCGGCCGAGACAATGCGCATCTCGCGAGCCCGGTTGATACGGGCCTGCGCGGCCAATACCCGCTCGCGGTCAGCAAGACTTGGCACCAGCCGCGTGAGCACTTCGGGCGGCTCAACCGCGAGCAGGATCCGGGTCCCGGTCTTGAGAATCTCGAGCTGCTCGGGCGAGAACAGCAGCGTCATCAGGTCCAGTACAAGGTCGCTCGCCTTGAGTGCTGCAATGGCCGCGGGGTTACCCGTAAGCGGCGTCGTGCCGAGGTACGCGAGCGAATCGCGGCTGAGCGCCTTCTCGCCGTTCACCGGCGGCAGGTCCAGCCGGTTGACGACAGCGCCCATCGACTGCGTGGCGATCAGCGCCGTCGAGAGCGTCTGCGGGTGAGTCGCCGCGCTCGTGAGAATGGTGACGGTCTGACCCGCCTCGAGCCGCGAGAGCGTCAACACCTGCTTCCACGCTTCGATCATCTGGTAGTCGCTGACTGGCATGGTGGTCTCCTCAAGAAATGGGCATCAGGCCCGGGCGTCGACACCAACCGGCAACGGTGCGCCCAGGAAGTCACCGAACCCGCGATAGAAACCTTCCTCGTCATCCCACGGAATCATGTGGCCGGCATCGGGGACATGCGAATGCGCGAGCTGGGGCACAAGCGTACGGATCTCCTCGACATCTTCCGGGCGCACCACCTCGCCGCGTCCGGCGGTCATCAGCATGACGGGTACGCCGATATGCGGCAGATCCGCATGGATATCGTCGGAATGAAAGCCCTCGAAGCTTGTGATCACCGCGCGCTCGTCGCAGGTATGCAACCACTCGGCACGCAGTTGCCTCTGCTCATGCGTCCAGGTGGGACAGAACGTGCGCATGCCTTCTGCATCCGTTCCCTCGCGCGCGAGGCGCATGGAATTGACGTACCACGGCAACTGCGACGGATACGGACGGTGTCCCGGACCGGACACCGGCGGGTCGACCATCACCACCCGCGCCAGACCGGGCGGCCGCGCGCGGGCGGCGCGCACGCCAACGCGTGCGCCCATCGAATGACCCACCACGCTATAGCGCGTGAGCCCGATTGCCCGAGCGAACGCGATCAGATCCGCGGCCTGCGCATCGAGGCTGTAGTCGAGCGTATCCGATGCCGAGGACAGGCCCCGGCCGCGGACATCGAGCACGTAGGTGTCGAAGCTTGTACCGAAGCGCTCGCCGACGAAACCCCACGTCACGGCCGGACTCGTGATACCCGGCACGATGATGACGGCGTCGCGCCCGGCACGCGCGCCGGAGTCACCGCCGTAGCGCAGGTAGTGCTGGCGGATCCCGTTCGCGTGGACGTTGCCGCCATGGAGGAAGGTGGATTCTATGCTCATACGGACTCCGGATTGATCAAACTCAGGCAAGTCAATAGGCCCCCGATAACAGCGCGCCTGCGCCCGGCACCACCGTCTCCAGTCCGAGCGCCTTGAGCATGGCGTAGGTCGTCGCAATCGAAGCGGTGATGACCGGCTTGCGCGTCATGGCTTCGACCTGAGCGACCGCCGCCAGCGACGGCATCTGCACGCACGCCGAGAGCACGATCGCGTCAGCGTTCGATGTGTCCATCCGCGCCACAATGCCCGGCAACAAGCTCGGGTCGTGACGGCCCACGTCGAGATTGTCGGGAATCTCGAGGGCACGGTAATCGAGCACCTCGTATCCCTCGTTGCGGATATAGTCGACCACCAGTTCCGTGAGCGGTTTCATGTAGGGCGCCACCACCACAATGCGCGTGGCGCCGATCACCTTCAGCGCATCGACCAGTGCGCCGGCGCTGGTGATGACCGGTGCCGCTCCGCCATTCTCGACCGTGCGTGAGCGCAGCCGCTCCTGGGACACGCGGTGGTAACCATGCCCCATCGCCATGATTGCGACCAGGCATGCGTAGCCCAGCACGTCCACGCGAGCATCGCTCAACTCAAGCGCGCAGCGGTCCGACTCCGCATCCATCGCAGCCAGTTCTTCCTTGACCACCTTCTTCATGCGCATGCGGCTGGAATGAAACGTGAACCGCTCGGGACGGATCATCTGGCGCGCAAGCAGCATGGCCGGGATCTCCGTCTCCATGGTCATGTTCGAACTCGGCACAATCTGACCAATCCGATATTGCTTCGTCATTGCTAACTCCAGATCCATTTGATGTGATGTACTCGTGCACGCGTTGGCAGGACAGACTTCAGAGCTTGAAAATGCGTTCTGCGTTACCGTGGCAAACCAGCTGTCTGACGTGATCGTCGAGTGGCGCCTGCTCGATGAAATCAGCGGCAATCGCTGTCGATTCATACGGGTAGTCCACCGAGAACATCACCGCCTCAGGACCCATCTCGCCAATCGCACCCAGCAGCGAGGGTGCCGAGCACACACCGGATGTGGTGATCAGGATGTTCGTTCCGATGTACCCGGACGGCGCGCGCTCGAGACGGACGCCGTGCGAATAAACAGCGAAACGGCTATCGAATCGCCAGCGCAGGTAAGGCAAGCCTTCGCCCATGTGGCCCAGAATGACCTTCAGCGCGGGGAAGCGGTCGAAGACACCACCGAAGAGAAGCCGCAGCGCATGGCTGCCCGTTTCCACGCCCCATCCCCACGCGGCGCCCGTCAACTCCGGATGGCCGTCGAACACCTTCGGCATCACATAGGCATCCGTAGGGTGCAGGTACAGCGGGACATCGAGTTCCTGCATCCGCGCCCAGAAAACGTCGTACGCGCGGTCGTCGTAGTACGTTCCCAGCGTGTGCCCATTGACCAGCGCGCCCTTGAAACCGAGCTCCTGGACAGCGCGGGTCAATTCTTCAACAGCCCCCATGGGCGTGTGCATGGGCAACGTCGCGAAACCGCCGAACCGGGTCGGATGACGCGCAATCTGTGTTGCCAGGAAGTCGTTACTTTCCCTCGCGCGAGCAACGGCCAGGGCCGGGTCGGTCTCCCCCTGCACGCTCGGCCCCGTCTGCGACAGGATGGTGTAATCAATCCCTGCGCGATCCATCTCGCCAATGCGCTGCTCGTCGAAATCCGCAAGGCGGGCCGCGAGATCGGCAAGCACATCAGGGGCAATGTGCTGGGTAAAGCTTTTTGAATAGCCCTGGAAACCAGGCGTTGAAAAGTGTTCTTCCAGGGCGATTTTCCGAATTCGTTTAGTCACGAGAAGACTCCAGACGTTTATTCAGCATACTGACTGTTTGAGCAGGACATAGCGGGGCGACGAACCCCAAAACAGGTCTCAAGTTACCGCCGCAATCGCTTTATTCGCCTCGGCCAAAGAGACGTTTCACGCGACCCCAGATAACACTCCACACCAGGCTACCGACGTTGAACCGGGTCGACGGTCCTGCGGAGGCAGGCATGTCCGCACCCGCCAGTTGCGCGGTGATCCGCGCGCCAAAGTCGGCGATCATCCGACGGACGAAGTCTTTAACAAGCCCCGACCGCGAGAATTGAGCCAAGGGGCCCTGCAACATATATTCGAGCGTGACTGCTACACGCGTGTGCGCTCCGTTCCCTTCATCGCTCAACGCGTAGGTCACGTCGCCATTTGCTTTCGAGCGGCTGATGTTGTCCTGCCCGGCCCCCCGCATGACGGCACGGTGCCCGGCGTCATCGCGTTCGAGCCGCGCCGCGCCGGCAAAATTCGCTGACATCGGACCGAACTTGATAGCGATCTTCCCCTTCACCTTTTCCGAATCGTGTTCGATCAATTCCGCGCCCGGAAGGCATGCGGTGACAGATGGGAGGTCGCCCATGAACGCCCAGACCTGGTCGAGCGGAAACGGCACGACAAAGCTGTCATCAATCGCGGTCCAACCCCTGCGCGCGCCTGCGGGCTGGACGTTTGCAACCGGCGGTGCCGTATCTTCCTGCGATGAGCGTGCGGGCAGATGCGAAGGTGCAGTTGCGACAGCGGCGAAGGTCTGAAACTGGCCTGCTGCTTGCGGCTGGGCAGCCGTTGCCGCCGCTTGTCGAACCGGGGCCGGCGAAGCGTCCGTTATCGGGCTTTCCTTCAGGTCGGCAAGCACGGCCTTGATCGCGTTGACAATGCCAACGTACCCCGTACATCGACACAGGTTCCCCGACAGTTCAAGGCGAATGCGCGCTTCGTCAGCGTCAGGAAAACGTCGCACGATATCGCGCGCGGTAATGAGCATGCCAGGCGTACAGTAGCCGCACTGCAGCCCGTGATGAACCGAGAAGGACCGGCGCAAGCGCTTCATCAGCGCATCGTCGTCGAACCCTTCAATCGTGCGGACCTTTTGATGATCGCAAGCTACCGCGAACGTGATGCAGGAGCGCACCGGTTCGCCGTCCAGAAGGACCGTGCACGCGCCGCACACGCCATGCTCGCAACCAAGGTGAGTGCCGGTCAGGTTCTGATTGTCGCGAAGAAAATCGCCCAGATGGGTGCGCGCCGCAACGTCGCCGCGAATTGCCCGATTGTTGATGGTGAGTTCGATGACAGACATGGAAATTCCTGGAATTCCTGTTAACGCGCGGATGAACCAAAGGCTTGCGCAAGACAGCGTTCGACGGCCGCTTCATGCATGGACCGGTCGATAGCGTCGGCATTCGGCATTGCATTCGCCACGCCCGACGCAATCGCTTCCGGCGTCGCCGCGCCGGGTCCGTGTTGCGCTATTGACTGAGCAAGTGCTTCCAGCGCTGCGGGGGGACCATCAAGTGCACCAAGCACCACACGAGCCAAACCGGTTTGCGCGTCAAACGCCGCAGCCGCGCTTGCGTGAGCGAACTCGCCCGTCTTCCTGCATAGCTTGTAGTAGCCCCAGCGCAAGGTGAGCCCCATCTTCGGCAGCAGGACTGCCGAGATGATCTCGCCCTCCTCCAGCAGCGTCGTAAATGCGCCCAGCATGAACTCGCTGGCACGCACCCGGCGCGTACCACTTGCCTTCGCGAGTTCGATCCGGGCGTCGAGCGTGGAAAGCGCCAAAGGCCAGTCCGCCGCAGGATCAGCGTGCGCAAGGCTGCCGCCAATGGTTCCTCTATTGCGGATCGCTCTATATGCAATACCCGCGGCGACATACTGCATAAAACTGTTGCGCAAGAGCTCGTACTTGCCATCCTCGATTTCCGCGTGAGTAATGGCGGCGCCCACACGAACGAGGTCACCCGCAATGGTGACGGTGCGCAGTTCGTCGACACGCGATACATCGATCACTTTCGACGGCCTCGCCAGACGCAGATTCAGCATCGGCCCCATCGACTGGCTGCCTGCAATTGGCTTGGCGCCAATGGCTGAATCGCCGAGCTCGCTCAGCGCTTGCGGCAATGTCGCAGCCCTGACGTAGTCAAACGCGGCGGCCTTCATCGAATCACCTCGTGAGCTTGTTCTGCCTGTGGTTTGCTGCGTGCGGCGGCCTTGGCCGCTTCAATGGCAGTGAGCAATCGCCGCGGTGTGAGAGGTGTCTCGGAGACGAGTGCGCCAAGGGGACTGAGTGCGTCGTTCACCGCATTGAAAAGCGCGGCCGGCGGTGCAATCGCGCCTCCTTCCCCTACGCCCTTCGCCCCGAACTCGGTATAGGGCGATGGCGTCTCCATATGGATGATCGTCAACGGCGGTAGCTCAGTCGGCCCAGGCACCATGTAGTCCGCAAGCGTAGAAGTCAGAGGCTGGGCGTTATCGTCATACAGCGTCTCTTCGTAGAATGCCGTACCAATGCCCTGCGCTGTACCTCCGATCGTCTGGCCTTCAACGACCATTGGATTGATCATTCGTCCGCAATCCTCAACAATCACGTATTCCAGGATCTCGACGTGGCCGGTCTTCGTGTCGACCGCAACAGCGGCCGCATGCGTTGCGTAGCTGAACGCGCCGGTATCCACCTTCGGCTTGAAGCCTTGAGTCGCCTCGAGTCCCGTCAGATCGACGCCTGCAGGCAGACGTTCGGGCCGCAAGTACCAGGCGTGACCAATATCCGCCAAGGAAACGCGTCCCGTCGCGCCGATGACTTCACCCGCCTCGAACCGGACTGCGTCCTCCTTTTCGCCAAGGATATGCGCACCAATTTTTATAAGCCGCGGCACCAGTTCGCGGCATGTTGCAGCAACCGCCCCGCCGGCCATGACAATGCTGCGCGACGCATACGTGCCTGTTGAATAGGGTGTGAGCGCGGTGTCGCCGTGAACCACCTTGATCTTCTGGATGGGAACGCCCAGCACTTCATTCGCGATCTGCGCCAGAGTGGTTTCCATACCCTGTCCATGGGAATGAATGCCGGCGCGCACTTCAAGACCACCGTCCGCGGTGATGCGCACGGTTGCCAGGTCATAACCTGGAACGACCGGCAAACCCCATGACGCGAACACCGCCGTGCCATGAGCCGACTGCTCGGTGAAGGTCGCAAAACCAATACCAACCAGCCTGCCATCCGGCTCCCCCTCTTTCTGGCGGCGCCGCCATTTTGCGACATCGAGTTGATCGGCTGCGCGCTTCAGGCTCTCCTGGAAATCGCCGCTGTCGTAGTGCTTTTTAACAACGTTTGTGTAGGGCATGTCCGCCCCGCGAACCAGATTGTCGTGACGCACCTCCCACGCCTCGCGGCCAACGGCCCGCGCAATGGCGTCCATGGTCAGCTCGATGGCGAAACAAACGCCCGTACGCGCCACGCCTCGATACGGAAGAAAACCCGGCTTATTGGTCGCCGCGCATTGCGTACGGCAGCGGTACCCGCTGAAATCATACGGACCGGGCAGGTTGCCAAGCGCCTGCCCTGCTTCCAGTCCTATCGTGAACGGCCACGCTGAATAGGCGCCGCCATCGATCAACAGGTTGCAGTCCAGCGCCAGGAGCCGTCCGTTCTTGTCTGCATAGGCCGTCAGTTCGTAATGATGCTGACGCGTGTTGGCGCCCGCGATCAGGTGCTCACGACGGTCTTCGATAAACCGGAAAGGCCGCTTGTACGTAAGAGCGAGCCACGCAATGCAAAGCTCTTCCTGCTGCAGGACGCATTTATATCCGAACGCGCCGCCCACATCGGGTGAGATCACGCGGACCTGTGCATGATCAATCCCCAGGCATTGAGACAGCACTGTGCGGATCATGTGCGGGACCTGGGTCGACGTAATCACGACCAGTTGCGCCTGGGTGTGATCCCAGTACGCCAGCACCGCCTTGCCTTCCATCGGGACCATGCACTGGCGCGCCAGGTCGACCTTCTGCTTCACGACCACGGGCGCGTCCTTGGCGCTTTCGTCGAAATTGACGTCTGCCTTGAGATCAAGGAAGAGATTGTCGGTCCAATGGTCATGCACGCGGACATCGGTACGCGTGAGAGCCGCAAAGGCGCTCGCAAATGCGGGCAGCTCATCCAGATCCAGCTCCACCTCTTCCGCGATGTCCTCGGCCTCGGCGCGGGAATTCGCGAAACACATGACTACAGGCTCGCCGACAAAACGGACCTTCCCGGACGCGAGAGGAGGATGCGCCGAAGGTTTATACGTCGCCAGGCTGGAGTCGGCCACGATGTCCGTGGCGGTATGCATGTCTTCCCGCACGATGACCTGGCTTGCGAAGCGCTCCGGCTTGCCAATACGCTCGATGCGCGCATGCGCAAGCGGGCTGCGCAAGAACGCGACTTCCTGCAGATCAGGAAACGTATAGTCGGCGACAAACCGGCCCTTCCCATGCAGATGCCGTTCATCTTCGCGCCGCCTCACACGGGCGCCGACGCCGCCACTTTCGACAGGTGCTTCCGTCGGTTCAGTGCTGCTCATATGCCTCTCCCACATTCGTAGCCCGCGAATGACATCGTCTGATCGCTCTCTTTCAAACAGGATAGGCCAGATCGTTTGCGATCATGGCCGTGTCATAAATTGCCTGCCGTTCCTTGAGGAGCAATTCCGTGCCGTTGCGTTCAAAGCGGTCAAACAGCCGGCCGGCTTGATGTAACGTCGTTGCCCCTTCGACCAGCGTCTGGAGTAACAGGTAATTGCTCTGCGCCACGATCTCTTCATCGGTCACATCCAGGATGCGGACATTGCTCACGAAATGCAGCATCTGCCGGGGCGCAAACATCTGGGTTCTGGAAATCGCGATTGCGCGGTCGCGGAGCATGTTGCGGCCTTCCGCATAGACCAGCCCGGCCGGGAAACCATGAGCAGCATTCTCATACTCGGTCACTCGATAGAGACAGTTCTCCGTGAAAAACTCCGGCCACTGCTCGAGGTCGCCACCGTCGAGCACGGCACAGTATTCAGCATGGAAATATTCCACGGCTGCGCGCGCTGCGAGCGCCTTGTCGAGTGCAACCGGTTTCTTCTCAAATCCTGGCAGCATTTAGAACCCCATTACTTCACGATAGTGCTTGTACATCGCACGAATGGCGGCTTCGGAGATCAGGCTATCCGCCGTCCCGATGTTCTCGCTGTCAAGCTTGAGCACGCTGCGGTCAGTGACCGAACGCCGAACGCCTTCCTGCACAAACTTCATTGCTTCGTTATCCTCCAGACCTAGAAAACCCGATGGTCCCATCAGGTTGCCCTGGCGAAGCCGGTGACGCGTGGTCTCTTCGGTGTCGTCTTCGTAGCCAAACATGGTCCAGAGCATGATCATGCTGTTCGGACCGTTCGGGACAATATGACGTACGCCCAGGGTATTCATTTCGCGTTGGACGATCAGGTTCGGCCAGATCGTCTGCATGGTCACCGACCACTCGGAATCGAACTCCTTCACGTACTCGAGGAAGCGTTCGTCCTTGAGGACCATGCCCTCATGGAACGAACGCATTTCCTTCTTCTTGTCAGCATCCACCGCCGCATAGAGCGAATCGCTTTTCGCGGATGCCATCGTGCCGTGGATGCCCCGCTTGCTGTCGGCCACCATTGCCGACCGGTTGCCCGCGACCAGCAAGCCGAACACGACGAGAAACGAATGCAGCAGTGTGGCGTGGTACGGGTCCTTCAGGTTCTCGTGGTACATCTTCCAGTTGCATGGCAACTCGTTCTTGTAAAACCCGAGAATGCGCAACTTCTTGCCGTTAAAGACGGCGTCAAAATCTTTCAGGATTTCGGGCGTCAGGTAATCTTCGATCGGCTCCATGCCGTGCGTAAATGACGCGAAGATCACACCATTACGCGTGGTGACGGCAAGCTTCTTGAGGCCATGGTCCTCGTTGCGGAAGTCGCGCGGCATGCCACCGAGTTTGTTCACGCCGCGTTTGAACGGAATGCCTTGCAGGTTTCCTTTCAGGTCATAGGACCACTGGTGATACGGGCAGACAAACTCGGTATTGTTGCCGCGCGTGTGCCGGCAGAACTCCGCACCACGGTGGGCGCAGCGGTTCTCGAACACGTGGATGGACCCGTCTTCCGCTCGCGAGACGACCATCGGAGTTGGCCCCACGTACGAACGTTTGTAGTCTCCGCTATTGGGAATCTCGGCCTCCAGTGCAACGAAATTCCAGGTAGGACCTTGAAAAATCCGTTCCACCTCGCGAGCGTATACATCGTCGCTTGTATAGACCCAGTCCGGGATGGCATGAAGTCCCTCTTCCGGCCAGACCAGCTGTTCGATGGGCTTGTTCTTGACGCTCGGCGTACCGAGGCCAATGACTGTCTCTGACGAATACAAAATGCGCTCCTGAATACGTTATGAGTGAGCTTGCCGCTCAAGTTGCCGCAGCTTGACGCCCGGGTCCGCGAGAGCCTCGGGATCGACCTGGGTCGCCTGCTCGACAAGACGGCGAATTGCCCGCAGCTCGCCACCGTTATTTACCGCGAGGGCATAGGTGATCGCGTTGTTCCGCAAGCCCATGAGCAAGGTCTTGTCGATGGAAGTCTGACGCTCGATCCATTGATCCACCGGACCGTCGAGCATTCCCAGCATCTGTACGTTCCAGTCGTACTGGTCTGTCCAGAACCAGGGACTTGGCCGGTACTCCACCGACTCGCCCAACATGTTGCGAGCCGCGACAATCGCCTGGTCTTGCGCGTTCTGCCACGACTCCAGACGCAGACGCCGGGCAGATACGCCAAACGGAAAATTCGCACAATCGCCCGCGGCGTAAAAACCGTCGGCGGAAGTCCGGCAATGTGTATCGACATGTATGCCGTTACCGGTCGTCAGGCCGGAAGCCCTGGCGAGCGCTTCATTCGGCTCCTGCCCAATGGCGACCACGACGAAATCAAAGCGCTCTGACACATTCGGCGCGATTGAGAGAGTTACTCCGGATGCCTCCTCGGTTGAGGAAATCAGCTTGGCGCCCAGCATGAACCTGACTCCGTTCTGTTCATGCTTGGTGCGTAGACGCTCGGAGAATTCGCGCGGCAGCGCGCGCTCCAACAACTGTTCACCGGCTTCCACCACGGTGACGTCGATTCCGCGTGCCCTGGCGCTTGCCGCAAACTCCAGCCCGAGGAAACCTCCCCCTATAACGGCCACGGAACGTGCACCAACCATGCGCGTTCGCACTCTCATCGCGTCCTGCAGCGTACGTAGCGTGAAGACGTGACCGCTGTCCGGCGTTCCGGGAAGCCTGCGCGCCCGGCCGCCTGTTGTGATCAGACATTTGTCGAACCCGATGCTTCGGCCACTTTGCAGCGTTGCCGTGCGGTGTCTCACGTCGAGCAGTTCAACGCTATCCGCAATCCAGTCGATCTTGTTCGTCTCGTAGAAGTCGCTCGAGTGGAGCCACGCGCTGAAGCAGTCGTTGTCGTCAGCCGCTGTCAGCACCGTCTTCGACAATGCAGGGCGCTCGTATGGCCGGTGCTGTTCATCACCAGCCAGAACGACCGAGCCGTCGAAGCCCTGCGCCCGCAGCGTTTCCGCTGCGCGGCCACCGGCCTGTCCCGCACCGATAATCAAGATCGTTTCCACGTTTAAATTCCTGGCTTGGGTCAAAAGACCGCTCCCTCAAAGCTCGACCATCACTGCGCCCTTTTCGATCTGGACCTTGTAAGTCCTGATCGGCGCGGTCACGGGCGCGCAAAGCGCGGCACCGGTCTTCACATCGAATTTCCCCTGATGAAGCGGGCACTCAATGCAGCCATCTTCCAGAAAACCGTCGCTGAGCAACGCGAACTGGTGAGTGCAAACGTTATGAGTTGCATAAACCTCGCCGTCTACCAGATACAAGGCTATCTGTTCATTCCCGATGGTCGCCGCATAGGGTTCATCCACGTTCAGGTCTTCAAGGTTTGCTGCGAATTGGAGTGTCATTGCTTTGCGTGGGGAATTGATCAGTGTGCTGATGAATTAATCATAGCTCTAATTCATCCTGAGTCAATATTGTCAAAATTATCGTTTACCCTTTATGGGCGTCTTTACGGGTAGACGGCGAATTTGCAGGCGGGTGCTGGCGCTGGCTATTAGGGAAGGAAGAAGGTGTAAGCAGACGAATCAACTGGACGCGACGCCTTGCGCATCGCGGCACTCGCCCGGGTCCCTTCATTTTCAGCGGGGATCGCTTTGGGCAATCAGTTGTCGGCGTGGTAGTCCGCCCGCTGACCTTCCTTCTCCGGACCATGCCGGGAGGTCGAAATGCTCAGATGGGTGTGGAGATGTCGAGATCGCTTTCGCGTAAAAAAACACAGGGCGAAACCGACCAGCCATAGCGAGAAATAAGTCATTACAAACAGCCGGAGCAAATCAAGAACGTGAACCACAGGGCCTCCCGGACTCCCGCCCAAGTGTAATGTGCGAACCGCTGACTCTGATTTGGTGCATAGCCGTTTTGCTCCCCCTCAGTTCACGGCTACGCGGACGTTCGTGTTCCATAACGTTGCGGGTCTCGTCCAGTCAATCTGCTAAGCAAGCTGTTCGGGACGAAACAGAATGCGTTTGACAACGTATTGAACCAGCAGACCACTCGGGGGTCGACACTCGACCATCTGCCCCACCCGTGCACCAAGCAGTGCGAAACCGGCGGGAGAAAGAACCGATATGAATCCCCGTTCGTAATCCGCTTCATCCGGATAGACGAGCGTCCACTGATGGGCGTGGCCGCCGGCAACAGCCACGCATTCGATCCTGGTATTCACCATGACAACATCCGGCGGTACTTCGGCAGCGTCCAGCAGCATGGCTGTCCCCTCAAGCTCCTCCACGAGCGTACGCTGCTCGGATGAAGCACCGGGCACGCGTGTGCAACGCTTGAGCCGCTCCATATCGAGCTCGGACAGAATAGGCATGCCCGCAGTCTTGGGTCTTGCCGCTGTAGAGGGCTGAAATTTATCGAATGACATATATACCTCGGGTGTAAATGAAAATTGAAGGGGCTAATGTAATAGCCATCAAGTTATTTATGAAACTGTTAGTTATCCTGCACGATAAGACACTCCAAAGCGCTGATCCGGCAAGACCCGGCACGCCATAGGATCGCTTCCGTCGTCCCCGGGTAATCAATAGGAAACGACTTGTTTAACGGCTTAAACCGCTGCCCGAAATGATTCACCGCATAGCCGAACAGACAGCCACGCGTTCGTTTCCAAGCGACGGTTCCTGACAGGAATCGGCACCGTTGCTGTGATGTGGGACGTGCGAGAGGAGAAGGCCCGGCTCGCGCGTTGACTAAAGAGCAGTCGTTACGCGGGAGCCAGGCTCAGGGAAGTGCGGACTTGCCCGCCGGTCGTGCGCGGCTCCGGTTGAGCATGGTGACTCTCGATTTCCCACTCGCGCGCAGGCGCCTTCCGGTCAGGACCGGAAGACGAAACACTGCGAGCGAATGAAGCGAAATGAGAAACACGATGGTTACCTAGGTCAGAAACGCTTGAGAAGAACTAAAGATGACATGACCTCATTAAAGCTTGTTTGTCAGGATATTGCAAGTTTGTGCGCTGCAAGCATGCATTTCCTCGCCGGATAAAGCCAGTTGACGCCGGATTCAGACCATCCCGCTTGCGTCGCCAGACGTGGCCGGGATAGGAAAAATCGCAGTGCCGGTGTCTCCACCGCGATACCGAGCGTCGGGGCGAAGCGCATGCCGAATGCCTCGGCTTATCGCAAGAAATTCGGTGGCAAGTATGCGCACCGGACGATCAACGGCGGCATTGGCCATAACCTTCCGCAGGAAGCGCCAAAGGCCTTCGCTGACGCGGTGATTGATGTCGCCGGTTATTGAACTATTGAACGGAACGGCTCCGAACCGCGGCGACTACAAGTCCGCCGATGGTTTGTATCACGATGTATCCGCAACGCACATGGACACACAGCGTTTCACGTGCGGTGCTTTCCGGACAAAAACCAGATACATCCACGCGGTTCAATAGATTCACGCCAGCCCTGCTTCACGGCTTTGCTTCACGGCGTCGATTCAGCTTCAACCACTTGGCACGCAAACCGGTGTTTGCGAACCATCCACTCTCCTGAGGTAGAAACCATGAAACTCGTTCAATCACTGATCATTGCTGCTGTCGTTGCTATTCCGGCCGTATCGTTCGCTCAATCGAACGAATCTCTTACCCGCGCCGATGTGCGTGCCCAACTGATCCAACTGGAAAAGGCCGGCTATAACCCGGCTGGCGATCAGACGCAATATCCGCAGAACATTCAAGCTGCGCAGGCGCGTGTCGACGCGGCGAACGGCGTGTCAGCAACGTCGTATGGTTCGTCGACTGGCGGCACGGCTGCGGCAGGTTCACGCGCGACCGGGTCTGATGTGACCGGTCCGGGTTCGATCTACGCGCGTCCCTAAGCTAGAGCTTGCGGCTTTACCGGCGCAATGTGAATGCGCTTTCGCAGTAAGGAATGGGGCATGGCCTTAATGATATGAATTCGTACTCCTATCATTATGGCCATGCCTTTTCCGGGGTGTGTTTGTTTTCCGGTTCTCACACCATTGCCCACCACGCCAGCCTGATATTTATGTCGCAATGTATCTGGCGTGTTGGCAGATACACAACATTGCACCCACGCCCTTCGCCCGACACAAGCCAGATACGCGCGAACGTTCCAATAGCGCTATGCCAATCAACGGAACGCCCATCGTGCACAACCTCCTTGAAACTCCCCTCGCCTTGCTGGCCGGCGTGCTCACCATTGCATCGCCGTGCATCCTCCCGATGATGCCGATCCTGCTCGGCACGTCGGTCGACCGGCCCGACCGGGTGCGCCCGCTGTTTATCATCGCCGGCTTCATCCTGAGCTTCGCGGCGTTCGCCATGCTGCTGGGCGCCGTCTCCAGCACCGTCCATGTAGCGCAAGGCGCGCTGCGCAACACCGCCACCGCGCTGCTTGCGCTCTCCGGGCTGCTGCGCGTGTGGCCGACGCCCTACGAATGGCTGATGGCGCGTCTGGAGCAGCCGTTGCAGCGCATTGGCGCGGCGATCGCGCCCGGCGTGCCGGCGGGCAGCAGCAACACCGGTGGTTTTGTTCTCGGCATGTCATTGGGCGCTGTATGGACGCCGTGCGCGGGACCCGTGCTGGCATCGATCCTCGTGCTGGTCGTCAAGGCCCAGGACCTCCAATGGTCCGCGTTGCTGCTTGCGCTGTATGCAATCGGCGCCTCGATTCCGATGCTCGCCATCGTCTACGGCGGACAGTACATCACCCGCCGCGTACGCGTGGTGGCACGCCATGCGCCCCGTCTGCAACAGATTTTCGGCGTGCTGGTGGTGCTGACCGCACTCGCCATCTACCTGCAATACGACGTCCTGATCTATGCCCGGATCGCCGCTTTCCTCCCCTCCCTGAAAGGACTTTGACATGATCTCCCGACTCAAGACCGCCGCTGCCGCGATGATGCTGGCCGCCACCGCCCTGACCAGTTCCGGCGCCAGCGCCGCCCCTCTGAAGAACAGCACGCCCGCGCCGGAATTCGCCGGTATCGACAAGTGGCTCAACAGCGAACCGCTAAGCATCAGTCAGTTGCGCGGCAAGGTCGTGCTGGTCGATTTCTGGACCTACACGTGTATCAATTGCATCAACACCCTTCCCTACGTCAAGGACTGGAATCGGAAGTACAAGGACCAGGGGCTGGTAGTGATCGGCGTGCACACCCCCGAGTACCCGTTCGAGCGCAATACCGACAACGTCAAGACGGCCATCAAGCGATTCAACATCACGTACCCGGTTGTGCAGGACAATCGCTATGCGACCTGGAGCGCTTACAACAACCAGTACTGGCCGGCGTTCTATCTGATCGACAAGAAAGGACAGGTGGTTTATAGCCACTTCGGCGAAGGCGAGTACGACGAGACCGAGGCGCAAATCAAGGCGTTGCTGGCGCAAAAGGAATGAATGCGCTGGGCAATGCGGCATCTGGACGCGGCACCTCCCTTTGGCCGATGGACATTGCCGATCGCACCGGATCGTCCATCCTCCGCGGGACGAGTACGACCGGCTCTCGTGAAGCTTCACCCGGCGAATTTGTATCCCAACGTATCCGGCAGCCGCATCGATACAAAGCATTGGATTTATCCGGGTTCGCCGACACAAGCCAGATACCTGTGCACCTTCTAATGCATCAACGCCGGATTTCCCGGGGAAACGAAATAAGGAGTCGACCATGACACAGCTTGAAAAAGTGCTTTACACCGGCAAGACCCACACAAGGGGTGGCCGTGACGGCGCATCCCATAGCGATGACGGCCGCCTGGACATCGCCCTTTCCGTTCCTGGCAGCAAGGGTGCCGGCACCAATCCCGAGCAGTTGCTCGCCGCCGGCTGGTCCGCCTGCTTTATTGGGGCAATGGGCCACGCAGCGGCCAAATTGAAGATTGCCCTGCCAGCGGACACCGCAGTGGACACAGAGGTGGATCTCGGCACGACCGGGGGCGCGTATTTCCTTCAGGCACGCCTGAACGTCAGCCTTCCCGGGCTTGACCATGAAGTCGCCCGGTCTCTCGCAGACGCCGCTCACCAGACCTGCCCTTATTCCAAGGCTACGCGCGGCAACATCGATGTCGTGATCAAGGTGGTCTGAGCCGGAACCGCTTTCGTTGCGGCATCGTTCCCGCTGTTCGTCCAGTTCGATGCCGCGTCGAAACTCATACGACTGCGCGACCCATGCGTCCAGCCGCCTCGCCGCCGGGTCCGCCAGGGTCACATCCGGCTTTTGCTATATTCGCTGTTTCCCCTGGCAACCTTTCACCCATGCGCGTCGGCCGTCCGGTTCAAGCCTTACCCCATCCAAATTGCGACTATTGCGGCGCAAAGGCAACGCTCGTGCGGCCGGGAGAGGCGGCTTACCCGTATCAGGACGACCACGGTCCGCTGTGGCACTGCGCGCCCTGCGAAGCCTGGATCGGGATATTCGCGCGCAGTACGCGCCACCTCCCGCTCGGCCGGCTGGCGAACGCCGAATTGCGGGAATGGAAAGCGAAACTCCACGCTGCGCTGGAGCCCATGGCGGAGGCCAAGGCCAGGCGCGACGGCGTGAACATCTTCGAGGCAAGATCGAAAGGCTATAAGTGGCTCGCCGGGGAACTGAAGATAGAGCCGAAAGCCTGCAACATCAATTTGCTCGACGTGGAGCAATGCAAGGCGGCAATCGATGTAATCGAACAATTCGAACGAAATCGCCGCGCTGCGACCCCTTCAGAATAGTCGCGACTTGTACGTTAACCTGTGGACAACTCTCCCAACGACTCCATGGCCCGTACCCTACCGTTTAACCGCAGCGCACAAGCAACGCGTGTCCGCTTGTCGAAAATGCAGCTTCTTCCCATGCCCCGGCCGGAAGCGGACAGGCTTTCGTTGCATGCTCATTGCGCACTGCAGGCGCTGCGCGATGGCCATGGATGGATGGCTGGAACCCAGTCGCTCGCAGAAGTCCTGATCCTGACGGCATACGTCGCGGAGGCGGGATACGGACAAATCACCCGCGAAGCGTGGCTCCAGAGCGAGTTGGCGATCAACGCCGCATTTGCAGAGGGCCAGGCCACGGGAGTCTGGAAACTGGACGACGCCAGTTGTGAGCAACTCGCCGGCGTCGTGTGCGTGCATGACGTGCAACTTCACAACACTCCGTTAGGCATCCTTGCCGCAGCGAGCGAACGGCTTGAACGCCTCAAGGCCGGCGAAGCGGACCCTATGCCGAGACTAAAGCGGGCGTGAACGGAAAATCCGGCACGAGATGCACGAGATGGATGCGGCACGCCGGTATCGCCAAGGGGTGGTCTAGCCGCTTTCAGCGCACTGTATAGACCTCACACAGGCTGCGCTGGTTGCAATTGAAGGTGCTGCAACTGCGCCAATGCCGGAAACGCCTCATCGCGCGATATTGTCTCCATCAGATGCTCCGCGGACATCGGGCGCCCGAGCAGGAAGCCTTGCAGGGAGTCACAGCCGAGACGAGTCAGGAACTCCTGCTGCGCGAGGGTCTCTACCCCCTCCGCGACAATATTCAGATTGAGCGTCTGCCCCAGCGCCACAATGGCCGAGACAATGGCCGCATCTTCGGTATCGCGTGCCAGCTCACGAATAAACCCGCGGTCAATTTTCAGTTCACTGGCCGGCAGGCGCTTCAGGTAGAGCAGGCTTGAATAGCCTGTGCCGAAGTCATCGATGGAAATACGCACGCCAAGATCGTGCAGTTCCTCCAGGATTCGCAGGCTGGCATCCACGTCATGCATCGCCGTCGATTCGGTCACTTCCAGCAGCAGGCAGCGCGGCTCCAGTGCATGCCGTTCCAGGGTGTCCCGCACGGTCTGGACCAGGCTTGCGTGCCTGAATTGCAACGCAGACAGGTTGACCGCCATGGTCCAGTCCTCACGGCCCGCGTTGCGCCACACGCTCATCTGCCGGCACGCCTCGTCCAGCACCCATTCGCCGATCGGCACGATCAATCCCGTTTTCTCCGCAAGCGGAATGAACTCGTCCGGCGCAATCATCCCGCGAGTGGGATGCGCCCAGCGCACCAGCGCTTCCACCCCGATCACGGGCCCGACCGGCGCGGCGAACTTCGGCTGATACTGCAAAACGAGTTCATGGCGCTCGACCGCGGCGCGCAGATCCTGCACAAGCTGAAGCTGTTCGTGAACGTTGGCGTTCATCGATGCTTCGAAGAAACAGTAGGAATCGCGTCCCAGCGCCTTGGCGTGGTACATGGCCGCGTCGGCGTTGATCAGCAAGTCGTTCGGACTGCGGCCATCACCGGGATACATCGCGATCCCGATACTGGTCGATACCCGCAGCTCCCGGCCGTCCATCTGGAATGGTTCGCGGATGGCGGCCAATACCTTGCCCGCCAGCGTCGCGGCGTCCGCCGGTTCGCCTACATCCGCCAGCAGCACGAACTCGTCTCCGCCTACGCGGGCAATGGTGTCCCGTGTCCGGACGTTCGCCCGGATGCGTTCGGCGACATCAACCAGCAATGAGTCGCCAACATGATGCCCGTAGGCGTCGTTGATGGCTTTGAAGCCGTCCAGGTCCATGAACATCACGGCGAAGCGGCCTTGCTCCCGGTCCGCGTCCTGTGCAGCACGGTCCAGCCGGTCTTCCAGCAACACCCGGTTGGGCAGTTTGGTGAGTGAGTCGTGCAGCGCCAGGTAGGTCAGTTCCTGATTGGCCTCGGCAAGCGACATCGCCAGGGTTGCGGTGCGGGTTTCCAGACGCAGGTCGAATACCGAAATGACCAGTGCAATGGCGAGGATCGCCAGCGTAACGACAATGATCACCAGCGCCATCCACCCTGTGCTCACCCCGTTTTGCACTGCACCGCACACGCTGCCAATCGGAAACTCCGCGGCCGCCATGCCGGTGTAATGCATCGCGACAATGGCGACGCCCATGACAACGGCGGCGCCGGCACGTATTGGCCGGACCAGCGGTGAATTCCGGCGCAGGTGGAAGGCTATCCACAGCGCCGCAGCCGACGCAAGGATCGCAATGACGATGGACAACGCGAAAAGCGCGGGAACGTACTGGATTCCCGGTGTCATGCGCATGGCGGCCATGCCGGTATAGTGCATCGCCGACACCCCGGCTCCCATCAATACCGCGCCGCAGACGAGACGCGACACCGGTAATTCGTTCTGGCCTACAAGCCATAACGCAAACGCGGAAGAAGCAATCGCAATCAGCAGCGACAGCGCGGTGAACAAGGGGTCGTAGCCGAGCGGGATCGGCAAACTGAAGGCGAGCATGCCGACAAAATGCATCGACCAGATCCCGGTGCCCATCGCGCACGCCCCTCCTGCCAGCCACCAATAGCCCGCCCGTCCGTGCGCAGTCGCGATACGACCCGCCATGTCCAGGCCGGTATACGAGGCCAGGATCGCCACCAGCAGCGAGAACAGGACGAGCAAGCTATTGTATTCACCAGCAAGCATGGGATACCCCGTCACAGTTGATTCGAACCACTTGGGGGCGCCCCAATTTGCCTTCGCAAGAAGAAGTCATCGCAAAGAGAGCGCCGAACAGGCCCCGTGGCCCGTTCCGGAAGCCGTGCATGCTCAGGGAAAAAGTCGCGAACGAGACGTCGGAGCGTTGAAGCCTCAGGCAGATGCCCGGGGAACAGTGGAAGGGGTGGAAGCGGTGGAGCAACAGCCATGAAATTCATACCGGTTGGTTATAGCGAACACCGCTATCAACCAGTGCGGAGTCAGCCTGATTTTGGGTGCGTAGCAAAAAAGTCGGGACGCCGGCCTGACGAGAACTGCGCGCCCCGTTAGTTATATCGACTCATTGTGGGGAAACTTGAAAGAATCGCAGAATGCCCGCGCTTTCGGCCGCACGTCCATCCGTACTTACGTCCGTGCTTCCATCCGCGCTTCCCTCCTCTCCGCACTCCTGGCCCCGGGACGAGCTGTCCTGACCGCCGCCCGGCGGATTCCGCGCACCGTCCGAGAGCCACCGATGCGCTACGGCCTCGCCCGGACGAACGGGCCCTTAGTCTAAGGTGTCAAAACTTCACAACACTGCATGCGTCATTGATTAAATAAAGTGACATGAGCCGCAGCAAAATGATTAAATTGTCCCGGCTGCTCCCGTGTGACTGGACTTGCACCGCATACACGGAGCTGTCTCGTTGTGCATTGGCATCTGTGAAGATCGGCCGACGAAGTGCCGGTCAAATCTAGCGAGAGCACTATGTCGCCTTGGTTAGCCGTCGCCTTAGGCGCTGGAGTTTTCAGCGCGGTCGTCAACGTGGCTTGCAATACGGTTGCTCACAAGCGCGGTTCAGCGCGCAAGGCCGCCGAACGTGTCCATGCCGGTCGCCATACCGCATTGACCGTGGCCATCACACTCGAAGAGTTTGCGCATCGCTGTCAAACCGCAATCGATCGTGCTGAACGCCGTGACCTGTCCGAGCAGCGGCACGTACAGTTAGGCGATGTAGAAATACCGCCCTTCGCATTTTCCAGTGATACCCCATGGCGTGATCTCGATCCCGGAAAAGCATCGTACCTCCGGGCCTTCAGCGCCGATCAAACACACAGCGCCGAACTGATCCAGTCCAACGATCGATGCTCGAATGTCGATGAGTTCGCCGCCTGTATCAAGGGCCATTGCGCCGAATTCGGACGGCGAGCCTGGTTGATGGCGGTTGAACTGCGCGAAGAAAACGAACTGCAGGCGGTCACGGATCACAATTACGTGATCGAGTTCGACGCAGCACTCAGCCGATACATCGCATGGCAACAGCGCCAGAAGGTCCGCGGCGAGAGAGTCCCGTCGCCTTCGCCGGTGGCTCAAAGTCCGCACCGTCCGCGAAACAGCGGACGCGGACTCGCCGTCGGCGGTCCGGCATAGATCCAGGTTCTTCGCGGATGACCAGAGTGGCGCGCGTCTGGTGAGCATGGGTGTGCGTCCCGTCTATCCTCACTTTTTCGAGAGCCGCTTACTCCGTTGGCGTCAAACGCCGGTTGCTTCATATCTCGATCCGGTTCGAAACGTGACGCCATATTCGTATGGACACCGGATTAAATCAATATCGAACAACCCACCTGGCGACCGGCTGATTGCGACCGGCAAAGCCACGGATTTCGATAAATTGGTCTTGCGTGAGCACCCCGCCGCTGACAAACCATTTCCGCCTCTCCCGCATCCGAAATTGTCGGCGTGAGTGATCCGCGCTATTGTTGCGGCAAACCATTTTTATGAGGCGAATATGCTCACGCATCCCGACAATCACTTGATCCCCGCGAAACTCGCCGCGTTGCGTCCCACACAGATGACGGTGGGTTACCGCGAAGTCATCGCCAAGCGCGAGCACTGGAAGACACTTGGCAAGAAAGCGCGCACCGAGGCCATTGCTTCGCACTGGTTTCCCGCCGTGCTCGGCCCGGAGAAGCTCTATTACATCGTGGACCATCATCACCTTGGACTGGCGCTGCTCGAGGAAGGGGTCAAGGAAGTGAAGGTGGCCATGCTCAAGGACCTCTCATGGCTGGACGAAGCGATCTTCTGGCGCATGATGGAGCACAACCAGTGGGTCCATCCGTTCGGTTCGGACGGCTCGCGATACGACTTCGAGCATCTCCCCAAGATGGTGACCGGGCTGACCGACGATCCGTATAGAAGTCTCGCCGGCGAACTGCGCCGGGTGGGCGGCTTCGCGAAGGACGCGACGCCGTTCAGTGAATTTCTGTGGGCCGATTTCCTGCGTCCGCGGGTCGCGGAAAGCAAGATCCGCAAGAGCTTCACGAAGGCGCTGGATCAGGCGAAAGCCGTCGCGCACACGCCGGAAGCACGGTATCTGCCGGGCTGGTCCGGGCTGATTGAAACCCCAGCGAGCTGACCTGCCTCGGCGCCGTAGGCGGCGGACGCAATTGCATTGATAAACGGAATGCGAACGCCCCTACAACGGTTTCGCAGGAAACCACGGGGCACGGAAAAGGATGGTCAATACAGGCAGCGCGTGAATGTTACGGGTTGCAGCGTGAACATCACGGATCGTCAGGGAACGCCTCTACGGCGTTCCCTCGAATCTGGCAAATCCGCACGAATGCCCGCTGCGGAGTAACCTCTCCTACAGAATCAGGACTCCACGTCGGCCAGGCTGAAAAGTTCCGTCTTGTCGTTGTACGAGAAGATCTCGCCGTAACGGCCCCAGTTGATCACCGCGTCAAGCGTTTCCTTCGCGCCGCTATCCGACAGAAAGTCCTCCAGTTCCTGCTCAAAACGCACGCGCGGCGCACGGTGACCCGGGCGCTCATTCAGGACCTTCCTGATCTGCGTAGCAAGCGGCACATGTCGCAGCAAATGCTCGGCGAACATCGTCTTTCGCTCCTGCGTGCCGAGTTCGGCGAATACGCGGGCGGGCGGCGTCAGGAAGATATCGCCTTCGCGTATTTCCGCAAAAGCGAGATGCTGCAGCACCTCGGCTACGGGGAACAGATCGTCCACTTCGAGCTGCAGGGTGCGGGCAATTTCCGGCATATCCGCGCGGCCATGGTACGGAGCGGCGGCCAGCGTTTCAATCAGACCGGCCATCAGGTTGGTCGATACCAGCGGCAGCAAGCTGCTTAATTCCAGGCCCTTCTTCGTGGCTTCGTCGGACTGGCGCGCGGTCATCTTCGCGTAGATTTCGTCGACGAGACTGCGGAACGCGGGATCCAGCCGGTTGCGCGGATGCGCGAACGGCACCTTGATCTCGGCGATCACCCGCCCCGGATTCGACGACAACACCAGGATCCGGTCGCACATGAACACCGCTTCCTCGATGTTGTGCGTGACGATCAGCATCGACTTGATCGGCATCTTGCCCTGCGTCCAGAGATCGAGCAGGTCGGTACGCAAGTTCTCGGCGGTCAGCACGTCGAGCGCGGAGAAAGGTTCGTCCATCAGCAGCAATGTCGGATCCACGACCAGCGCGCGCGCAAACCCCACGCGCTGGCGCATGCCGCCCGACAACTCGCGCGGATACGCGTTCTCGAAACCGTCGAGACCGATCAGGTCGATCGCCGCCAGCGCGCGCTCACGCCGCTTCTGCGCGCCAACGCCCAGCGCCTCCAACCCCGCCTCCACGTTCTGGAGCACGGTCAGCCACGGGAACAGCGCAAACGTCTGGAACACCATGGCGACGCCCTTGGCAGGGCCGTCGAGAGGTTTGCCGAGGTAAGTCACGTCGCCGCCGGTCGGCTCGATCAACCCCGCGATGATCCGCAGCAACGTTGACTTGCCCGATCCGGAGCGGCCGAGCATGCCGACAATCTCGCCTTCAGGAAGGGTCAGGTTCACGCCGTCGAGCACCAGCTGGTCGGGCTGGGTCTTGTCGAAGCCGTGACACACGTTCTTGATGTTCAGGATTTCATTCCCGGTACGCACCGGTGCCGGTGCCTGGACTATCTCGACGGGTACAACTTTAGGATTTAGCATCGCATTCTCTCTCACTTCAAATTCAGTCGAGCCGGAGCTTGTTTTCGGCATAGGCATACAGCGGACGCCACAGCGCGCGGTTGAACAGTGTCACGAACAGGGACATGGTCGCAATGCCCAGGATGATCTTCGGAAAGTCGCCGGCGGCGGTGGTTTGCGCGATATACGCGCCAAGCCCGTGCGCGACGACCTTGGTGTCGCCCCACTGGACGAACTCCGCCACAATGCTGGCGTTCCACGCGCCGCCGGATGCGGTGATTGCGCCCGTGATGTAATACGGGAAGATGCCCGGCAACATGGCCTTGCGCCACCATTGCCAGCCATGAATGCGGAAGTTCGCGGCCACCTCGCGATAGTCGTTCGGATACGCGCTGGCCCCCGCGATCACGTTGAACAGGATGTACCACTGCGTGCCGAGCACGATCAGCGGAGACAGCCAGATATCGGGGTTCAGGTGAAAGCGCACGATCACGATCACGAACACCGGGAACAACAGGTTGGCCGGGAATGCGGCAAGAAATTGCGCGAGCGGCTGGATCTTCTCCGCCAGCGCCGGACGCAGTCCGATCAACACCCCGACAGGCACCCAGACCAGGGTGGAGAGCAGGATCAGCAAAGCGACGCGAAGCAGCGTGATCAGGCCAAGCACGAACACGTGGCCGACTTCGTCGAGCGTGACACCGGTACGCACATACGTAACCACGCGATAGACCACATACGCCGTCAGCAGGATCACCAGCATGCCCCAGACAATGTCGCCGATGCGCGATGGTTTCAGCCTGCGCGGCATGCTGAAACGTACACCGCCGAGTGACGGCAGACGCAGCGGTATGCGTGCGGCATTCGCAAAGATCCTGCCCATGGGCACCAGCACGCGATGAATCAGCCGGGTGCGGCGGATCAGGTCCAGCAGCCAGGACTCGGGCGCATTGCCCGAGCTGGTCGTTTCCATGCGGAACTTGTCGGCCCACGCGACCAGCGGACGGAACAGCAGTTGGTCATAGGCAAGAATCACCACGGTCATCGCGAGGATCACCCAGCCGACCGCGTGAAGATTCTTGTCGGAAATGGCCTGCGCGAGATATGCCCCGATTCCCGGCAGCGTGATCGTGTTGTTGCCGACGGTGATCGCCTCCGATGCAACCACGAAGAACCAGCCGCCCGACATCGACATCATCATGTTCCAGATGAGACCGGGCATCGAAAACGGCACGTCCAGCTTCCAGAACCGCTGCCACGGAGTCAGGTGAAAACCGCGCGAAACTTCATCGAGATCGCGCGGCACGGTGCGCAGCGACTGATAGAAACTGAACGTCATGTTCCACGCCTGGCTCGTGAAGATGGCGAAGATTGCAGCGAGTTCCGCGCCCAGCACGCGGCCGGGAAACAACGCGAGGAAGAACGTGACCGTGAACGAGATATAGCCCAGCACCGGCACCGACTGGAGAATGTCCAGGATCGGCACGAGCACCATGGACGCCCGTCGGCTCTTCGCGGCGAGCGTGCCGTAAACCAGTGTGAAAACCAGCGACGCCACCATGGCCGCGAGCATGCGAAGCGTAGTGCGCATTGCGTACTCGGGCAGACTCGCCGGGTCAAGCGAGATGACCTGGGTTTTTAAAGTGGCGATCGGCGCCATCGTCTCGTGAAAACCGATCGCGGCCATGGCTATCAGGCAGATGATCAGCGGGAAAGCGACGAAGTCCCAGCCGTTCGGGAGCAACCGCCATGCAGAAGCATTCGCAATGCGGTTTGGGTTAAAACTGAAGTTCATCGGATGTCTCACCGGTCACGGATTTACAGATTGCAAAAACATGCGGAGTCTCGCTCGAGCGATTACACGGCAACGCGCTCGGAAGTCCCGCCTGAAAATTGAAGCGAATCATGACCGGAAACCGGCCATGAAAGGGAACAGGGAATCCGCACCTCTTAAGAACGGCCACGGAACTTAGAACTTAAGACAGGCGCGTCTTGAGACGGCGCCAGAAGGCGGCCAGTCTGTTTGATACGGCGGGATCGCCCTCGACGTGGGCATGCAGCGCGGGCACGGCGTGGTAGTAGACACGTGCTTCTTGCAGGACAGGGGGGTGCGACAACAGCAGACCGAAGTTCATGATATTTCTCCGAGCGTTTGGCTCAACGCGGTTCGTGGCAAGCCAGCAGACCCGGAGCTCGATCGCGTGATACGCGCAGCGGAGAACGTCTACTTGCTTGCCTTGGGCATTAATGCGGTGCAACGGGTGATGGGACAACTATCAGGGTCCGGCATGGACGCTCCTTGTTGGCGTTGATACAGATACAGATACAGTTATTAACCACCACACGTCCGCTTCGGCCAGCAGGCTGCACCGGCGCGGACGGACACTGTCGCCCAAGCTTATGCTCGCGACTCAATACCATCAGGACGCACATTGATGACTGCGTCCAAAGGGTGTTTTAAAGGTGCACGGAGAGAGTTACTACGGCGCGCACCGTCTGCCTGCTGGCAAGACGGCGGCTGAAAGAAAAAGCGCGGACGTCCTGCCGGTCAGGCAGCGAAATTCTTCGAAGGTCGACTACTACAGGTGTCCAAGGCATTAGCCCGATTTGTGGAGACTGCGGAGTTTAGTCATTCAAGGAATCAGAAGTCAACCTCATTTGCCACGTCCACCGATATAAATGGAAAATCGGGCATTCAGGTGATCGGAGAGTCCCACATAACAACAGCACTCTTTCATATGCCACGTCACAACCAGCCTTGGAAAGAGTAATGAAAGACTATAAGAGCACCAAGCAGTGTTGCGTACGCCGCCAGGTGCTGCGCGCGTCTCTCGAATATGTCCGCACGGCACTAGCCGGTATGGCGGAAAGAAGCCCGCTGGATTATGAAAAAAGGGATTTGAAGCGTTGCCAGAACCCCGCATGTTGGTGCAGGCCAGGGGCACCCAGCGACAGCATGGTGTCGTAAAAAATACGCGACTCCTGAACGCGGTGCAGTTGCGGCAAAAGCAAACCGAAGTTCATGATATTTCTCCGGACTACGTACGATTGCAACGCACGTGTTAATCCATACGTTCGCCTGCGCCAGCGAATCGAACAGGCGCAAATGAACGCGGCCGCGAGTTTATGCTCGAGGCGCATTGCCACATGACCTGCACGCACCCTTCCCCGCCTTGACGGGTGCTCGCTGGAGATGCGCGAGAACGAGGGAAGCATCAGAAAGATATCCTGCGATGCATGGCTGTCAAACGGGGGGACGAGGAGAGCAAACCAGGAGAATGAAGCACGAAAATGAAAGAAGAGAGTCAAACGGGAATGAGACAATCGTGCATTATTCGTATTAACGCAATGATTAACGCAATGCAGATTACTGAATTGAAAGAATAGGGCGTCGTTATTCTTGAATCTTCCCGAGTGCATGATTCCACCTGACTTCGCCGCACCCCTTCCCGTAAAATAGAAAGCTGACTTTCGAAATGAATACCCCCATGAAGCTTTCACGTCGCGCAGTGCTTGGCCGTAGCCTCGCCATTCCCCTGAGTCTTGGTCTGTCGCCATTTATAGCTCTCCGGTCTGAAATCGCCAATGCCGCCGAATCCCCGCTGGCCATCGTGATGAATTCCGGTGAAGCCAGTGTCTCGGTCATCGACATGACGTCGCGCAAAGTCATCCGTACCCTGCCTACGCTGCGCGAACCGAGTCACTGGGCGCTTTCCCAGGACCGCAGCAAACTCTATATTGCGGACGCCAGCGGCAATGCGCTGTTTATCGTCGATCCGCATACCGGTACCGCACTCGGCCACAAGGTCATTGCCGATCCCTACCAGCTTGGCTTCACGCCGGATCATCGTTACCTCGTTGTCAACGCGCTCAGGCTCGATTATGTGGATGTCTATCGCGCTGACGACCTGACCCTCGCCAAGCGTTTCTCGCCCGGCTCCATGCCGAGCCACCTCGATTTCTCGCCGGACTCCCGCTGGAGCTTCAATTCCATGCAAGGCTCGGGAACGCTTGTTTCGTTCGACCTGACCACCATGACGATACGCTGGAAGACGAAGCTGGGTTCGACCCCGGCGGGCGTGCTCTGGCACAACGGCAAGGTGCTGGTCTGCGTCATGGGCAGCGACCATGTGGCGGAGATCGACCCGTTGACGGGTGACATACTGCGGCGAGTCAAGACGGGAGTGGGTCCGCACAACATTTTCCTCTCGCCGGACGGCAGCACGCTCTACGTGTCCAATCGTATTGGCGGGTCTCTCGTCGCCATGGATCCCACCACGTTCGCCATCCTACGCACGTATCCTTTCCACGCTGCCGGACCGGACGACATCGGCATCGCGCCGGATGGCAAGTTGTGGATCACGTTGCGCTTTCGCGAACAGGTCGCGGTGCTGGACCCGAAAAGCGGCGCTTATGAGACCATTAACGTGGGGCGCTCGCCGCATGGCATTTTCCTCAATTCCGAATTGAGCCGTAAGGGCCTGATCACCGCGGAAACCTTGTAAAGAACACCATGCTGATATTCCTCGACAGATTGTTCAACGCTCTGGCCGGCGAGATCGATCAGTATCTCGTTCTGCCATTGCTTTATCACTTCGGCTGGATGCAGTGGGAAGAGCTGTCTTTCGACTGGGTACTCGTGTGCGTGTACGGCATGTTCGCGGTGATCGTCACCTACGCCGTATGCTGGCCGTTGGAGGCGCTGTTCCCGATCGAACACTGGAAAGATCGAAAAGCCGTCGTGACGGACGCGTTCTATACGGTGCTCAATCGCGTTGGTGTATTGCCCGTCGTCAGTTTCCTGCTGTTCTATCAGGTGCAGGTATGGGTGAACGGCTTTGTGGTCGCCCAAGGCTATATCCCGCCCACGCTGGAGACGGTCGTGCCTGCGCTGCTCGGGCATCCGGTCATCACGTTCTTCGCCTACGCACTGATTCTCGATTGCGCGGACTACTGGCGCCACCGCCTGTCGCACTCATGGCGCGGCTGGTATGCGTTGCATGCGCTGCACCACGCGCAACGGCAGATGAGCTTCTGGTCCGACGACCGCAATCACCTGCTGGATGATCTTGTCGCGGCAATCTGGTTTGGCGTGGTCGGTCTGGCGATCGGTATTCCGCCGCTGCAATTTCCGCTGCTGTTCCTGTTCATGCGTTTCATCGAAAGCCTGAGCCACGCGAATATCCGCGTGTCCTTTGGCTGGCTCGGCGACAGGCTGCTGGTATCGCCGCGCTTTCACCGTCTGCATCATGGGCTGCGTGCCGCGGGCCGTAACTCCTGCAATTACGGCGCTGTTTTCCCGATCTGGGACATCGTGTTTCGCACGGCCGACTTCTCGGCGGAGTATCTCCCGACCGGAGACCGGCGTGCGCCTGAATCGATGGCAAGTGGCGGTTACATCGCTCAGCAGGTGGGCGGCTTGCGCTTTTTCCTCAATGAAGTCCGGGCGTCATCGAAAAAGGTGCAGCGCGGTTCCTGATGGAATCAGGACCGTTGCGTTGCCAGGCGCTCCAGCTTCAAGCTGGAAACGGGCATGATGTTCGGCCCGTGGCGCCAGCACCTGTGTGTTCGCGAGCGCCACGCTTTGCACCATCAGCAAGCCCTTCACCCTCCTGCTAACATTGCGAGTCGCCGAGGTTTGACGCGGACGCGTCAAACCTCTCTTACATACTCCGGCCTGCCATGTCTCTGCTCAACCTGCTCGTCCCATGGGAACCTTCGTTCGGGCTCGTGGCAATTTTCGTCATTACTGCGCTGCTGTATGCGCGAGGGTCGCGCCACGTTCGTATCAGCATTGCCCGGCGCATGGCGTTTTGGGTAGGCCTGGCACTCTTCTACATAGCGCTCCACACGCGCCTCGACTATTACGCCGAGCATGAGTTCTTCGTGCATCGGCTCCAGCATCTGGTGCTGCACCATCTCGCCCCGCTGATCCTGATGGCGTCTTATCCAGGCAGCGTGCTCCGGGCCGGCCTGCCGTTGCGTTGGCGCAGCGCGCTGCGGCGTTGGCAAT
>Ga0073928_10000763_pt1 | contig 69118 bp, 64 predicted proteins | sample PaiPotPPA55metaG_FD_76969 | JGI IMG/M metagenome (GOLD analysis project Ga0073928, IMG submission 76969) | Iron sulfur acid spring bacterial and archeal communities from Banff, Canada, to study Microbial Dark Matter (Phase II) - Paint Pots PPA... ...
TCGCCAGCGGCCACGCAACACTCGCTACCAAGCGGACGCTACTCCTTACTTGGACCGGACTTTCACCGGCTGGATCGCACCAGCTTTGCGGCTGGCGCACTTATTCAATCACCTCGTCGGCGCTCAGTAATATGGACGTTGGAATTGTGATGCTGATCGCTCTAGCAGTCTGGAGATTTACAACAAGCTCGAATTTGGTCGGTTGCTCGACCGGTAAGTCGGCAGGCGTGGCGCCCCCGAGAATTTTATCTACATAGGCAGCCGCCCGCCGGAAACTCGCGGGAACGCTCGGGCCATACGCGATGAGACCGCCGGACTCTGCAACCTCCCTCTCCGGAAAGAGCGCGGGAAGGTGGGACGCGGCTGTGAACGTCACGACCCGGGGGTGTTGGCCATAGAGCAAGGGGTCCGGCAACACAATCAAAGCACCAGAATGCGCCGAGGTAATCGCGGCGAATGCGCTTTCGAACTTGTCCGGTGCCTGCACCTTCACGACATGAATTGCGACGCCAAGTGATTGCGCTGCTGCCTTCGTTTGCTCCATAATCGGGGCGATACTCGGATTTAACGGATTCGACAAAACAGCCACCCGTGCCAGTCCTGGAACAATCTCGGTCAGGAGCTGGAGCCGTTTCCCACTCAGTTCTGCTGTCTGGAGACTCAATCCGGTTATGTTCGCGCCGGGCCGGTTCAGGCTCGCGATCAAGCCAGTTCCAACTGGATCGGCACTCGTCGCCATGACGATTGGGACGGTTTGCGTAGAATTTTTTGCCGCCTGGACTGCCGCCGTGCCTTCCGCCACGATGATATCCAACTGCGACCGAGCCAACTCAGCGGCGATCGCCGGAAGGGAATCCTCTTTACCTTCGGCGAAACGGTACTCGACGATGATGTTCTGCCCTTCGACCCAACCGTATCCCTTCAATCCCTGGCGAAATGCCTCCAACTGAGCCTGCACCACCCTCGTGCGCGCGACCCCGGGCAAGAGAAAACCAATGCGGCGCGCTGTCGAAGCCGGCTGCTGCGCACGCGTCACGAGCGGCCACGCCGTCGTGCCGCCAAGCAGCATCATGAACTCCCGCCGCCTCATACCCCTCTCCGTTCCGACAGCTTTAGGCTTGGTTGAGCGTATCACGTTCCGGGACGACAATCTGCATCGTGCATCACAGCAAAATTGGCCGCCCATGTCTCAGCCCATGTCTCAGATGGGTCATTCGCGTCGGATCGATACGCCATACGCGTGGTGGGCATGTCCGCTGTTCTCCAATCGCTGCCGAATTTGTGCGCTGCAGCAAAACGCTGACCAACGGCCGTTGCAATCGCGTCAGCAATCATCGCCCGATGCGCCCAGCCATACAAGGTTCGCTCTTGTCGTTTTGCTGCGTGACGAGATGAAAAGCAGGGTCCGGTGAAAATGCACCTTGCGAGGTATTTACAACGTAACGGGACTCGTCTACAATCAGGCATCCTCGGAAATTGCGACAAGAGAGTCCGGCCGCGACACTGCGCCGGGCTTTTGCTTGACGTCAGCCATCGCCTGGGTGGGTTCCGGGAGAGGCGGTTACAAAGGGCAATCGAGCGAAAGCGGGGCTGCGGCGTATGATCTTACCAAACTCAACCTGCAGCTGAAAAATCGCCTGTAAATCTCCTGTTGCTTACAGGGCGGCGGTTTTCGCTCTATCGCCGGTTGCGTGCCGTCGTCGCACACCCATTACCTGTGGAAGGCGAAAGTCGCGAGGACGCGCCGGAGCGTTTCCGCCGGATGGTCGAGCCGGGACGCGCCGATGAGAACGACGACTACATCATCTTTCGCTGGCAGTGTTGGTCGCGACGTTGGGTCAAGAATCGCTGCATTTTCCCTGTTATTTCCCTGTTATTCCCTGTTACGGACCCTGCCATCTCGGCAGATGTCATTGTTTATACTCACTTTTTTGCAGATTTTGGCCGTCCACCCGCCCCCTTTACAGGGATTTACAGGCAGGGAGGACACTACCCCGCAAGCCGTCAGGTTGCCTTCGGCTCGCCCAGCCCCAGCTCCGGCCCGATTCTTGCGGCTCGCGAGTGTCAGATCAGGGCCGATAAACCGCGATGACCTTGTTCGAGTTCATGATGTTGGTCTCGACGAACGCGGCGTAATCCGGGGTGCGTCCGAGCTCGGCCATGGCGCCGATCAGGCAGAACCAGTTCAACAGCTCGTGCTGCCCGCTGTCCTCGATTTGGGCGAGGGTGGTGGAGCGCCAAGCGTGATAGTCGCCGCCCCGGAGCGCGTCGAACAGCCTCCGGTCGGCGGCTGTATCGGGGTACAGGAGCGAATGCTTGCGCGTCATGAAGGCGTGCGACCAGCTCGACGAGGCGAGCAGCGCCACCCGCCATGGGCTCTGCGCCAGCGCCCGCGCGCAAGCGGCGCCGAGGTCAAAGCAGCGCGCGGGTGACGGCGAGGGCGGGTCGAGCTCGGCTTCCGGAATGGGCTTGGCCAGGCTTTCCATGTAGCCGCGCGACGCGATGACCCGCCGCCCATAGCAGTTGATGGCGAACGGCACGACCGGGATGTCAAAGCCGCGCCGGTCCCAATCCAGGAACAGCACGGAATTGGTGAAGGCGTGACCCAGCGGGACGTGCAGCGGCCGGTACGCATAGGCCAGGTCGAAATTCTGCGCGATCAGCGCGCTCGCAAGATACTTTGCGGCCTGCTTGTGCCCGCGGATGTGAAAGACGGTATCCGCGTTCTCGCCCCAGCGGTTCGGCGGCGCCCCCGGCTTCGCCCATGGCTTGACGTCCACCGCATCGTAGGCCAGCACGCAGAAGCTCGGGATAATGTCGTCCTGGAAATTCTCGTGCTGATCGTCCCCCCAGATCAGAAGCAAGTCCGGCTCGAACTCGTCGAGGGCCGCGCGCACCTTCCTGATCTCTGCAATCACCTCTTCGGCGTGCCGTCGCGCGAAGGAGAGACCTTCGTCGTCCCCCCATTCGCAACGCATGATCTCGGGCCAGCCCGCCGGCGTTCGATAGCGCTCCGGCAATCCGGGATCCTGCAGCAGCCGCTGCAGCGAGACCGGCCGCGGCACGCGGCCGGTGAGCGCCGGATAATGGGTGATGCCGAGGCCGAGAATTTCGCTCATGACACAGTTGTATCCATCGCAACCGGGCGGATCTCCAGCGCGGATCACAGAATGATGCTGACCGCGCCGTGATCGCTCAAGCGTTCGAGGTCGAGCTCGGCGCGGCGAAGGCGGATGCGAAAGCCGTTATTGTCCTCGCGCACCAGCGCGTAGCGATAAATCCCTAAATAGGGCGCGATCGTCTCGGCCCGCGACCGATACACCGCGAACGACGCCTCGACGGCAACCTCCTGCGGCTCGATGCGCGTGAGACGCACGTTGGTGATCAGGCGACGCGTGCGCGACCAGGGATATTCCCGGTGCGCGTAGCGGCTCTTGAGGCGAGCGACCCGGCCGCGCAAGCGCTTGATGTCGTCATCGATGAGCATGAGGTCGCGGCGCGGATCTCCATCCGGCAGATCGGTGGCAGGCACGACGTAGCGGGCGTCCTCGGTGAAGAGCGCCAGCCACTCGTCCAGGCGCCAGTTGTCGAGATGGGCCGCCTCCCCGAACAAGAAGTGCTCAACCGCGAGCCGCAGCAGGAGGTTTTCCTGCGTCGGCGCAGGCGCATCAACGCCGGCGGGCGCGTTCGCGGCGCGGATGTCTGCCGTGCCTGTTTCTACCGTGTCCGTCCTCGCTGCGGGACGCATCAGCTGGCCCTCTGCGTCGGCGCGGATGGTTGCGCAACCAGCAAGTCGCCGACCCGTTCCGCGCCCGCGCGTCCCTGGATGATCGCATGCCACTGCCGCCAGAACCCCCGCGCGGTGAGCTCATCGTCCGATCGCGCCTCGCGCCGCATGCCGCGCGAGACCTCGGACCATGCGAGCTCATGCGCACGGAATCCGATCTGGCAGGATTCGAGCGCCTCGATGTCGTCGGGCGTGCCGAAGCCGCCGGGTCCTTGAAACGTCACGCTGCCTTCCAGCCGATACCCGGCCAGGCTTTCGATCTCGTGGCGCGGCACCAGCTCCCACTGCGTGACTTGCATCAGGTCGGGGGCGAGCGGCCACCATTGCCGCAACTTGAAACCGGACTGGGTGTCATGGAACGCCAGATTGGGGAAGACGATGAGGAAGCGCGAGTAATCCGCCATGCTGTGACCACGCGCAGCGCCGTAGCGCCGGGCGAGCTCGTCCCGCAGCTTGCGGGTTGCCGCGATCGCCTCAGGGCTCCACAGCGGGCTCGGGCTTGCGATGGTGCGGCCTTCGGCGCGCGTGAGCATCGCCACGTGTCCATGCCTGAACACCAGGCCGCGCGAGTCGTCGACGTTGTTGATGCGGGAGCGGCCGAGGCCGGCCTGCCGGCGCAGGTTGGCGTTGTAGTCGGCGAAAGTCTTGTGCGTGGTATGGAAATGGTAGTTGTCGGCGCTGTTCTCCAGGAGCAGCTTCCAGTTCGCCCGAATATCGTATTTCGCCGTTCCCTTGATGACCTCCCATCCGCCGAGGACTTCAGCCGAATCCATGGTCAGGTCGATCAGCTCGCGCGCCTCGCCGAGAAACTCGGAAAGCGAGGGCGCGTGCGATGCAAAATTGACGAAATACATTCCGCGATAGCTGTCGACGTGCGCCGGTGCGATCAGGGCGCGTCTGCTCTTTCCGAAGTCCTCGACGTAGCCTGATGGATCGGGCACGCCGACGAGCCTGCCGCAATCGTCATACGACCAGCCATGATAAAAGCACACGAAGGACGCGGCATTCCCGCTGTCCTGGCGGCACACCAGGGCGCCGCGATGCAAGCACGAGTTGACAAAGATGCGCACCTTGCGGTCGCGGCCATGGATCATGAACAGCGGCCGGCCGGCCACCATGCGGCGGCAGAAGTCGCCGGGACGGGCGACCTCGGATTCATGACCGACATAGAGCCAGGAACGGTCGAAGATGAGCGCCTGCTCGAGCTTGAAGATGTCCGATGAGGTCATGACCGAGCGATGCACTCGGAAGCTGCCGGCTTCCACGTCCTCGATTACGAGCTCGGACAGATCCATCGCACCGATCTTCGCAGGTGAGTCAAGACCATATCGCGGCGACGGCGCGTTAACAAATGCAAGGCTTCTCCCGCATTGATAAACCGCGCCTTATGAACGCTTGGTTTGCCGGCGGGACGGGTCCAGGCATACTGGCCGGCCGGAAGCGGTCATAGGCACCGACCAATGCGGAGGACAGGCGAATGCCGCAGAAATATCGCAAGCGGGAGGCGAAGGATTGGGCACGGCAGAACTGGCACGGGCTCTGCAACGTCATCATCCCGAGCTACAGCGCCGACCTCAAGCGGCTCAATGAGGCGGGCATTCGCCACGACGTGCGGCGCAACATCGAGCTCGGCTTCTGGGGCGCGCTCCTGGTGTCGGAGGCCGCGACCACCGACGAGGAATACGTCGAGCTCATGGAGATCGCCGTCGATGAGGCAAGGGGCAGGCACAGTTTCCTGTTCCATGGCTGCTTCGACACGGTCGAGGATATCGTGCGGCTCGCGCAGGAGGCGGAGAGGATAGGCCTCGACGGGATCCTGCTCGGGCACCCGCCGTCGTTCTATCCGCAGAGCGAGAAGGAGCTCTACGACTACACGGACTACGTCTGCGGCCGTACCAATCTCGCCGTCGTCGGCTTCGCCCAGCCGCACTGGAATTTTCAACGGCTGCATCCCAGCGGTTATCCGCCGAAGGTGATGGTCGAGGCCGCCAAGCTGGAGAACCTCGTTGCCTGCAAGTTCGAGGTGGGCGGGATCACCGGCCATTACGACTTCTGGCTTGCGATCAGGAATCTGAACGTCCTCTACTCGGACCCGATGGAGGCAAATTTCCCGGTCTCGGTGGAGTTGCTCGGGCAGCAATGGTCCGGAACCAGCGGCTACGAGATTTTCGGCGGCGAGTCGCCGCGACTGTTCAAGCTTCTGCGCGAGGGCAGGCACGAGCAGGCAATGGAGCTCTACTGGCGCATTGATCCAGTCCGGCAGATGCGCGCGCAGCTCTCCGCCTACATGCAGGGCGCGCATTTCATCAACCGCTCCCTGTGGAAATACTGGGCTTGGCTGCACGGATACAACGGCGGGCCGATGCGTCAGCCCGTGAGCAAGGTAAGCGACGCCCAGATGCGGCAATCGCGCGAGGCAATGCTGCGCGCCGGCTTCAGGCTCGAGGACGAGCGCTTTGCCGATTTCTTCGTCGGCCGGCATCCGAACTGAGCATGGTCCTCTTCCTGCGTCACGACGACGTGCGCGCCTGCATCACGATGAACGATGCGCTCGAAGCCATGGAGCTCGGCTTCAGGGAGGAAGGCGAGGGCAATGTGCAGCAGCCGCAGCGTACCAACATCGCGATCGACCAGCCGCGGGGCTTCCTACGGCTTGGGCCCTGCGTGATGAAGAAGTCGCGCTGGATGGGATTCAAAGCCATGAACCTCGCCGAAGGTTCGGGCGTGCGCTATCAGGTGCATCTTTATTCCATGGACGACGGAGCGCTGCGCGCCATCATGGACGCGCAGCTTCTGACCACGCTTCGCACCGGCGCAACCAGCGGCGTGGCGACCCGCCGGCTCGCCCGCGCCGGGCCGGGCATGGTGGCCGTTATCGGCTCGGGGCGCGAAGCCTTCATGCAGCTCGAGGCGATGCGCATGGTGGGCGCGGTCGGATCGGCCCGAGTCTACAGCCCAACGTCCGCCAACCGGGAGAGCTTTGCCGCGTACTTCCGCGACACCCTGGGAATGGACATCGTCAGCGCGAGGAGCGTCGAGGCGGCGATCGACGGCGCGGATGTGGTGGTCGCGGCAGTCGCCTCGCCGCAACCCGTGCTGATGGGCCAGTCGCTGCGGCCGGGAATGCACATCAATTCGGTCGGCACCGCACGGCCGACGCTGCGGGAGATCGACGAAGAGGTGCTTCGGCGCAGCGACATCATTGCCGTCGACACCCGCGAGGGCGTTTTCAACGAAGCAGGAGACTGCGTCGTTGCCAAGAGCTGGTTGCGGCCGGAGCAAGCCTGCACTGTCGCCGACCTGCTATGCGGCCGCGCGCCCGGCCGCAGCTCGGATGATCAGATCACGTTGTTCAAGTCGGTCGGCAGCGCGGTGCAGGACATCGCGCTCAGCGTGAAAATCTACGAGAACGCCGTGGCCATGGGTCTCGGCGAGCAATTGGCCGATTTCCCAAGCATCGCCGACAAGTCGCCGCCGCGCATTCGACATTAACGCAAATGCGTCGCCCCTGCGAGGAGGACGTGCTAACACCACCGCATGCCTAGCACAGTCGCGCCGGGGTTGGAGCGGCGGCTCAAGAGCGCCCTCCTCGGCGAGGTCAAGTTCGATGCGTTCACGCGCGGGCGCTACGCCACCGACGCCTCGCATTATCAGATGATGCCCGTGGGCGTTGCCGCCCCGCGCTCGGTGAAGGAGGCGGAGCACGCGCTCCTTCTCGCGCGCGAGGAAGGGGTGGGCGTGCTCCCGCGCGGCGCCGGCACCTCGCAGGCCGGGCAGGCCGTCAACAACGCGCTGGTCATCGACTGCTCGAAATACCTCGATCACATCGTCGGGCTCGACCTCGCCGGGCGCCGTTGCATCGTGGAGCCCGGCATCGTGCTCGACGAGCTCAACCGCCGGCTCAGGCCGCACGGTCTGTGGTTTCCGGTCGACATCTCGACCTCCTCGCGTGCCACCATCGGCGGCATGGTCGCCAACAATTCCTGCGGTGCGCGCTCGTTGCGCTACGGGAATACCCGGGAGAATGTGCACGCCATTGACGCGATCCTCGCCAACGGAAAGTCGGCGCATTTCGGGCCGGCGGCTCCCGACCTCTCCGATATTCCAATGAGCTCGCCGCTCGTGCCGATCGCGCGGGCGCTGCGCGCGCTCGCCGCGCAGGAGGCGGACGAGCTCGAGGCACGCTTTCCCAAGGTGCAGCGGCGGGTGGGCGGCTACAATCTCGACGCGCTTGTGCCCGGCCGCAACGCGCTCAACCTCGCGCACATCCTGGTGGGATCGGAAGGCACGCTTGCCTTCTCCAGCCAGATCGAGCTCAAGCTCGCGCCCCTCCTCGGCCGGCGTACCGTCGGCGCCTGCCATTTCGGCGACTTCGCGCAGGCCATGGACACGGCGCAGCACATCGTGAAGCTCGGTCCGATCGCGGTCGAGCTCATCGACCGCACGATGCTGGCGCTGGCGCGCGAGATTGCCATGTTCCAACCCACGATCGATGCGGTGGTGCACGCCGATCCCGAAGCCATCCTGTTCGTCGAGTTTGCGGAGGAGGACGCTAACGAGAGCTTCCGCCGACTATTGCGGCTCGGCGAGCTCATCGGCGATCTCGGTTTCGGCTGGGACAAGCGCCCCCCGAAATGGGGCGGGGTGATTGAGGTGCTCGATCCCAAGCTGCAGACCGCCATCAACGAGATGCGCACCGCCGGCCTCAACATCATGATGTCGATGAAGGAGGAGGGAAAGCCCGTCTCATTCGTCGAGGACTGCGCCGTGCCGCTCGATCACCTCGCGGAGTACACCACTCATCTCACCGAGATCTTCGCCAGGCACGGCACCCGCGGAACCTGGTACGCGCACGCTTCTGTCGGCTGCCTGCACGTGCGGCCGGTGCTCAACCTGCGCCTCGACAAGGATGTTGCGGCCATGCGCGCCATTGCCGAGGAAGCGTTCGCGCTGGTGCGCGCCTACAAGGGCTCGCATTCGGGCGAGCACGGCGACGGGATCGTGCGCTCGGAGTTTCACGAGCAGATGTTCGGGGGACGTCTCGTGCGCGCGTTCGAGCAGGTGAAGGACCTGCTCGATCCCGGAGGCCTGTTCAATCCGGGCAAGATCGTGCGCGCGCCGAAGTTCGACGACCGCGCGTATTTCCGTTACGGCCCGGATTATCGCGGCGTGCCTCTGCATACCCATCTTGATTGGTCCGCCTATCCCGGGAGCGGCGGTGGTTTCCAGGGCGCGGTCGAGATGTGCAATAACAACGGCGCCTGCCGCGCGCTCGCCGGCGGCGTGATGTGCCCGAGCTATCGCGTCACCCGCGACGAGCGCGATCTCACCCGCGGCCGCGCCAATACGCTGCGCCTCGCCTTGACAGGTCAGCTCGCGCCCGATGCGCTCACCTCGGACAAGATGGCGCAGACGCTCGAGCTCTGCGTCTCCTGCAAGGCATGCCGGCGCGAGTGCCCGACCGGCGTCGACATGGCGCGCATGAAGATCGAGGTCCAGGCGGCGCGCGCAGCAAAGCACGGCATCTCGCTGCACGATCGGCTGGTCGGGTATCTGCCGCGCTATGCGCCCCTTGCCGCGCGGTGGCCGCGTCTTGCCAATCTGCGCAACGATGTGGGGCGCCTGCGGCGGTGGTCGGAGCGCCATGCCGGGTTGAGCGCGCAGCGCGATCTGCCGCGCTGGCGCAAGGACGCATGGCACGAAGGCGCGCGCATGCTCGGCGCCGGGGAAGGCCCGCAGGTTGCGTTCTTTGCCGACACGTTCAGCCGTTACTTCGAGCCGGAGAATATCGCGGCCGCACTGGACGTGCTCCTTGCTGCGGGTGTGCGCGTGCATCTGCCCAGGCCCATGGATGATGATCGCCGGCCGCTGTGCTGCGGGCGCACCTTCCTTGCGGTCGGGCTGGTCGACGAGGCGCGGCGCGAGACGGAGCGCTGCGTGGCGGCGCTTGCGCCGTTGGTGGCGCGCGGTATTCCCGTTATCGGGCTCGAGCCGAGCTGCATGCTCGGCTTCCGCGACGAGATCCCTGCGCTGATCGGGAGCGAGGATGCACGCGCCTTGGCGCGAGGCACGTTGCTGCTGGAAGAATATCTGGCGCGCGAGGCTGAGGCCGGCACGCTCAAGCTCCCGCTCAAGCCGCTCGCAAAACGTGCGCTGCTGCATGGCCACTGCCACCAGAAATCTTTCGGCGTCATGGGCGCGGTCGGAGCAACGCTCAAGCTCGTCCCGGAGCTTGCGGTCGAGCCGATAGAGTCGAGCTGCTGCGGCATGGCCGGGAGCTTCGGCTACGGCGCCAGGACCATCGACGTGTCGCTCAAGATGGGCGAGCTTTCGCTCTTCCCGGCCGTGCGCGCGGCCGGCACCGGCGACATCATCCTGGCCGACGGCATCTCATGCCGGCAGCAGATCCGGGACGGCACTGGTCGTGAGGCGCTTCACGTCGCCCGCGTCCTGGCCATGAGCCTGGGAGCTGGCTCAGCGTTCGTGGCCCCGGGGGCAACAAGCTAAATTGGAGCGCATGCCGCCGGCGAATGAAGTTGATATATGCGCCGTTCCACCATGCCGCCCAAGCTCGCCCGCGTGCCGCTCCCCGACATCCGCATGCGCAAAGCCGAGCGTAGCGATCTCGATGCGCTGGTTGCGCTCGAGCAGCGCGTGTTCGCGACCGACCAGATCTCGCGGAGGAGCCTCGCGCGCTTCATCACCTCGCCAAGCGCCGAGGTCCTGGTGGCGCAGGACAAAGGCGCGCTCGCCGGCATCGCCATCGTGCTGTTCCGGCCGCGCGCGCTGGTGGCGCGTCTTTATTCCATTGCCGTCGCACCGCATGCGGGCGGGCGCGGCATTGGATCCATGCTGCTCGCGGCGGCGGAAAGCGCGGCGCTGGCGCGCGGCTGCACGCGCATGCGGCTTGAGGTCCATCACGCCAATCACGCCGCGATCTCGCGCTACCGCAAGAGCGGGTATCGCGCGTTTGGCCGGCATCGGCGCTACTACGAGGATGGAGCCGACGCGCTGCGCTTCGAGAAGCGGCTCATGCCGGATGCCGCGGCGCTGCGCAGCGCGCCGCCCTATTTTCACCAGACCACCGATTTCACCTGCGGGGCAGCCTGCATCATGATGGCGCTCGCTTGGGCCGACCGCGCGTTCAAGCCCGCTGCCGCATCCGAGATCGCGCTATGGCGGGAAGCGACCACCATCTTTTCCGGTTCCGGTCCTGGCGGCTGCGAGCCCTACGGGATGGCGGTGACGCTGCGACGCCACGGGCTTCGGCCGGAAATCCATGTGAGCACGCCGGGGCCGTTTTTTGTCGAGGGGGTGAGATCGGCAGACCGGCGGCGCGTGATCGAGATCGCGCAGGCCGAGTTTCGACGAGAGGCTGGCGCGCTCGGTATCCGCACCCATTTTTCTCCTGTGAACGAATCGGTCCTGATGGGGGCATTCGACGCCGACAACGTGGCCATCGTGCTCGTTTCAGGGTATCACATGATTCCGAGGGGGATACCGCACTGGATATTCGCCTTCGGCCGCAGCGGGCCGCATGTGCTGATGCATGACCCCGCTGCGATAAGAGACAAGCAAGGTATGGCGGCGGCTGCCGAGACCTATGCCGTCCCGTGGAGCGCGTTGCAGCGCTTGCTCCATGTGGGGCGCGAGCGGCTGAGCGCAGCCATCGTCATCCGGAAAGGACATGCATGACCGGGTGGGTCATTCTGGTCGACCAGCCCAAAGATCTCCCCAACGCCGATACGCCGCACAAGGTGATCACCACCAGCGAGTATCTCGCGCGCCCGCGGCTGTTCGACATGGGACGACCGAAGCTCGTCAACCTGGCGCGGTCTTACGCCTATCAGTCCAAGGGCTACTACGCTTCGCTGCTCGCCGAGGCGCGCGGGCACCGGGTGGTGCCAACGGTGGAGACCATGCTCGAGCTGAGCGAGGCCAAGCTCTACGAGCATGCGCTGCCGGAGCTCGAGGACGAGCTCAACCGCTGCGCCCGTCGGGCGGACTTCCAGCCCGAGGGCGAGCTCAAGCTCCTGGTCTGCTTCGGGATCGCCCATGACCCGCGCTTCGAATCGTTCGGACGTCTGCTGTTCGACTGGTTTCGCTGCCCCGCACTGGAAGTGATGGTGGAGCCCGGCACGTGGCTCTCGATCGACCGCATCCGGCCGCGCAACGTCACTCGCCTCGCCAACGGGGAAGCGACTTTCCTTCGGGAATCGCTGCACCAGCATACGCGGCGCGAATGGCGCGATCCCAAGGCGCGCACTGTCTCGAAATACGACCTCGCTGTGCTCTATGACCCCAACGAGAAGCTGCCGCCGTCCTCGCCGAACACCATCAAATACATGGCGCGCATCGCGGAGAAACTCTCGATCGATGTGGAGCCGATCACGCGCAAGCAGCTCCCCGAGCTGGCCGAATACGATGGGCTGTTCATTCGCGAGACCACCTCGATCGACAACCACACCTACCGCTTCGCGCGGCGCGCCTGGCAGGAAGGCATGCCGGTCATCGACGATCCCATCTCCATGATCCGCTGCACCAACAAGGTGTTCCTCATGGAGCTCCTGGGCCAGCACCAGGTGGCAACCCCGGCGACCGTGATGCTGGCCGATGTCGGCGACCTCGCCCGCGCCGTGGAGGAGTTGAGTCTGCCCCTCGTAGTGAAGATCCCTGACGGCTCATTCTCCCGCGGGGTGCACAAGGTGCACACGATGGAGGAATTTCGTCGCGTGGCCGACGAGCTGTTCGAGGAGACTGACCTTCTGCTGGCGCAGAAATTCATGCCGACCGAGTTCGATTGGCGCGTGGGGGTCTTAGGCGGCGAGCCCTTGTTCGTGTGCCAATATCGCATGGCGCGCGGGCACTGGCAGATCGTCAAGCACCGCCCCGACGGCTCCTCCCGCGAAGGCGGCTTTCGCACCTTCGACCTCGACCAAGCCCCGCCGGAATTGATCGACATTGCCGTGCGCGCGGCGCGGCCGATCGGGGAAGGGTTCTACGGCATCGACATCAAGGAGACCGACCGCGGCTTTGTCGTGATGGAGGTCAACGACAATCCGAACCTCGATCACGGCGTCGAGGATCAGGTCGGCAAGGACGAGATCTGGACTCGCCTGCTCAAATGGTACGTCGAGCGCTTCGAGCAGTAGGGCGGATTAGTTGCGTAGCGATTTTGCCCACCCTGCATGCCTCGCGCTCTTCCTGGCGTTCTCCGTCCTGCCAGCGCAGGCGCTCGATAAGGTCTCCTTCGGAACCAACTGGGTCGCGGAGGCCGAGCACGGCGGCTTCTATCAGGCCGTCGCCGACGGCACCTACAGCCGATACGGGCTCGATGTCAGGATCGTGCCGGGCGGCCCCAACGTCAACAATCGCATCCTGCTGCCCGTGGGCAAGCTCGACTTCTACATGAGCGCCAACTCGCTGCAGAGCTTCGATGCGGTGGCGCAGAATATTCCCACGCTCGCCATCGCGGCCATGTTCCAGAAGGACCCGCAGGTGCTGATGGCGCATCCCGATCAGGGGATCGAGAAATTTGAGGATCTCAAGAAACTCACCTTGTTTATCTCCAAGGAGGGGCTCGCAAGCTACTTCCAATGGCTCAAGGCCGATTTCGGCTTCAGCGAAGGAAAGGTGAAGCCGTACACGTCGAACCCGCAACCGTTCCTCGCGGACAAGCGCAGCGCCATGCAGGGCTATCTCACGTCCGAGCCTTATGCGATCGAGCAACGAGCGGGGTTTACGCCGACGATCTTTCTCCTTGCCGATCAGGGCTTCGACAGCTACTCGACCCTGATCGAGACCCGCAAGGACCTGGTTGCGAGCAAGCCCGACCTGGTGCAGCGCTTCGTCGATGCCTCCATCACCGGCTGGATGCACTATCTCTACGGCGACGATGCCGCCGCAAACGCGCTGATCAAGCGACAGAATCCGGAGATGACCGACGGGTTGTTGAATTATTCCATCGCCAAGATGAAGCAATACGGAATTGTCGATTCCGGCGACGCGGCGACGCTTGGCATCGGCGCCATGACCGAAATGCGCATGAACAGCTTCTTTTCCAAGATGGTGCGCGCCGGAGTGGTCAAGCCATCGATCGATGTTTCCAAGGCGTACACGCTCCAATTCGTGAACCGCAAGGTCGGCCTCGACCTGCGTGGAAAATGACCGCTGCTCTGGTCACGCTAAGCAACGTCGGCAAGGTGTTTGCGAGCGGCGTGACGGCACTGGAGCGCCTCGATCTGAAGATTCAGCCAGGCGAGTTCCTGGCGCTGCTGGGACCATCGGGGTGCGGCAAGTCGACCGCGCTGCGCATCATCGCCGGATTGGCCGAGCCGAGCAGCGGGCGCGTGGAATGGCGGCAACCCGAAGCACAGAGCGAGAAGGGAGGTATCGGTTTCGTCTTCCAGGAACCGACCTTGATGCCGTGGGCAACGGTTGCGGCAAACGTGCGGCTGCCGCTCAAGCTCATGGGGCAAGGAAACAGCGCGCAGCCGCGGGTCGATGCCGCGCTTACCCGGGTCGGGCTTGCAGGCTTTGCGACGAGCTACCCGCGCGAGCTCTCCGGCGGCATGAAGATGCGCGCCTCCATTGCACGCGCGCTCGTGACCGAGCCGCGGCTACTGCTCATGGACGAGCCGTTCGCCGCGCTTGATGAGATCACGCGCTTTCGCCTCAACAATGATCTCCTCGCGGTGTGGGAGGCCCTCGGCAAGACGGTCGTTTTCGTGACCCACTCCGTGTTCGAGTCGGTCTACCTCGCCCAGCGTGTTGTGGTGATGATGCCGCGGCCCGGGCGGGTCTTCACGGAGCTGGCGATCGCGGCGCCCCATCCCCGTGACGAGAGCTTCCGCACCTCGGCGGAATACGCCTCGTACTGCCGATTGGTATCGCAAGCGCTGGCGCGCGCCATGGGCGAGCACGCATGAGCGCGGAGCGACCCAAAGAGGAGGCCCGGCCGCGGCGGGAACGCGTGCTGCGCATCCTCTTGCCGATCGCGGTGCTCGCAGCGCTCATCCTCGTCTGGCACGCCGTCGTGCGCCTCTACGCCATACCGCCCTATGTGCTGCCGGGACCGCTGCTTGTGCTCTCGACGCTCATGTCGGACAGGGCGGTGCTGTGGAGCTCTCTTCTCGTTACGCTCGCAACGACGCTCGAAGGATTTCTCCTCGCGGGCTTCGGCGGCATCGCTCTTGCCGTCCTGTTCAATCAATCGCGACTGATCGAGTACTCGCTCTATCCGTATGCGGTCATCCTGCAGGTGACGCCGATCGTGGCGATTGCGCCGCTCCTGCTCATTTATCTGCCGCAGCAGGCAGCGGTGCTTGCCTGCGCCTGGATCGTCGCCTTCTTTCCCGTGCTCGCGAACAGCACCCTCGGCCTCAACTCCGTCGATCGCAATCTCGCCGATCTCTTTCGCCTCTACGGCGCGACCCGGCTTCAGGTCCTCGCCGAGCTCAAAGTACCCTCGGCGCTTCCGTATATGCTCGCGGGGTTGAAGATCGCGGGTGGGCTCTCGCTCATTGGCGCGGTGGTGGCGGAGATCGCTGCGGGATCGGCCGGCGCCGGGTCCGGGCTTGCCTATCGAATCGTCGAATCCGGCTATCGGCTCAACATTCCGCGCATGTTCGCGGCCCTGCTGCTCCTCTCCGTGAGCGGCATTGCCATCTTCTTTGCGCTCTCGCTCCTCTCGCATCTTCTATTGCGGCGCTGGCACGAAAGCGCACTCGCGAGCGAGGTGTGACGCGGAATGATCCGTTGGGGCGGGGCAATGCCTCGCCCCAACGCAGGAGACCTGGCCTATTGCGCGGCTGGATCGAGCTTGGCGGCGAGCCAGTGCGCCCGCGCGTCCTCGCTCGCGAGGAACAGGATGAAGGCCCGCGCGGTTTGCGGCGCCGATCCCTCCGACATCAGGGCGCCCTCATAGCTCGCATCCACACCGGTGCCGGCGCTGGCGAGCTTCACGCGACTCTCCGGGTTCACGATGCCATCGGCATCGAGCGCATCCATCGCCGCTTCGGAGGCGATCAACGCGTCAAAGACGGCTCCGGACTTGATCTTCTCTTGCAGCCCTTGTCCCGAATCGAAGGTGAGCTCCACCTCTTTCCCCGTCTGCTTGCCGAATTCTTCCGCGAGCGCTCGCACCGCTTCCTGCACCGTGTCTACCCCGAGCACGCGAATATCGGCCGCCCGAGCCATGCCGCTGAACAAGATCAGCATTGCCGCAATCAGGACCGTACAGGCAGCAGCGCGCATTGTTTGTTCTCCCCGCAATTGCCTATGGTCGCGCTTTCCTACGCCGCCACGGACTTATGCTCCAACCCGCCCACCACGACGCAAAGCACGACCGCATGCAGCGCCTCACCGGAATCGCGCTGATGTGCGGCGCGATCTCCTGCTTTGCCGTGCTGGATGCGATGGCCAAATATCTCAATCTGCACATGAGCACCGTCGAGGTGGTGTGGGCCCGCTACACCGGCGCATTCCTGTTTCCGTTCATCGTGTCGAATCCATGGACGCACCCGAAGCTCGCCGTCACCCCCCGGCCGGGGCTGCAAATCGGCCGCTCCATGCTGCTCCTTGGCTCGACCCTGTGCAATTTTCTTGCCTTGCGCTTCCTTCAGCTCGATCAGTCGACGGCGCTGATGTTCTCCACACCCTTCTTCGTCGCCGCGCTGTCCGGTCCGATACTGGGCGAGTGGGTGCGCTGGCGGCGCTGGACGGCGATCGCGGTGGGATTCGCGGGCGTCCTCGTTGTCACGCGGCCAGGCAGCGGCAGCTTTCAGCCGGCGGCGCTGCTGTCGCTCACAGGCGCAGTCTGCTACGCCTTCTATATTCTCACAACTCGTATGCTCGCCCGCACCGACTCGAACGCGACGACGCTGTTCTACTCCAATGTCGTCGGCGCGTTGGCGCTCATACCGGCCCTGCCGTTTGCCTGGTCAACCCCGACTGAGCCACTCATCATTGCCCTTATGCTGGCCTTGGGAGCGGCAGGCAGCTTGGGGCACTACCTCCTTATCGCAGCGCATCGGCTCGCCCCTCCCGCCGTGCTCTCGCCCTTCATCTACACCGGCATCGTGCTCGCGATCACCTTCGGCTATCTGGTGTTCGGAGATGCTCCCAACCATTGGACCCTCGCCGGCGCAGCCATTGTGATCGGCTCGGGACTTTATATTCTTCGTCGCGAATATATCCTGTATCGCACGCGCCTGGGGAAGGCCGACGGGTGAGCATAGGTGAGCATGGCAGAGGAAGCGTGCATGGCGAAAAAAACGGTCCGCTCCTCGGACGGATCCAGGCGGGGGATCAACGACGACATCGGCGAGGAGAAGCGCCTCACCATGTACCGGATGCAGGTCGAGATCCGCGAGAGCGAGCAGCGCGCTTTCGATCTCTTCCTGCAAAACCTGGTGAAGGGAACGAGCCATCTGTCCCTCGGTCAGGAGGCGGTCGCCGCCGGATTCGCTGCCGCCATGCGTCCTGGCGATCTCTCCTTCTGCACCTATCGCGGCCATGCCCACACGCTGGCGCGCGGAGTGCCGATCGAGAGGGTACTGGGCGAGCTGATGCAGCGCGACAACGGCCTCATGCGGGGAAAGGGCGGCTCCATGCACCTGACCTCGGCGGAGCACGGCGTGATGGGGTCTTACGCCATCATCGGGGCGCATCTCCCCATCGCCTGCGGCGCGGCGCTCCGCGCCCAGTACAAGGGCGACGACGACGTGGCAGTCTGCTTCTTCGGCGATGGCACAACCAACATCGGCGCGTTCCACGAGGCGCTCAACTTTGCCTCGGTCTGGAAGCTGCCGGTCGTGTTCGTGTGCGAGAACAATCTTTATATGGAGTACACGCCGATCGGCGACGTCACCGCGGTCGAGCATCCCGCGGCCGATCGCGCTGCTGCCTACCGGCTCGATCGCATTGTGATCGACGGCAATGACGCCGACGTGGTCTTTCGCGCCGCCGTTTCCGCGTATGCCAAGGCGCGTGCAGGGGAAGGCCCCTCTTTGATCGAATGCATGACCTACCGCCACAGCGGGCATTCGCGCGCCGACCCTGCGAAATATCGGCCCGAAGGAGAGCTGCAGAAATGGAAGGAGCGCGACCCGATCCGGATCTATCGCGAGCGGCTGCAGCAGTTCGGCGTCGATGAGGACGTGATCGCGCAGATCGATGCCGATGTGAAGCGACGCGTCGATGAGGCGACCGAGAGATGCAAGGCGGCGCCCCCGCCCGCCCTCGATCTCCTCACTGCAGACGTCTACGCCGACGGAGGCTTTGCATGGCGGAACTGACCTACCGCGATGCCGTCGCCCGCGGCATCGCCCAGGAGATGACGCGCGACCCGGACGTGATCTTTTTCGGCGAGGACGTGGCCAAGGCGGGCGGCGTGTTCAAGACCACGGTTGGGCTCTACGAGCAGTTCGGAGAAAAGCGCGTGCGCGACTGTCCCATCTCCGAGCAGGCCATTCTGGGCGCGGCCATGGGTGCGGCCATGACCGGGCTCAAGCCGATCGCGGAGATCATGTTCTCCGATTTCTTCGCGGTATGTTTCGACTACATCGCAAACGAGATCAGCAAAAGCCGGTACATGTCCAACGGGCAGCTCAAATGCCCGCTGGTCGTGCGTACCGCCAACGGCGCGGGCTCGCGGTTCGGCGCGCAGCACTCGCAGAGCGTCGAGAACTGGGCGATGATGATCCCGGGGCTCAAGGTGGTGGCGCCCTCGACCCCGCGCGATGTCATCGGCCTCATGGCCGCCGCGGTACGCGATCCCGACCCCGTGATCTTCTTCGAGCACAAATCGCTTTACCCGGTGAAGGGCGAAGTGCCGGACGGCGAGATCGTCGATGTCCTCGGCAGCGCCAACATCGTGCGCCCAGGAAAGGACGCGACCATCCTCGCCCTCGCCCTCATGGTCCCGCGAGCGATGGCAGCGGCGGAGAGGCTCAGGGCGGAGCACGGGATCGACTGCGAGGTCATCGACGTGCGTTCGCTGGTGCCGCTCGACACCCGCACGATCCTCGCATCGGTCGGGCGCAGCCACCGCCTGTTCACCGTCGAGGAGAACCCGCGCCTGTGCGGGTGGGGTGCGGAGATCGTGTCCATTGTGGCGGATGAGGCGTTCTACGATCTCGACGGCCCACCGGTGCGGATCACCACGCCGCATATTCCATTGCCGGCCGCCGATATCCTCGAGGACCTTGCGCTGCCCACGGTGGAGCGCATCGTTCAGCGCGTGCAGCACTCGATGCAAAGCTAAGGCCGCTCAGGTACAATGATGTAGGAGCGTGAGATGTACGAAAATCTTCTTGCCAATGTTCCGACCGACCTGTGGATCGGCGGCAAATGGCGCAAGTCATCCGACGGCGGCCGCTTCGACGTGCTCGACCCCGCGACCGAGAACAAGATCGCTTCGGTGGCGAGCGCCACGGTCGAGGACGCCAAGGCCGCGGTCAATGCGGCAAGCGATGCCTTTCCAGGCTGGGCCGGGCGGAAGCCGCGCGAGCGCGCCGAGATCCTGCGCAAATCCTACGAGCTGATCATGCGCGACGCCGAGCGGCTCGCCAAGCTGATCACCATCGAGAACGGCAAGGCCTTGTCCGACTCCCGCGGCGAGGTCGCCTATGCCGCCGAGTTCTTCCGCTGGTACGCGGAGGAGGCGGTGCGCAATATCGGCGAGGTGTCGCGCGCGCCGGCTTCCGGCGCCCGCATCTTCGTCCATCACAAGCCGGCCGGCGTCGCGGTACTGGTGACGCCGTGGAATTTTCCCGCCGCCATGGCGACCCGCAAGATCGGCCCGGCGCTCGCAGCCGGCTGCCCGGTCGTGCTCAAGCCCGCTTCCGACACCCCGCTCACCATGCTGGCGTTGATGCCGATCATGGAGGAAGCGGGCGTTCCCGCGGGCGTGGTCAACGTGATCCCGTCGCGCTCCTCGGGCAAGATCGTGAGCGCGATGCTGCACGATCCGCGCGTGCGCGTCGTTTCCTTCACCGGCTCGACCGAGGTCGGCCGCAAGCTGCTGCATGAGGCCGCGGACCAGGTGGTAAAACCAGCCATGGAGCTCGGCGGCAACGCGCCCTTCCTGGTGTTCGATGACGCCGATATCGATGCCGCCATCGAAGGGGCGATGATCGCCAAGATGCGCAATATGGGCGAAGCCTGCACGTCGGCCAATCGGTTTTACGTGCACGAGAAAGTGCATGACGAATTCGTGCAGAAGCTTACCGCGCGCATGGCGGCTTTGCGGCTGGGCAACGGGCTCGACGACGGGGTCGCGGTGGGCCCCCTGGTCAATGCCGACGCCAAGAAGAAGGTGATCGAGCTCGTTGACGACGCGGTGGGCAAGGGTGCCAAGATTCTCACCGGCGGAAAATCCCCGACCGGACCCGGGCATTTCTATCCCCCGACCGTGCTCGACGCGGTGCCGGATAGTGCCTCCCTGCTGCGGGAAGAGATCTTCGGGCCGGTCGCCGCCGTCCAGACCTTCAAGTCGGAAGAGGAGGTAGTGAAGCGCGCGAACGATACCGAATATGGGCTGGTCGCGTATCTCTACACCAAGGATCTCAGCCGTGGCATGCGCGTCTCCGAGCAGCTCGATTTCGGCATGGTCGGGCTCAACCGCGGGCTCGTCTCCGATCCCGCCGCCCCGTTCGGCGGAATGAAGCAGTCCGGTATCGGGCGTGAGGGTGCGCACGAGGGCCTGATGGAGTTCATGGAGACCCAGTACGTCTCGCTGGCGTGGTAAGCCGCAGATGGATGTGCTGATGCCGCAGCTCGGCGAGACCGTTGCGGAAGGCAAGATCACGCAATGGTTCAAGTCGGCCGGCGACCCCATCGCGCCCGGCGATAATCTGTTCGAGATCGAGACGGACAAGGTATCAATGGAGGTGCCCTCGACCGCCACGGGGGTGCTCGCCGAGATCCGCGTGCCGGCGGGAACCGTGGCGCCGGTGGGAGCTGTGGTAGCGGTCATCTCGGACGGTGAAGCGTCGCGAGTGAACCGAGACGTCCCGGCTGGGGATTCCGGGCTGCATCCTCGTGCAGGGCCGGGTTTGAAACCCGCCCCTACAGCCGCTGCCGCGCCGATCAGGCCGGCCGCCGTGCCGGTGAAGCTCGACCCATTTTTTGAAGTGCGCACCCCCGCGCGCAATTATGGCCCGGCCAGGCTCGCCGGGGGGACGATAGCAACCCCCCTTGCCCGCCGCCTTGCTGCCGAGGGCGGCATTGATATCGCCCACGTGCGCGGATCGGGTCCGCAGGGCCGCATCACCGCTCGCGACATCGAGACCGCGCGCACCAATGCCCCGGTTGCCGCACCCGCGCCGGCTGCCGGGATCGGGCCGAGCGCCGAGGAGATCAAAGCGCTCTATCGCGGAGTGGCATTCGAGGAGCTGCCTCTCGACGGTATGCGCAGCGCGATTGCGCGCAGGATGGTTGCGGCAAAGCAGTCCATCCCGCACTTCTATCTGAGTGCGGACACTGCGATTGGCCGGCTGCTGGAGCTGCGCGAAACCGCGAACGCAACCGCGTCGAAAAATGAGGACGGCAGTCCCGCTTTCAAGCTCTCCGTGACAGACCTCCTGATCAAGGCCTGGGCGGCGGCGCTGCAGCGCGTGCCACTCGCCAACTCTGTGTTTGCCATGGACCGCATCTTGCGATTTGCGCATTGTGACATCGGCGTTGCGGTGGCGATCGATGGCGGGCTCATCGCGCCGGTCATTCGGCGCGCCGATGTGAAGAGCCTGTCCGAGATCTCGAAGGAGATGAAGGATCTCACCGCCCGCGCCCGCGCCCGCCGGCTGGAGCCGAACGAGTATCAGGGTGGCGTCTCCGCGATCACCAACCTCGGCATGTACGGGGTGCGCGAGTTCTCCGCGATCATCAATCCGCCTCACTCGACCATCCTCGCGGTCGGAGCGGCGCGGCGAGCGCCGGTGGAGAATGCAGACGGCAGCATGGCTTTCGTCAGCATGATGTCGGTCACGCTCTCCTGCGATCACCGCGTGCTCGACGGCGCGCTCGGTGCGCAATTGATCGCCGCGTTCAAGCAGATCGTCGAGCAGCCCGTGGCGATGCTGGTGTAGCCCGGATGAGCGCAGCGACATCCGGGGTCCGTCTCCGATCTATGCCCCGCATATCGCTTCGCTCATGCGGGCTACGGTAAGGTCCTTCGTTCAGGAGTTGCGCCATGGCGGCTGAGAAGATCGATGTGCTGCTCATCGGGCCGGAGAAGCCGGTGATCGCAAAGGGGCTCAATTCCACCTTCAACGTGCTCAAGCTGCCCGACGGGAACGCGAGAGAGAAGTTTTTCTCGGATCAGGCGCCGCGCATACGCGGCATTGCGGTTGCGGCGACCTCGGAGCGCATCGATGGGCCGTTCATGAGCCGCTTTCCCCGGCTCGAGATCATTTCGAGCTTCGGGGTCGGTTACGATCACATCGATGCTGCCTGGGCGGGCGGGCGCGGCATTACCGTGACAAACACGCCCGACGTGCTCACGGAAGAGGTGGCCGATACCGCCCTGGGGCTCCTTCTGTGCACGGTGCGTGAGCTCCCCCAGGCGGAGCGGTACTTGCGTTCCGGCAAGTGGCCGCAGGCGGACTATCCCCTGAGCAAGGCCACGCTGCGCGACCGCACGGTCGGCCTCGTCGGCATGGGCCGGATCGGCCAGACGATCGCGCGGAGGCTCGAGGCCATGCGCGTGCCGGTGGTCTATCATTCGCGCCGACCGGTTTCAGGAATTGCCTATCGGCATTATCCGAGCCTGATGGACATGGCGCGGGACGTGCAGGTGCTCCTAGTCATCACGCCGGGCGGGGCGCAGACCAGAAATCTCATCAACGCCGACGTGCTCGCTGCGCTTGGCAGAGAAGGCATCCTCATCAACATGGCTCGGGGGTCGGTGGTGGACGAGCCGGCGCTGATCCAGGCGCTGCAGCAAGGAACCATCCTGTCCGCTGGGCTTGACGTCTATGCGCGCGAGCCGCATGTGCCGGCGGAGCTGATCGCGATGGACAATGTCGTGCTCTTTCCCCATCTCGGTTCCGCATCGGTGACGACCCGCGCGAGGATGGACCAACTCGTTGTAGACAATCTGCTCGCGTGGGCCGACGGCAAGCCCCCGCTCACCCCTGTCGCCGAAACACCGTGGCGCCGGGCCAGGTCCGCATCAAACGCCGCGCAGTGAGAGTCCTCATGGCTCGGTTTATGAGGAGTGGCTTTCTTCTGGTGGCTTCCGCAGCGATTTTGCCGCTTGCGCTTTGCATAGGGCAGGCCTTGGCACAAGCGTCTGCCGGCGCTCCGAGCGAGACGGCGCAGGCGATGGTAGGCGCGTGGGAAATCTCCAATGCCGCGCGCGACAAGACGTGCGCGGTCACCTTCAGCATCGATTCCGGCGAAGGCGGGTTCAAGCTCGACCTCGACCCGACGTGTCACGCGGTGTTTCCGTCGCTGAAGGATGTGGTTGCGTGGACGATCGGGTCGAATGACGCGGTGCAGCTCCTCGATGCCAAGGGAGGCGTAATCCTTGATTTCGCCGAGGTAGAGTCGCGCATGTACGAGGCCGAGCGCAAGGGCGAAGGGCTCTTCTTCATGCGCACCCAGGCGGCGATCCGCGCCGCAACAATCACTCCGGATCAGCTGTTCGGAGAGTGGACCCTGCTGCAGGAATTCGAGAAGCCGCTGTGCAAGCTGACGCTCTCTAACGCGTCGGCCGGCGGGGAAACCTATCAGATCCTCGTCAAACCAGGCTGTAATGCCGCCATTGCCGCGTTTGCGCCCTCGACTTGGCGCATCGAGGACAACGAGCTGGTGTTCTCGGGCCAGTCCGGCGCCTGGCGATTTTCCGAGAGCGATCCAACCACCTGGGAACGCATCCCGCCCAGCACCGATCCGCTGCTGATGATGCGCCAGTGAGCGAGCTGCGGCCACGTCACGGCCAAGCCGAATTAACCTTGTGATGTAAAAAGAGCCCCGCCACCGCGGGGCTCAAAGTTGAGAGACGTTCACTTGCCCGTAGGAAGGACAAGATGACCGCAGCATCTGGATTGGACGGCGCGATGCAAGTTAAATCCCCGTAAAATCACGGCAAAATGGGTAAACGACGTGGAAAAACGCGGCCCGCTGTCTGCGCGGGTTCCCCAAATATTTGAGGAAGACGCGCCCGCTGGTCTGTGACAGAACCGAACGCCGCGATGGCATTGCAACGGCAGGAGTGCTATCCACAGCGCTTAAACAGGGCGGGATTAGCGAACTCTAATCCGGCTGCTAGAGCGCGTCCCAAGGAGACATCGCTTGTACCGGTATTTGCGCCTTGCAACCTGTGCATCTCTGATTTTGTTTGGGGCCGTTGTCGCCGGCGGCCTGATGGCTCTCGTTCCCTCGCTGCTCGAGCGGCTTTCGACTACCAGAACGCAGGTGTCGAACGTGCCAACCTGTGCAAATGCGGAGGCCACACCGAAGGGTGAAGGCTGCATGTCGTGGCACGAGCTTCGGGTGGGCACCGACGTGCAACCGATTGAGCCCAACCAGGCGCAGGCTTCCTCCGAGATCGACAACCCACCTGAGCGAAGCTTGGCGAAGCATGCTGCGCCGGTACCTGATCAGGCGATCGAGACGCCCCAGATTACCGCTCCCGTGCAATCCTCCGAAGTTGCCGCTCCGGTGCAGTCGCCGCAGATCGCGGCGCCGGTCTATCAGACCACGCCCCCGCCGGTGCATGCGGAGGAACACGCGCGCGCAAAGCCTGCGCACGAAACGAAGTCGCGCCTTTCCTCTCTGAAGAGAACGGCTCGCCGGGAGCGGACGGCGGAGCGGCGCACGCACAAGGCGTTGAGCGCGATGCGGCGATTTGAAGATTCGCGGCGCGACAGTCCGATGAGCGCCTATGCCGCCGAGGGGCCGCCGCACCGAATCATCATTCGGCCCACATCGATCCAGGACGTCTATTACTACTCCGCCCGACCGTGGGAATGAGGGCGCGTCGGCACCTATCTTACGCCGCCGCCATTGGTCGCCGGCCCGGCATAGGGAGCCTCGCGCTCCGGAAGGGTCCAGTGCTCTGTCGGCTGGTATTTCCGAGATGGGCATTCAAAACACGAAGCACCGCCGTATCAGGTAGCGACCATGAATTGCAGCCACACGAGCCCGAAGCAGATCGTGGCAAGAGTGAGCGGCGCCCCGACCTTCGCGTATTCCCAGAAGCCGATGCTCACGCCATGGGTGCGGGCGACCTGAACCACGATGAGATTCGCAACCGAGCCCACGATGGTGAGATTGCCTGCAAGCGTTGATGACATGGCCACGGCCAACCACGCGCGCTGGGGGTCGGCGAGACTTGCAACGAAGGGTTTCAGCACGAGCACTGCCGGGACGTTACTGACCAGATTGGAGAGTACCGCCGTCAGCAGGCTGAGCGCCGGCAGCTGATCGAGATGCAGGCCAGCAACTGCATGCAGCAGTTCGGGAGTGAGCACCGCCCTCTCAAACCCTGCAACTACGACGAACAGGCCCATGAACATCAGAAGCAGTGTCCAATCGATCCTGCGGTAAACCTTTTCGGATTTGACACGCCGGGTGAGCAGGAGCAGCGCGCCGGAGATCAGAGCAGCTTTTGCCGGAGGTTGCCCCGCGAAACAGGCAGCCACCATCGCCACCGTGACTCCAATCGATTTGATGAGCAGTGCCGTATGGACATGCGTGGCAAGCGGTTGCGCATGGGAGCGCTCCCTTGTCCAGAACTCCGCGGGAAAAGACACCACGATCAGCAACAAGGTGATCAACAAGCCGACTGCCGCTATGGGCGACAGCGCTGCGGAAAAGTCCGCGTAGGGAATATGCGAGAAGCTGCCGATCATGATGTTCTGAGGATTGCCGGTGATGGTCGCCGTGCTGCCGACGTTGGACGCCATTGCGACCGCGAGCAGATAGGGAACCGGGTTGCGGCGAAGCCTCGTCACCGCATCGACGACAAGCGGCGTAAGCGCGAGACAGATTGCATCATTGACGAGGAAAGCGGAGAAGAAACCGGATACGAGTATGACTGCCGTCAGGAGCACAAGGGGGTGACCGGCTCGGGTTACGACCCAGTTGTTGACGAGGTGAAAGAAACCGGAAAGCCGAACGTTGGCGACAATGATCATCATTCCGAGCAGGAGCGCGATGGTATCGACATCGATGGCCCGGTATGCGTCATCGAGGGACAGAACTCCGGTCGCCAGCATCAGGCTTGCGCCCAAAAGGGCGGCTCCCGCGCGATCCATATGCGAGCCGGGCAGCTTGCCGATGGCGATGACTGCATAGGTCGCAGCGAAGATGAGAACAGCGGCGATATTTGCTGCATCCCGCTCCCAGAATGCCTCGAGCTGGTCCGAGGACCGAAACAGCCAAAACGCTGCTGCCGCCACGGCGAGCAGGATGAGCGCGGCAAGCGAAGACGCGAGCATCATCCAGACCGGCCGTTTTTGCCTATCCATGCTGATTCGAGGCAATTTGGTTTCGCGATCTCGCGTCACATCCGCCGCTTCACCTTCCCGGCCCACAGCCGCGTGATCGAGTCGCTCATGCCTATGACAATACCGCTGACGATGAGCAGCATGGCCAGGATCAGGCCCGCGGTGATCGGTTCACCCAATGCAAGTGCTGAGCAGGCGACGCCGACCACCGGGACCACGAGGAGCGCAAGCGAGGTTGTGATCGCCGGCAGGTTCTTGTTGACGATCTGCATCGCCCAATAGGGCAAGGCGATTCCCGCCGTGCCCCCATACACCAAAAGCGAGAGAAGTCGCGCGCTCCATTCCACGCGGGGCACGCCTTCGAGCAGGAGCGCCAAGGGAGCGAGCGTACAGGTCGCGAGAAGCACCTCCCAGGGAACGAGCTCGAAGGGCGAAGACACCCAGCGATGGGCGCGGACATGCAGAATGCTGGCTGCCCAGCAGAAGGAGCCGAGCAGCACCAGGAGATTTCCCGTCAGGGCTGCGCGATCATGCCAGGGAAAGCTGAAGGGGTTGAACAGCACTGCGAGGCCGAGGAGGCCGATGGCAATCCCGGCCACGCGCGCGCGCGTCAGCGCCTCGCCGAGGAACAGGCGCGCCCCTGCGCTCACCCAGAGCGGGGTGGTGTAGCCGAGCACGATCGAGCGACCAGCCGGAACAAACTGCAGTCCGACGCTCACCAGGACGGCGAAGGCGACCATGTGCAGCAGGGAGACATTGAGCACGACGGCGATGTCGCCGCGCCGCGGGAGCGTCAAGGATCTCCGTCCGATCGAGATTGCGAACAGGGTGGTGGTTCCGACTATGGAGCGCAGCAGCAATGTCCATAGCGGCGGCACGTCGTGGAGGATCGCCTTGATCACCGGCCATGCCGTCCCCCAGCCCACGGCGACGGCAGCGAGGAGCAGAATGGCCTCGCGCGATTGCAGTGGGGATGTGCTCTGCTGGCCCACGTGGTCCTGCTGAGATATCGATCCGGTCTGCTGAAGCGACCCGCTTGCGTCGCGCGCACCCTATGGATTCGTTGTGCTCGGGGCTAGAGTCGCATTGAAGGTCATGACCATTCACCCGCAAGGCCGCCCGCCTTTTCGCGCCGATCACATCGGCAGTCTCCTGCGTCCGCAAGCATTGCGGCAAGCCTTCCGGCGCCATGCGGCAAAACAGATCGGCGATGAGGAGTTCGCGCGCATCCAGGACGACTGCATCCGCGGCGCGATACGGACGCAGGCAGGGGTCGGCTTTGAGGTGGTGACGGATGGGGAATTTCGGCGCGGCTCCTATTGGGGCCGGTTTGTGGAGCGCACGGCCGGGCTCGATATTCGCCCCGCGCTGCTCAAGTTTCGCGACGACCACGGGGAGGAGGTCGATTTCACCGCTCCCTACGCAAGCGCGCCAGTGAAACGTACCTGCCCGCTCGCGCTCGACGAGTATGCGTTCCTGCAGCAAGCCTCGCGGGCAACCGCGAAGATTACGCTCCCCGCCCCTTCCACGATGCATTTCTTCCGCTTCTCGGATTTCGCCGATCCCGCTGTCTATACGGACGTCCAATCCTTCCTTGCCGATCTCATCGCCGTGTATCGCCACGAGATTGCAGATCTGGCGAACGCCGGCTGCAGATATATCCAGCTCGATGAGGTGGCCATCGCGCTTCTTTGCGATCCGGCCATCAGGTCGAAGGTAAAGAGCGCCGGCAGCGATCCCGATGCGCTTGTCGAGCTTTATATCGATGCAATCAATGAGGCGGTCTCCATCTGTCCAGCCGATGTGGTGGTCGGGGTGCACATGTGCCGGGGAAATTTCCGCGGCCGGTATCTCGGCATGGGTGGATACGAGTCGGTCGCAGAGCGCTTCTTCGCCCGCACCGCGGTCAACCACTTCCTGTTGGAATACGACACGGCTCGGGCGGGAGACTTCGCACCACTGCGATTCGTGCCGAGGGGCAGGGGCGTGGTGCTAGGCCTCATCAGCACCAAGACCCCCACGATCGAGAGCATCGATGCCCTGCATCGCCGCGTCGAGGAAGCGAGCAGGCATATTGCGCTTGATCAGCTGGCGATCAGCCCACAATGCGGCTTTGCCAGTACCGCCGCCGGTAATCCGCTGACCGAGGCGGATCAGCGGGCCAAACTCCGGTTAGTGGTCGATGCGGCCAAGGCGATATGGAGGTAAAGGGGCGTCCCCAGAACGAAAGAAGCTCCGGCAGGGCCGGAGCTTCTTCGTGCCTCCCGATTTCTCGAGCGTGAGGTGGGCAGCTTACCACCAGCCGCTGCCGAACTTGAGATTCAAGCCTACCTTGAACACGTTGATGTTTTGCGTAACGTTGACGGGGAGGACCGCCAACGGTACTGCGGTCGCCGGGGCTGCGCACACCACCGCAGCCGCCACGCAATTGAAGTTGGCGGACTGGCTGCTGAAACCGTAATAGTCGTATTCGACAAAGCCCGTCAGCCAGTCGAGGAAGGCGTATTCGCCGCCGACGCCGATGGTCCAGCCGCCGCGCGTATTGCTGATGCTCGCGAGGGTTCCCGTCCCGACGAAGGGAGCAGCAGGGGGCCCGAACGTGCCCGCAATCGTGTAGTCGTTCTTCACCCAGGCGCCGCCGCCCTTCACGTAGCCGAGGAAGCGTCCCCAGGCATACCCGATCCGGCCGGTTACCGAGGCTAGAGAATCGACCTTGGCGGAATCCGAAATCCCAAGTACGCCGAAAGGCGCCAGCAACGGAAAGACGCCGGTGCCGGTGGTGTTGCTGGACGTGGCGCTGGCCCAGTCATAATCGCCCTGGATCCCGAAAACCCAGTTGCCGACCTGGTAGTTGCAGCCACCCTGCAGGCCGCCAAGCCCGCCGTTCGCCGTAGTCGATCCGAGGCTCGTCCCGATCGGTCCAAAGAAACCGAAATTGTCCGACCAATCCTCATTCGACCACAGCCCGCCGCCGTTGCCGCCGACATAGCAGCCCGACCAGGTGAATACGGCGACAATCGGAGGCGGCGGCGCGTAAACCGGTGCGGGTCGCGCAAGATCTGCCGCCTGTGCAGGTACGGCGAAGGAAGCGGTGACTGCGGCGGCTGCAAGCAGAAATTTTTTCATCTCTGAAGTTCCCCCTCTACTACCCAACTCCAGCCTCCTTCCTAGCAGATCAGTGGGGGCATGACTGTTGCAGGCGGGCCACAGCGAAGCGAATTAACCGGAGCCCTGCACGAGGAGCATAGGTTGTTGCCCGCATAATACGGGGCTTATTAGCGGGGGTGCCCGTTCCGGCGGTGAAGACTTTCCTGCGGGCAGCATTAACATGCGGTGAATCGACCGCCGCGCCAGGCGCACAAGACCACTGGCGCGCGGCCGTAAGGAGCAAGGATGCACCTGGAAACACGCGTGCTGATCACCGGAGGCGCCGGCTTTCTCGGCTCGCATCTCTGCGAGCGGCTGCTCGCAGAGAATGCCAACGTGGTCTGCGCCGATAATTTCTTCACCGGGGCGCGGCGCAACATCGAGCATCTGCTCGATCACCGGCATTTCGAGCTCTTGCGTCACGACGTGACGTTTCCGCTCTACATCGAGGTGGACGAGATTTATAACCTCGCCTGCCCGGCCTCCCCCGTGCACTATCAGCACGACCCCGTGCAGACCACCAAGACCAGCGTGCACGGCGCCATCAACATGCTGGGCCTTGCCAAGCGCCTGCGCGCCAGGATCCTTCAGGCGTCCACGTCGGAGGTCTATGGCGACCCGGAAGTGCATCCGCAGCCCGAGAAATACTGGGGACGGGTCAATCCGATCGGGCCGCGCTCATGTTACGACGAGGGCAAGCGTTGCGCCGAGACATTGTTCTTCGATTATTGGCGCCAGCACCGGCTGCGCATCAAGGTTGCGCGCATCTTCAATACCTACGGTCCGCGCATGCACCCCAACGACGGGCGCGTGGTGTCGAATTTCATCGTGCAGGCGCTGCTCGGACGCGACATTACCTTGCACGGCGACGGCACGCAGACGCGGGCGTTCTGCTATGTCGATGACCTCATCGACGGCCTTGTCCGCCTCATACGCAGCAACGACGACGTCACCGGTCCCATCAATCTCGGCAACCCGGACGAGTTCACCATCGCAAGCCTCGCCGCCACAGTGATCGAGCTCACCGGGTCCAAGTCGCGCATCGTGCACCGCCCGCTTCCGCAGGACGATCCGCGCCAGGGCCGGCCGGATATCTCTGAGGCGCAACAGGTGCTGGGCTGGGCGCCGCGCACGCCGCTGGCGGAGGGCCTGCAAAAAACCATCGCCTATTTCGAGCGTCTGCTTCAGGAGCCCGGCATGCGCGAGCGGTTGGCCGCGAGCCGGGAGTAACCCGATGAAGTACAGGTTCGTGCCGTTCCCCGCACGCAAGCCATTGCGATGGCCCAACGGAAAACGGCTTGCGGTGATGATCACCACCAATCTCGAATATTGGGATGCCACCAAGGACACAGCCAAGCCGTTCTACCCCGGTGGCCCCGGGATCATCGGCGGCGATCTTCCCGGCAATGTCTACGACAACCCGAACTGGACCTGGCGCGAGTACGGCCAGCGGGTCGGAGTGTGGCGCATGTTCGACCTCTTCGATGCGTTCGGCGTGCCGTCGACCTGCACCATGAATGCGAAGATGGGGCTCGAGCGCCGCGCGGTGATCGACGCGGCGCTCGAGCGCGGGTGGGAGATCGTCGCGCACAACTACGTGCAGACCGATCTTCTCGCCGATTACGCCTTCGACGAGGACAAAGAACGTGAGGTGATCCACGAGACCCTGCGCGTCTACAAGGAGGTCTGCGGCAAGCCGGCGAAGGGATGGCTCTCGAGCTCGCTGCGCTGCACCTTGAACACGGTGGACATCATCGCCGAGGAAGGGCTCATTTTTACCACCGACCTGCTCAACGACGACCAGCCCTACCTGATCGAAACCCGCTGCGGCAGGAGCATCGTCTCCATCCCCTATACCTCGGAGGTCAACGACTTCACCGTGTTCATGCGGCAGGGCCAGGATGTCGACGGCGCCTTCAAGGTGTTCAAGGAGCAGTTCGACTGGCTCTATCGCGAGAGCGCGGTCAGCGGCCGGTTCATGAATATCGGCCTGCACCCGCATGTGGTCGGGCAGGCCTTCCGCATCCGCGCGCTGCGCGATTTCCTCGCCTACGCCAAATCGTTCGACGACGTCTGGTTTGCCACCCGCGAGGAAATCGCCGAGTGGTACCTCAAGAACCACCATACCCACATCGCGTGATGAATACCGCCGCGCCGCTCGCATCGGGTCGGGTAAACGGGGAAAGCGCCGGCGATCCGGTGCAGCGGGCGCGAACGCTGCGGCCGCAGATAGAGGCGGCGGCGCAGGCGATCGAGCGAGAGCGCGCGCTGCCGCGCGAGCTCCTCGCCGCGTTGCATGATGCCCGCCTGTTCCGCCTGCTCCTGCCGAGAAGCTGCGGCGGCGAGGAAGTCGCGCCCGCAGTGTTCGTTGCGGCGGTGGAGGAGCTGGCCAAGGCCGATGCGAGCGTGGCCTGGTGCATGGCGCAGGGGTCGGGCTGCTCCATGGCTGCGGCTTACCTTGACCCGGCTGTTGCTCAGGAGATCTTCAGCGGTCACGAGGCGGTTCTTGCCTGGGGCCCGGGGGCCGGCAATGCCAAGGCAATCGCTGTGGAAGGCGGATATCGCGTGAGCGGAACATGGCCTTATGCCAGCGGCAGCCGACACGCGCAGTGGCTCGGCGGTCACGCCCACCTCCTCGATGCAGACGGAAGGCCATTGCTCGGCCCTGACGGCAAGCCGGCGGAGCGCACCTTGCTGTTTCCGAAAACCAAGGCCGCGATCACGGATGTCTGGCACGTAGTGGGGCTCAAGGGGACGGGTAGCGACACCTACACGGTCACCGCGTTGTTCGTCCCGGCGCGCTATGCTTTCACCCGCGAATCCGCCGACGATCGGCGTGAAGCGGGACCGCTCTACCGCTTGACCACCTTCCAGCTCTATGGCTGCGGCTTTGCCGCGGTAGCGTTGGGGATCGCGCGCGCCATGCTCGACGCGTTCATTGCGATGGCCGTGGCCAAGGTAGCGATGCTGGGCACAAAACCCATCCGCGAGAGCGCCGTGGTGCAAGCCAAGGTGGCAGGCGCGGAGGCGCGCTGGCAGTCCGCGCGCGCCTTTCTCATGCGGACGCTCGACGATTGCTGGGACAGCGTATCGCGCGGCGAGAGCCTCAGCTTGCAACAGCGCGCCGCCTTGCGCCTCGCCGGGGTCTACGCCACGGAGCAATGCAGGGAAGTCGTCGAGATCGCCTATCACCTTGCCGGCGGCTCAGCGATATTCGAGAACCAGGCCTTCGAGCGCCGGCTGCGCGACATGCACGCGGTGACGCAGCAGGTGCAGGGGCAGTTGGTCAATTTCGAGCATGTGGGCCAGGTGCTCCTTGGCCTGCCGAGCGCCTCCCGATTGATCTGATTGCGTCAAAGGATGCATGGCGCACGCCCCGGATAGGCGTTAGCATTTTTCCCGGCTTGAACCTGGCAGATGGAGATGTGCATGCGCGTGGTGACCGCCTTGTTTGCAGCCCTGCTGGTGGGCGTCTCGTGCAGCGGCGCTGCGGTCGGACCGGCGGAGGGAAAGCGGGTGATGCTCCTCGGCACTGCCAATACCAATCCGTACATCGGCGCCTGGACGGCGAAGTTCAGCAAGCTCGCCACCGAGGCGGGCATGAAGGTAACGAATCTAAGCTCCAACTACGACGCCTCGGTGCAGTCGCAGCAGATCGACGACGCGATCGCACAGAAGTTCGACATTATCGTGCTGTGCTACGTCAACGACGCGGCCATCGTGCCGGCGCTGACCCGCGCCAAGGCGGCCGGCATCCCAGTGATCCTGTGGGCGACGCCGATCAAGAAGGAGTACGAGGAGCTGTTCACCTCCTATATCGGCACCGATCACAGCGAGCTCGGACGCATCGCCGGCGAGAACATGGTCAAAGCACTGGCGGCGGAGGGCAAGACCAAGGCGCAGGTCGTGGCGGTGACCGGGCTCGCGCAGCAGATCAACGTGGGCGTTCGCATGGATGCTTTCCGATCCGTGCTTGCGCAGCACACCGGCATCGAGCTTGTAGCGGTCGAGGACGGCAAGTGGAACACTGCGCTCAGCGAGAAGATCACCGGCGAGCTCCTGGTGCGCTTCAGCGCACGTGGCGGCGTCGATGGTGTCTTCGCCATGGCTGACAACCAGGCGACGGGGGCGATTCAAGCGGTGGAATCCGCGGGCCTTCCCCTCGGTGTCGACAACAAGGGCATCGTTGTCGCCGCCAGCAACTGCATGAAGGATGGCATCATCCACATCAACTCGGGCCAGCAATACAGCACCGCGACCCAGATCCCCACGGAAGAGGCGGAGGTGGCCGCGAAGAAAGTCGCGGCTTATTTCGGCGGCGAGAAACTGAAAAAGTACGAGATCGTCCCGGTCTACGGGATCACCAAGGAGAATGTCGCCCAATTTGCCGCCGGCTGCTCGTATTAGATGCCCGTCCTTGCGGTCGAACGGATCACCAAGCGGTTCGGCACCAACGAGGTTCTGAAGGATGTCAGCCTGGCGCTGGAGCGAGCGGAAGTCCGCGCGATCTGCGGCGAGAATGGTGCCGGCAAGAGCACGCTGGTCAAGATAATCACTGGCGTGCATCGGCCGGATGCCGGCGTGGTTCTAATCGACGGAAAACCGACCGAGATTGCCGACCCGCAGCACGCGCAAGCGCACGGTATCGCTGTGGTGGCGCAGGAGCTGAGCCTGCCGCCCGCGCTCTCCGTGCTCGACAATATCTGGCTGGGCAATCGCGCGGTGCCGCTCTTTCACCGCCGCAGGGAATTGCGGGAGCGTGCGCGCGGGGCACTCGAACGGGTAGGTCTGGGCGACCTCTCGCTCGATACGCCGGTGTTGCAGCTGAGCATCGGCGGGCGACAGCTTGTTGAGCTCGCTCGGATGCTCACGCGCGACGCGCGGGTGTTCATCCTCGACGAGCCCACGGCAACGCTGTCCGACATCGAGATCGAGCGCATCTTCGCGGCGCTGCGAGCGCTCAAGGCGGAAGGCAAGGCCATCATCTACATCACCCACCGGCTCGGCGAGGTGTTTGAGGCCTGCGATACGGTTTCGGTCCTGCGCAATGGCGAGCTGGTCGGCACCCGGCGCACGGCCGAGATCGACCGAGCGGAGCTGATGCGCATGATGCTCGGGCGCAGCATGGCGGAAATGTATCCAGACCGAGACAGCAAGGCCGGCACGCCGATGCTGGTCGTTAAAAATCTCTGGGTGCCGCCGCTGGTTGCGAATTTCAATCTCAGCGCACCGCGCGGCGCAGTGATCTGTCTTGCCGGCCAGGTCGGGTCCGGCGCGATCGAGATCGTGCGCGCGCTCACCGGGCTTGCATGCGACGCCACAGGCGAGGTGAGCATCGCCGGCAAGCCTCTGCGCCTGCGCTCGGTCGCGAAGGCGCAAGCCTGCAAGCTGCGCTTCATCTCCGAGGATCGCGCCGGCGAAGGCGTCTTCCTGCGCCTGAGCGTTGGACACAACCTGGTTGCCACGCGGCTTCCTGATCACGCCAGGTTCGGCATTCTGGCGCGACGAAGCTTGCGTGTCGCTGCGGCGAGACTGGCCGCTGCGGTGGGGCTCGATCGCGCGCGGCTCTCTTCGCCGGCCGATGAGCTCAGCGGCGGCAACCAGCAGAAGCTTGCCTTCGGCCGCGCCATCGGCGATGCGCCCGGCGTTCTGCTCATGAACGAGCCGACGCGCGGCGTCGACGTCGGGGCGCGCGCGGACATCTATCGCCTCATCCGGCAATTCTGCGCGGAGGGTTATTGCGTCGTCATGGCGTCATCGGACCTCGAAGAGGTGCTCGGGATCGCCGACGTCGTCGTGACCATGTATCGCGGCCGCCGGGTCGCGACCTATCGCAGCGGCGAGGCGGATATGCAGCGCGTGCTGTCCGACATCACCCATCAGGTCGCTGCTGCATGAGCGATATCGCGGTGCGCGCCAGGCTTGGTCTTGCGGAGGTACACGGTCGCCGGCTGGTCATCGCCGTGCGCCTCGTCGCGGGGGCGGCGATCGCCGCCTTCGCGCTGAGCACGCCGGGATTCGCCTCGCCGCTGAGCATCAATGCGCTGCTCACCGCGATCTCCTTCATCGGCTGCGTGGCCGTCGGCATGACGTTCATCACCATCACCGGCAACATCATGTCACTCTCGCTCGGCGCCACGGTCTCGGCATCGGCGCTGATCTTTCTGGCAAGCCTCTCGTTCGGAGTGCCGGGAGCGTTGGCGCTCGCCATTCTGTTCGGGGTGAGCGTCAGCGCAGCGCAGGGCATGGTGGTCGGCCATCTACGCGCACACCCGATCCTGGTGAGCATCGCCGCTCTGTCGCTCCTCATGGGTGGAGCGGCGCTGGCGACGGGAGGCCAACGCATCTATCCCGCCGGCACCGGCTTGCACATCTTCAAAGGGCGTGTCGCCGGAATCCCGGTGGAGGCGCTGTATTTCTTCGCGACGGTGGCTCTGGGCCAGTTCATCCTGTCGTGGACGCGCATCGGGCGCGTGATGGTGATGGTCGGCAGCAACCGGCGTGCGGCGACTGCGGCGGGACTGCGTGCCGCCAGCGCCGTAACAACGGCCTACGTCATTGCCGGCGCGTGCTCGGCGCTCGCCGGGGTGTTGCTCGCCGCGCGCTATGGCTCCGGCGACATGGAGCTCGGGGCCGGCTACGATTATTCCGCGATTGCCGCCGTGCTCGTTGGCGGCACCAGCATCCAGGGCGGTGCCGGATCCGTGATGCGCACGCTCATCGGAGTTCTGGTCATCGCCATCATTGAAGTCGTGCTGTTGCTGCGTGGCTTCAGCCAGCAGCTGCAATATCTCATCACCGGTATCATTGTTCTCGCCGTCATCATGCTGCACACCATCAGCTACGGACGATGAAGAAGGCTGCCGCAGTGCTGCTCGCCCCGACCGCGCGGCCCTTTACCATCATGGCTGGGGCAATCCTGGTGCTGGCGCTGATCGACCGCGGCACCGGCTATCTCTTCAGCCTCGGCACGGTATTCAGCGTCATGCAGCTGTTCGCCACGCTCGGGCTGGTCGCGCTGGGGTTGGGGCTCTCGATGCTCGTGCGCGAGTTCGACCTCTCCGTTGCAGGAATCGTCGGTCTTGCCGGCTGCATCGCTGTCATGACCGGGGTCGCGAATCCCTGGCTCGGCGTTTTGTTTGGAGTGGCTGCCGGAGCGGCGAGCGGCCTTCTCCAGGGCCTCATAATGACGCGGCTGCAGTTGAGCTCGGTCGGCGTGACGCTCGGCGGGCTCCTCACGCTCCAGGGCATCACCTACGTGCTGACCGGGAACAAGACCGTCGGCTACCCCAATGTGGCGGTGGCGCTTGAGCTCAATGCGCCGATCGCCGGCCTCGTATCGGTACGCAGCGCCTGCGCGCTTGCAGTGTTCGTATTTGCAGCGCTGACCATGAGATACACCCATATCGGCCGCGATGTGATTGCGACCGGCAGCGACCGGCGTGCCAGCCGCATTGCCGGGCTCAATACCGATCGCATCATCGTCGCCGTGTTTGCAGCCTCCGGCGCATGCGCCGCGCTCGCGGGCGTGTTGCTGGGCTACGGTCTCGGTGCGGCATCGCCGGTCGCGCTCGCCGACGTGCTCGCGCCCGCTGCGGCGGCAGCGATCATCGGGGGTGTATCGGTCGCCGGCGGCAGCGGCAGCCCGATGGGGATTGCGGCGGGGGTGCTTACGCTGTGCATTCTGCGGTCGGGACTGAGCGCGATCGGGGTCGAGCCGCACGTGCATGACCTCGTCACCGGCGGCATCCTCGCGGTGATCGCCGTTCTCGATGCGCCGGACCTGACGCGCCGTATCACTGCCTGGCGTCTCGATCTCACCGAGCGCTGGGCGCGGGCCGTTGCGGGGAGCAGGTGATGTCGCAAGCGCCCTCGTCCTATGACTTTGTCCCGCTGCCCGATCGTGCTCCGCTGAAGTTTCCGGACGGCGCGCATGTCGCGCTGATCTTCACCGTCAACATCGAATATTGGGAGCCTTTTCGGCCGGGCCAGAAGGCGCCTTTGTTTCCCGGTGGGCCGGCCACCATCCCGCATGCCCTGCCCGGGGACGTGCTCGACACCGCGAACTGGACTTGGCGCGAATACGGCCAGCGCATTGGAATCTGGCGGCTCATGGACGTGTTCGACGCCACCGGAGTGGCGCCGTCCTGCACCTGTAACGGCATGATCCTCACTATGCGCGGGCGCATCGTCGATGCGGTCAAGGAACGCGGTTGGGAGCTCGTCCCGCACAACTGGGCGCAGAACGACCTGCTCGCGGATTACGCGCACAATCCCGAGCAGGAGCGCGCCGTGATCCGCCGCACCCTCGACGCATACGAAAGTGTGGTCGGCCGGCCGGCGAAGGCCTGGCTCTCCTCCGCGATCCGCGGCACCGCGTACACGCCGGCATTCCTCAAGGAGTTCGGCTTGATCGCCTATTGCGATTATCTCAACGACGATCAGCCCTATCTCATCGAGACCATTCACGGCCCGATCGTCTGCGTGCCGTATTCCAACGACATCAACGATTTCAACATGTTTGCCCGCGACGGGCTGTCCATTCGCGACGGCATCGACATGCTCAGGCTCTGCTTCGATCAGCTCTACACTGAGGGCGCCGCAACTGGGCGGATCATGAACGTCGGCCTGCACCCCCATGTCATCGGCCAACCGCACCGGATCGCGGCCCTGCGGGAGTTCATCGCCTACGTGAAGACAAAGTCGCACATCTGGTTTCCTACGCGCGAAGAGATTGCCGCGTGGTACCTGAGCGAAGCCCCACGCCATATCTCCCGTAGGGCATAGGGCGCCGAGACGCGCAAAATGCGGAACCACATTGTGGTCAATTGCGCACAAACTGCTTCCGCCGAAGCGGGACTGCTTTTCGCGGCGACAATGTGCTCGCGCGTTAGCTGCGCTGGACCAGTTTCCTCTTGGTGCTCGCCCTGATCCTGTCGGCCTTTTCCGCAAGCGTTCTCCAGCTCGCTTCCCTTTCTTGCAGGAATTTTTTTTCGTCGGCCGTTATGGCCGATCTAATCAACTCGCGGCATTCCTCCGCAAATCTTCGGTATTGCGATGCTGAGAGTTCCATGGCGGTAAAACCCTCTGACTTTCGGGGTGACGTTCCAGAGAAAATCACGCCAAACCTTGCAACTCCTTACCAGCGCAGACTTCAAATACCCAGTACCAGCACTTCGAGAATGCTCATTGCTATCATCAGGACCGAGAATGATACAATATCGTAATCGAGCCAATGCGGACGATGTACAATCATCATATGCCCCCAGTGCCGAGAGTCGCAGGTCCGCGCACCGAATCACTTCGGACACGGATATGATAGGACAACTTAGAGACGGCGCTTTATTTTGCTTTTGATAAATTGCGTTTTGCGTTGTCAGTGTGACTAAATCGCAACTGAGGTGGCCCCACTGACAAAACCGCACAACCATTACGGCTGAGTGCCGAGGCTATCGCTCAAACCAGCCCGAGCTGTGGATATACGAGGGGACGCGAGAACGCCTTGCGCGTCACCGCGTGATCGAGCCCCATGGCAAGATAGCGGAAGGCATCTGCCGCATGCGAGGTCCCAGTCGTGCACCGGACGCGGTTTGAGCGTTGCTCGCTTACCGGCAGGCTCGGCTCGTGCGGCACATTGCTGATGCGTTTTTGCTCCTTTGCCTGGTTCATGAGCTTGCCGTAATAGGCGCCGATCACCGCAGCATCGAAGCAGCATTCGAATTCCTGTGCGTACTGCTCTTCGGACAGATCGCGCCGGGCGACGTTGCTCCTGCTCGGGTGATCAGCTTGGTTTCGCTTGCCTTGAGCATGAGCGCGAACCAGGCGGCATCGCTGTGCGCGCGCCGCCACATCTCGAAGAACGAGTTCCTGTACCTCCCGGCTGCTTGATCTTTCACTGCTATGTCGGTCCGTCATGGAATCCATGCCGGCGCGTGCGCCCTGCGGGATCAACGGACCAAGCGTGATTTGGTTTAGTTCAGGAACTCAGGTCCGGTGTTGGTCCAACTCCGGTCTAGCCGCCCATGGCGGGCTAATGCCCGAGAAGTGCCATTCCGGACTAACGCGCTGCAACAAAGAACGTTATCCCCACCACAAGGACATCAGGAGCGCCATTGGGACTCGAACAGGCCTGCCAAGCTCAGTCGCCATAGAGCAAATCGCCGAAGCGCACCCAGCGCTTGCCGTCAAACCGCATTAACTGCAAGTTCTGGACCGGATAATAGTCTGTCGGACTGGTGTTGACTTTGATTCCAGGCAGCAGCATCGGCAGCTCGAGGTCGCGCAGGTTTGTCGCTTGACGCATTATGTTCTCGCGGGAGAGATCGCTGCCGGCCAGTTTGAGCACCTGCACCATGATGGCAGCAGAGTTATAGCCGTTGATGAAGTTCGGCCGGCGCACATCGGCATCTGGTAGATATTTGCTGATCCAGGCGCGCCAATCCTTCATCGCGGGGTCGTTCTCAAACTCGGGATCATCCGGATCCTTGCGATAAGTTGATGACAACAAACCGACGCTGCTCTCGAACCCTGCCCGCTCGAGGATATTGGGCACCGAGGCCGAGACATTGCTCATGTAAAAAATCGGTTTCCAGCCGAGATCTTTTACCTTACGAATCGTCTGCACGGCGAACTGCAGGATGGTGGCTGCGATCAGTGCATTGCAGCCGGTCCCCTTGAGTTGGACGATCTGCCGGTCGATCGAGGCATCCGTGAATTCGTAGGTCGCTTCCTTGACGACCTCGGCGTATTTGACGCCGAGCACGTCCCGCACGCCGGCCGTATAATCACGACCGAAGTCGTCGTTCTGATACAGGATACAGAGTTTTGTGTTTAGGTGCTGCTGAAGAAGATGTCGGGCATAGAAACGCGCTCCCAGGCGGTAGCTCGGGCGCACGCCCCCAATCGTGTAGGGAGTGTCCTTGTAATTGCCCCAGCGATATGCGCCGCTCTCGATGAACAGCTGCGGAACTTTTCGATCGTTCATATATTTCGCGACCGCGACTTGCGTCGCTGTCCCGATCGAACCGAAAGTAAAGGCGACCCGCTCCACTTCGATCAGCTTGCGCGTCTCATTGCCGGTTCGCCACGGCAGGTACCCATCGTCCACACTGATCAGGTTGATCTTGCGACCATTGATGCCACCCTGATCGTTGATCATTCTCATGTATGCCTTCTCGGCCAGACCGGGAGCGGAGAACGGGGCAGCCGGACCGGTATAAGGCATTGTTTGCCCGATCTTGATCTCGTTGTCGGTCACCCCCGGCGCGTTCTCGGTGGCCGCTGATATTGAGATCGCGCCGCTTAGGAGCAAGCAGCCGAACAAGGCCCAAACCATCCGCTCCTCCATTCGGTTACAAGGTTTGAGCACGTTAACACAGCATATCATATTGGTGTTGTAAAAATTCACGCAAAATCGGACGTTGTCGCCGCCGCGCTCGCGCAAACACTTACTATGCCCTACAAGGGCGGCGAGATCTCGGTGTTCGGATTGACTCCGGGGCGCGGCCTCATGCGCTCCGCGCAGCAAACCGTCGAGTATTACGTCGCTGCCCACGGCCTCGACGGCAGCGGCACGACTGTAGACCTGCCCCGCAAACACCGCTGGGACCCGACCTCGGTCGAGCGCACGGTGTGGGCGCGTGATGGCTCGCAGGTCGTCGTCTTCTACAAAACCAACGGCGGCGGACACGTCGTTCCACAGCCCGTCTACCGTTGGCCGCGCTTCCTCGGCCGGACCACCGAAGACCTCAATGCGCCGGTTGCGATCTGGGAGTTCTTTGTGCAGGCTGCGGGCGTTCAGGTCCAGCAGCACTTGTAGTGAGCATTGTCGTGCAGGTTCCGCCAAAGGTGCTTGGTCGAGCCGATGATGCCTTTTTTCGCTAGGTAACCGACGTAAGTCAGAACATGTACGGCAAGCTAAATGAGGCACCACCGATACCGGGGTTGGTTGCTTGGCTAATGGGGACTTGAATCACGTTACCACTGAGAAACCCAGGCGTTCCGACAGCCGCCGGGTCGTCCTGGCGATGGCGGTCAATTAAGGTCTTGTCACGCTGGCCAAAGTAGAAGCGCAAGCCCCCGAGAACAGCATTGTTTCCACGTTCCGCGAGCAGGGCATCGACAAACAAGGATGCCATGCGCCCGCCACCAAGCGCAAAGCCATACTCGCTGCCCAACGTCAGACCGTGACGGCCGAAAGTGTAGAGATGCCCGACCGAGAGCTTGAAATCGTCGGTGACGTAATACGACGGCGACACCAAATCGAAGAAGCGATTGGGGATGGATAACAACCCCGGCAGGTTCGCCACGTTGGGAACATTGAGGTGCGCCGTTTCGTAGCCCGCGAGGCCGTGGACCGTCCATCTGCTCCAGTAATACTCACCTTCCGCCGCGAACCGACTGACGTTCACGCCGATGCGCGGGATGGTCAGAGCGCCGATCCCGTTCCAATGGAAATAGGACCCGTAAGCACCCAGGAGCCCGATGGAGGGGTCGCGCCAGAATAGGTGCCCTGCGCCGTGAGACCAGCCGGAGCTGTCCAAACTTCCAACTCCGCCGTCGATCTGCGCGCCCCATTGCTGCGCAAGCGGAAGGGAAAGTGATCCCGTCCCGCCGTAGAAGCCGCTGGTATGATTTGCTCCCCCGCCAAAGCCAGCGATCTTGCCGTTGATGCCATCGACCGCTGGGAGCGGCTGCGGGAGCCAACTGACCGCAGCAGCATCCGAACGCGTCGATCTTGCGTAACCGAGTGCCGCGAAATCCTGCCACTCGCTTTGTTTCCAGACGGCCGTTTGATCGCCAACGACTTGTGCGAAGACCTCGTCCCAATTGCGCCGCGGTGTGCTGTCGGATGCGCTCTGGGCGTTCGCCACGGAGAACGACAGCAGCGCGGCGACAAGAGCCGCCCCGGCGGACGCGATGCTTTGGCGCAACACGCACATCATGATGGCCCTTCGAGCCAACCGTGTGCCTTCATGCTACTCGTTCGGGGACACACACACTATTTGCCTGCGGTGCATTCGCCGCGGTTCTTCCGGGCATGTTGCGTTTCGAACACACTGGAATGTGGCGTTGTGCATCATAGCAAAATTTGGCCGCCGATGACCGAGATGGGTCAATCGCGTCGGACCCAGGCGCCGCAGTGCTTCGCGCAATGTCCGCTATGCCTTCCATTGCAACCGAAGTGGAGCATCGCGGTGAACTGACGCGATGGCTCGTGCAGTGCAGCAAACAGCATCGGTTTCGATCACCTGGGGCAGCCGAACCGACTGAGGGTTCCCATGACGGCTGGTTGAAGTCTTGTCCACGCGTATCGCGGTAATGTCGACGGCCTCCGGCGCGGCGTCCTGCAATGCGCGGATTGTGCTCAAGGGGACAGCGGCCCAAATCGACCCGCCCGCGCCAGCGATGAAGGTCGCGACCAAGCCGAACGCGCCCGGTGATTTGAGTAGCATGAGACTCGTCTCCCTGTCACTGCGCGCAATGATTTAGCGGCTGGACTACCTCAGAACGAATGTCTGTTCCAGTAAGTATCCCCCGGCAAAGCCGGGGCCCCGATTCAAATCTGGCGGAATTTGCTCTAGCTGCTGTCACCTTCGGTGCGTATTACTGACAGTTCCGGAGCGATAATCGATTGCAACCAGTCCCACAGGCCGTTTTCACGGACAAGCCGAAAGCCGAGATTGCTAGGAGGTTTGCCCACGGCGCATCCGCCCCCGCTGGGGTCTCGAATGAAGTCGGTCATGTAAGCTCGGTGACGCCCCTCGACGACACGGATACCGCAGTTGAGGATCGAGGTCGGTCTGGTCGCGTTCAACGTCTGATGGACGAAACACGTGTTGGTCCACTCCCAGACATTCCCCGCTAGGTCGAGCACTCCGTACTCATTGGCGCCGTAACTGCCGATCGCATGCGGCTCATTGTCGATGACCTCGTCACGATCGGCTTCCACCTCATAACGTTGCAGCCAGCGCTGGGCCAAGTCTATGGCACCATCAGGTAACGCGTCGTCGCGAAAACGGCTGCCGGCAGCAAAGGCCCACTCTTCATCTGTGGGAAGCCGATATGTTGCACCCAATCGGCGCGATAGCCACGCGGCATAAGCGTTTGCGTCGTGCCAGTTGATTTTGATGGCTGGTCGGTCCTCGGCTCCAGATGAAGTGGCCGTGCACGCGTGATCGAGCACGCAACGCTGGTAGTCCGCCCCCGTGACTTGGTGAGCCATGATTGTGAGCACTTTGGCAGGCCGGAGCAGGCGCGCTGGCGCATTCACGGGTTTACCATCGTGCGTGAATTCACCGGCGGGCCGATAGTAGAATGGATGCGGCTGAAGCGAGATCATGGCAGGCGCTGTCACCGCAGTGCCGTCTCTGCCGGCGCCGGGCGCTGTAGCCGACGCAACCAGGACAGCGGCCAGAACGGTGACGTGGTTCGGCTTGATTTTCAATGCGTGCCGCATGCCGGGCCGAAAGACCGCTTGGTGTCAATAGTGGCCAATCACCCCGTTGGCTGATGGCTGCAGTGTGTCACGAGTGTCCGATGGGATAGGTTCTGGGGGTTTCACCTGCGTCATGAGATCATCGTTCCATGCACCCTCCACTTTGAAATGGGCGGTGGCGCCGAGTTCGACGGCCTCAATGAGATTATGGGTGAGGTAAGCGTAGATGCCGGGCTGCCGGAAAGTGTAGAGCGCTGCACCCGCCGACCCGCCTCGGATAAACCAAGTCTCCAGGTCGGTCTCGGGAGGATTGGAGAATTTGCCCGTCTCCCAAACGTAATCGCCGTGACCGCCGATCAGGTGGGGACGAGAATCGCGGTTGGCCTCGGAGTGCACAATCAGCACGGTCTCGCCAACCTTGGCTGTCAGTGCATTTTTGCCTGTGAGCGCGCCGACCTTCCCATTGAAGACCACGTGGGTCGGAATGAGCTTGCGCATCACCTCTACAGTGTCGGCATACGCTTCTCCGGCCGAGCCGTACGACTTAAACTTACCCTGCTCGTCGCGGGGGACGTAAAAATCGTTCTCGCCGATGTAGTACACGCGGTCGTAGTGCAGCGGATTGCCGGCCCGATCCGCGAGCCCTCCTCGCGGCAGCACCATGATGGCGCCACTCATCCCCGAAACGACGTGCCAAGGGATCATCCCGCCACCAGGCGCGCAGTGGTAGATGAAGACACCCGTGCGCGTGGCTTTGAAACGTAACACGACCTGTTCGCCAGGATTGACAAGCGTGAGCGAACCCCCTCCGAGAGCACCGGTAGCCGCGTGGAAGTCAATGTTATGCACCAAATTGTTAGTGCTCGGATTGACCAGCGTAAGTTCGACATAGTCGCCTTCGTGCACGACCATCATTGGCCCGGGAATCGTGCCATTGAAAGTCATCGCCTGCAGGGTGGTTCCCTCATCGTCGATGACGACCCGCTTTTCTTCGACCGCCATCCTGAACTGAATGACTTTTGGGCCCTGCTTAGTCGCTTGTTCGTGCGGATGCACAAAGGGCGGTGCGACAAGCGCAACCCGCTCGCGCGGAAGATCGAGCTCCCCGGCGGACAATGCGGGCGCGGCGAAAAGAAATGCCGCGAGGGCAGCACTTATTCCCACAGTGGTAAGGCAAGGAGGCGGTGTGGAAATAAAGTGCTGAATTCGCTTGTTCATTGATGCCACGTCTCCCCTTTATGTCGCCGCGGTCTGTTTGCTGACGGGAACGCGCGCGACTGCCGAGACATCGCCTTCTGGCAAGGCGCTTCAGCACAGGATACACCTGCTCGCAGCCCGCGCCAGCCGTCAACGGGCGACGGGGGGCGGGTCGGGGTCGGCGGCGTCGGCCAAGGCAGGAGCACCGCATCGTTCGGCCGCAGCCGCATGATCGCGCCGCAGAGCGCGCAAATTCATCCCCATGACGAATTGGACCGGGGGGCAGGGGCAAAAAATTGGCTGGCGGAGTCCCGGCGATCGGGGCCATGGCCCTCTGCGTCCCGCAGCTTTTCGCGCGGCTCGTTTGCGCATTCGGTTGCGCAATGGCCGCGACTCGGGCGGACGACAGGAGTTGGAAAGTCGAGCGGTATCGTAACAATTCTTCAAGAGGTGCTGAAGCTAAGGCCGAATGTGCGCATCTTTCTGCTCGACGCGCATAACGAATACGATAAGTGCTTTAACGATAAGGCACAGGTTCTCAACCCGGCTAACCTCAGATTGCCCTTCTTGCTGTTCAGTTTCGAAGAAATGATCGACGTCATTTTCGGAGGCCGGCCCGGCATCGAAGAGGAGACGGAAATCCTTGCCGGGCTTATTCCGATGGCCAAGGCCGTGTCATCCCGTCCTTACTTGGCCCCGAGCGATAGCCGGAGTCGTCCTCATACGCGGTTGCCGGCGCTCCAGCTCCAGAAATCGCGACCCTCGTCCTGCATGAAGCGGGCGAGCACCATGTTGTGCACCTCGGAGGCGCCGTCGACGAGGCGCGCCTGACGGGCGTAGCGGTAGATCCATTCGAGAATCGTGTCCTTCGAGTAGCCGCGCGCGCCATTGAGCTGGATCGCCACGTCCGCCGCCTGGTGCAAGGTATCGGCGACGTGGAGCTTGGCCATCGACACCTCCTTGCGCGCGCGGGTGCCCTGATCGAGCTTCCAGGCGGCGTGCATGACGAGGAGCCGCCCGATCGCAATGCGGTGCGCCGTCTCACCGAGCTTGATCTGCACGCTTTCACGGTCCGCAAGCTTGATGCCGAAGCCTTCCCGCTCGCTCACGTAGCTCTGCGCAATCTCCATGCAGCGCTTGGCGAGGCCGAGCCAGCGCATGCAATGGGTGAGGCGGGCGGGCCCCAGCCTGATCTGGGTGGCGCGAAGGCCGTCGCCCACTTGCATCAGCACGTTCTCGTCGGGCACTTCGAGCCGTTCGAACATGAGCTCGCAGTGGCCGCCGTGCTCTTCCGGCCCCATGATGGGAATGCGCCGCAAGATCTGCCAGCCGGGCTGATCGCGATGAAAGAGAAAGGCGGTCAGCCCGCGGCGCGCGTCATCGGAGGTGCGCGCGATCAGAATGAAATGCTCGGCGATCCCCGCACCGGTAATGAACCATTTGTGGCCGTGGATCGTCCAGCCGCCGCCCCTGCGCTCGGCGCGGGTGAGCATCATGGCCGGGTCGGAGCCGCTGCCGGGGGCGGGCTCGGTCATCGCGAAGGCCGAGCGCACCCGACCTTCGACGATCGGCCGCAGCCACTTCTCTTTTTGCGCTGACGTGCCGGCACGCGCCAGCAGGTTCATGTTGCCGTCGTCCGGTGCTGCGCAATTGAATGCCAGCGGTCCGAAGATGGAGCGGTTTGCTTCCTCGTACATCGCTGCCCAGGCGACGATCGGCAACCCCATCCCGCCATACTCCGTCGGCGCCTGCGGAGCCCACAGGCCCTGCGCCTTCGCTTTCGCTTGCAGGCTGCGCAACACGTCGAGGCGGATGTTCTCGTGGTCGTCGTAGTTGGCGCGATCCGCCTCGAGCGGCATCACGTGCTCCTCGACGAATCCACGCGTGGCCAGGCGCACTTTCTCGATCTCGGGCGGCAGCGTGAAATCCATTACTCCCCTCCTTCGTCTTGGTGCGGGCGATCTCCCGCATCAGCCGCGCAACGCCACCATCTGACCGCCATCGACCACGATTGTGGTCCCCGCTATGAAGCGGCCGGCGTCGGAAGCGAGCAGCAGCAGCACGCCATCGAGGTCGCGCTCCTCGCCGAAGCGTCCCACCGGGATCTCACGCTTGATCGCCGCGCCGGCGTCGCTGGTGAGGTACTCGCGGTTGATGTCGGTGACGATCCAACCCGGCGCGATCGCATTGACCCGGATGCCCTTGAACGCGAGCTCGAGCCCGAGCGCCTTGGTGAGCTGGATCACGCCCGATTTTGCTGCCGCATAGGCGACCGTGCCCTTGGCGACGCCCAAGCCCAGCACCGATGCAATATTGATAATGGCACCGCCTTTGCCGGCGGCGAGCATCCGCCGTGCTGCCTCCTGCGCCCAGAAGAAGACGGCATCGAGATTGGTGGCGATGACGCGTCGCCACTCCGCTTCCGGCAGATCGATCGCGCGATGGGTGTGCGCAACGCCGGCATTGTTGACGAGAATGGTGACGCAGCCGAATGCCGCCTCGGCTGCATCGAAGGCCTGCATCATGGCGCGATGGTCGAGCACGTCGGCCGCGACCGCCATCGCTCGGCCCCCCGCCTTCTCGATTTGCCCTTTCACCGCCGCGAGCCGCTCCCCGCGGCGCGCCACCAGGACGACGGCCGCGCCGCCCGCTGCCAGCACTTGCGCAAAGCGCGCGCCAAGTCCGCTCGAAGCGCCAGTAACCAGCGCCACCCGGCCGGTGAGGTCGAACAGCTCGGCTGTGCTCATGGGAAAATCATCCTGCGGCACCGTAGGTAGGCAAACGCACCTGAATGCTTTCTCAACTCGCTCGAACTTGCATCGCGCGCCATGCCTCGGAGGACCTAAAGAAGGTCAATAAGCTCGGAAACTGATAAGCCAGCCTGTCGAATGATAGATCGAAGCGTTCCTCGCTTGAGGTCTCTGCCTGCATGAACGGGAACGGTTACTGATCTCCTTGGATCTCGTGGGTGCACGAGAACGTGGTGGCTACCAACAATTCTGTCGACAACAAAACCTGCCTTCGCCAGCGCTTGGAGAACCTGCCTGCCATTGAGAGCCGGCAGGCGGCCTCCGTTCATCCTAAGCAGCCACCGTCACGCGACGAATTTCCGGATGCGCATCAGAGGGAATCGGAATGCCGTTATCCCGCCGATAGGCTAGAATGGCGCGGATCGCCTCTTCAGCATTGGCGAGAGCCTCTTCCTCGCTGTCGCCCTCCGTGACGACCTCGGGGAGCGCCGGCACGAGCACGGTAAATCCGCCCTCTTCCTGCGGTTCGAGGATTACCGAGAAGCTGTATTTATCGGTCACGGCATGGCTCCTGCTCTGAGATCAGAGATTCAGGCATCTGATCTCTGTATCATGGCTCTCATCCCCCATAAAGCCTGTGCGGTAGCCAGGTTGCGAGCCCCGGCACGAACCACAGCACCGCGAGCGCGCTGAGCTGAATGAGCACGAAGGGAATGATCCCGACATAGATATGCCTGGTGGTGATCTCGGGCGGGGCGACAGCGCGCAGGAAGAACAGGGTAGGCCCGAGTGGGGGATGCATGTAGGAGGTCTGCAAGTTCAGCGCGAGCATGATGGCAAGCCAGACAGGGTCGATGGTCGGCATTTTCAGCAGCGCCGGCGCGACGATCGGCACCACCACGAAGATGATCTCGAAGGCGTCCATCACGAATCCGAGGAAGAAGACCGCGATCATCACGGCCAGCACTGCTCCCGCCGCGCCGCCCGGCAGATTGGTCAGCCCCCGTTGCACCATGTCGTCGCCGCCTAGCGCGCGAAATACCAGGCTGAACAGGGTTGCCCCGATCAGTATCAGGAAGATCATGCTGGTGACCTGGGTGGTACGCGTCATGACCGGAACGAGGACGCGCAAGAACTCGATGGGGCCGAGCTTCACGACGGCAAGGCCTATTGCACCGACGGCGCCGACGGACGCGGCCTCCGTGGGGGTAGCAATCCCGGCGAGGATCGACCCGATTACTGCAAAGATGAGCAGGATCGGCGCGATCAACACTTTCAGCAGACGCAATGCCATCGGCAGTCTGCCCCGTCCGGCTTGGGCGGCTGGCAGCGCGGGCGATGCTTTCGGGAAAAACCCGGCAACGACGACGAGATAAACGAGATAGAGCGCCACAAGACCCAGTGCTGGAATGATGGCGCCAGCAAAGAGATCGCTCACCGTCACCGACTGGGGCGCGAAGATGCCCTGAGCGAGCTGTGCGGCCTGATAGGCATTGCTCATCTGGTCCCCGAGCAGCACCAGCACGGTTGCCGGCGGGAAGATCTGGGCAAGGGTAGCGGTCGCAGCCACGGTCCCTGACGCAAGCCGCGGGTCATAGCCGTGGCGGAGCATGGTCGGCAGCATGATGAGGCCGATGGTCACCGTGGTTGCTCCGACCACGCCCTTTGCCGCGGCGAGAAGCACGCCGACGATGAGGACCGAGATGCCGAGCCCGCCCGGCAGAGCGCCGAACAGCCGGCCCATGGTCTCCAACAGCTCCTCCGCGATCTGGGAGCGTTCCAGCATTACGCCCATGAAGATGAAGAGAGGGATTGCGACCAGCACCTCGTTGGTCATCACCCCGAAGATGCGTTGCGGGAGCGCGCCGAGGAGCGCGAGGTCCATCACGCCTGCGAGCCGTCCAAGGATTGCGAAGGCGAATGATACGCCACCCAGCGTGAGCGCCACGGGATAGCCGGCAAACAGCACGCAGCAAACGGCGATGATCATCGCCACCGCCAGGATTTCGGCGCCACTCATGTCCGCGGCGAGGGGTCGGCGACGAGAGCACGCAGTGACGCACGCCAAGCGAGATCGGCTGATCGTATGGCCCCTGGATCCCGGAGCTTCACTTGCCCGGACAGCGCCATGTGGGTGTTGAGCGAGACGCGATGGATTTCACAGACCATCAGTGCCTCGGATGGCTGCATCGCTTGGCTGGGCCGATGATGCGGGCGCTGTGGCGAGCACCAGGGCTGCGCGGATAGCCTGGGAAAGGCCTTGCAGCACCATGAGCGCCGCGAGCAGCGGGATGAGCGTCTTCAACAAGTAGACAATGGGCAGCCCGCTCGTCTCTCGCGAATGCTCCAGGATCGACCAGGAGCGTGTGACGTAAGGCAATGCATACCAGAGGATCGCGCCCATGAACGGCAGCAACAAAAGGAGCGAACCGAGGAGATCGACAACCGCCTTCGTGCGCGCGGAACCATCGGCATAAAACACATCCACCCGCGCATGGCCGTTCTGCTGCAGCGTCCATGCCGCCGCCAGCAGGAACAGCGCGGCATGGGTGTAGATGATGGATTCGGACAACCAGATGGAGCCGATCGCGAAGAGGTAGCGCAGGAGCACCACGGCGAACTGGAGCAGAACGAGCAACAGGCTAAGCCAGATCACCGCCCGGCCGATCACTGCAATCAGGCGGTCGATGCCCTCAGCCATCCGCGTGAGGGGGGACCGAACGTTGTGGCGTAGCATCCTCGACTTGCTCCCGCCGCGGACGATACTAGTATTAGAAGCGTCCGCTCGCCCCCGACCTCGGACGAATCCCCTATCCGAGACGGGGTCGCCGCACAATGCAGCGAAGGTAGTCAGGTCCATGGCCACATACCGGCATCAGCACGAGCACGGCTCGGAACTCTCCGAGATGCAGTTGCGCGTCCGCGCGCTCGAGACTGTGCTCATGGAAAAAGGCTACATCGATCCTGCAGCGCTCGACCGCATCATCGAGGCCTATGAGACCAAGGTCGGCCCTCACAACGGCGCGCGCGTGGTGGCGAGAGCCTGGAGCAATACCGTGTTCAAGCAGGCGCTGCTGGACGATGCATCCAAGGCCGTGCGCGGCATGGGCCACGAGAGTCGGGTCGGCGACCACCTGGTCGCTGTCGAGAACACGCCGCAGGTCCATAACATGGTCGTGTGCACGCTGTGCTCCTGCTATCCCTGGGAGGTGCTCGGGCTGCCGCCGGTCTGGTACAAGTCCGCGCCCTACCGCTCGCGCGCGGTCAAGGACCCGCGCGGCGTACTCGCGGATTTCGGGGTCAAGCTGCCGAAGGAGACCCAGATCCGGGTTTGGGATTCAACGGCGGAGACGCGCTTTCTGGTCTTGCCGATGCGTCCGCAAGGAACGGAGGGCTGGAGCGAGGAACGCCTCGCGCAGCTCGTCACGCGCGATTGCATGATCGGGACAGGGCTGCCGAAGAAGCCCGAGGAGATTGCCTGATGGACGGAATTCACGACATGGGCGGCATGGACGGCTTCGGCAAGGTCGTCGCCGAGCCCAATGAGCCGCCGTTCCATGAGGCGTGGGAAGGGCGTGTCCTCGCGTTGCAACGCGCCATGTCCTATGCCGGAGCGTGGCAGATCGACATGTCCCGCTCGGCGCAGGAACGGCTGCCCCCGCAAGTCTACCTCACCGCGTCCTACTACCAGCGCTGGGAGCTGGCGATGGAGCGCAACGTGATCGAGCGGGGCCTGGCGGATGCCGACGAGGTCGCGGCTGGGCATGCAAAACATGCGGGCAAGCCGCTCAAGCGCAAGCTCACCACGGATAATTTCACGGACTCGATGACCCGCGGCTCGTTCTACCGGCAGGCGCAGGCGCCCGCCCGCTTCAAGCCCGGTGATCGCGTGCGTGCCCGGAACATTCATCCCGCGACCCACACGCGGCTGCCGCGCTATGCGCGCGGGCGGCTCGGAGTGGTCGAGCTGGTGCACGGCTGCCACGCCTTTCCCGACGCTGTCGCAACCGACAAAGGCGATAGTCCGCAGTGGCTGTACACGGTCGTGTTCGAGGGGCGCGAGCTCTGGGGGCCGGATGCCGACACGACCCTGAAGGTCTCGATCGATGCCTTCGAGCCCTACCTCGAACCGGCGTGATGCAGCCTGCAACGGAGCCCGCGCCGCGAAGATTGCAAACAACACTCCGGCTCTGTGAATGAGATGGACATCCCGGCAGCACGGCAGGCCGCTCAATCCGTGCCCGGCCTTCCACGGGATGACGAAGGGCCCGTGTTTCGCGCGCCCTGGGAAGCACAGGCCTTTGCCATGACCCTGTCGCTCCATGAACGCGGACTGTTCACCTGGCCGGAATGGGCGCAAACGCTGGGCAGCGAGATCAAGCGGGCGCAGGCGGCGGGAGATCCCGACACCGGTGAGACCTATTACCGGCATTGGCTCAATGCGCTGGAGCGTCTGGTTGCGGAGAAGGGCGTCATCGACGCGCAGACGCTTGCACGCTATCGCGACGCCTGGGACCATGCCGCAGACCGCACGCCACACGGCACCCCGATCGAGCTCAAGCCGGAAGATTTCGCGTAGTTTACGCCGGCACGCGCTCCGGCATGTGCACGTGCTCGGGACGAACGCCGAGCCCGAGGAAGCGGGCGGGAAGACGGCGCAGCACTGCATATCGTGACATAAGCCGCAGGAGGAGCGGCGCGCGAAGTGCCTGGGTCTCGCCCAGCACGTGACCCACCACGTTGTTCTGGATGATGAGCTGGATGCGCTGGGTCACGCGAGTCGGAAACGTGCGGCGTTTCTGCACGCGGGCGAGATCGGCCTCCTGCAGGGTCCCGCTCGCGAGCGGCTGCCAAAGAATATTGGCTGCTGCGACCGCATCCTGCACCGCCAGATTGATGCCGACGCCGCCGATGGGGGACATGGCATGCGCCGCATCGCCGATGCAGAGGAGGCCTGGCCGGAGCCATTCGTTAAGCCGATCGACGGCGACGGTGAGGAGCTTGACCTGATCCCAGTCCGCAAGCTCATCGACCCGGTCGGCCAGCGGCGGCACCAGCTGCGCGACTTTCTGCCGGAACGCCGGCAGGCCGGCGCGGCGCGTTTCCTCGAACGCCCCCTTCGGGATTACGAACGCGCACTGCCAATAATCCCCCCGGTCGATCAGAACGACGATGTGCCCGGCGGCGAAGCGGCCCATGGTCTCTTCGACATCACCTGCCCGCTTGTGCAGCCGGAACCAGAGCACGTCCATCGGGGCGCCGAGATCCCGGGCGCGCAATCCGGCGCGCTCGCGCACGGTCGAGTGGCGGCCGTCGCAGGCAACGGTGAGATCGGCGCTCACCTCCAGCGTGCCATCCGGCGTTGTGGCACGCACGCCTCTGATGCGACCGTTCTCGTTGACGAGATCGACCGCGTCCGTTCGCATGTGCAGATGGAACGCGGGATAGCGCTTTCCGCGATCGGCAAGGAAATTGAGAAAGTCCCATTGCGGCATGAACGCGATGAACTTGCAGCGCGTCGGCAGATCGGTGAAGTCGGCAAATGCGTATTCCTGGTTTCCGAAGAAAGCGCCGATGCTCGCTGCTTCCTGGTGCGGCAGCTTGAGGAAGTCGGCGAGCAGCCCGAGCTCTCCCATCAATTCCAGGGTCGAAGGGTGAATGGTGTCGCCGCGGAAGTCGCGCAGGAAGTCGCCGTGTTTTTCCAGTACCACCACGTCCACGCCGGCGCGCGCCAGCAGGAACCCGAGCATCAGCCCGCACGGGCCGCCGCCGACCACACAGCATCGGGTGGAGAGCCGCTCGTCGCTCATGTCACGCGACCTAATCGCTGGTGGTTACTGGACCCAAACTCCTGTCCGTGTTCGCTGGCACGTAGGGGCGGGTTTCAAACCCGCCCCTACATCGCCAAGTGAAACGAGATGACGCCCGAGACGAGCATTGTGCCGCAGTACGCTAGATCCCCACCATGCGTTCAGTGACGATGTAGCCGGTGAGCAGCAGGGCGCCGAAGGCGATGATCACCACGGCAGCACAAGCCTCGATCCCGCGCATTGCGAGCAGCCCGTAGCCCGAACGACTGTCGGCAAAGCGCTTCGCCCAACCCTTGGCGCCAACTGCAATGCAGGCGATCAGCGCGACCGTTACGGCGGTCCCCATTCCCATTACGAGGGTTGATGCGATGCCGGCCCAGAACAGGCCCTGCGCCAGCGCGAACACCAGCACCAATATTGCACCCGAGCAGGGTCGCAGCCCCACCGCCACGACCGCCGAGAAGCCGCGCTTCCATCCGCCCGGGCCGGCAAGCTCCTCCGGCTCAGGGGCATGGGCGTGCCCCCACGCCGATGCCTCGTCCTCACAATCGTGATGATGGTGGCCATGCGTCTCACAACCATGATGATGGTGATGATGGCCACGGCCGTGGTGCATGCAGTGCCCATGGTCGGGCGGCGTCGCCGCGGCGCCGAGGGGAGCGGGGCGATGCAGCGTCTGCGCAGCTGCGATGAACGCGCGTCCTTTCACCCATAAGAGCCTCAGGCCGATGAGAATGATGAGCGAGTAGCTCAGAATCTCGATCACGTTGACGGCACGGCCCATGCTAGCGGCGGTCGCATTCAACAGCGCCGCCGCGATGCCCACCACCACGACGGCTACCAGCGCCTGCACCAGCGCGGAGGCGAAGGACAGCACCACGCCGCGCTTCCAGGTCTCCTCGTTTGCGACGAGATAGGACGATATCACCGCCTTGCCGTGACCCGGCCCCGCGGCATGAAAGATGCCGTAGAGAAACGACAGTCCCATCAGGCTCCACGCGGCACTCCCGTCCGCCCTTGCCGCGCGGATCAAGCCGGAAAACTGGCGATAGAATTCAGCCTGCTTGGCGAAGATCCAGCCGAGCACGCCGCCTATCATCGGTGCCGGTGCTTGCGACCGCGACATGCCGAAGGGCCCACTTTGGGCGAGCGCTCCGTCATGAACGCCGGCGAGAAGCAACGCGCCGGCAACAACGGCGGCAATCGAGGCGAAGCAAACAATGAAACGCCAGTGACGGCCAGGTTTCATGGACATTTTACCACGATTTTGTTGGCGAATTCAGAGCCGATGGTGAGGGTCGGATCTCTCTGGTCGGCGGCGAGCGCGCTCAACCGCGTCGTCAGGTCGGAACCCATCTCCTCCGGATTGATGACGTTGAGCTTGCAGTGCGCGGGCGCCCCGACGAGCTTTGCCGGGTCCTTCTCGGCAAAGCTGAAATCCACGAAGAATTCGCGATCATAGACTTCGACGGTGAACTCCTTCGCCTTCACCGGGGCCTTGAGCGGGAGGGTGAAGTAGAGGGTCAGCACCGTGTCCTTGGGATCATATTCGAGATAATACCCGTCGGCGGGATCCTTGAGCTCGAGCGCCTTGCCGTTCGCCTTGGCATAGGTGAAAAAGTCATATTCCTTGAGCGAGTCGACATTGACCTTTGCCAGAGGCGCAAGCTCCGCGCGCGTGAACTCGCCTTTCTTCTTCGATTCGAGGCCCTGCACGGCGAAGGTCGAGAACATGTCGTCGAAGGTCCACGCGTGCCGCACGCCGGTGACCGATCCGTCCGGCGCGTAGACCAGCTCGCTCTTGACGGTGACCCAGACATGGGGATGGGCCGAGACCGCGGAGCAAGCGGCAATGACGCCTGCGAACGCGGCGAGGAAAGGCAATAATCGTTGCAACATGCAGATTCTCGCCCACTCCGCCCGCGGCTCTCGGCTTTGCGCAAGATATCCCGGACTGGGGCGGAATGGAGGCGCGTCGCGCGAGCCGGCTGTACCGCATAGCTTGCCCTACAAGGCCCGGCAGGGGCCCTGCAAGCGAGCTATTGCGGAATTCATATCCCTGCCGCTCCGCCATCGGCGCGCGGGTCGTGACCCGCCTCCATGGTCCCGTCGGGATGCAGCACCACAGCTCCCGCGTGTCCCATGACATCGGAATACGGCTCGGGCAGCACTTCCATGTTGTGACCGGCCGATGCCAGGCGATCGATGAGATTGCCGTCGAACCGAGCTTCCATGCGCACGTTCATCTGCGCGGCGCCCCAGGTGCGACCGAGCAGCCAGCGCGCCGCATCAATCGCGCGGTCCAAGGGCTGGCGGAACTGCACATAGCGCGTGAACAGCGCGGCCTGCGTTTGCGGCTGGCCATCGCCTCCCATCGCGCCGTACGCCATCACCCGGCGATCGGCGAGCGCCGCCAGCGCGGGATTGAGCGTGTGAAATGGCAGCCTGCCAGGTTCGAGCGCATTCAATGCGCCGCTGTCCAGCGAAAAGCTCGCACCGCGGTTTTGCAGCAGCACGCCCGTCATCGGCAGTACCACCCCCGATCCAAACTCCCAATAGAGCGACTGGATGTAGGAGACGACAAGCCCGGAGGTATCCGCGCTGCCCATCCACACGGTATCACCTTGGCCACCAGCGGGTGCAGGCTCCGGCCGCCAACTCGCGGCCCTGCGCTGATCGATCTTGGCGGCTTCCGCCTCGAGAAACGGGGCTTCCAGATAGCGCTCGACGGAGCCGGGCAGACGATCGGGATCGGCGATGACGCGGTCGCGTACGCGGAACGCACGCTTGGTTGCCTCGATGAGCCCGTGGATGTGATGGAAGCTTTCGCCCTCTTTCACCGCGAGCCGTTCGAATAGGGCCAGCAGCAGCAAAGAGGCGAGGCCCTGGGTGGGCGGCGGCGTGTTGAAGAGGGTACCGGACTCGAGCTCAACCGAGAGCGGTTCGGTCAGGGTTGCGCGACAGCGTTGGAGATCCGCGCGCGTAAGCGGGCTGCCGACGCGCTCGAGCTCGATCGCGATCTCGCGGCCGACATCGCCGCGGTAGAAATCATCGAGCCCGGCGTGGCCAAGATGATCGAGCATCGCCGCGAGCGCCGGCTGAGCGAGCGTGCTCCCTGGCTCCGGCGGTTTGCCGTCACGCAGAAAAGTCGGCGCGAAGCCCGGAACGTCCTTAAGCTCGGCGAGCTTCTCCCGGGTGAGGCGGGCTTGGCCGCGGGTGACGAGGTAGCCATCCTTCGCATAGCGGATCGCTTCCGCAAGCAGCTCGCGCAGCGGCATGCGTCCGCCCTGCGCGCCCGCCGCCTCGAGCGCCAATATCCAACCCGCAATCGCGCCGGGAACGGTGAGAGCGGCGAGCCGCCCGCGCGGCGGTATTGTCTCGTGCTCGCGATAGAGATCGCGCGTCGCCTGCGCGCCTGCGCGCCCCGCCGCCATGAAGGCACGCACGCGTCCGGACGGCTCGCGCATAAGCCAAAAACCGTCGCCACCAACCTGAGCCATGTGCGGATAGACGGCAGCGACGGTGGCGGCCATGGCGACCATCGCCTCGATCGCGTTGCCGCCATTGGCGAGGACCATGCGGCCGGCCTCGACGGCGGCGTGATGGGGCGCGCAAACCACCCCCTGGCGGTGCCCGGCGGTATGCAGATCCAAACCGATCACGCCTCGGCGCTCGTTACGGTGTCGAGCAGGCCGCGGCGCTTGAGCAGCCCCTCGGCACTCGGCAACCGACCGCGAAATGCGAGGTAGAGCTCGGTCGGATCGCGCGAGCCGCCGGCGGCGTAAACGTAATCGTGCAACTTCCTGGCCGTGCCGGGGTCGAAAATGTCCCCGGTTTCCTCGAACGCGGCAAACGCGTCCGCATCCAGCACTTCCGACCACATGTAGCTGTAATACGCTGCCGCATAGCCTCCGCCGAAGACATGCTGGAAGTGGCTCGGCCGGTGGCGCATCACGATCTCGCGCGGCATGCCGATATGCGCGAGCGTCTCCCGTTCGAATGCGTCGATATCGAGCTCGCCGGAGGGCGGCTGCCTCTCGGGCCACGTACGCTCATGCAGCTCCAGATCGAGGAGGGCGGACGACACATATTCCACCGTTGCGCAGCCTTGGTTGAAAGTGCGCGCGGCGATAAGGCGCTGCAGCAGATCCTGCGGCATCGGCTCGCCGGTGCGGGAATGAACGGCAAAGCGACTCAAAACCTCCGGGCGTTCCAGCCAATGCTCGTAGAGTTGTGACGGGAGCTCGACCCAGTCCTGCAGCACGCTTGTGCCTGCCACCATCGGATAGGTGACGTCGGAGAGGAGGCCATGCAGCGCATGGCCGAACTCATGGAACAGGGTCCTCGCGTCCTCGAAGGAAAGCAGCACCGGCTCGCCTTCGTTCGCTTTGGAGAAATTCATGACATTGACGATCGCCGGACGGATGTTGCCGGCGAGCTTTTCCTGCTCGCGCAGGCTGGTCATCCAGGCGCCACTATGTTTGGAGCTGCGCGCGAAATAATCACCAAAGAAAAGGCCGCGCTCCCGTCCTTGCGTATCCCGCACTGCCCAGACCCGCACATCCTCGTGCCACACCGGAATGTCGTCGCGCCGCTGGAAGCTTAGGCCGAACAGCCGGTTCGCGGTGTAGAACGCCGCCTCTATGATCGGCTCGAGCTGGAAATACGGCTTGATCGTCGCCTCGTCCACATCGCAGCGCAGCTTGCGCAGCTTCTCGGCGTAGAAGCGCCAGTCCCAAGGGGCGAGCTCGAAGTTCTTTCCCTCCGCCTGCACCAGCTGCTGCAGCGCATCGCGGTCGGCGACGGCATGGCGCCGCGCTGGCTCCCACACCCGGTCAAGCAGCGCGCGCACCGCCTGGGGCGTCTTCGCCATGGCGTCGTCGAGACGGTAATGCGCGTAGGTCTTGTATCCTAGAAGATGCGCGCGTTCCTCGCGCAACCCGACGGTCTCGGCGATGATGGCCTTGTTGTCGGTGGCGCCGCCGCCATCGCCGCGGGCGATCCAGGCGCGAAAGATCTTCTCGCGCAAATCGCGCCGCTCGGAAAACTGCAGGAACGGCTCGACACTCGAGCGGGACGTCGTGATCACATACTTGCCGGCGCGGCCGCGCTCCTGTGCCGCAGCCCGCGCCGCTGCGCGCACGAAATCCGGCAGGCCTGCGAGATCGTCCTCGCCTTCGAGCTCGAGCACATAGTTCTGCTCGTCGGCCAGCACGTTCTGGGCGAAAGCGGTACCGAGCGTTGCAAGCCGTTCGTTGATGTTGGCGAGCCGCGCCTTGTCGGGAGCATCGAGCGCAGCGCCCGCGCGCCTGAACATGGCATGGTAGCGCTCGAGCACCCGCGCCTGCTCAGGCGTCAATCCGAGCTCGTCGCGCCGGCGATAGAGCGCATCCACGCGCTGAAACAGGTTCTGATCGAGCAGGATCTTGTTCCAATGCTGAGCGCGCAGCGGGGCGAGCTCGCGTTCGGCTGCGAGCAGCGCAGGGTTCGTGTGCGCTTCGGCGAGCACGTGGAAGGCGTTGGAGACGCGGGCGAGCGTCTCACCGGAGCGCTCCATCGTCTCGATGGTGTTGGCGAAGCTGGGCTCTGCCGGATCAGACGCGACGGCGGCGATCTCCGCCGCATGCTCGGCAAATGCAGCCGTGAAAGCGGGGAGGAAATGCTCGGGTCTGATGCGCGCGAAGGGCGGCACGCCAAACGGGCCGGTCCAGGTCTCAAGCAGAGGGTTGTCGGTTGCGGTAGGGGAGATATTTGCCTTGTTCATGCCGGCCCATATGAGGCTTTGTCGGGTGGTAGTCCACACGCCAGCGTGGTTCCGTAGGGCTGGTCAGCCCGTTCCATGGAGACGCGACCAATGACCGCCATTACGCTTGAGCAGGCCGACCGTCTTATTGACGCCGTCCTGCGGCGCGGTGCCGAGCTCGACTGCAGGCCGCTGTCGGTCATCGTAGTCGAGCCGGGCTGCAAGGTGAAAGCGTTCAAGAAGGAGGACGGCAGCTCCATGGTCCGCTTCGAGATGGCCTACGGGAAAGCCTATGCCGCACTCGCCATGGGCCGCTCCTCGCGGCTGGTGAAGGTGCGCGCTGAGGAAAAGCCGATCTTCATGCGCTATCTCATCAGCGCGAGCGGCGAGCAGATCTTTCCCGAAGGTGGCGGGCTGCAGATTCGCAATGCCGAGGGCGAGGTGATTGGCGCAGTCGGGGTCACCGGGGACAGCGAGGAGCGCGATGAGGAGCTTGCCGCGCACGGCATTCGCGCCATCGGTCTCAAGACCGACGAGGACTGTGCCGGCTTGGGCCGCCGCGGCGGGGTGCGGCTGACCAACCGGTAATAGGCAATGCGCCGCCACGGCTCCGAGGTCGGCTGGCGTCTGCTTGACCCAACGTATCGCGCCATGATCAGTGGCGCATCGTATTTCGATGGACCGGCACCGAGACCCAAGAAGTGGAAATAACGGATTATCATTAGGACTAGCGATAATGGCCAAAAAACTTGCACCTGTTCACCCCGGAGAAGTTCTTCGCGAGGAATTCCTGGTGCCGATGAATCTTTCGCCTTATGCGGTGGCGCGCGCCATCGGCGTCCCGCGGACACGTATCGAGCGTCTGGCGCGCGAAGAAACGCCGGTCACGGCCGACACGGCGCTGCGGCTCGCAAAATATTTTGACACCACGGCTGGGTTCTGGATGGGCCTGCAGGCGCAACATGACCTTGAGCAGGCCGAAGACGCGCTTTCAAGGGAATTGCGGAAAATAGAGCCCGCGCGTGCGTCGGCGGCATGAGAGCGGCAATGGCGGGGCATAGCGCCCGGATGTCGCTTCGCTCATCCGGACTAAAGGTTGGAGGGATCGCAATGGCGCAGGCGGCGAAGGTGGGTACAATTGCAGTTCTGCTTGCAACGATCGTGAGTCTCGCACCGCACGCGGCGCCGATGCTCGACTACGATTACTTCAAGACGCGGGTCGAGCCGATCTTCTTGGAAAAACGTCCCGGTCACGTGCGCTGCTACGTCTGCCATGCCGAGAGCAACAACGGCTTCCGCCTGGAGCGGCTCCCTCCGGGAGCAAGCTTCTGGACGGAGGAGCAGTCGCGCCGCAATTTCGAGATGGCCTCGCGCTTGGTCTATCCCGGCGATCCCGATACGAGCCGGCTGCTGATGCAGCCGCTCGCGCCTGAGGGCGGCGGCAACGTCTTCCACTCCGGGGGGCGGCAGTTTGCGTCCAAGGACGATCCGAGCTGGAAGACCCTGGCCGACTGGGTCAACGGGCAAAAGCCGTAGACCCCAGCGCTATTCCGGCTCGGCGTATTGCCGATGCGCCTCTATCCTCCTATCCGGCGTTTGCCGGCTCGTCGATCATGCTCACATGAGCGGCGACGATCTGCCAGCGGCCATCGAGACGAACCCAGGTCTGCATTTGGCGGCCGACCTTTTCCAGCGCGCTGGTGCGGTGAAAGAGGGTAGACGCAACCGCGAAGTCCGATCCGAAGGTCGTGATCACAGTCCGCGAGAGGCTCCGCTCCAAGCCGATCGGGGAGCGCGCAGCGCGAAAGGCCGCGATTGCATCATGGCCGTAAAGATTCTCGGCGCCGCCGTAGCGGATCGTCCGCGCATCGGCGTGAAACATGGCATTGAGAGTGCTCACATCGTTGGTGGCCAACCCGTGCTCGTAGCGCTCGAACATCGCGGTCACTTCGGCGACCACGTCGGGCCGATCGATCTCCATAGGTTTTCTCCAGACAGTAGCTCGTGCGGCCTGGCTCAATTCCTACGGCCTGAGCGCCGGCCGCGGCGCGGCGGCAATTCCGATCTGCTCCAGCGTGCGCGCGACCCGCAGCGCGATGTCCTCGCGCCAGGGCGCGGCGATGATCTGCACGCCGATGGGCAGGGGCTCAAGCGGCACCGGGACCGCGGCCACCGGCAGCCCGATGAATGAGATCGGCTGGGTGTAGACGCCGATGTTGGCACGCAGCGGGATCTCGACGCCGTCGAAGCGAAACGTCTGCTGCCCGATGCGAGGGGCGCTGCACGGCGTGACCGGCGCGAGCACCGCATCCACCCTCGTGAACAGCTCGAGCACGCGTGCGCGATACCAGCGGCGGAATTTCTGCGCTTTGGCCACCAGCGGCGCGGGGATCATGGCGCCTGCAATGAGGCGATCGCGCACGGCGGGGTCGAAGTCGTGCGCGCGTGCGCGCAGACGCTCAAGGTGGAGCGCGGCGCCCTCGCTCGCCGTGATGATATAGGCTGCCGCGCGCGCTCGCTGCGTTTCGGGAAACTCGATCTCGGCCTCAGCCCCAAGGGCCGCCGCAACGCGTGCGAGCGCGGTCTGCGCCTCCGGATATGCGCCGGCACGAAAATAGCCGCCGGCCACCGCAATTCCGAGTCCCTCGATCCCGTGATCGATGCGAGGCATCACTGGATCGACTGGGCGGTCGGCACAGACGGAATCATCGGGATCGTAGCCCTGCATGGCGTCGTAGGCGAGGGCGAGAGCGCGTACCGAGCGCGCCATCGGTCCGACGTGATCGAGGCTCCCGACAAAAGGAAAGGAGCGGGCGCGCGAGAGGCGGCCATAGGTCGGCTTGAGACCGAAGATGCCGCAGAAGGACGAGGGCACTCGGATCGAGCCATTGGTATCGGAGCCGAGCGCGAGCGGCACAAGGCCGGCTGCTACCGCTGCGCCCGACCCGCTGGAAGATCCGCCGCTCATCCGGCTCACATCATGCGGGTTGCGGCAAGCACCGTCGTGGACGTTCTCGCCGGTGAAGTCATAGGCGTATTCGCCCATGTTCAATGCGCCGACCAGCACGGCACCCGCCGCTTCCAGGCGCGAGATCAAGGTGGCGTCGCGCGTTGCCGGCGCGTGCTCACGATTGATCTTGGAGCCGGCGAGCGTGGGCAGCCCGGCGATGTCGAACAAATTCTTCACCGCAAACGGTACGCCGGCTAATGGCAAAGCCGTACGGGCGCTTGCGGGCGCCTTGTCGATCGCTTCGGCCTTGGCAAGGGCGCGCTCGCCGAGCACCGCCGTGAATGCGTTCACCGCCGGATTGAGCTCGCCGATCCTGGCCAAAGCCGCGGTCACGATCTCGCTGGCGTTAACGCGGCCATCGCGGACGGCAGCCGCGATCTCGCTCGCCTCTGTCCAGGCACTGTCCATGTCGGCGCGGGCTAGGCGGTGAAGACCGGTGCCTGCTCGGCCTCGTCCGGCAGCGGGAATTCCATGAAGGAGGCGGCGAGCCGCAACGTGGTCGTGAAATTGGCTTCGATGGCGGGCTTCCAGCTCGGCTCAATCGAAAGACCGAGCATCTGCACGGCCGTCTCGATGTAATCGCGTGACATGACATCGGCTCGCCCGCGCCGCGCCTCCCGCGCTGCTTTGGTTGCGCTGGGCTTTCGCCTTCGGGGTTGGGTCTTGGTGCGAGGCGTGTTCATGCAACAGTTGCAGCCCGCTGCTCGAAGCTTGGCTGGGGGATGGCGGCGAGCAGGTCGCGAGTATACTGCGCCTGCGGTGCGACCAACACCTGCCGGGTCGGGCCCTGCTCCACAATGCGTCCGGACTGCATGACGATGACGCGGTCGCACAGGAGCCGCACCACATTGAGGTCATGGGAGACGAGCAGGTAGCTCATGCCGAGCGAGTCCTTGAGGTCCTGGAGCAAATTGAGGACGACCGCCTGCACTGAGACGTCGAGGGCGGCCGTCGGCTCGTCCAGAATGACGAGGTCGGGGTTGAGCGCAATCGCCCGCGCAATGCCGACGCGCGCCTTCTGTCCGCCGGAGAGTTGATGGGGAAAGCGGTCGAGCAGGTCGAGCGGCAGGCCCACCTGCCGCGCAAGCTGCTCGCAGCGCGCGCGCACCGCGCCGCGTCCTTTTACGTCGCCAAGGCGCAGGATCGGATCGGCAATCGCGCGCGCCGCGGTGAAGCGCGGATTGAGGCTGTCGGTCGTGTCCTGGAACACCATCTGGATGCGCTTGCGCAATGGCAGCTTGGCAAACTGTTTGGGCGGGATCGCGCCGATGTCCTCGCCGCCGAACATGATGACCCCGTCGCTCTTCTCTATGAGACGCATCACCATGGAGGAGGTGGTCGACTTTCCGCAGCCGGATTCGCCGACGAGACCTACGCTCTCGCCCCGGTTTACGGCGAAACTGATGCCGTTAACGGCGCGAAAAATTTCGGGTGCGGGCGCGGGCTTGCGCGCAAGCAGTTTTCTCACGCTGCGGGCCAGGCCTTTGCGCGGATACTCTTTCACGAGCTTCTCCACGACCAGCAGAGGTGCGCCCCTTGCCTCCCCCTGCAAGGGGGAGGGTAGGGGTGCGGCGGACAGCGCGTGCCTTTGCTGATCATCGCGGTCGTGGCTTGACCCCCACCCGGCTCCCCCTTTGAGGGGGAGGTATGGCGTCCTCGCCGGTTCACCTTCGGGCAGCAGGTCGCGCAGGCTGATGCCGGGGCGCGGGGTCGCTCGCATGAGCTTGCGGGTATAGGGATGCGCAGGCGCGGTGAAAATTGCCGCTGACGCGGCGCTCTCCACCACGCTCCCCCGCTCCATCACCACGACGCGGTCGCAGTAGGTCGCAGCGAGGCCGAGATCGTGGGTGATGAGGATCGTCGACATGCTCTGCTGGCGCGTGAGCTCGACGATCAGATCCATCACCGTCTTCTGCGTCGTCACGTCGAGGCCGGTCGTAGGCTCATCGGCGATGAGCAGCCGCGGGCGGCAGGCCAGCGCCAGCGCGATCACCACCCGCTGGCACATGCCGCCTGAGAGCTCGAAGGGATAAGCGTGGTAGCGCTCACGCGGCCGCGCAATGCGCACCTGATCGAGCATCTCGACGGCCTTGTCCGCGAGCTCGGCGGAATTCACCTGGGAGTGCTGCCGCAGCACATCCTCGATCTGGTGACCGACCTTGCGGATCGGATTGAGCGCTGCCCGCGGATTCTGGAACACCATCGATATCTCGCGCCCGCGCAGCTCGCGCATCTGATCCTCGCTCGCTGCTGTGAGATCCAGGCCGCTGAAATGCACCGCGCCTTTCGCGATGCGGCCGGCGTGATCGAGGATGCGCATCACCGCAAACGACGTCACCGACTTGCCGGAGCCGGACTCCCCGACAATGCCGACGGTCTCGCCTTTGGCGATGCTCAGATCCACGTGTTGAACCGCGCGCACGGTCCCGCGTCGAGTCGAGAACTCGACGGTAAGGTCGGAGACCTCGAGGATGGGAATGGCGCCCGGCATCCCTACGCTCAGGTCCGCCGCCGCGGATCGACGATGTCGCGCAGTCCGTCGCCAAGGAGATTGAAGCAGAACACCGCGATCATCAGCGCGACGCCGGGAAAGAACGCGATCCACCATTCGCCGGACACCATGAACGCGGCGCCTTCCGCCACCATTATCCCCCATTCGGCGGTAGGCGGGCGCACGCCGAGCCCGATGAACGAGAGTCCGGCGGCATTGAGGATGGCGTAGCCCATGGTGAGCGACATCTGCACCACCATGATGGGCATGATGTTCGGCAACACCTGGCCAAGCAGGATGCGGAGCTCGCCATTTCCGCAGAGCCGCGCCGCGTGCACAAAACCCGCTTCCCGCAACACGTTCGACTCGGTGCGGGCGATGCGCGCATACAGCGGAAAATTGACGATCGCGGTCGCCAGCACGATGTTCTGCACGGTGTTGCCGAGGGCGGCAACGATGCCCATGGCAAGCACAAACAGCGGGAAGGCCATGATCGTATCAGCAATGCGGCTCACGACGCGGTCGGTCCAGCCGCCGAAGAACCCGGCGGCGACGCCGGCGAGCCCGCCCATCACAAACACCAGTGCGACCGAAGCAAGCGCGATGAAGAAGTCGAGCCGCGTGGCAACCACCACGCGGCTGAACACGTCGCGCCCGAGCTGATCCGTGCCACCCCAATGGGCCAGCGACGGCGGCTTGAGCGCGGCGGCGGTGTCGCTCGCGAGCGGATCGTACGGGACCATGTGCGGGCCCAGCAGCGCCGCGACTACGATCAGAAGAAACAGCCCGAAGGCAAAGGCGGTGATGCCGTTCTCGGCGAGGATGTAGCGGGCATGGCGAAGCACGGCGAAGATCCCGCTGTCGCGGGGCGGTGTGCCCTCGCCGACCACGGCGATGTTGGTCATGACTCGATCCTCACGCGCGGATCGATCACCCCGTAGAGGATGTCGATCAGCAGATTCAATCCCACGTACATCACTGCCATGGTGAGCACGAACCCCTGCAGCGGCGCGAAATCGGACGCGATCAGCGCCTCGACCGCAAACGAGCCGATGCCGGGCCATGCGAACACCTTTTCCACCAGCACGTTCGCGCCCAGAAGGAATGAGAAGACCATGCCGAGGGTGGTGATGACCGGCAGCATGGCATTGCGAAAAGCATAGGTGACAACGATGGTGAACGGAGTGAGCCCGCTCGCTCGCGCGGTCCGGACGAAATCGGAGGCGAGCGCCGCCAGCATGGAGGCGCGCGTCATGCGCGCGATTGGCGCAAGAGAGAAGATCCCGAGGGTGAGCGCCGGCAGAATCAATTGCTTGAGGGCAGCGACGAACAGCTCGCCATTGCCGGCGATAAGGCTGTCGATGAGATAAAAGCCGGTCACTTGCGGCGGCGGGCTGAAGAAAACATCGAGCCGGCCGAGCGGTGCCGGCGCCCAGCCGAGAAGATAGTAGAAGGCATAGACCAGGATCAGCCCGGTGAAGAACACCGGCAGGGACACCCCGGCGGTCGAGATCACGCGGCAGCAGTGATCGACGATGGAGTTCGGTCGGGTCGCCGCGACAATGCCCAGAGGCACTGCGATTGCAATCGACACGATGAGGCCGAGCAGCGTCAGCTCCGCCGAGGCGGGCAGTCGTGTCTTGAGCTCCTCGGCAACCGGCTGGCCAGTGGTCAGCGAAGTCCCCAGATTGCCGCGGCCGAGGTCAGCGACGTAGCGGGCGAATTGCACATAAAGCGGTTTGTCCAGGCCGAGCTGTACCCGGATCTGCTCGATGGCCTCTTTGGTTGCAGCGGGGCCGGCAAAATAGGCGGCAGGATCTCCGGGCAGCGCGCGGGTGAGCAGAAAGGTGACGATGATGACGCCGATAAGGCTCGGTACGGCGGCCAATAGCCGCTTGCCGACCATCGTCAGCATTGTAATCAGCCCTTCGCCATCGCGCGGTAGTCGAGCCGCCGGTGAAACCAGTACTGATAGCCCGAGACGTTCTTCTGCATGGCGACATTGACATAGGGCTGGTACAGCGGGATGCGCGGCATGTCGGCAAAAGCGAGATCGACAAATGCCTTCACCGATTTCTCATAGGCCGGCTTGTCCGCTACCGCCGCAGCGGCGACGGCCGCGTCGATGAGCTCGTCCATCTCCTTCGACTGATAGCTCATCGTGTTGAAGATCGAGTTCTTGCCGTGATAACACCAGATGAAGAAATATTCGGGATAATCGAGCCACCCCGAGAATACGTTGGTGTAGAGCGGCAATACCTTCTTGTTGAGCTCCGTGCGCCAGGTCGCGCCGGGAATCTTGTTGATCGTGCATTTGATCCCGATCTGGGCGAGACTCTCCTGGGTGAGCACGCAAATCGGCTCGTTCACACCGGCAAAGCCGAGATCGAACGAAAGCGTGGTCTCGAAGCCGTCGGCGTAGCCGGCTTCGGCCAGCAGCTTCTTCGCTTTCCCCAGGTCGGTGCTGTAGCCGTGCGGCTGCGGCCAGGCGACTTCGGTCGGAGTGCCGGGTGGCGCGCCGAATAGGGGCTTGGCTAAGCCGAACAAGGCAGCATCCATGATCTTCTGGTACGGGATCGCGTAGGCGACAGCCTGACGCACTTTGAGACTGTCGAACGGCGGCTGCTTCACGTTCATGCCGATGTATTGGATGCCGTTCGAATACGGGGTCGAGACGATGGTGAGCTTGCCTATGTTCTTGAGCTCGACGAAGTCCTTGCTCGGCAGGTCGTAGGAGACGTCGGCGTCGCCGCGCTCGAGCAGCGCGCGCCTGTTCCCTGCGGAAGGCACGATGCGCCAGATGACGCGCTTGATCTTGGGCATCGGTCCGCTGACCCACTTGTCGTGACGCTCGAAAACGACCTCGTTGCCGGCATTCCAGCTCACCACCCGGTACGCCCCGCTGCCTGCGGTGTTCTGCTTGGTATATTCGAGCCCCCAGGGGTCTTTGTCGGTGGCGTGCTTCTTCACCAGCTCGGAATTGAGCACGCAGGGTACGACAACGGCGAGATCGGGAAGCGTGAGGCGATCCTTGCGCAGAAAATCGATCCGCATGGTGTGATCGTCGAGCACGACGAATTGCTCGGGCTTGGTCAACGAGCCCGCGCCCATCTGGAATGTCGGGAAACCGCCGACCGTCACTGCGCGGTCGAGCGACCATTTGACGTCCTTGGCAGTGACCGGCGTTCCGTCCTGGAAGGTGGCGTTCTTCTTCAGCTTGAAGGTGACGGACATGTCGCCGACATTCATGTCGTCGGCGAGCTCCATCTTGAACTTGTCGCGCTCGTAGTATTGCACCCCGTTGGGCAGCGTCTTCATCTCGTGGCTGATGAGGCGGTCGTAGCAGTTCCACGAGACCTCATACCCCGGCACGTTGGTGCCCACCCCGTGAATGTCGACATTGTTGGGCCCGCTCTCGGAAACGATGAGGAGCGTCTCCTGGCGTGACTGCGCCTTGGCGGGCGACCAGACGGCAGGTGCCGCCGGCAGCACATTACCTGCTGTCACGGCGGTCACACCCTTCAGGAATTCACGGCGCTTCATCGGCAATCTCCCTGGAAACCACTCCAGGCTCGCCGCAAACCTCGTGCCAAAACGTGATGCCGCGTCGATCTGTACTAACGGCCGGTCTGCGCAACCTTGACTGCGGTTGCGAACATGAACGGTGAAAAACTAATCGATTGCCCAAGTAATAGGCGGCCGCGCGCAGCCGGGCCCCCCCCGCGCATGGCCCTGAGCCGGGAAGATAAAGCGCGCCGAGAGTCATCGCCCCCATCTCGCTGGCACGAGCGTTGCTAACTCACATGCCGAACTCGGCCGGATCTGCCGGCGTGAGCGTTGGAGCTTGCCGGCATGTCAACCTTCGACAATCCCTTCGATCCAAAGCTGCGACTCAACCGATCGGGATGCAGCTGCGGGCGGCACCGAAGCCAGGCAGAGCATGACAGCGAAGCCAAGCGGCAATTGCAGTGCGCGAGCATCGAGAGCGAGCAAGCCCGGTATGAAGGCGTAGTCGCCTCGGCGGTAATGCGCGCAGTTTTTCCGCGGGAATCCGCCCGCCGTGCATTCCTCAAAGCGGCCGGCGCGTCCACTGCCCTGGCCGCGTTATCTCAGCTCTTCCCGCTCAAAGCCGCGACCGAGGCATTCGCGGATACCGGCACCATAGAGAAAAAGGACCTCAAGGTCGGCTTTCGCGGTAGGGACGCGAGTTACCTCGCGCCCCCCGCACAGATCCGTACGTGCGGCTTTCCCGCATACGGCTCCCACCTCGGGTATCGACGGCAATCCGA
>Ga0073928_10000766_pt1 | contig 68988 bp, 64 predicted proteins | sample PaiPotPPA55metaG_FD_76969 | JGI IMG/M metagenome (GOLD analysis project Ga0073928, IMG submission 76969) | Iron sulfur acid spring bacterial and archeal communities from Banff, Canada, to study Microbial Dark Matter (Phase II) - Paint Pots PPA... ...
TCCATCCCTTTCCTGATGCACGCTTCGCCGCCACTCATCCGAGATAAGAACCGGATGCGCTAATGAGCGCCCGTCCGGATCTGTGCGGGGGGCTCCGGGAAACCGGTGTCCCTACCGCGATCGGAGCGTCTTCGGCATTCGCGCAGTGACAAACGCAGCCCGTTGGCCGAGAACAAGGTGTTCCACATCCAGCAATTCCTCGTATGAAGGCGCAAGGAGACCAAGAACAGGAAGATCGATGTCGGGCAGAGTCGATTCGCGCGAGAACAAAACGAGTTGGACAAGCGGAAAGTTTCGAAGGAGATTCGACAACTCCGACTGAAGCCGAGGCCGAATAGCTGCTCCTACTCGGTCGAAACATCGCATACAATGATTGCTCCGGACCTGCGCAGCATATCCTTGAATGAATCTAGCGTTACACCAGGTGAGTGGGCCATCAAACGCTGTTGTACGAATCGCAGAAGCGAGCCAGTATCCCCATCAATGGCTGTCAACGGGACTAGGAATGGTAACGGTTGCTCCTTGTCAGTGGAGCGCATTTCAAGGGATTGCCGCAGAATCTGATGTGACAAGGTTGATTTCCCAAAGCCAGAGGGCGCCAATATGATTGCGCCTTGTCGACATGTGCTAATCAGATGATCTGACGGAAGCGTTTCTTGTTTCTCTGCTGTCGAATATCGAAGTGTTCGGAGGATGGTTTTCTCATCCTTCGAGGCGCGCGCATATTCCGCGACCGCGTACTGCTCGCGTTCCCCCCCAATTTTGCGAATGACTTGAGATCAAGCCGATTACACAGATTGATGAGAGCTGTTCTTGAGAGGATGTTTTCCAACATTCCGCGATTCGCGATGAGATCTCGCACCGCAATATCGACGACTTTGTCGCTTTCTCGTGTAAGCTGAAGTTGCCATACCTCGAATCGTGAGCCGTTTGTCATTACCAATACTAGTGCCCGCAGATTGGCTGCATACGATTCACCCTGCTGTTTGCCTCCCGTCAAGGATTCGTTTGGGGCCTTGGCCTCGACAACAAGCAGCGACGTATTGCGATCGTGAACTGTGCCATTGAAACAAACAAAGTCCGCTTCAGGCTTTCTTCCAGCGCGGCCTTCACGAAACTCGACCGGATATTTAGGCGCAATGTCGGTCGTTTGGTATCCGAGAGCGTAAAGCAAAGGCTGCACGAGCTGGTGCTCTACATCCGCCTCATTTGCGAACGTTAACGGTGGCGACGAGTCCCAGAAACTCTCCATATTCCTTCGGGACCAATTGTACGAAAAAGGCGAAGAAACAGCGCCAACTTATGCTAACGCCTGATGACGACCGTTAGGGCGGCCGCCGACAGTAATACTTTGTGTTTGCCGATGGGGGACAGCCTCACGAACGGAGGCGAGAGGCTGCTTTTTCTGATCCGCATAGACGTGGATTCACAACAACACGATTTGGTGCAGCACGTACTCGACGCTGGCTTTCCATTGAAAACCGCATCGCTGATTCATCTGTTGTTTGTCGGCAGCTCGCAATTGCGCGGAGCGAAGGTAACCAGCCCGGATTTCCCCCTCCCTCGTTGCAAACCTGGGTTCGCAGCCAATAGCAAGCCCCGTACCGAAACTTGTTTCGTTTGGGTTGAACGCGTGAAAACCGTTATTCTAGGAATCGATGCGCGACGATTTTGCCGAAGAGGTAAAGCGTACCTTGGCGGCTCGTGTTGGGAATCGATGTTCAAATCCCAACTGCCATACCTTGACGAGCGGACCTCAAGACGATCCAGCAAAGGCGTCGAACGTCGGGGTCGCCGCGCACATGACGGCGGCAGGTCTGGGTGGACCACGATACTCGGCGTTGTCATTACCGAAAACCTCGTCCGCATACGATCACCGTCTGCCAGAATAGCTGATCGAGGGAACTTCGAAGCAGCGAGCAAGGTGTTCTAAATCGCAAAGCGGCGAGTGCAAAGAGGAGTTCGTAGCCGGGATGAGATCTGGCCTTGGCTCGCGAACTCTTTGTTCGCAAGACCAAGGCACAAGGCCGGAAGCCATGATCGTCGACCCTGACGAACTAACTAAGCCGCCTGGCGCTGGTAGCGATGGTGAAGTCCTCCGACCTGAGGAATCGCCACGATGCGCCCGCGTTCTGGCTTCTCCACTGCTCTCGATTCCGGAGCATCTTTGGCCAGCGCCAGATGAGTTCGGGAACGCTGATGATAGGCAAAATAGCTTTGCAGAGTGCGGCGTAACGATCTTTGATTCCATACGATGATGTGGTCCAGACATTCCCGCCGGATGGATCCGATCAGCCGCTCGACGTACGGGTTTTGCCATGGCGATCGCGGCGCGGAAATCACTTCCTGCATCCCCATGGCTTTCGTCATGGCTACCCAGTCAGCGCCGTAGATCGCATCGCGGTCGCGAAGAAGATATCTGCACCCGTGGTCCCAGGGAAAAGCCTCCCGGATCTGCTGCATGGTCAATTCATGGCTGGGGTGTTCGGTTACCTGAAAGTGCAGTACGCGGCGCCGCGCATGCGACAACACCACGAATACAAACAGAAGTCGGAAGGTCGCCGTCGGCACCAGGAAGAAATCGACGGAGGCCATCTGTTCCATGTGATTGGTCAAGAAGGTTCGCCAAGTTTGGGATGGTGGCTTCCGCGGGCGGCGAAGATATTTAGCCACGGTCGATTGTGCGACGTCGATTCCTAGCTTGAGCAGTTCCCCGTGAATGCGCGGTGCTCCCCACAACGGGTTCGCTTGGCACATCTCTCGAATCAAGTGGCGAATCTCTGCGGCCACGTTCGGTCTTGCCGGACGCCGACGTGATTTCCGAGTCCAGTACCAAGCGAACGCTCGGCGGTGCCAAGCGATCACCGTATCGGGGCGAACGATGTGCAGAGTACAGCGCCAACCGGGCCACCATCGCGAGAGCAAGACCCACAAGAGCCGGTCGGAGCGCTGGAGGCGCAAGCGCAGTGGCGCGTTCTTTTGGAAAACGCGAGTTGGTGACGAAGCGCGAGGATCTCCGCCTGCAGGGCGGTACGGGTTTGAAAACTGGAGGAGACAACAGCGAAAAGGGCGACGAAAAGAGAGCTCATCGTGATCGCACCAGGATCTCATGAATGCTCGGAACCTCTGCGTTTCAGTTCGGGCGGAGTTTTCGGTAGGCACAGGTGGTATATAGACGGCAAAATGCTCCTCCCCGCAACCGGTACACCTCGCGAGCGGGAGGTGGCCCAGGGGGAATCAAAGTAATTCACGTCACTCTATGCGTGAACCAATTTCGCTCTTGACATCTACAACTCTGCCAGCGTAAGTTTTCGTGAAATCAGCGAGCGGGATCGCCAAGGGGCGACGGATTCAGTTCCGTCTGCGATCCTGACTGCTGCTTCCCTCTGAAGCCTGAAATTATTGCGTGACCGCGTAAATGTGTACTGCCGCTCACGCCGACGGAAGTTTGTGCGTACGGAGTGTCTTCAGTGGCGCTCCCGTCAACTCTCGCAGGAGGGATCTGGCCAGTGTTTGATCGATCCGTTCGACGTTCTCGCTTGACTTTCCTCCGCGCTTCTCTGAGATCACTGGTCCCGGATATTTTGTCTGCAAGGAATCCGCAAGCCTCGGCAGGCCGCCAGGGGCAGGAACGAACATTCTGTGAACCAGCGACTACAGAACCTAGCAAGCATTCTCCCGGTACAAGCAGCCTTGGCAAGTCGAATCTTGCAAACAAGGCAGCAGAAAGGCATCCAAAAATGCAACGGCTAAGCAACTTAGGATTGAGGGCCCTCATTTTTTTCTCACTCGTGACACTAGCTTTTTCACAAAGCGATCCGACGCTTGGCCTACAGACGTTCGGAAGCGAGCGGGTCAGTGCTTACGACTCGATCGACGTAAAATCGAGCAGGGTTCTCATAACTATTCCGGTTCGGGACAAGACGGGGAAGATCCCAGTATCGTTTAAGCTGCTCGACAATAGTCATGCGTGGTACGACGGAGGCTGGGCGGTTTCTACCGCGTTCGTCGCCACTCTGTTCGCGGCTGATCTTGGTTTGTCAGGCCCCTTCGCCTATAGTTATTGCGGAGAAGGAGGGAACGCGTTCCCTGAGAGTCAAGTGTCCGAGGTGACCGGAGCGGTGCATAACACAGCGTTAGTGAATAGCCAATGTATCACGTCCGATGGGTCTGGCTATACTATTGATTCTAATGACTCTATCAAGCCCGCATGTGGCTCAACCAGTGCCCTCGGGAAAGACGACGTACGCCTACGATTCTTACCCTTCGGGCACTTGCAGCCCTTGGACCGGGCAGGCTGGGGACTTGATGCTGATAAGCAATGCCAATGGTGCCGCTACGTGTTACTTGCATGATGGTTTGCATCGCGTCACCGACACGCAAGATTCGGGAGCTGGTGTTCACTATTGCAAGCGCTTTCGTTATGACAAGACAAATGGAGCACTTGGTTCCATTCCACCTGGAGTGACTGTAAATAACACAGTGGGGCGTCTAACCGAGGCGGAGACGGACAATTGTAGCGTCTCCCCTCCAACAGAAGCCTCCATGATTACGGATGAATGGTTCAGCTATGACGCGGATGGAGGGCTGACGGACGTCTACGAGTATACACCTCATTCAGGAGGGTACTATCACAGCACTGCCGCATATTGGGCCAACGGTGCTGTTCAGTCATTGAGCATTCCCAACTATACTGCTCTGAGCTATGGGATTGATGGAGAAGGAAGGCTTTCCAATGTAAAGCAGGGAACAGGTAAAATCGTTTGTGATAGTTCGTGCTCCGCGTCAAGCACTAGCTACAACGCAGCCAGTGAACCCTTGGTCATAAACATTGGCGGAACTGGTGACAGTGACGCGTATACCTACGACCCAGCTTCTGAACGTATGACAAGCTACGAATTTACCGTAGGAGCAGCGCCCAAATCTATTAGCGCCGCACTAAACTGGAATCCCAACGGCTCTCTTCAACAATTGACAATAACTGATGGGTTTAACTCTGGAGGAAGTCAAACCTGCAACTTTGGGACTACCACGGTAGCAGGCTACGATGATTTAGGAAGGTTACTTAGCGCGAACTGCGGTTCTAACTGGCAACAAACATTCAGCTACGATCCATTTGGCAACATAACAAAGACCGCCAATGGAGGGATAAGTTGGGCGTGCCCTGTCTGCTACAACAGTAACAATCAATACAACCAAACATTGTCCGCCAGCATCAGCTATGACCTTAGCGGTAACCTTCTGAATGACACGTTCAATAAATACAATTGGGACGCGTATGGTCGCATGTCCGGCGTTGTAGCAGCGACTGGCTCGATAAATTGCGGAACTAGTGGAACATGCTTGACTTATGATGGGCTGGGGCGGATGGTCGAAAAGAATATAGGTGGAGTCTACACGGAGATTCTATACAGCCCCCTCGGGAAGACCGCGATAATGAACGGACAGCAGACGACCAGTGCGTACTTCCCTTTGCCCGGTGGCGCAACTTACCAGGAGAGCGGTGCGGCCGACCGCATTTTTTGGCATAAGGACTGGTTGGGAACAATTCGCTTTGCGTCTACTCTGGGTCGCGGCACTGTCTTTGACCGTGCATTCGCCCCTTTCGGTGAGATGTATGACAATTTCGGTGTGGTGAACACATCGAGCTTGAGCTTTACAGGCGATACACAAGACACCATCGCCGGTCTGTTTGATACGCCGACTCGCGAGCTGCATCCTAATCAGGGCCGCTGGATTTCTCCAGATCCGGCTGGTCTAGGCACAGTCGATCCCACGAATCCACAGAGTTGGAACCGCTATGCTTACATGAACAATAATCCCCTTAGTGGCGTGGACACATCGGGCATGGATGGCTGCGACGGCGGCGATCCAGTTACATGTGACGCATCCTTTCCAGGTGATTCGGCCCCCCCTGGTGGGAGTAGCTCCGACGCGTCTACATCGGATTCAATGGGTGCGGGTGGAGGAGTTGATCCGCTTTGGAACCTCGCCTTCGCTGGCGGGCCGTCATCGGGTGCTACTGGTCCCATAAGCGGGCAGCCAGCGTCTCCATCGGTTAGTTCGGCGGTGACCTCACTTGGGGGGCTCAACACGGCTACCGGACAAGATAGTTCAGATGTCGTGATCGGCGTCAATACGAATGTCTTAGCTGCACTCGCTCCTGCAATGAGCAGGGGAGCCGATTTCATGAACATTGTCACAAAAGATACGCTTTACGCTTACGGGGCGGCCGCTTCCGTTGTCGCCGGGCCATCGGTGGCTCTCGGCCTTCGCGGTCTGGCGTACAATGGCGCTGCCCGCGTTACCGGGTGGTACCTCGGGCTTACGGGTGGGACAGGCGTGGTCCTCGGGAAATACGATCAGTTCATGAACTATATTGACGTCGCAAAAGGAATTGGCGGAAATGCCTTAAATGTCAGCCCGGATGTCTACAGTTTTTTCAATTCTGCCGGACAATGGTGGACTCTGAATCAGTCTTTTCTGCAGGCTTCCCTTTTTAGAGGTCAGCAAATTTACATGGCGAGTCCAGTTGTCGGAGCGACGGGGAACTACGCATTAGAAATACAGTTCCTCATGAGCAGAGGGATAGGACCACAGATGTGGACAATGATGACACTGCCTTATTAGCAACAGTAAGTAGATAGCAGAACATGGGCCGAGAATTAAACAAATTGGTCGTCGGAATAATCACACCGCCACTGCGGGTAGCCGGTTTCGTCGTAAGCAATGTTTACTCAGTGCTCTTCGGTTGGTACGGCAAGCGCTTGGCCAGGAGGGCGCAGCACGAATTTGCCCAAGCGGTCCAGGAGCAGATGTCGTTTCTCTTTTCGGATTACGATGCTCAAATCGTATCGAAGCCTGAGATCAAGGGTCGTTCAGATATAGACTGGCCATCCGTTACGCTTAGCGCAGACGGGATGCTGTTCGAGTTTTTGCTTTGGCGCGGCGATCTCAGTGCAAGCGTCGCCCCGATAGACAAACCAAATGACTGGGATGATCTTTTGTTGGTTCTGAGTCTGATAGATGAATCCGTCAAGCGAGAAGGAGTTGTCGATTTGTCTTCCCTTGCCCGACTCCTGAAACCCAGAATGATGCTTCTCAGTCAGGCTTTTTCGGAGGATACATATGCTGCCACGAAGCAGCATCTTTCAGAGGCTCACGCATACGACCGTGTCGTAACTCGGCAATGGGAGAACGAAATTAATCGGCGTCTTTACCCGTGACGAGATGACCTGCTCGGGGAGCTGCTTGGCGATTTCTCTCCCGGACGAAGTACCTCGGGGGCAGGGCCACTAGCGATATGTGCTTTAGACTCGTGCCAGTGAAACTTTTTTCTCCCTGGCTATGCTTTCGAGTGTTTCATAGACATCGGGCGGAAAACTGATTGTTGCGCGTACCTGTGCTGTGCTTTGGGTCTTCATCTTCTTCCGATCTCCATTTTTCGCCTTCATCGGCATGCCTCATTTTAAACGTTCACCGCATTTCACCACATCGGTGAAATAAGCGCAAGCCGCACTTCCCGCCACACCCGACGTGAGGGAAGCGGGTTCTGCGTTGGGATATTACACTTCCTGGAGTAATAGGGACTCGTTCCACGCTTGCCTCGCCCTAGCGGGCATGGTTCGAAGGATAATCCGGCGATCCTCTTGTCCGAAACTGGCCATCCTTTTGCGATGAAACACAGCTAACAGAAAGTTAGCGCTGGCGGCACAGGACTCTATTAACCGCACCTCCTTATTAGCTGCTTGGTCGGAGTAAGCGATCTTGTTAAGGGCGACCCTCATCTCCAGGTCGCGTACTTGGCGGCCGTGTATACCGGCCGATAGTTCGTTATGCAGAGTGCTTAGCCGGTTTATTGCATCGAATGCTTTCTCTGTGCGCAATAGGATCGGGTGAATCTTCGCGTAGTCGAACAGATCGCTAACTCCCACGTACCACTTGGGTTCACGGTTCATCCTTTCAAACTCCACAGGGTGATCGGAGAAATACACATGGCGCAGCACGTTCTCGACAATGCCTCGGGTCAGAAGTTTGGCTGTCTTGCCGTAGCCCATGAGGATCTGCGGGAGAATCTGGAGTGCATCGGAGGCAATTTCTTCTACGAATACTTTTCCGTGATTCGGCAGACCCTGAAGGCGAAACCGCCACAAGATCAGGCTGTATGTGACAAGATGTATTCTCTTTGCGTTTTCAACGAGCGCGGTGGATGGGGAATGGGGAACAATGCTGCGGCCCTTAAGGAAGGACAACACTGAGGCAAAATCGTCAGCAACCGAGGGTATCGCACGTTTTGCCATGTCTCACAGCTGTATTCCCTTGATGATCTTCTCCCACTTGGACAGAAAGGTTCTCCTGTCCGAGGTTTTTTCTGTGCCAGAGATCATCGCGTCCCTCATGGAAGCTTCCAAATCATGTCTAGTCTTCACATCTCGGGTTTCGACGTACTCTATGATCTTTGCCACAATCTCGCCTCTAGACATCTTGTCGAAGCGTTTGCGGGTCATGTTCGGCAATATACGCCCGGCAAAATCGGACAAGTCCGAATTCGAAGGAAACAGCTTCCTGTCCCGCAACAGATCGAACAAGTGCATTCCTGCTGGATCCGTGGCCTTCACGCGCTTGCCTGGATTCACACTTGGGGCGCGGGATACTGCCTCTGTATCGGCTTTTTCTGCGAACCGTAAATACTCGTCAATTAGCGGAACTAGGGCTGGATAGTCCCGCGATGCAGTACTCCGAAACATGATGAGATCGTCTTTGGAATAGCCGACGGGAACATCAACGATCTTGCGGATGAACTGAAGCAGCCTTCGATGTTTTTGATCTGGAGCCAACTTTCAAATCTCCCTAGGTGCGGTTAACGAATTCCTGAGTGATGGCGAGAATTTGACGAGCTGTTTTAGCGTTCTTCTTGTACAGGAAGATCGGCTGATGAGCGTCAACTGATTCAGCTACGTCGGTCGCTTCGCTCAAGACCTCTTGGAATACATTGGCAGCCCTCTTTTTCCTCAGCTCAGTCATTACCTCGCGCATGGCCCTTGGCACTGCGCCACGCACAAGGGTGAATACAAGTCCGACCTGTTTAACTGTTATACCGCTGTCATCTGTGTAATCTTCCAGCCATCGCTCGAGAAGCGGCAAGCCGAGCACCGACAGCGGGTCGGGCTTGATCGGTACAAGATACTTGTCGCTGGCGAGTATCGCCGCTTGTGTGAAGATTGAGATCGTCGGGGGACAGTCGATAATGACATAGTCGTATGCACCCGCTTTTTCGTGCAAATAGGTCTTCAGCTTTTGCTCTGTACCGCGACTGGATGTCTCGATGTCCATCAACTGCAACGTGGACGGAACTAGGTCAAGCTTGCCATGCTCGTCGCTCGGTTCCTCGCTCATATTGAGCGTTTCAAACTCGGTGGTCAGAGCATCCAACTCGCCTTGCTGTTCGGGCGATAGGGGAAGAGGCTGGGCATGGCGGCGTTCGTATTTCGACCATTCTGTGTAATCGAATGAGGGAACGATCTCGACCCATTTCCAGCCTTCCTTGCGGACGGTCTGCGCGGTCTTTTCCAGTTTCTTCGACAGAGGGTTTCGAGCAGGACAATGTCGTCGATGAAGACGCCGTGATCGTCCTGGCTGAAGAGGTCGCGGCGCACCGTGCCTCCGGCTTTCTCATAGGCCTTGAGGGTAACGAACTTCAAGCGCCGGTCGGATGCTGTGATTTCATCCTCGGTGAGCACGTCACGAATGCAGTCGGAATTGCCCTTCTGGTATTCGGGCAGGCCCTGCCAGACGCGCTTCTGCGCTTCGTGATCGTCGGTGACCGTGAAGGCCATGACGTGCTGCAAGGTCATCTCGCCATTGCGATAGGCATCGAGCACTACCGGGCTGACACTCGCCAGTTTCAGCCGCTGCTTCACGACAGTTTCCGTAACGCCAAAGCGTGCTGCAACGTCAGCAGGTGGCATGCCATTGTCTATCAGCGCCTTGAAGGCGTCGAACTCGTCGGCGGGGTGCATGGGCTCGCGCTGCACATTCTCGGCAAGGCTGATTTCCGTCGCGTCGGCTTCATCGTCGAGCACGGTGCACGAAATGGGCGTCTGCGCCTTCATGCTGCGGGATTCGACGAGGGTTTCGAGGGCCAGAAGCCTCCGGCGTCCTGCGACCATGGCGTATTTGCCGCGCTTGTCCTTGCGGACGACGAGGGATTGCAGAAGGCCGTGCGCGAAGATGGACGCGGCCAACTCATCGATGCCTTTGTCGGCATCGGTCTTGCGGACATTACCCTCCCAGGCGAGAAGCTTGTTGAGGGGAATGCTGATCGTGTCGGTCATGATATGCCTCTTTGGTTTGAGTGACCCCCACGGCGGGGGCGAGGAAAGGCACGGCAGGCACAACCGAGCGAAGCTGTCATAGGATTTTGGGGCGACTGCCCCGCGCGAGGGCTCGCCCGTTTCGCGGGGGAGGGGAGCCAAAATCCGTCATTGACAGCAAGCGGTGGCGGCTAAAGTGCCTTCGCCCTGCAGGGTTTTAGGCACGCGGCAAAAGGCGGAATAATGGCTAATGAGCGGCATTTAGAGAAATTGAGTGCCGGGGAAGAGGAGAGTATTCTGGCCCGAGAGATGACAAAGAACAGCGCGCCAGTAAAAGCCACCGGCGGGGGTGGCTATACCTTTGCCGATAAGGTTGCGGCAGGATTTCTCGCGCAGATTCTCAAGCGGAAGTTTCCGTTGGAGCCTGAGCTCGGGGTTATTACGGAGTTGCATTTCGAGACGCGTGACGCCGGTAATGTTCTCGACGATCTGCAACTGTCCCTGAAACGCGGCTTGGACGTGACGCGATGCTTCGTCTCCGTGAAGAGCAATCGGCAACTGACGAAAGCGGGGTTCAACAAGGAATTCGTTGAGGATGCATGGGTAGAGTGGAAGGGGGGCACCGGCTCTACGTTTGATGGCGCAAAGGATATTCTCGGGCTGATCGTGGGAGTGATCGATGAACCGACGCTTCACGAATGGCAGGAATTGCAGAAGCAGGCTTCCAGCACAACGCCCGAGCGTTTGAGCGACAGGCTGCAAAATGACGGTCAGTCCTCGGCAACGCAGCGGGCTATCTTCGATGGGCTGCGGAAAGCAGATACGGGAGAGGTCGATGCTGTCGAGACGGCACGCCTCGTAGCAAGGGTGCGGGTGCTGCGCTTTTCGGAAGCGATGGAGGGCGATTACATCAACCTCTGCTCGGAGATTGTGCGCGAAGGCAAGATTGAAGATGGGACGAGGCCGTGGGCCCGCCTTCTTCAGCTGGCTGCGGAAAACAGGGCAACAGGCGGTTACTTCGACCTGCAAAAGCTAATACAGGCTTTGCGCCCAGACTTTGATCTCGTAGACCACCCCGATTTCCGGCCCGATTGGAACAGGCTCGAAGCAATAACCGCAGAGAACACAAGCGGTATCCGCAGTGTCCTGGGTAGTGGCGTCCAACTCGCTCGTCAGAGTGACAAAGCCCGGCTGATTACAGAAGTGGGAGCTCACAACGTAACTGTTGTTGTGGGCGAATCCGGAAGTGGAAAGTCAGCCGTGATATCGCAGCTTGTAGCCGCTGGAGGGCTCTTCCAGCGGACGATATGGCTGAGCGCGGAACAACTGTCGAAAAGCAGTCAAGCCGAACTTGCTCACGCCTTCAATCTCCGTCACGGCATACGTGAATTGATCAAGCATTCGGGTGTTGACAGCTGCGTGCTGGTGATCGACGGCTTTGAAAGGTTTGAGGGTGAGGCGCGAAAACGAGCAATCGAGTTGGCGCGGGCAGTGAAGGAGGAAGGGCTTGTTGGATGGAAAGCGATCCTGACCTGTCAGGCTCAATCCTTGGCCTCTGCCCTTGACGCGCTGACTGAAGCTGGAATTTCCGATGCGCACCGGGTGGATTTCGAAAAACCAAAATTGCAGGAGATTCTCGACGCGGTTCAAACAATTCCGGGATTGTGTCCGTTGCTGTTGCGGGCGGAGTTGCAGCCTATTCTTCGGAACCTGATGGTGCTCGATTGGGTGCTCCGAGAAGACATAGCGCAGCGATGCTGAGTGCAACTACACCTTCAAGCTGGATGCCAGCAAGAAGTGCTCGGCGTGTGGAAAGTCATGGAGCGAGAATCCGAAGTACGTCGGCAAAATCTTCCATGACTTTCGGCGTAGCGCGGCGCACGAGTCATGGAAATCCGGCAGTTCGGTGGAGGATTGCATGAAGATCACCGGACACAAAACCTCCAGCATGTTCAAGCGCTATGCAGACCTGTTCAGCGATGAAGAGCAGAGGGCTCAACAGCGCGCAGTTCAGAACCGCCGGCGCGAGTGGAAGAAGGCGCAAGCCGCGAACGTAGTCACCATGCCAACACGTACGGCCGTTCAATAGAACCCGCACATTACCCGCACATTTAAAAGGGGAGCCTAAATTTAGGCTCCCCTAACTTTATGATTCCATTGGTTGCGGGGGGTGGATTTGAACCACCGACCTTTGGGTTATGAGCCCAACGAGCTACCAGACTGCTCCACCCCGCATTTCGATCATAAACAATGGTTTCGACATCGTCAAACGTGAGTACGTGCAGCTTCGCACTTTTAGTGTCGCAGGCGATGCGCTGCCTCCTTGTCAACAGTGATGAGCTTTGTTGACACTCTAAAGACGACGCCTTCGGTGAACCAAATCTTCTCGTGCGCTTCGTCGCATCCAAAGCGGCGCCAATGGCATCGAAAAAGGGCCAAGGTTTAACAAATTCAGTGGTGCAGGAATCAGTGGTCTTCAGGAGAAGTACACAGCAAGGAGAACATATTCCATGGCCAAGAAGGATCTCAACGGAAAAGCACCCGCGAGCGAGCCGAGAAAAGTGAGCGCGCAACCTCATCTTCATCAACGGGCTGCAGAAATTCAACCATACGGTACCGTCTCACATCAGTTGCCACTCGACCTTGAGGAACCGGTTCGTCTGGAAATGACCGAGCAACTCAACCTGCTGTTAGCCGACACGATGACCTTGCGCGACCTCTACAAGAAATCGCATTGGCAAGTCGCCGGACCAACGTTTTATCAGCTCCATCTCTTATTTGATAAGCACTACGAGGAACAGTCGGAGATTGTGGACACGATTGCCGAACGGGTGCAACTTCTCGGCGGAATCTCAATTGCAATGGCGGCAGATATCGCTGAAACTACGCGCATCGAGCGTCCACCCAGGGGCAGGGAAGAAGTGCCGGTGCAGATTTCTCGCTTGCTGGACGCTCATCAGATCATCATCGGTCATTGCCGGGAGCTGGCAGCACGAGCCAACAAGCTGGGTGACGACGGCACCAACGACCTCGCCGTCAGCGATGTTCTGCGGACAAACGAACTACAGGTCTGGTTTCTCAGCCAACATCTTGTGGATGAGCCACTCGTTAGGGCGGATGAGACTCGCTTACGCAACGCAAGTTAATCCAGCGACAGACAAACCGAGCAGGCTTTGTATGCAGAGCCTGCTCCTTTATTGTTTCGAGGCTCTCCCGAGCTATTTTCGAGTACCCGCTTTTGATTTGTCGTGCTCGTAATATTCGTAGGCCGACATTGGCTTAGCGCCACCTTTCTTCCAGGTGCGAGAATCCTCGGGTAACTTTCCGAGCGCACGAGCCATTTCCCGAATGTGCATGGCCACCGTGCCACAACAAGCTCCGATGAAGTTGATGCCGATGTCGCGCGCTTGCGTCGCATAGTTGCCCATTTCATTCCGCGTTAGCTGCAATGGGTCCAATGCGTATGGAAACTCAGGCAAACTTGTGAAGTCAGGCTTCTCCTTCGGAGTACGGTAAGCGACCGGCTGACATGCCAGGTAACCCGATACTGCTTTGCGCATCTGTTCCATCGGACCAAGAATATGTTCCGGCGGTCGCAGACAGTTCATGCCAACTATGTCGGCGCCGGCGCCGAACAGTGCTTTGGCGGCTTCCACCGCGCTCTTGCCCTCGGCGGTTTCATCCTTATTCTCGAAACAAATCGTGACCATCGTAGGCAAACCGGTTTTCTTCCCACGCTCCACCGCGATCAGCGCTTCTCCAAGAAACGAAAACGTTTCACCGATGATGAAGTCGACGCCCTCCTCAACTTGCACGGCCAACTGCTCGTCGAAAGTCTTGCGCACCCTGTCGGCCGCGGAGGCACTGCCTGGTTCGTACATCCACGTCAGGCTCAGGTTTCCCGCAACCAGGCAGCGCTCACCCGCAACCTCACGGGCAATGCGGACTGCCGTTCGATTCAGGTCCTGCAATCGATCCTCCAGCGCGACGGTTGCCAATTTGTCGCGGCTCGCATAGAACGTGAGCGCCTGCAGCACTTCAGAGCCCGCTTCTCGAAACTCGATGTGCAATTCGCGCAGCGCCTCCGGATGCGTAAGCACAACCTCGGGTGTGAACGGACCAGCCCGCACCCAGCCGCGCTTCTCCAGTTCGAGCAGATATCCGCCGTCGCCAAGCACTGGGCCGTCCTTCAATTTCTCCAGAATGCCTTTCTTTTTCATGCGCTTTCTCCTGATTGCCGATCATCTGCCCGTACGTATTCGATCTCGTGTCGAACGCGTCCCATCCGAGGGCACCTTACCCCGCAGCCTTGAACCAGCCTTTGTTCCAGTCGCGTAACGCTTGCTGCGCCGCATTGCGTCCCGGTGCGCCCGTGACACCGCCGCCGGGATGAGCTCCAGCACCGCAGAGATAGAGACCATGAATTGGCGTGCGATATTGTGCCCAACCGGGTACCGGACGCATGAAGAAGAGCTGCTCCAGGCGTAGATCTCCGTGAAAAATGTTTCCTTCGGTCAATCCGTAAGTACGCTCCAAATCGAGCGGTGTTAGCACCTGCCGCGCCACAATCGCGCCTGAAACGTTCGGGGCATACTCGTTAATCTTCTTGACCACTCGATCGCCAAGCATCTCCCGCTTTTCATCCCAATTGCCCTCACGTAATTTGTATGGCACGTATTGCACGAAGCAGGTCAGGATGTGGTTGCCCGACGGTGCGAGCGAACTATCCGCATTCGACGAAACCACGCAATCCACCCAGAGCTCTTGCGGAATCTCACCAAACTTCGCGATGTCGTAGCATCGCTCAGCAAACTCGAGCGAGGGAACCAGCGTGTAAAACGTCCTCTCGAGTGGCGAAGCCTGCGGCGACGTTCCTGTGAACCGGGGCTCTTCCGCCAGCACCAGGTTAACTTTTGCGCAAGGACCATCCATCTTGATGCCGCGCACGGCAAACAGAAAATCTTCTGGTAGGTCGCGCGCGGTAACCATGTTCAAGAAAGTGCGTTTGGGATCCGCATTGGACAGAATCATTCGTGCGCGAACTTCGCTTCCGTCCTCCAAGGCAACGCTGTATGCGCGTCCGTTGCGCACTTCGATCTGCTTGACCGATGCAGATGTTCGAATCTCCACCCCAAACTTTTTTCCAGCTGCAGCCAGCGCCTGTGTGATCGTGCCCATGCCCCCAATCACATGTCCATAGAAGCCCTGCGACTCGTGTTCACCACCACTCAGCAGATGAAACAGCAGTCCGATCGCCGTCCCGGGTTGGTACGGTCCGCCATGCTTGCCGTATACATTGTTGGCCAGAAAGATCGTCTTCATCTTCTCGGATTCATAGTTGTGATCGAGAAACTCTCCCAGACTTCCGGTGAGAAACGAAATTAACTGTGCAATCTCGGTGCTCGAAATTCCGCGAAAGCGTTTCCCCAGGCGAAACAAGTCGCTCCAGTGCGCCATCGACGACAAATCGATCTCCGGCGGGGGTTCCATGAAAAATGGCTGCAGATAGCGTGCCAGTTTTCTTAGCTTGTCGTCGATTTCGACGAAGCGCACAGCATCGTGTTTGGATATCTTTCCGAATTCCGCTTTCGCTCGCTCTCGATCGACCCACCAAGGAACTACATGCCCATCAGGGAACGGAACCTGGATCGCCGGATCGCAGGGAATCATGCGCAAGCCATAGTCGGCCAACCGCAGTTCCGTGAGCACCTCCGGTCGTAGCATGCTGGCGATATAAGATGTCGTTGAAGCCCGGCAGCCCGGAGCTATCTCCTCGGTTACGCAACTTCCGCCGACTATTTCGCGGCGCTCGAGCACGAGCGTTGAAAGACCGGCGCGCGCCAGATACGCTGCCGCAGTCAGGCCGTTGTGGCCGCCTCCCACGATGATCGCGTCGTAAACGGAATTTGCTGAGTGCTTCAATAGCTTGACTCACGGTCACGCCAGCAATCTCGGACGCAACACGTTACTGTATAGAGGCATAAAAATGAAGTTGAAAATTACGACAGCCTCCGATATGCTTTCGTGACTTGGAGTCACTCATGAGTGGAATTGCCACCAATCCGATTGAAGCGCTCCGGTATTCGCGCCCGCGCGCGCCCCGGCCACGATCCGCGGCCAAACGATCCCGCATCATCGATGCAGCGATGCAACACTTCGCTGAGAACGGATATGATGCCGCCCGAGTTGGGGATATCGCAGCGAAGCTGGGGATTGCAAAAGGCTCGATTTTTCAACATTTCGGCAGCAAGGACGGCCTGTTTTTCGAAGTGTACAAACGGGCTGTGCGGGCCTTTGCAAAATACCTGGACGCGCCCGCCGATGTGCGCACGGCTGGCTTCTTCGACGTTCTTTACTATTGGCTGGCGCGCACCGAACATATGCTGCACGAAGACTGGATTCCCTATCGCATCGCATTGCTCGGCAACTACGGCACTGATTTGGCATTGAAGCGCGAAATCAATCGTTTTCTTGTGGCGGAGGATCCCTATGGCACCGTGGCCTTCGTGCGCTTCGGTCTTTCCCGTGGCGAATTGCGCAAGGACATGGATGTTGAAATGATCGTCTCCATTCTGGATTGGACCATGGAGCGGTTTCAGGATGCACTGCTCACCGCCGAACTGGACCCAGGCCTTTTTCGCCGGCAGGGCGAGCTTCCGGAAAAGAAAGAAGCCCGGATTCTGCAATTTCTCGCGGTCTTGCGGCGCGCGGTGGGCGCGGCGTCAGAGCCGCGGATCCGCTCCCATCACTTGGCGGGCAAAGCCTCCACCGTGAATCACCCTGCAAAGGCGAAGGCGTTGTAACCGAACCAATGCAAACTGGAGTCGAGTTCAGACAATTGGAAAAGGTTCAGAACATGCAATCCTCTATCGAGCAGATCCTCTCCAGCTACGATGAGCACGCGCCCCTCGCCCGGGCCTCAACTATTCCCGCATCCTGGTATATCGATGCTCGAATTGCTGACCTTGAGCGCCTGAGCGTCTTCAGCAAAAGCTGGCAGCTCGTAGCCCGGACAGAACAGGTCGAGGCGCCGGGACAGTTTGTGGCTATAACTGTTGCCGGCGAGCCTGTAGTTGTCGTGCGCGGCAATGACGGCACTCTACGAGCCTTCTACAATGTTTGCCGCCACCACGCCGCGGCCATCGTCACTCAACCGTGCGGCCAGACCTCTCTCTTGCATTGTCCATATCACGGCTGGAATTATGGCCTTGATGGTTCGCTCAAAGGCACGCCAGAGTTCGAAGGCGTCGAGAACTTCGATCGCGCCAAAAACGGCCTTGTCCCCATTCGAGCCGAAACCTGGGAGTGTTTCGTCTTCATCAATCTCGACCCGGATGCCCCACCCCTGGTCGAATTTCTCGGAGGCCTAGCCAAGCGCGTTGCGCCGCTCGGCATTAGCAAACTTTGCTATTTCGACCGGCGAACCTATCACATAAATTGCAACTGGAAGGTTTACGTCGACAATTTTCTCGACGGTGGTTACCACGTTCCGCACCTGCACAAGGGACTAAATTCGGTTCTCGACTACAAGCAATACACCATCGAGAACGAAGACCGTTACTGCCTGCAATCCAGCCCGATGGTCGCCTCCGACGAGGACGCTGCCACGGGATCAACCCGCAAGGGTGATCGTGCATGGTATTTCTGGCAGCATCCGAACCTGATGATCAACTGCTATGACGGATACATGGACACAAATCTTGTGCTCCCCGTGGACGTCGACCATTGCACCGTGATCTTCGATTTCTATTTTCGCGATATTAGCGATGCAAGGCAGGAATATAACGAGCAGTCGGTGAACGTGGGCAATCGCGTGCAGGAAGAAGATCTCGGCATCTGCGAAGACGTGCAGCGCGGCCTAAAATCGCGAGCCTATCGCGCCGGACGGCTCTCCGTTCGCCGCGAAGCCGGAGAGCAATTATTTCACCGGCTGCTCGCTGCCGACCTCAAGCATGGTATTGTGTGCGCGAGCGCTGCGGCCGATTAGAACGGTTTCAGAAACAAACCGCTCACTGATGATCTCTGGCAATTGTCTCCTGCCACGTCTTAGATTTAATCATCGTGCCCCCTTTCAGTAACTCGCGAGTGTATTTGTAGTAAAAGTTCTCTTGGTCGGTCGTGACCAGCAAATGCCCGCGCCAGGTCAGCGTGCGGCCCTTCAGTGCAAAGACGGTTTCCGCCTCTCCGCGCACAGAAATGGTTTCAGGATGCGCATCATCCGCGTCATACGTCAGATTTTCGTAGTCCCTCTCCGTTCCCCACGGATACGTGCCTCCCTCCTCTCCTTTCCAGTGGACAGTCGTCTTGTGTCGGGCTTCGTCGCGCTGCACTGTCCACTCGCCCGGCCAGGGAAATCCTTCAGTCTTGACATCGCTCCGTTCTTCAGAGGGTTCGGGCGGCGAAAACGCGGGCGGCGCGGTTCCGTGCTCGGGCACAACCGGCAGAACAATTCGGGAGCCATCGTTCGTACCGAGCTCCAACGAAGTTGTCATCGAGTAAGGCGTGGGCAGCATCATCGGCCACAGTGCATTCGAAATGGCCACTCGAATTCGATGACCTTTGGGAAACACCCACGAGGTCAAATGCATTTCGATGTCGAGCGGGTACACTTTACCAGGCTCGAGATCGTGTGGATCGCTCATCGAATCGCGTTGTGCGCCGTTAATACCGGCTCCAGTAATTTGCGTCACCGTCCCGTCCGGCGATACGTCTGACAGTCGCGCAAACCAGTCCGCCAACGGCGCCGTGGCAGAGGCACGCAACAATGCATGCGGGCGGCCGAGGATCGCCAAATCCTCTTGCAATGGCGTCGACTCGTAGACCAGGCTGAACGCGTCAACCGGCCGCACGTCGCTCAACAACTCGCCCCACCAGAACCCCGCTTCCACGCCTACCGACGGGACATACTTGAGCTGATGAGCATTGGGTTGCGGCGCGGTTTCTGCCAGCGAATGATTTGGCTGTAGAAACAAAGTTGAAGTTCGCGCATCTTTCGGAGGCCACTCGTCTTCCTGCCTCCACTCGCCCGGCATATTTTCCAGACTCGGATCCGGAGGGTGCCAGTGCTGCATATAAATGACCAGGCGCGGATCATGCTCCACGCCCGTGTCGCGGCCTTTGAGCCAGTGATCAAACCAGCGCACTGCTTGGTTACGCCATTCGATTTGGGGACCAGGCACCGCATCACTCGGAAATGTGTGATTCCACGGTCCAACAATAGCCTTTACCGGACCGCTTGCCTTCGTAAGCATGGCGGTTACATTGTCGCGGTATCCGTCGAGCAATCCGCCGATCAAGAAACTGGGGATATTTATCTCTCTCAGCGGTCGCACTCGCTCCCGCCAAAAAGGGCCATCATGTTGATGCTTTAGATAAAGCAGTGACCATGGCGGCGACTCAAATCGAGGACCGAGAACCTTTTCGTCGAGGGTGTAGTCTGGCGCGCCAGTCCATCCTTCCGCCATGTCCATGTTCAACTCGAATTCATCGATGTGGGCGATGCCATCCACATAGTGAACGTCATCGTGAAATAGTTCCGCGGTTGCGTCCACCGCAAGAATCGCCTTTAAGCCGGGGGCATGCCGCATCGCCATCTGCAGTGCGGTGAATCCTCCCCACGAAATGCCAAACATTCCTACGTTCCCGTTCGACCATGATTGATGAGCCATCCACGCGATCACCTGCTCTCCATCAAGTTGCTCCTGTTCCGAATATTCGCGCTCGGGCGGCACACCTTCGCTTGCGCCAAATCCTCGAATATCGACACGCACACTCACGTATCCGCGATGCGCAAAATAGGCATGTTTGGGATAATCTCCGGCCGCCGTGCCATCGTCTTTTCGATATGGCAGGTATTCCAGCAGGGCAGGGAACTTCTCTGCCGGCTTTGCTCCATCTGGTATGTACAGCGTCGCCGCTAGCCGGACTCCATCTCTCATCGGAATCCACGCTTGCTCCATGCGAACGCCATATTCGGGCGGAGAAGGCGGCTCGCCGGCATGAACGTTCGCAGATAGAAAGAAAAAAGAAGCGAATAAACTGCAGAAGCTGCACATCTTCCAACGACGGGCTGTTGCGATCAATTCAATCTCCCAAACGCCTGTGTGGAATGCGAAATCATTTAAGTTCGGTTGAGTCGGTCGTTATTCCGTCGATCCTTGTTCTGTCAATCCTTGTTCCCGTCGCATGGCACGCAGATCGATTCCCAGCTGTTCAGCCTTCTTATAGAGATGACTTCGCTCCAGCCCCAGCGATTTCGCTGCCACACTGACGTTCGAGTGGCTGCGCTTCAATTCTGCCAGTATGACTTCGCGCTCGAAGGCATCCACACGCCCGGCGAGCGGCCCCGAGGAGAATGGGAAAGATGCTCCAACGTTCTTGCTCCCGACTTTCGACAGAGTCTGTTCCACGGTCGCGAGATCGACTTGACCGTCTGTTGCCAGCAACATCAGCCGCTCTACCATGTTACGCAACTCGCGCACATTCCCCGGCCAAGTGTGCGATTGCAGTGCCTCCGTTGCGTCCGCGGAAAACGGAACTGGCTTCCATCCATTCTGCGCGCTCACCTGGGCCGCAAAATGAGCGACCAGAGCGGGAATATCGTCTCTTCGCTCCCTGAGCGGGGGCAGCACCAGCGGAAAAACATAGATGCGGTGAAATAAATCCTGACGAAATTTCTCTTCGCGCACACGAGCTTGCAGATCGCGATGGGTTGCCACCACAACCCGCACATCGACCGTCACCGGCTTATCGCCGCCGATGCGCTCTAGTTCTCCTTCTTCCAGCACGCGCAGCAATTTCGCCTGCATGGCCAGCGCCATATCGCCAATCTCATCCAGAAAGATTGTGCCATGATCCGCCTGCTCGAATTTTCCGATGTGCCGGCCCGCCGCGCCGGTGAATGATCCTTTTTCATGCCCGAACAGCTCCGACTCAATCAGTTCGGCCGGAACCGCTGCGCAATTCAGGGTTACAAATGGTCCGCCGGCGCGCGCGCTGCGTTCGTGAATCGTGCGCGCCACCAGTTCCTTCCCGGTTCCGGTCTCTCCCAGGATGCAAACCCGCGTTTCACTCGCCGCCACGCGCTCCACTTGCGCCATCAAGCGGCGCATGGCTGCGCCTTGCCATACAATATCGTGTTTGCCCAGCCGCTGCTTGAGTTGCCGGTTTTCGTTTTCCAGCCGCTGCAACTTCAGGGCGTTCTCCACCGTCAACAAAAGTTTCTCTGTGGAGATTGGTTTTTCCAGAAAATCGAGGGCCCCCAACCGTGTTGCGCGCACCGCTGTTTCGATATCTCCTTGACCCGACATCACCACGATAGGCGTGGTCACTCCCTGAGCCTTCAGTTCTTCCAACAGCGCCAAGCCGCCTTTTCCAGGCATCACGACATCCGATAAGATCAAATCGAAATGTTGGACCTTGGCGATCTCCAGCGCCTTGGCAGCGTTGTCACATACAGTGGCCTCATGCCCGGCGAGACGGAAAGCTCGGGAGAGCGACGCCAACGTGCTCGCTTCGTCGTCCACAATCAGCAGATGTGCTTTCGTTGGCAACCGTCCCCCGCTCTCTAACCTACGTTCGCTCGTGCATTACACTGACTCGGAACTCTTCGGCAGTTCAACGACAAGGCTTGTCCCTCGTCCTGGCTCGCTCCGCACGGCGATTCTTCCCCCATGATCGCTCACCACGGACTGAACAATGGCCAGGCCGAGGCCGGTTCCGTTGGGCTTGCTCGTATAATAAGGAGTAAAGATTTGTTCGCATTGTTCGGGGGTAAGTCCTAATCCGGTATCCGCGACCTCGATCTGCACTTTGTTGCTTTCTTCTCGCGTGCACAGCGTCAGTGTCCCCCCTTGCGGCATCGCATCCATGGCGTTCAGCACCAGATTTGAAATTGCACGGTGCAACAGTTCCGTGTCCGCCGCAACCGGCGGCAAGTGCGGATCCAGATGCAGCTCACAACCGATCTTCGGATGTCCCGGTGCCTCCAATTGCGCCTGAAAAAGTTGCGTCACACCTCGAATCACATCATTTACCTGCGTCCGCTCCAGACGGGGCTGCGGCATCTTCGAAAACTCGCTGAACCTTCCAATGATTTCCTTCAGATTCGCGATCTCAGTCAGCAGCGTTTTCGAACTTTCCTGGAAGACCTCCTCGAACTGCGCCGGGTTTTGCTGCCGTGCCCGCATCAGATTCTCAACCGTAAGCTGCAAGGGAAACAAGGGATTCTTCAATTCATGCGCCAGCCGTCGCGCCACGTCGCGCCATGCGGCGACGCGCTCGGCTTGAACAAGGCGCTCTTTTTGCCCGAGCAACTCGGTCGTCATCCGATTAAAGGAATCCGCCAGTTGCCCCAATTCATCGTCGCCGGTTACGTCTACTCGAGCGTTCCAATTGCCGGCCGCGACCTCCTGCGCCGCGAACGCGAGTTGCTCGACGGGACGCGTAACTCGCGCGGCCGCCCAACTGCTCACCAGAATTGCCAGCACGATCCCAATACCTCCAACCATCACGGCGGCCGAGCGGATGCGCTGGATCAACTCAACGTAGATGCGCCGGGAATTGCCGATCAGCAGTATCGCCAGCAGAGGATGGTCGAGGCCCGCTCCGAGCAGCGGAATTGCATGAATCGTCTCATCCCCAGCCGGATTCCCAGACCACTGTACCAATCTCGTCATTTCCCGCTTGGACCGCCGCACCGCATCGACTAGCGGTTCCAACTCTTCCGAGAAATGCTTATTCTCCGTCGAATCCGTCGATGGATCCACCACTAACTCTGCCGAGAAGTGTTCTCCCCGATTTTGGTACAACAACACGTGCGTTCCCAGCGGCATATCCAGGGTGGCCAGAAAAGACTTATCAAGGCGGCGGCCGCCAATTACATAAACAGGAAGCTCCCCTACCCTTATGACACGAACTGCGAACAAACCGAGTACTCTTCCATCCTGCAGTTCTTCCGGCTTGAGAAATGCTCCCTGATCAGTCGCTGCTTGCAAGGCTTCGAAAGCGCTTTCCAGGTATCCAAACTTGGCCGGCCATTGGGCAGAAGAAACAATGCTTCCATCGCTTTTCACAAACTCCAGGAAGTCGAGTTGACTACTCTCCGCCGTGTCTTTTGCCAGCTCAAAATATGGACCCGGATCGGGTGATGCCCGGTTCAGCGCCACGGCCATTCGGTTCACGGCTTCCGATGCGGCAATGGCCTCCACTCGCCGCGCCACCACCTCACCCTGGCGGCTGAACTCGCGACGAAATTGCGTTACGAGCGCCGCCGTTCTCTCGTCCTCACTACGGTCGAATGCTCGCCGGGTGAGTGCTGAGACCACCCACGTGACCGCAGCTACCGACAAGAATACCGTCAGCGCGCACACGGTGAGAAGTTTGCGTCGAAACATCATGACCTTTCGACTTCGCTGGAAAATCTAGCAAACCAAACGTGTAACCGAACTGGCATCATATCTCACGACCCGGTTTGGGCTTGTGCGAATTGTTTCGACGGCACAGAACAACTTCAACTCATCAAACTATCTCGGCTGCTCATCCGCCTGCTCACTTTGCTTCGCCATGTTCATGCCGCGCAGCACGTCATTTCGCAAAAAAGAATTTCCCGTCGGCCGGCACCATCATGATCTGCAGCTTGTCAGACAGCCGCTCAGCCACGATTTTGTTAATGAGCAGTGGATTTCCCTTCAAGACTGCCGCCTCACTCCGCAGGCGATCGGCGTCCGCTGCGGCCGTTACCCGGATGCGGTCCGCCTCGGCATCGGCCAAGAGTTTCCGGCGTTCTCCTTCGGCTTTGCTGTCAATTACCTTGGCTTGAGCTTCTCCCTCCGCATTCTGAATGGTAGCTTCCTTGCGCGCTTGAGCTTCCAGGCGGCTCTGCTCAATCTGCTTCTGTTTGAGCGGTAGCGTGTATTGCATCGCGTCCGATTCTGCTTTGGCCTGCAGAACATGCACTCGCGCCGCGCCTTCCGCCTGTTTCACTTGCCGCGCCTTCTGTGCTTCCGCCTCCAATTCGGCAATTCGCACTTCCTTATTCTTCAACTCCGTCTCGACGCCCATGCGATCGTTTTCCTGCTCTTTCAAGAGCAGCGTCTCTAGGCCTTCCGCATACTCCTGCGGCAACTGGATATCCCGCAGCATCACCTCCTTGACCACAATCCCATCCGCTGCCAGCTTCCGGGTGATAAGTGCAGACGCGCGAAGGCGCACTTCCTCCCGCTTCGCCGAGAAAACATCTCGCACCGTGTAGTTCGGCACGATCTCACGCCACACGCTCGCCACCGTAGGCGGCACGATTTCTTTTTCCACGGGACGTGGCAGGTTCCCCTCGATATAGTCCAGCTTCCTCGCATCCAGCCGGTAGCGCACCGTGATTGATAGCCCAAGCGTTAGCCCTTCCTTCGCTTGTACATTCAACGGCTCGCCCTTCGGGGACGACTTGGCCGCCGTTGCTCTTCTATCTTCGGACAGGCCCGTTGTAAAGATCTGATCCCGCGTGTCGAACAGGGCCACGTCTTCGACCAGCGGCATAACCATGTGTGCTCCAGCATAGAGCGTCCCCGGTATCGTCCCACTGACCTGACTGACCCGCACGCCTGCCATTCCGCTTGGCACTACTACAATGCTGAAGGCCAGCAGCAGCGGTCCCCACGCCAGCATCGCCAAGGCCAGTGATGTCCGCCAGCGCACCATGATCGGTGTAGACACCGCAGTCCCGGCACGAGTGTCCAGCGTTTTCCGGTAACCCATTTCGCGATACAGATCATAGCCAAGAATGCCTACAGCCACGATCATCATTCCCACGCCAGTTGTTGCCAGCAAATATTTCAACGCGTGCATTGTTGTCCTCCTCTGCGCGTCAGCGCTTTTGTGCCGTTCTTACCGTCGCTTGGCGGACAAAAAACAATCGGATTACCTGACCGAAAATTACTTCTTCGGCCAACCAAGCTACTGCCACGGAAAAAATCAAGCCCGCCACCACCACCATGAATGTGATAACGATTTGCATAGTTGCCTCTCGAAATCTTTATAGCGCAGGATGAACACCAAAAGTTGAGAAGATGAAAACTAAGCAGTTAGGTGAGGCTTGAGTCAGGCGTCGGAGTGGCTAGAACAGGTCAATGTGTCGCGCGGGACACACTACCTGGGTGCCGAGCAGCGAAAGCTCGCGTATCGGCGTAAATTTCCCACCCATCGGAAACGGCGAATGGGATTGTTGCTGGGGGACTTAAAGCGCCCGGCCCTGCCGTCTGGGGTTACGGCTTGTGGGGTTCTCTGGGCTTGAGCCGGGCGATCTTTAACTAACTAGTAAGGACTAGTTCATTGTCGGTATTCACACAGGGAATGCCTTTCATTTCCGTCACGGCCGTCACTCATCTGCGTGACCCCAATTCGTCCTCTCATCACGGATCGGCGGTCAATCTGCCCGGACATCAGACCGTGATCTCGATCACGGAATCATGCCCACCCCGAGCCTAAACTCACAATCGAGTGGCACCGAAAGCAACTTCATCTCGGAGCTCGTTGCCATGGCCTATGGAATTACCGATTCCGCTATCAAGGACGCGCTTTGCGTCGATGTCTGCCCTACGGATTGCATCCTCCCCAAGCAGGATGAGCCTGGTTTCGAAGAAGTGACTCAGCTGTGCGTCGACCCGGTGGAGTGCATCGACTGCGGCGCGTGTGTGCCGATCTGCACTTCGGATTCGATTCCTTCAGAAGCAGATATTCCTGAGCACAAGAAAGCTTTCATCGAGAGCAACGCCGCCTACTTCAACAACTAGAGCTTGCGCCTACGATAGGAGCGCTGACCGGAGCAAGGCGCGGACCGACGAGTTCGCACCTTACGCCGGTCTTTTACTTTTATGCTCTGTGATGAAGGTTCTCCATTTGACTTCACGTTTTTCCGCCGCTATCGTTGCCCCCATGAACGTCGTCAAAGCTACTCGCCAGTTCGAAAGCTGGCTGGCGCAGCGCACCCATCTCGATAAGAAGGACCTTCGCCTCAAACATGAGCGGATGAAGGCCGAACTCTTTCCCTTTTTTCGCGCCACTTACTATCGCTGGGCGCAACTCTGGCCCGAGTTCTGTCCCGATCTTGCAAAGGCCCCGACGGTCCTCGCCGTTGGCGACCTCCACGTAGAAAATTTCGGCACCTGGCGCGACATCGAAGGCCGCCTCATATGGGGGGTAAACGATTTTGACGAAGCGTGGCCCATGGCCTATACCATCGATTTGGTTCGGCTGGCTGTCAGCGCCCATCTCGCCGTCGAGGCCGGCCGTCTGCCACTCAAACGCGAGGACATTTGCAGCCGCCTACTCGAGGGTTATCACGATGGCATCCGCGACAAAGGGCTTGCGTTCGTCCTCGGTGAGAAGCATCAGTGGCTCCGCCGTATCGCCGAAGGCGAGCTCCGCGATCCTGTCCACTTCTGGCAAAAGATGGACGCGCTTTCCACGCTGAAAAGCGAAGCCCCGGTCAGCGCCGTCGATGCCATCGAACATCTCATGCCCGCGCCCGGAATACCCTATCGACTCGTTCATCGCGTGGCCGGACTCGGTAGTCTCGGCCACGCCCGCTATGTAGCCATCGCCGATTGGCATGGTGGCCGCATTGCTCGCGAGGCCAAGGCTCTGGTCCCCGCATCCGCGAGCTGGGCGCAAAGTCTCGATGCTCAAGAGAACCCTGGGCCCGCCGAAATTCTCTACCAGACCATCATCAACCGCGCTGTCCGTTGTCCCGATCCCTTTGTCCAGTTGCGCGGACGTTGGATCGTTCGCCGTCTCGGTCCTCATTGCTCCCGGATCGAACTTGCTTCCTTGCGCGGACCTGAAACTGAATTGCGATTGCTTAACGCGATGGGTTGGGAGACGGCCAACATCCATCTCGGCAGCCCGTCGGCGCGGAAATCCGTCCTTCGCCATTTGCAGAAACAAAAAGAAAAATGGCTGCACCGTGCCGCCGAAGCCATGCTGCAGGCTGTGCGCGCCGACTGGAATGTCTGGAGGAAGAAAGGCTATCTCTAATTTTCTCTAATTCCAGTCGCTCACCAGGACGATTAAGAGGGGAAATACGACGGGTCAATCCCTGAACCTGGCAGACAACTACCGACGCGGAGCCCATCCTAGGGTTTACACCTGATTGCATTCGTTGAGTTATTGCTGAGACCTTAGCGTAAGGTCTGGCCAGAATTCGAGACGAATGAACGAGCGACAACCCCCTGCCCGCAACATATTTGGCAGCTTACTTTCTTCCTATTCCAGGTCCCGTCGCTTGGAAGATCGCATCCGTAGATTGTGTTCTCAGGCCGTGGCCGCTACCGAACCTGCTGAACTGAAGCCAATCCTTGAACAACTCACTGCGGCCCTTCGCAACCACACACAACGCGTGCGGCACCTAGCCACCATGCGTCCTACCCCTCCAGACCGGCGGCGACTCTAGGTTTTCTTAGCGTTCGGCATCGAACATACGGCATACAGCGAATCCTGTAATACTGCCCGGTCGCTATGAACAAAACCGAGAGTGACCGAATCCACGAGCTCTGTTCACTGATCGCGGTAGAACAGAACTACAACAAGTTCCAGACTCTTGTCGACGAACTCAATCGCATCCTGTCTGCCAAAGACGAACGCCTTCAGGATGGAAAGGAGAAAGACCGACAGAAAGATTAGTTCTAAAGTGCAAAAACGGGACTCAGTTACTAGGGCCATTAGAAGGAACTATCTGGATTGATCGTTGTGCGGCTCCGGTGGAACTGAAAGGGAGGCATTCTCCATACGTTCTCCCTTTATTTTCTTGTGAATATCCGTAAGAGTCCGGTGATAAATGGAGGTTTTCCTGACGGGAAACAACGAGCCAAACGCATCCCATCAGTATGGCCACTATTTTGGCAAGGGACGCTATCATCGTTAAGAACCTCACAAAGCCAGCCAAGCTGACTCCGCTGCGCCCCGGTTCCCGCTCCAATGCTGGGGGCAAATCGATAGGCAACATTATTCTGCTGTCGCTTCCGGATAAGGAATATAACCTCCTTCGACCCCATCTGGAGGCGGAGAACTTACCCCAGTATGAAATCCTCGAGGAACCTGGACAGCGAATTGATTACGCCTATTTTCTGAACGATGGGATGACTTCTTTGGTGGCTCTGAGTCGTGATGGTAGAAGCGTGGAAGTTGGCATCGTCGGCAAAGAAGGGATGGTGGGAATGTCGTTGATCGCCGGCCTACAGCATGGAACCTTTCGCGCCATCATGCAAATGGCGGGTAGCGGAATGCGTGTAAGGGCGGAAATTCTTCAAGATATTCTACCTTCCGCGTCAGCCCTCCGCTCAGAACTCAGCCGCTTCGCTCTGATGCACGGGATGCAGGTCGCCCAGCTTGCTGCTTGCAATCGTCTGCATGAAGTTGAACAGCGCCTCGCTCGCTGGCTGCTGATGTGTCAGGATCGCTTCGATTGTCAGTTGCTCCCCTTGACTCACGAATTCCTCGCGCAGATGCTCGGTACCGGGCGTCCGAGCGTCAGCCTGGCGGCTGGCTCTCTGGAAAGTGCCGGCCTGATTGAAAACCTACGCGGCAGCGTTAAGATATTAAACCGCAAGAGCCTCGAAGAAGTTGCATGCGAGTGCTATGGGGTCATCCAGCACTTCAACGGCGGCCTCGGTCTGAAGTAACCATCCATCCCAATATCAATTTTCACCCAGAGCAACAGTCCATTATTGCGAATTTTGTGGTCTTGACAACATGATACCTTGTAATACACGATATAGGAGATGAAGCCGCCGCGTGCCCCCCTCGATCAGGAGTCCGTAAACAAGTGGGAAGTTCAACTCCGTAAAGGCTGTCTTGAGCTGGCCATCCTGGCTGCGTTGTGGGACAGAAAACTCTACGGGCTCGAGATTCTCCGGCGGCTGGAGAGCGATTCCGACCTGATCGTATCGGAGGGGACCGTGTATCCGCTGCTCAGCCGAGTAAAGATGTTGGGCCTGGTGCGCAGCGAGTGGGTGGAATCCGATGCCGGACATCCGCGGAAATACTACGCACTCACGCCGGCGGGCAAACACCGTGGCCGCGAGATGGCTGAGACGTGGGCGCGATTCTCTACGAGCATGAGCCAGCTGCTGGCTCCGCTCGCCAAGGAAAAGAAGGAGAAATAAATTATGATGCCAGGCGACGACGCACAACAAAAGATCGAAGCTTATCTCGGCCGGTTGCGACACATCTTACGGGACATGAACCCGGTGGAAGCAGGCGAGATCGTCGAGGAACTGCGCAGCCACGTCTTGGACAAGGCAGCCCCTGCCGGTCAAGTCACCGCTGCCGGAGTCGACGCAGCACTCGCCATGCTCGGCACGCCGGAAGAATTAGCCACCCAGTACACCACTGACGCTCTGCTGATGCGGGCCGAGATCAGCCGCTCGCCCATCCGCATCCTCGCAAGCTTGTTCCGCTGGGCAAGTCTAAGCCTTGCCGGCTTCCTTGTGTTGATCGCCTCGATCGTAGGCTACTTCCTCGGAGGCGCTTTCATGTGGTGCGGAGTGTTGAAGATAATCCATCCCCAAACCGCGGGATTGTGGCTCCTTCACCATGGCGGCGACACATGGGAGATCTCTGTTCGACTGGGGTTCGCAACCGTGCCGCCGGATGCCAGAGACGTTTTGGGTTGGTGGGTCGTGCCGCTGGGGCTAGTCGTAGGTTGCGCCCTGATTATGTTGACTACGCACTCTTCCCTATGGTGTGTGCGCCGCTATCGACAATCGCTCTCACTAGAGCGCCTATAAACGAATTGGTAAATGACCAGTCGCTCTCGCAAACAAATCCCACTCGCGTACCTGCCATTGCGCCGCTTTCAAAGGGGTGTTGCCGACCACAACTACGCTCCAGCTGCGTTACACTATCTCGCCGCCATGCCACCCATTTTCCAGGATGCCAAGCAGCTCCTCATCGAACTCGAATCTGCTAAGCATCGCTTCGACTCAGGCCACGCCACTGTAATCGCCAAGCTTCTTGCCCAACTCTCCAAACTTCAATTCACCGACCCTCACCAACTCATCCGCTTACACGAATGCCTGCTCTTCCTCCGTGCCTTTCCGCATGCAGCGTCTCAAATCCCTCGCATCGAAAGTCTTCTCAACACTTTCTATCGGCGGGTGGAAGAACTTGTCGCCCTCGGTGCCGACATGTCGCTCTTCGACGATTTCGATACCGCAGGCATCGCCGGCACCACCATGCAGGACACGCTTTCCTTCGATGTGGCGCATTGGCTCACTCGCCGCACTCCCGGAAATGTCGAAATCGCCTGGCATGATTACTGGGACGACTACAACGGTGAGCGTGCCCGGGGTAACACCTGGCCGCGCTTCATTCCGCTGCTCGAAGAAGACGCCGATGTTGAAGCGAACATCCCGTGGGCCAGCTGGATCGACGCTGCTCGGGGTCGCCAAAAGCCGCTCCCCTGGCTTCTGAGCCGCTTCGCTCAACTTCGGCTCTCCGCGCGTCAATGCTCCGAACTCTACGACTCACTCCGTCTTCCAATTCACTGGAGCCTCGAAAACTTAAAACTGTCTCGTACCCGCAACTGGACCAGTCCCCGCCGTTTCTACTTCCACAGTGCGCCACTGATCCAGCGCAGCGAAGTTTCTCTCTCGAACGAATTAGCTCAGCCCGCGCCCAAACTTGAAAAGCTCTCACTGGCCGCCGGACAAGCCGTTATGCGAGCCATTCGCGAGATCATGGTCGTCCGCTACCGTGAGCTCTACGGCACCACCCTCGGCGATCCGCGTTCCGTAGCCCGCGCCGATCTCGGACGCGGCGTCATTATGCATTTCTGGGGACTGCCTCCCGCTCGCCGTCTCCCCCTCCGCGCTTACATCGCCGGGTATACGCAAAAAAATGGCGTCCCCATCAACTACATCGAAGCCATCGGACTCTGTGAATGGATCGAGGTCGGCTTCAACACCTTTTACACCTATCGTCAGGGCGAAACCGCGTGGGTCTACGCCCAAGCCCTGCGCTGTCTCCGCGCCCTCACTGCCGCAAAATGCATTTCGATTTACCCTTATCAGATCGGCCAGAATAACGACGAAGCCATCGACTCCGGCGCTTTCTGGTTCTACCGCAAATTAGGATTCCGGCCCGCACGCCCGGACTTGCAAAAGTTGTGTGAAAGGGAGGAGAAAAGAATCGCAGCGAATTCGAAATATCGTACGCCAGCCCGGATCTTGAAACGCCTGGCCGAGGCCCACATGTTCTATGATCTGTCGGATGAAAAAGTTGGCCTCGATTTTGTTTTGAAGGGGTGCAACTTCAGCCGCGCCACATCGATCTCTAAATCGTCGCGGACTATAGCTGGCACAGAGACCACCGGCCCTTGGGACACATTTTCCGTTCGCAATCTCGGTATGCGAATCAACCGCCGCATGGCGCAACGCTTCGAAGCAGACATCAGTAAAATTCGCCAAATCTCTATCGCCAACGTCGCTCGAGCCCTAAGGATCAATCCTGCCCGCTGGACCGTAATCCAGCAAGAAGCCCTCCGAAACTGGTCCTTAGTTCTGGCACCAATTCCAGACCTGGCTCACTGGTCGTCTGAGGAGAAGCGTCAACTGGTAAAGACCATCCGCGCCAAATCCGCGGGAGACGAAATGCGCTACCTCCGCCAGACCCAGAAGCACACTCGACTGCGCGCCGAACTTCTTCGACTTGGCTCACTGACCAACCTTTCGCACTAAAACGACCTCCGCGAACTTCTCGTTGTGTGGCTTTGCGCACAACAGGCTTAAGATTCGAGGGTGCCTCATCCGCATGCCATCGTCCGGTTGAGATTCAGAGCTAACGCGACACCTTAGCTGTGGCGCCCACGCTTGAGATCGCTTCCGCATTCGATGACGGGCAAGCGTAGGGCCCGCACCCTTTGCGCTACTCAGACAAAAGCTGCTGACGAATTCCGACGAAACGCACTGAAAAGGAGAATTCCAAGATGCTGCTGCAAATTATTAATCAATCGGGCCCCTTACCACTGAAAGCCTTGTTCAACGCGCCGCTGGATGGCCCCGCGACCCTGGTCGTTTCCGGCAGCCTGTGGTCAACTGTAGCCAACACCTTGCTGCAGCTGAGAGTCGCTTTGGATGGAACCCAACTCGCGACCGGCCAGATGTTCTCCAACGGCCCGAGCACCCATCGGGCTCTGCCAACGTTATTTATCGGCTTTTCTTTGACCGCGGGACAGCACACACTCTCGCTGTCGGGTGGGGCGAATGTGAACGCCGATCAAAACGACTTTTTCAACGCCTCTCTGTTGTACTGATTGGAGGTGTACTGATCGGGATGCGAATCCCGAGCTGTCCGTTTTTTGCAGAGAGCCAGGGAGGGCATGGGCAGGTGCTAAAGTGTTCGATGTCGCCCATCCATGCCCCCACCGCTCCTCCTATACGACGGCGTCTGTGGACTTTGCAACCGCTTCGTTCAATTCATTCTCGGCCGTGATCGCGAAGCGATCTTCCGTTTCGCTTCCCTGCAGAGCGCCCTTGCTGCCCGTGTCCTCGCTCGCCACGGCTCTGATCCTGTCGCTCTGGATACGGTCTATGTCGTGCTCCACTATGAACGGCCGGACGAACGCTTGCTCTCTCGGTCCGAGGCTCTGATCTTCGTTCTCCGCCAATTGGGAGGACCGCCGTTCCTCTCCGCATTCCTTCTCCAACTGCTGCCTCGTTTCTTGCGCGATGCATCGTACAACACCGTAGCGCGCTACCGTTACCGCCTCTTCGGACGCTCCGAGATCTGCACAATGCCCAAAGATCAGGATCGCAGCCGCTTTCTCGATCTATAGTAGTAAAATGTCGCGGTGTTCGAGCGAGCGCTCGCGCCAACGACGAGCGACAGATGTCGTTCGACCAAAGATAACGGACCCATAAATTCCTCGAAGTAGAGGTTCTTTTTCATGGCGGACAAAGCACTAGCAGATATGCAAGCCAGCAGCATCGATTCCATTCTTCAAGAGCAGCGCAGTTTCGCGCCTCCCGCCGAATTCAGCCAGCATGCTCACATCAAGAGTCTTGCCGAGTATGAGCGTCTCTATAAGGAATCGATCGACGATCCCGATAAGTTCTGGAGCCGCATTGCGGACGAACTGCACTGGTTCAAGAAATGGGACAAAGTTCTCGAATGGAGTTGCCCTTGGGCCAAGTGGTTCGTCGGCGGCCAGATCAATCTCTCTTACAACTGCCTCGACCGCCACGTTGAGACTGCGCGCAAGAATAAGGCCGCCATCATTTGGGAGAGCGAACCCGGTGAAGTCCGCACGCTGACCTACCAGCAACTGCATCGCGAAGTACAGAAGTTCGCCAATGTCCTAAAAACGCTCGGCGTGAAGAAGAATGACCGGGTCGCGATTTACATGGGTATGACTCCCGAACTGCCCATCGCCATGCTGGCCTGCGCCCGCATTGGTGCACCTCACACAATAGTTTTCGGCGGATTCTCCTCCAACGCCTTAATCGACCGTATCCACGATTCGCAAGCCAGCGCGGTCATCACGCAGGACGGCTCCTACCGCCGCGGCTCTGAAATCAAACTCTTTCCCGCTGTCGACGAAGCGCTCAAGTCATGCCCCAGTGTGAAGAATGTCATCGTCTACCAGCGCACGGGCACGCCGATTAACATGCAGCCTGGCCGAGATCATTGGTGGCACGAACTGATGGCCAAGGTTTCCGATGTTTGCCCCGCCGAACCGCTGGACGCCGAACACCCGCTCTACATTTTGTATACGTCTGGCACGACCGGCAAACCGAAAGGCGTCGTTCACACCACCGGCGGATATTCCGTCGGAACCTATCTCACCACCAAATGGGTTTTCGATCTCAAAGAAGAAGATACCTATTGGTGTACAGCCGACATCGGATGGGTTACTGGCCACAGCTACATCGTCTACGGGCCGTTGCAGAACGGCGCCACCAGCCTGATGTACGAAGGCTCTCCCAACCACCCCGAACCGGACCGCTTCTGGTCGATCATCGAGCGCCATCAGGTCAACATCTTCTATACCGCGCCCACCGCGATCCGCACCTTCATTAAGTGGGGTGACGAATGGCCAAATAAGCACGATATGAAAAGCCTGCGTCTGCTGGGCACAGTCGGAGAACCCATCAACCCCGAAGCCTGGATGTGGTATCGCGAAACCATCGGTGGCAACCGCTGCCCCATCGTCGACACTTGGTGGCAGACCGAGACCGGACACATCATGCTTACGCCGATTCCCGGGGCGATTGCGACTAAGCCGGGTTCGGCTACACGCCCGTTTCCGGGCGTGGTCGCGGAGATTGTCACCATGGACGGAAAGCCTGTGCCCGTCGGCTCCGGAGGATTTCTCATTATCCGGCAGCCCTGGCCGGGCATGCTGCGCACAGTCTATGGCGATCCTGACCGCTATGTAAAAAATTATTGGTCGCAGATTCCGGGTGTCTACTTCACCGGCGACGGAGCGCGCAAAGATAAAGACGGTTATTTCTGGATCATGGGCCGCATCGATGACGTTCTCAATGTCAGCGGCCATCGCCTCAGCACGATGGAGATCGAGTCTGCGCTGGTAGCTCACGAAGCCGTTGCGGAAGCCGCTGTGGTTGGCCGTCCCGACGAACTCAAAGGCCAGGCGATCTCGGCTTTCGTCACCCTTGAGCAAGGACGAAAGCCCACCCCTGCGTTAAAGGAAGAATTGCGCAAGTGGGTCGCGAAAGAAATCGGAGCCCTTGCCAAGCCGGACGACATTCGCTTTACTGACACTCTGCCGAAAACACGCAGCGGCAAAATCATGCGTCGCCTGCTACGCGAGCTGGCGAGTAGCGGCGATGTGAAAGGCGACACAACTACTCTGGAAGACTTCGGCGTGATCGCGCGGTTGAAGGAGCAGGACGAAGTTTAGATTTCTCTCGCAGTAGTCATCTTAATTTGCGCTTTTGTGGTCGACGTTTCGCGCAAGTGAAGCAGCCGCGTCATCGATCCTCAGGTGATCCACCTAGTATAAAATTTGCTGAAAAAAAGTCCTGTCAGCCTTGACTCTGTCCGGTAGCGTACTATCATGAAACTAACGCTCCTCCCTAGGGCAGGGGACAATCCAACCACAAACTATGAGTACAGAATGGAGGAAGTCCCCATGAAACTGAACGACAGCATTTCAACCTACGACGTTGCCGAGGCTTTACAGGGCGAGACCGGCAAATTTGAAGTAACCAGCCCCACCGGAGAACGCTATTTCGTTACGTGCCAGCCCGGACACTCGATCATCAGTTTGGAGTGGGCCGGTTCTGAGCCGAACCTGCAACCCTTCCTCGTGCGCAAAGTAGCTCAACCAATTGCGACGGAGGGTCGTTCAAAGAGATCCGTGGCTGCCTAATTCTCGGCAGCCCAATAAGCAAGCCCGGTCCCGATCAGGCCGGGCTTTTGATTTCTTCCTCGTGATTCCTGAAATCATTTGTTACTCAATGACGAGTCGTTGTGTGAATGCCGTGCTCTCTCGTCCTCAAACGCCGGACTACTTTTTAACCGCCCGGGGAAATGTTTTTCGTAGGCTGCCAAACTGGGGCAGATGAAGTGATGTGCCCGCGTGAATCCGAAGGACTTCATCTCGGTCATGGCTTCGTCGGCAGTCCATCCTTCCTCGGCCATTCGGTAAGCCGCAACCATCATTCCGGTGCGATCATCGCCCAGGCGGCAGTGCACAAAAATCTTTTTGCCTTTGCTCTCATGCACTACTTTCAGAAAGTTGGCAAATACCTCGTCGTGCGGCCACGGACAGTGCCAGGGAATCGCAACGTACTTCATTCCCAGCCCTTCGACTGTTTTCTCTTCGGCCTCATCGTTGGCATGCGTATCCACGATCACATCCATGCCCAGTTGTTTAAGCGCCTTGATGCCCGCCGTGCTGGCCAGTCCTCCGCGGTACAGTGTGGGGGTGACCTCGCCGAAATTCGGCACACCTTTTTCATCGAGTCGACGGCCGATCGCGCGCACAGCCGGCGGCTCTGTCTCCTGCTTGGTCTGGGGCGGGGTCGCGCACACTCGCATGTTCGCGGCATATAGCAACACGATGGGAAGAATGCTGATCAATCGAGAACTGCAGGTCATAAGGCGCGTTTGTCCAGATCTTCATCATAGCTGGTACGCGCTCTCAGTTTTCTTGTGAGTTCGATGTCGAACATTCAGGGAGACGGAAAGCCGTTAGGCTGTAAATTGCGATACGAAATGAAAGAAAAAGAAGCCCGTTGTCCCTTTTGCGTCGTCAATGGCAAGTTTCATATCATGACGGTCCTGACCAATGGGCGGTTGATTTGTAAGAACTGCGGCCACATTGTGTTTCCGGATGATAGGGCCTTTCGCTGTCCTTGCCCGAAGTGCTTGGAAATTAATTTGTCTCCCCGAGTTCGCCGCTTGCGGCCCAGGTAATTGGCGATCCTGCGTGAGTTTTAAGCACGGGCCTGCCTGAGGGCGGGCAGAAGATGGTCTACGAAGTGATCTGTTTTGGAAAACACTTCGCGGATTCCGGCGGCGCGCGCCTCCTGCAAAACCTGTGGCGAACGGTGCATGGTAAACATCAGCATAGTCGTGTTTGGTGCGACCACCTTGATCCGCCGCGCCGCCTCCAATCCGTTCATGACAGGCATTTGTAGATCCAGCAGCACCATGTCGGGCTTCAGTGCCCCGACTTTGTCTACGGCATCCTTGCCGTTCTCAGCCTCGCCACACACAATCCATTCCGGATCCTGCTCCAAGCAGGTTCGCAGCAGACGGCGAAGTAACGCACTATCATCGACAATTAGAATTGTGTGCGACACGGAGTCCTGCTTTCACCCCTTGGCAGGCGGCTGGCCGGGCCACGTCGTTCAAGGTCGACGGACGGCTACGAGGAAGGTGTCCTTACCTTATGCCCGGCTTCAAGGAAGTCCATACAGGAGTTACTGTACGCTACCGTACAGTGCTGGGTGCGCTGCCCGAATCGGCTGAGATCGACCGACGGGCATTGGTTGCGATCCCTGCAATACGGTAATCGCTGTATCGCATCTCTCCATGGGACTCTGGCAATATGATTTGTGCCAGCCCGCCGCCTTGAAGATCGCATCCGCGAGTTGTGTTCCAATCTTCTGAAGGCGCGAGACCAGGAATTCCAATCCACACTTTCGGAGCTCAGATCCGCATTGCAGGAGCATACCCGCCGGCTGAGGCAATTGGCAGCGTCGAAGCTGGTGAGCGCCAAGCGCGAAGTGACAAAAGAGCGGCGCTCCGCCTAGCCCACGCCCCGCTGCTATCTTCCCATTCCTCGCCGTTTCCCCTCGGATGCAGATTGGTGCCGCTTAAGCCGAGGAGTTTGTTGGCGAGTGAGCGAAACTGGGACGGCGCCTCTCTTGATGAGAACGCTGCGATCGTTGCCTTCGAGGATGCTTCGAACGAGGGCCTAGACCTTGGTCTCTGCGGGGTTGAAGTGTTCTCCATGAACGGCTACGCCGTTGACGGACGGGTCGATGAGGTCGGAGCAATCGACATCCCAGACGTTGTCGGGCACGGGATCGGTGTCATCGAGGCCAGCGCGACCGAGGCGGCGCTTTCCAAAATGCTTCAGGCCCGGCGGACGCTCCGAGGACATCGTCGCGACCCGTGTAGAGAGCGGTAATACGGTAGGAGGGTTTGCCAGTCCCTTGCCGTCACCCTGAGAAACAGTCTCGCCGCTCTTAGAAATGTCGTTGTCCACGTCGGCCGCGACCATGATCACTTCCTGCATCAGGCTCACTAACAGGGGGCGGTTCTTGCGAGTCCATAAGGCGTTCATGGCGTATTCGAGGGCATAGTTGCCCACGCTGTGGCGCTGATGGAGGTCTTGGCGCGGCAAGCGCTATTGAGACTGACCGTAGCGGCGATCTGCGGGGCTGACATCCAGGCGTAGAGGGTAGATAGAAGGTTGGTAAGATCGTCGTCGGTCTGGCGAGCTTCGGCGCGGTCACGAAGATAGGCGAGCAGGGAGCCCTTGGAGGGCCAATCGAAGCAGCTAAGCTCCCCAAGCGACGCAGTGCCGTCAAAGAGTTGAGTGGCGATGGCGTCGTAGCGGCCGACCGTCTGAATCCAGTCGTCGTCATGGCCGTGAATGAAAAGCGTGAGGTGTTTCTGGTTCTCGGGCAGGTCGTGATGGGATCGGGGAATTTTGATGCGGTGGCGATGAGCGCGCTTTTGAACTCGTCGAGGGTAGGCGAGGTCCAAGAAGACCGTAGTGCAATGTTTTTGCAGGCTGCGGGATCGAAAGCACAGTAAGTCAGGGGAGCGAGGGCACCACCGAAGCCATCGACTCCTTCTTGGTTGCGATTAGTAACAAGCCAACGCATAAGTGCATCACTCCATGTGAACGGAGCACCTATATAACATGGATCTCGTCCTCGAACACAATCTTTTTGGGATGATATGAATTGCGTCAGAATGTCGAATCGGCTGCAGTCGGTTGCATGTCGATGAGCGCGCAGCGACCGACGGGGTTACCCTATAAGTGATTGGCTCAGAGGTTTCCCGGCGCGACTTATTCGGAGTTCGGCGACGGACAAGAGTTCCGTGCGACACGAGCTATTCAATCCCCAGCTCCTTGGCCAACGCTTTCCACTTGCTGTCCACTAGCGCCTTCGTCTTCGCGTCCATCACAATTTCGTCGGGCCAGGGGCGATTGAAGCCTTCGGTGGGCCATTTGCGGGTGGCGTCGATGCCCATCTTCGAGCCGTAGTTGGCGAGGCGGGAGGCATGGTCTAGCGAATCTACCGGGCCCAGGGTGAACTGGATATCGCGTTCGGGATCAATATGGTTCAGAACTTTTAACGTCACGTCGGAGATGTTTTGCACGTCGACGTCTTCATCGACGACGATGATGCACTTGGTGAACATGGCTTGGCCGAGCGACCAGACCGCGTTCATCACTTTGCGGGCCTGACCGGGATAGGACTTGCGGATAGAGACGATCATCAGGTTGTGGAAGACGCCTTCGATCGGGAGATTGATGTCAAGCAATTCAGGAATGGTGAGGCGCATCAACGGCAGGAAAACACGTTCGACGGCCTTGCCCATGTAGGCATCTTCCATGGGAGGTTTGCCGACGATTGTGGTTGCGTAGATGGGATCTTTGCGATGTGTGATGCAGGTTACGTGGAGGACGGGATAGAGATCTTCGAGGGAGTAGAAGCCGGTGTGATCGCCGAAGGGGCCCTCGGTGCGGAGTTCGTCGAGGTTCACGTAGCCTTCGAGGACGATTTCGCTGGAGGCGGGAACTTCCAGATCGACTGTCTCGCACCTGACGAGTTCGACGGGAGCGGCGCGAAGGAATCCGGCGATTAGGTACTCTTCGACATCTGGAGGAGCGGGTACGATGGCGGAGAAAGTTACGGCTGGGTCAGTGCCGATGGCGACCGCGACTTCCATTCGGCCGGAGGGCTGACTCGTGGGAGTGAGGACTTGGCCGCCGGAGGTACGGGCCATTAGATCGACGGCCGCGGAGTTCCCACTTCTACCAAAAGAAGGGAGAAGTGGAGCACCTTCTTTTCCGGCGCTTCCCGCATTGCGCAGGGCTTGGCGGTAGTGTTCGGCGGCGACTTTTTGGCGCTGCCAATGGGCTCCAGTTGTGCAGGCGTCGTAGACCTGGAGGCGATACATTCCGAGATTGCGCTTGCGGGACTTGGGATCCCGCGTGGTCACGCACGGCAGGGTGATGAACCGTCCGGCGTCCTGGGGCCAGCACTGCAGGATGGGGAAGTCGAGCAGTGAGAAATTGTCGTGCTTGATGACTTCCTTACAGGGGCCGGTTGGGACAGTCTTAGGAAAAAACTTGCCAGCCTCGGTGAGCAGTGGGAGCATCTTCAGTTTGTCGAGTAAGCCTTGCGGAGATTTTAGGTCCATGAAGACACGGATGCGCTCGGCAAATTCGTCAAAGGAATTGACGCCGAGTGCGAGCTTCATGCGGGCTTCGGAGCCAAATTGATTGATGAGAACTTGAGATCCGGAATGGCCTTTGATGTTTTGAAAAAGCAGAGCGGAGCCGCCGGGTTTGCCAATCTTTGATTTGCTGACGCGGTCAGCGATTTCGGTGATTTCCAGGATGGGATCGACTTCAGTTTGGATGCGCTTGAGGTCGCCGGCGCGATCGAGGGCGGCGATCCACTGGCGGAGGTCGTCGAAGGGCAAAAGAGTTTCTCCTGAGAACGAATGATTATACCGAGTGGGGCAAAGACTGAACCACAGAGGTCACGAGGGCAAACCACGTTCCTACAGTTTGCTGCGGAGCATGGTGATTACGTCGTCCGAGGTGATGACGCCCACAAGCTTGTTGTGATTGTCGATAACCGGAAGCGTGACCAGGTTGTATTTGTCGAACAGTTCGGCGACCTCGTTGTCGCTGCTTTCTGAGTGCGTGAGGACGAGAGGCTCTTGCAGGAGGGAAAGAAGCGGGGTCTCGGGCTTAGCGAGGACAAGCTTCACGAGCGGAACCGCCCCAGAGAGGGTACCGTGAGAGTCCACAAGGTAGATTGTGTTGACGGATTCGATGCCGCCATCGAACTGGCGCATAACGCCGATCGCATTTTCAACCGTCGCGGCAACAGGCAGTGCTAGGAACTCGGTGGTCATGCGTCCGGCGGCCGTTTCTTCGCGATGTTCGAGGAGTTCGACGACATCCTGGCTGGCTTCGGGCGTCATCTCGACGAGGATTTGCTCGGTTCGATCCTGCGGGAGGTCGGCGAGGAGGTCGGCGGCCGCGTCGGGATCCATTTCCGCGACGATATCGGCGGCACGCTCGGAGTCGAGCGATTCGACTATGGATTTCTGAACCCTGGGTTCAACTTCCTCCAGAGTCTCGGCTGCAACATCCTCGTCAAGAGTGCGGAAAACCGCTTCCCGCTCATCGGGAGCGAGGTCTTCAACGATGTCGGCAATGTCGGCAGGATGGAGCTTCGCCAGACCTTCGTGAGAGATCTTCAGTTTAATTTGGCGTGCGGGATCGGTCTCGATGAGATCGACAAAACTCCAGGGAATGGTGCGGGGAGGAATTCTATCAATCAAGACATGCAGAGCCGCGCGCGGTGCGAGGCCGCGCAGAAGGCGGCGGATGGCGCCGCGGACGCCGATGTCGACGGATTGGATGCGCAAGATGGCATGCGAGCGTCCGGCCTCGGTCGAGGAGTCGATTTGGAGATCGACGTCGTTGACGCGCACCACTTTGCGTCCATGAACGTCAATTACCTGCTGATCGAGCAGATCCCGTTCGAGAAGGAATAGCCCTTCCGCGCCATTGGCGGCGGGCCAGTCGGTCGGATTGGTGGAGACGTGAATATTAGAGTCGATGGTAGAGACGGCGGAGAAGGGAAGCACCCGATTGCCAGAGCTGGTCTTAACGATGAACGAAGCGATCCGGCTGCGATCTTCCTGGGGTGCGAGGGTGACTTCGCGGACGCGGCCAGTGGCCGCGCCGGATCGATCATACACCGTGGCGCCGAGAAGCTCGGAAAGAGGCAGCGTGGTCATCCCGGCTAGAGCATAGCGGAGTTTTGCGGAAGAGAGAAATGATTTTGCAGGGAGAAGCGAGAAAATTTGCCTGGAAGGAGGGTCTGGCACCCATTACTGCGACTCAAGGACGAAAGACTCAATCACAAGGGCACAAAGATCACACGAGTGAACAGTCTCGGCGTTCCGCACGACTAAGGTTTTGCATTCACAAACGTATAATCTCTAATTGCAGGCTTCCGACAGAGTGAGTGTGACTTCAATGGATGACATTCTGAGTTTGGCGCCGCCCAAGGCGGACAAGCGGCTCGCGTTCGGCAGCGATGAAAATCAGTTTGCCGATTTGCGGCTGCCTAAGACGAAGGGTCCACATCCGCTGGCAATCGGTATTCATGGAGGATACTGGCGGGCGAAGTACGATCTGGGGTATATGAGTCATCTTTGCGCGGCTTTGACGGCGAAGGGATTTGCGACGGCGAATCTGGAATACCGGCGCGTAGGAAATGCAGGCGGAGGGTGGCCGGGGACTTTTGTGGATGTGCGGGCCGGTTACCAGTTTTTGTCGCAGAATGCACGTAAGCACGAGTTTGATGCGCAACGGATCGTAGCGATTGGCCATTCGGCTGGAGGTCAGCTGGGGCTCTGTCTGGCGGCGCATGAGACGGGCGTGAAGGCGGTAATTTCGCTCGCGGGTGTGGTGGACTTGCAGCGGGCGTATGCCTTGCATTTGAGCAATGATGCTGTGGTGGAATTTCTCGGCGGGAGGCCGTCGGAGGTGGCGGACCACTATCGGGAGGCGGACCCGATGAAGCTGGGAATTGGGGCGCCGCAGTGGCTGGTGCATGGGGCGGCGGACGACACGGTGCCGGCTGCATTCAGCCGAGACTATGTGAGTGCGAAGCGGCAGAGGAAAGAGGATGCGCGGCTGTTGGAGATTGAGGGCGTGGGGCATTTTGACGTGGTCGATCCGCGGTCGGGAGCGTGGAAGGAAGTGGAGAAAGTCGTGCTGGAGGCGGTCAGGTGAAGGAGAGGCTTTTTCGTTATGGTACCTAGGCTGAGCTTAGTTTTTCGCGCCGCGGGGTCAGGAGCCGGACCTTTTCCGGACTGCCTGCTCCGTCTCCAGTGCTTGCTGGCGCACGTGATCGGGGATGTCGGGTAGTTCGCGCTCGTAAGGTCGAATTGCGGAAAGGTCTTCGGGTTGGCCCACGAGATATAGTGCGCGGAGTGCTTCCCACACCTGATCGTTCGCGGGATCAATGACCGCGACTTCCGATCCCACTGTAACGCTCGCGCCAGTTCCGGCCACCGACCGAATTCGTCCGGGAATCGGGGACCGGAGTTCGACCGTCTGCTGGCGCCCGTATTCCAGTTTCGCGATCAATCCACCCTGATGGATGGCGGTGCCCGGAAGGTCGGCATCGACGATTCTGCCAGATTCTGGGGATGCAACTTGCGCCGGCTGAAGTAGCGCCAGAATCTGCGGACGACCCGATGCGTCGCCGAAGCGCACCAGAGACAGTGCGGCGTTGCCGCGGACCATTTGCGAAGGATCAGACAGCATCTTCAGCAGCGTCTCGTGAAAGCCCGCGCCAGACGTGTCTTGGCCCATGATCCAGGCGTCCGTGTTGCGCACTTCTTCCACGGGATCGGCTGCCAAAGCCAGCAGCTGCGGATACCATTGTTTCGCACTGACATCTTGCCTCGTGATGCGCTCGCCCAATTGAACTAGCGCTTGCTGAATGTGCCGTGGTTTTTTCGTATCGTGCAGGTATTCATTCAGCTGCTGGTCAGAGAGCCTCCGGCCAAACCAGGTGTTCCACCAGAAGAGAAAGGGCATCAGGCAAATCAGCCACGCGGTGAGGAAGAAGAGGAGTTTTTGCGTGCGGGACATGCCGGGCTTTCGCGTCGGCCTGTCGGTGGCGGGCATCGGTTTGACAGACATTGGTTTCGCGGACATTTGAAAGCAATTCATCACGGAGTGACCCTTCCACTGTGCCCAGGTCAAGCTCCGACACGGTAATTCGAAAGAAGCTGAAGCTTCAAATCCAACAACTACTCCACGACATCGGCGTCGATGACGCGGTCCTGCTCCAGATAATGCGAAACGGCATACTGGGCAAGAAGGGGAGTTTGCAGCCGGATTTCAGCCCCAATCCATTCGCCCTTGGCGTGCGGCGCGTTCGGAGCGTGATTGCAGCCGCCGCCGCTACCAAACTGTGGGCCGAAGTCCGCGCTTTGGATCTGATCGAACTGCTTGAGCTCGCGCCAAGCAGCATGGCCTACGGTTCCGGACACGTCGACTTTTAAGCGGACGGTCGACATAAGATATATAAATCATTCACCACAGAGTCACAGAGACACGGAGAAATTCTTCATATTTTTCTTTGTCTCTGATTTCCTTCGCTTCCAATTCCTTTCATTGTAGGTTTTCTAAGTTCTTCGCTGTGCGGGAACCACTGGTAGAGCATGAAGTATACGATCACGCCGGTGATACTGACATACATCCACAACGGGAAGGTCCAGCGCGCGATCACGCGGTGCTTATCATAGCGAGCCCGCAGGCCCCGGCTCAATGTGACGATGACCATGGGTACAATCACGATAGCAAGAGTCACATGGGGAATCAGGATCGCGAAGTGGATCGTACGCCACATCCCCTGGCAAGGAAAAAGAATATTGCCCGCATGCGCGTGAAAATATACGTAGCAGGCCAGGAAAAGGGCAGAAGCGCCTACGGCTGCGATCATGCACGCACGATGCGCCGCAATGCGGCCGCGGGCAATCATGTACCGGCCGCTCACCAGCAATACCGCGCTGGTTCCGTTCAATCCCGCGATCAGGGGAGGGAAGTAAGCATACTGTTCGGCAATCACGCGGCGGGCCTTGTAGTGCGGCGGTTTGCCATCAGAAATGCGAGCCCGAACATTACCAGAGAAAACAGTAGCAGCGTCGCCATCGCGGAGGGCAGAGGGAAAGTTGCTTCTGTCGCCGGATAAAGCAGGATGCGCAGTGCCTCGACTCCGTAGGTAAGCGGATTCATATACATCAGCACGCGGATCCAGCCCGAGGCGCCGGCCATCGGAAACAGCGCACCCGATAGAAGCCAAAGCGGAATCAGAAACAGGTTGATAATTCCGTGAAAGGCTTGCGTGGAATCCATCGGCCACGCGATCGCGAAGCCGAGCGCAGTTAGGGCAAAGGAAACCAGGAACACGACTACTGCCACAAAAACAATCCGCAGCGGATTGAGATGCACTCCAGCGAAGGGAGCGAAGATCAGGAAGATCATCCCCTGAACCGCGGAAAGGGTTGTGCCGCCGAGAACCTTTCCGAGGACAATCGCGGAGCGCGGCACCGGCGCGACGAGCACGGACAGCAAGAATCCTTCTTTGCGGTCCTCAATCACCGACATCATGGTGAAGATCGACGTGAAGAGGACGATCATGATCAGGGCGCCGGGGTAAAAATAATCCATGTAGTGTTGCTGGCCCTGGCCACTGCCGGAACGAAATGAGGTGCCAAAGCCGGAACCGATCACTACCCAGAACACGAGTGGCGATGCCAGCACGCCGACGACGCGTGACTTCTGCCGGTAAAAGCGCACGATCTCGCGCCACCAGAGAGTGAAGGCGGGCAGCCAAACTCCGGCTGAAACCGGCACGAGTGGTCTCGACAAAGATGCGGTTTGAGTCGCAGCCATGAAATCCCTAGCTCGCTTTCGCTGCGGGAGGTTTTGGCGCAGGGGCAGGGGCTTCCTTCTTAGCGATGATCCCGCTGTCACGCATCTCCCAATACGCATTCAGCATAAAGACTCCCGAAAGTGTGAGGAAGATGAGGATCATGAACAGGCCGTCGACGGTGGTAACCTTTACCTCCAGCACCGCCCACACCACTCCCAGCAAGGGGAGGATGCCAAGCACGAGAGAAAGAGCAAGCATCATAGAAAGCACACTACCTCCTGTGGTTTGTTGAATCGGACTGCACATCGCCATTGATTCTGCTGTCTTCGCTCCAGAATTTATGTCCTGTACGCCGAATGAAAACGTCTTCGAGAGCGGGCTTGCTCACGGAAAGCGCCTCGATCTCTCCCGGAAAAGCTTCGACGACTTCGGTGACAAAACGGTGCGCGCCTTCGCGCTCAATGCGAACCTGATTCTCAAGAACCGTCGTTTCCACCTGAAAACGCGCGCGAATGCGCTCGGCAAGCAATCCGGCATCGTGCGCCGCATCGAGCAGAACCACATCCCCGCCGATTTCGCTCTTCAACTCCGTGGGCGTGCCCAGAGCCACAAGATTGCCTTCATTCAGGATGGCCAGACGGTCGCAACGCTCCGCTTCTTCCATAAGGTGCGTGGTGACGAGCACGGAAACATGCTCTTCGTCGCGCAACGTTGCCAGATATTGCCAGAGGTCGCGGCGCGCGCCGGGATCGAGGCCGGTAGACGGCTCATCGAGCAACAGGACTCCCGGATGGTGCAGTAACCCTTTGGCAAGCTCGATTCGCCGCTGCATGCCCCCGGAAAAAGTCTCGACGACCTCCTTCGCGCGATCCGACAGGCCGACGCGCGAGAGGATCTCCTGAATTCGCTTTTTCAGCACTTGCCCGCGAAGACCATAGAGATGTCCTTGATGCCAGAGATTTTCGTAAGCGGTGAGCTTTACGTCGATGCTCTGGGCCTGAAAGACGACTCCGATTTGCCGCCGAAGGCGCGACGGTTCCTGCGCGGCGTCGCAACCCATGATGGTCGCACGCCCTGCCGTAGGAACCATTAACGTGGAAAGAATCCGGAAGAGCGTGGTCTTGCCGCTGCCATTTGGGCCCAGCAGACCAAACAATTCCGCCGGGCGAACTTCAAACGATACGCCGTCGAGAGCCGTGCGGTTCTCATAGCGGTGCATGAGGTTCTCGAGGGAAATGACGGGGCTGGAGTAGGGGGACATTAGTCCCGGGCCAGCGTCGGCGAATGCGGAGACCTTGGATACCAAAAGGGATTCCCGAGATAAGTTCACTACTAGTCTACGACGTTAACACGCCGAAGGTGATTGGGGCGAGGCTCATGCGGCCGAAGCATTCCGCTGCGCTTGGGGAACGCGCTCTTCAAATGCCACTGGGACGTGCCGCCACACCTGGATCGCCAGAACCACCGTAGTCGCGAGCAAGAGCGCTCCCACGGCAACGTGTGCCACCGTCGCCGCTACCATCGGCAGTTCGGGCTGCTGCGCGTTCCTGCCCCAGGCAACGCGTGTCAGGAATGCGGTGAAGCCTAGGCAAAGCTGCGTGATTAATAGCGACAGCATGACGATCGCCGGGCGCCTGACAGCCTCGATATTCGAATGCGCCGAGACCGCGCGCACCGCGGTCCAAGCCAGTACAAACGAGACGGTCACGGCATTGAGCACGTGTGGCCACCAGCTCATCCCGTGATGGCGAAACATCCCCCCCAAGATGAGTTGTACGTACAGCACGAAGATGGAAAGCAATGTCAGCGTAACCAGTCTGGGGCGGCGCGAATCAAACTCGATGCTCGGCTGCTCCTCAACCCACTTGCGGCCGGTGAAAAGAGCGATGGCTACGGCAATGCAAAAAAATGTTTGCGCCACGGTGGCATGGGCCGTGGAAACTGCGGGTGGCTGGAAGAGCAAGACTGTAAGCCCGCCCAGAATCGCCTGGGCGATGACCGTGCAAAATGCGCCCACCGCGAGCCAGCGCAACCAACGCCGGCGCTCGACCAGCAAGGTCCAGATCGCGATTGCCAGCGTTAGGGTTACCAGCGTGCCAGCCACCATTCGATGGCTCCACTCATAGCGCACACCGCCGACGAAACGGGGGATCTTGACGAGGTAGCCGAACGAAGTGGGCCAGTCAGGAACCGAGAGCCCCGCATCGTTGCTGGTGACCAATGCCCCGGCGGTAATCACGACGAGCGTGGCGCATGCCGTGAAAACCGCGAAAGCGTGGTGAGTGCGGTGGTATCTAGCCGGGATCGCTCGCAGACTGTTTTCCATTCGGTGCGCCAAAATGAAATCCCTGCAATCTTAGACCAGAGCCGCGCAGACGTGTCCAGCCCTCGCGATTGACCATTCATTTTAGCAGACGGAGCTATGACCAAGAATCAGAGAGCCTTGTCCCCCTTGTCCCACTGCGCTCGACTGGACGGCCGAGGCGGCTGTCCAGTCGGGAGTTGGCTACTCGCCCCCGGCTTTGAAGGTCTGATCCACAGTCTTGCTATCCTTCGGAGCTACCGTTATCTTTTGGTCCTCCTCGCCCAGTTTCTCGTGCACAAAGGCAATTGTGTAGTCTCCGGGGGGAAGTCCCTTAATTTCATATTTTCCGGACTTGTCGGTGACCGCATAGAACGGGTTCTTAACGACATTGATGTACATCTTCATCCATGGGTGCTGGTTGCACTTCACGGGAAGCATGATTTCTTCGCGGGCGAAGTTCTTCTCGAGCGGAGCGGAGGACGGCGGCTGCGATTCATTCCACTCGCGGTTGTCTTTCGGAGTGGGATGAATGTTGTGCGTTGTCTGATCGTCATTCTTGATCTCGATGGTTTGACCAGCCATCACGCCAAGCACATGGGGATGATATTTGCAGCCACTCTGGTCGAGCACTACGGGGTCTTTGGGAACATCGAAGGTGCGGTTGCCAAGCCCGTCTTTGATGTAGACGAAGACGTTGGCCAGTTCACCGTTATCGACGACGACGTTTTCGGCCTCGTTTGCGCCTTTGCAGGCTGGATCCTGGCTCATGTCAATCCTCGCCGATTTTGGAGCGGCACCCCCCATTTTTGCCTGGCCCGACACGGTTGCGACGGTGGACGGATCGATGGGCGTAGCGGCCGGCGCGGGCGCAGCTTCTTTTTCAGCCGAGGTGTTACTCGATTGCTCAGTATTCTTGTTGCAATCCACAGTCAATAGCACGCCGCTCAGCGCCAGCGTGCCGGCCAGTATCTTCCAACCCCTTCTCTTATTCATGATGTCTCCGTTTCTTCCGTAGTTAGGACTGTTTGTATTTAGTGTCGTGACCGAATCCGCCATTTTACCGCGAACCGCCGCTCACCGGTTGATGCGATTCGGCGGCGGCTTGTTGGCGAGCGGTTGGAGGATGAAGGCTTGCCGTCTTGGCTCGAGGCATGGACGCAGCTACCTTCCGTTGTTCTTCTGGCGTCAGCTGAAAGATGTAATCGGTCAACAGCTTGCGGTGATCTCCCTCATATCCCTGGAACGATGGCGGCGTGGGTCCGGCGAATACCCATTGCTTATTCTGTTCCTTGAATAGTCCCGAAGGCATTGAGGTTCCGGGGCTGACGGCTTGCGGATCGGTGATCCAGCGCTCGACCCAGTCCGGCTTCAGGCGTTCTTTCGCCAGCAGGAAGTTTGGCGCGGTAGCGATCTTGTCGTGCGTGGGATCGCCGGTGGCGTGACACTTCAAGCAAGGAGCCGCGGTGCTGGAGAACAGGCTTCGCGCCATATCCGTTTCTTTAGTCGTGAGAACCGGAACTTGCTCCGGAATGTAGGGCATCGGTTGCTGCGACAACGCCTGGAAGAAGCGGACCAGCTTCCGTAGTTCGTTATCGGAGAACGAGAACGTGGGCATGCGCACTTTCAGATAAGGGCGAACTCCGTTGCGGTTCGTATCGGTTGTGCTCAACGCGGGATTCGACAGGAATTTCCGCAACCACTCCGGATCGACACGCGCGCCCTCGGTTAAAAGTTTTGGAGGCAATTGCTCTTGATTGTCTTGATATTGCTTCAGTCCCATCAGAATCGTTTGCTGCCCGGGGATGAACTGGTGGCAGCCCATGCAGTTGTATTTCTTGACTACCCACCAACCCTCCTGAATATCGTGGCGCGCATCACCGGGCTTGTATTGATAAGTTCCGGGCAGTGAAGTCTCTTCGCTTCCCATCAGAAAGGTTGTGAGATCGAGCACCTGGTCTTTTGTGAGGTGCACATTGGGCATACGCAAGGCTTCAGTTTCGCCCTTTACTTTGCCCTGATCATAAATATTAGGCTCAGCGAGTTTGTGCTCGAAAAATCCTTTGTGGTCGTACCAGGGCTGAGTTGCCGGGCCATCGGGCAGACGGGCAAGGTCTTCTTTGTCTTTGATGGGTTCAGCGTCCTTGCCGCCCCGCTGCGCGGTTTCGGTGAACAGGGCGAAGTCGAGACGCTCGATCGGTTTGCTGCCTTCGAAGGTAAGTTCAGTACCGATACGACCTTCGTCTTCGAAGCCCGCGATTTCGTGGCAGCCAGAGCAACCGAAGTGACGGACCCATTTTTTGCCTTCGTCCTTTAATTTGGGATCGTCCATGAACGACGCATCGGCATAGGAGGACGGTTCCTGTTTTCTCTGCGTCATCAGGTAGGTTGCGATGTCTTCCGCGTCTTCCGGAGCGAGGCGAAGGCTGGGCATGACCGTCATGTTCTGCACTTGCAGTTCGTGGCCGTCGTTAGGACACTGGCTGTGGTCGAGATCGAACTGATAGGGCAAGCCTTTTTTGGCGTAATCTTCAGGACCGATGTCTTTCTTTTCGTAGGGGCAGTAAGGCCGCGTGCGCTCGCGCGCGTTGTGAATCCATCGCACGAGATAGTCATAATTTGCTTTCTCGCCGACCCGCGTCAGGTTCGCGGCGAAGGTTCCACCCTGCATCTGATCGCCTTCGCCGACGGAGTGACAGGCCATGCATCCGCGAGTCTCGAATAATTCTTTGCCGTGGGCGGCGTTGCCGGGCTTGTGTTTGGGCAGAGGGTCGGTGAATCCCGACTGCCAAATGTAGGCGGAGATGGCCTGAATCTGATGATCACTCAGGCGGAAATTCGGCATCTTGGTAGTCGGACGGAAATCGGTGGGCTTCTTCAGCCAGATCGGAATCCAATTCTTGTTCAGCTTCAGTCGCACGTCTTTCAAATTCGGCCCGACCTTTTTCATATCCTGCATCAGGCTGTGCGATTGGAAATCGAGTTGTTGCAAACGCCCGTCGAGCTTACTGTTTGCAACTCTCAGGTCGACGGCCTGTGTGTTCAACCGGTTGGCGTCATCGTTCGATTGAGCGGCATCCGCCTCTTTCATCAGGGATGCGGTCTGCTTGAGATTGTCTGTCTTTTGAGTCTCGATCTGTTTGATCTGCTGGCTGATCGAGTTCAGGTCCTCAGGTTCTTTGTCGTAGCCCTCATAGCGATGGCAGCCCGTGCAGCCTTTTTGGCGAAAGATGTCTTTGCCATTGTTGACCGTTTGCCACTGTACGTCGCCGCTGACCAAGACCATGTCGGCGGAATGGCAGTTCTGGCAACCGGCTTGCGAATTCTCTTTGGGAAACAGCGGCCACAGCCAGTGCTCGTAGTTTCCGTGCGCTTTCTCGATGCTTGTAGTCGCACGGCCATTTCCCTGGTGGCAGGGCGAGCAGCCGAATTTCTCGGGATCGTGAATCGCTAACAGCTCCGGCTGGGAATGACTGCCGAATGCTTCGGCATACTCATCGGGCTTCTTCTCTCCTTTCGGAGTCATGGCGGCAGGAGCGATGTTTATCGGCTCGCGCGCGTTCATGTGACAGGACTCGCAGCGGTCTACAATGTTGGCGTCGGCGACATTGATCTGCACAATCGCGGGATCCCACTCGGTGGCTCTTTTCTTCAGTCCATCGATTTGCTGCGGAGTGAGATCAACCATGTGGTCGGAGATGTATTCATCCATCTTCGCCTTGGCCGCGGTCACGGGCTTCAACACATCGCCAAGTTCCAGGCTTACCTTCGTGCGCTCATCGCGGATTTCGTTATAAGTCTCCTCCAGTTGCGGGAAGCTATATTTTTTCCTGCTGCCATCGGGAAACTCAACCGTTGCCTGTTCGCTCTTGTATTGGTCAATCTCTTTACGCTTGCTCGCTTTCGCGGAATCGCTGCTGCTGGTTTCGAGTTCGTACGTGAGTGCATTCACGTAGGCGCGGCGGTCGGTGAATACATTCTGCACGGCGAGCAGCCGAGCGCTGGCGTCGTCGAGTTTTCTGCGGGCTTCCTCAGCTTGCGCCTTCGAATCCTGATAGGCTTTTTCGTAGGCCTGCTTGAGCGCAACGTAGTCCTGGTTTTGTTCGACATCCTTTTCCGACGTTGCCGATTTCGAGCGCGCCGTATTCAGAAATGCAGGGTAGCGATCTTTCCAGTGTTCCTGGAAGGCTTTCCACGGACGCTGGCCCCATGCCTCGTCCCACAAGGCCCAGAACAACGTCGCCATCAGAATCACCGTCGCGATCAGGTAATACGCGGCGTACGATTTAGTTGTGATCGGGTCCTGCTCGGGGTTGGGTTGTTCAGGCACCGCTTCCTCCGAAAAACCGTCGTTGGTAATTCGTCGTCATTGCGAGGAATCTCTACTTCGGGCAGAGCGCATTGCTATAGAGATCCTTCGACTCGGCTCAGGATGACAACCTAAATATTGAACCAGGGCGTAATCCACACATACTTGATGTGCCACAGGAGACGAATCCCCATCTTTAAGGGCAACGCCACCATAGTGAGCAAAAGAAATTGAGTGATTGAAAATTGCAGCAGGCTCATCCGCTTGAAATCTTTCCCCATGTAACGCCGGAAGAGGGAATACACGAGGAAACCTCCGAACAGATAGTAGCCGCCAACGACAATCGCGCCGAAGATTGCTTTCGCCATATTCGACGTAATGCCGAAAAGATCGGGCAGATCGCGATTTACTTCGTAGATCAGCCGGTTGTGGTCCCAGGTTTGCCCGGGCCAGAACCACTGCCAACCAGGGCCGCGAATGAAAGTTCCAATGACGATCATTGCGACCCAGAGAATTACAAACCCGAATAAAAAGGTGCTGATCGAAAATTTGCGCTGCTTCCAAGTGTAGTAGCCACTGCCCAACGGGTTTGTGTCGATGTATGGAATGACCATGAGACCGATGATGATCATCGTGGGCATGACGACGCCTGCGATCCAAGGATCGAAGTAGACCAGCATCTCCTGCAGCCCGAGGAAATACCACGGAGCTTTCGCCGGGTTCATCGTCAAATTTGGGTTGGCAGGTTCTTCCAGGGGCGCGTTCAGTGTGATGGACCAGACCATCAGGATGATGGTGACGATAATGGCGGCAAGAAATTCGATGCGGAGCAGGAACGGCCAGACGTGAACTTCCTTCTGCCAGCCCGGTTTAAAGGGCCAGGTCTTGCGGTGATGGGTCTTGGCGAGAGCAGCGTCACCCTCCAGTTGCGCGATCAGTTGATCATTGGCGTGCGCCTGCTTCCACGCAAGGTAAATGTAGAAGGCCAGCAGCGGAATCAGGCCTACGATCGGCACGTTGTCTGGTGCTGAGCAGATTTCCCAAAGTTGTCGCCAGTCCATAAGTTTTCCACCCATCATGTGGGGACAGCCGCCCTCGGCTGTCCGGTCGAGTGAAGCTCGACAGCTTTTCCTTGCCTCATGCAACGGTCGGGCTTTTGCCCGGCTCGACAGCCGGCGGCTGTTTCCACATGAGTCGTGCTATTCTCCTGCGGCCTTTGGCCCCCTGCGCGGCTTATCGGCCTCGGCTTCGAGCATTACCGGCGCTGGGCCAGAGATTCCGCCGTCTTTTCGGACACGCCAGAAGTGCACGATCATCAGGATCGAAGCGACGATTGGAATTCCGATGCAGTGCCAGATGTAGGAGCGCAGCAGAGCGTTCGCGTCCACGATCGATCCACCCAGCAGGCCGAAGCGCACGTCGTTATACGGCGTCATCCCCAGCATTGAGCCGAACGGGCCTTCGTGCCCGAGCAACGGAGTGGCGCGCGCCATGTTTGTGCCGACGGTGACGGCCCAGAATCCCAGTTGGTCGTCAGGCAGCAGATAACCGGTGAACGAGAGCAATAGAGTAAACACCAGCAGCAGGACGCCGATGTTCCAGTTAAACTCGCGCGGTTTTTTGTACGAGCCGGTCAGAAATACGCGGAACATGTGCAGTTCCACGGCAATCACCATTAGGTGAGCAGCCCAGCGGTGCATGTTGCGCAGGATTTTTCCGAAGGGGACGTCGTGCTCGAGGTACAGCACATCTCGAAATGCCTGCACCTTGCTCGGATGGTAATAAAACATCAGCAGCACGCCGGTATAGGTGAGGATGATGAACAGAAAAAATGTGATGCCACCCATGCCCCAGGTGTAGCTGTAACGTACCGAGTCGCGATTGATCTTTGCGGGGTGCAAATGCAGGAACACGTTGGAGAGCACGCCCAGAGCGCGATTGCGCGGCGTGTCGTCGTGCTTGTGGCGGAAGATGGAGGTATAGACCTGGGTCTTCGTTGGATCTTTCAGACCTTCGATCTGCTCTTTGGCCTTAGTGGGGATGTCGACCTTCATCGCCTGAATGTCGTCTTTGACGCGGTCGACTAATCCCACTTTGCCGTTCTTGCCGTTGTTTTCGTCAGCCATTATTGCCTCGTAATATTCTGCAACTGTCGGCGGTACCGCGCGTTTACACTCCGGTCAGGAATGCCCCCGGATCGTTGAAATGTGACGGTTGCCCCTTCGGCCACTGATAGAGCCGCGACGTGTCGACGATGATCTGACCATCGGGCGCCAGTTCGAGCTTCGCGCGATCCATAGGGCGTGGCGCCGGACCTTCAAAATTAATCCCTTCGCTGTCATAACCGCTGCCGTGGCAGGGGCACTTGAACTTGTTCTCTGCTGGTTTCCAGTCGGGGGTGCAACCCAGATGCGTGCAGCGGGCGTAGATCACAAATAAACGGTCCGGTGTGCGGTCCACCCAAATGCGGTACTTCTGCTGAAACTTGGTGTCAACTCCAAGCGTGAACTCCGACGGATATCCGATCTTGAAGACCGTGTTGGGTTCGAAAAGAGTGCGGGGAAGAAAGAATCGAAAAAAAGCGAGGAACCATGCTGTCAGAAAAGCCGTGACGCCAACCCATACCAGACGGCGCCGACGCCGATCGACGTCGGTATTCGACGGGCCGGATGAAGAAAGTCCAGCCGACGCAGCGGCTTTCGAAGTTCCCACCGCCGGTGTGCCTACATACTTCGTGGCATCTATCGCGCTCCGCGGCGCGGGTTGCGCCGCATCTGGATTCGGACTCGGCTTCGGTTCATCGCTGCCCGGAACCGCCATGAGGACCCTCCTGCTACGAAATCGTACTTACCTTCCGATCCCTCAAACGCTCAAGCTCGCGCCTTAATCTCCTGCTGCCATTAGTTCCCCCGCTACTTGAGTGTGATTCACATGAATGGGCGCGCGCGAATCAACCGCATCGCCCAGGGCCTCCCGCACCAACTGACCCAGCGCGGAAATAAATTTTGGAGAATCATTCAAACCGGAGCTCATTTCGAAATGCGTAAAGCCTAGCCGGCGAGCCTCATCACGCGCCTCCCGATCAATCTCGCCCAGGGTTTCGACATGATCGGAAACGAATGCCACAGGCACGATACAAACTTCTCGCGCCTTCTCGTCGGCCAAGTCGTGCAGCGTCCGGTGCAGCGAAGGCTGCAGCCATTTGCTGGCGCCTACTTTGCTCTGGTAGCTGAGGCGGTGCCGATTCGGCCATCCGCCGCGCTCCATCAGCTGCTCCACGGTTTCCTCGATCTGACGCTGGTAGGGATCGCCCTTCGCAATTACCGACATGGGAACGCTGTGCGCGCTGAAGACAATCTCCGCCTGGCCGGGCCGTCGAAACCGCCCGAGAGCTTCCGTGATTTTTTCGATTACAGCGTCCAAATACATCGGATGCCGATAGAAGGGGCCGACGTTGTGTACGGGAACATTAGCGCGGAACAGGCGTTGCCACTCGTTCAGGCTGCTGCCGGTGGTGGTCGAGGAATACTGAGGATACAACGGAAGCAGAACCACCTCGTCGCATTGCGCCGCGCATACTTGGGCAATCGCTTCGCTGGTAAAAGGATGCCAGTAGCGCATGGCCACAAAGCAGCGCGCATCGATACCCTGGCGGGTTAACTCTGCCTCCAGCCCAAACGCCTGCCGTTCGGTGAAGCGGCGGATCGGCGAGCCACCGCCGATTGTGGCGTAGTGGTGCTGCACTTTGCGGGCGCGCGTGGTCGCAATGAGTTTTGCCAGGGGCTTGCGCCCGATCCGGGCAAAGGGAAAGTCAATGATATCGGGGTCGCAGAAGAGGTTATAAAGGAACGGTTCTATCGCAGCCAGCGTATCGGGCCCGCCCAGCTGAAACAGAACTACCCCCACACGGCGCGTTGTTTTCGCCATCCCTTCAGATTCCCCAGAACGGGCGAATTTACTCCCATCTGCGGCGAGAGTCAATGGCTGACATGGCTGACATCAGGCTTGACATCAGGAAATCATGCCAGCGATCCGGGTTTAACGGTCAGCCAGGGCCTTCACGGATTTTGTTTCGTGATTCGGCGCGGAGCCGGCGGTTGCGCCTGCCATCTCTTCGATCACCGAATCTGCGAATTCCGATGTGCCCGCGCGGCCACCAACATCCTTCGTCAACTTTTCAGGATGGCGGTAGACCTTTTCCAAAGCATTGCGAATTTGCGTGGCCGCATCGAACTCGCCCAGATGCCGCAGCAGCAGCAGCGATGAGCGCAATAATGCTGTTGGATTCGCCAGGTTCTTGCCCGCGATGTCGGGTGCCGAGCCGTGTACCGCTTCGAAAATAGCGCAATGGTCGCCCAGGTTTGCGCTGGGCACAAATCCCAACCCACCGACAAACGCCGCGCACAAGTCGGAGATGATGTCGCCATACAAGTTTTCCATTACCAGCATGTCGTACTGATAGGGGTTCATCACCAGTTGCATGCACGTGTTGTCCACGATGTGCTCGCCGTAGGTAATCTCGGGATATCCCTTGGCCACGGTGCGGCAGCAGCGCAGGAATAATCCGTCCGATAACTTCATGATGTTGGCTTTATGAATTGCATGAATTTTCTTGCGCTGGTTCTTGCGGGCATACTCGAAGGCAAATTTAGCAATGCGAGTGGAAGCCTTTTCCGTAATGATCTTCAAGCTCTCGACTACGCCGGGTACGACCTCGTGCTCGAGGCCAGAGTATAAACTCTCAGTGTTCTCTCGGACGATGATGAGATCGACGTCAGGGTAACGGGTGGGAATATGCGGTAGATTTCGGATGGGGCGGAAGTTCGCATACAGCTCAAATTTCTGCCGCAGCGCGACATTGATGCTGGAAAACCCCCCACCCACGGGCGTGGTTACTGGACCCTTCAGTCCCACATGGGTCCGCTCGATCGATTCGATCACTTCCTTGGGAATGTACTCACCATGCTTTTCGAAAGCCTCGGCACCGACCCGAAAGGATTCCCATTCAAACTTCACGCCCGTGGCTTCAAGGATGCGGACGGTTGCCTGAGTCACCTCGGGGCCAATGCCGTCACCGGGAATTAGTGTTATCTTGTGCGCCATGAATGCTTTCTGAGTGACCTTTGCCTCGATCTCCGGGCCTGGATCACTGGATCGATGGATCAGTGGCTCGTGAGAATATCGAGGGATTCTTGTTCTTACATAAACACTAATTTATGATCACGAAGCACTATCCGCTTTTCTTTCCCCGAATGTCCATAGTTTCTTTTGTTTTCACTAAATCTCTCAACTCATCCATAAACTCCTTTACGTCCTTGAAATCCAGGTATACCGAGGCAAAGCGTACGTACGCAACTTTGTCGTAGCGACGCAGGCGGTTCATGATGAGTTCACCAAGTTCGCTGGTCTTGCGCTCGCGTTCCTGCGATTCGATGACGAACGACTCGGCTTCGTTCACAATCTGCTCCAGTTTACTGATCGGAACCGGGCGTTTTTCGCACGCCCGCAGTAGCCCGTTCAAGACTTTCTGGCGGTCGAACTTCTCACGCCGTCCATCTTTTTTGACCACCATGTACGGGATCTCGTCGATGCGCTCGTACGTGGTAAAGCGTTTGCCACACTTCAGGCACTCGCGGCGGCGGCGGATCGATTCCGCCTCTTTACTCTCGCGGGAGTCAACCACCTTGTCGTTCGCAAATGCGCAAAAAGGACATTTCATGGCGCTGGTTTTTTCAAAACGAACTGCCGCAAGTAACTTCGATGTTCCGGATTTTGTTACAGAAATTGTAACAGGCGATCAGGACGCACGTTGCGGCGGGTACCTGCGTGATAGACAGGATACCTGTAGTTCAATCAGGGCCTGCCATTTCAGTTGCGTCAGCATGATGGCTTTCTTCAGATAGTTTCCGCAACGACAATCGCTCATGATGTGCCAGCGCCAGGCCGAGGGGAACGACCGCAGCAAATGTGACCAGCCAGAGCAATATGCCGCAACTTGCCGCCAATTCAGGGGGCACGGCAAACAAGCCTGAGAGCGTCCTTATGGTGGCCAGCTGCGAGCCGCCGCCCACCGCCGGGAGTTGCAGCATTGAGCCAAGCATGCTCGACCCCATCAGGATCAAAATCTGCAGCTGTGGAATCTCGAGCGCCACCTGACCATACGAATGCGTCACTTCCTTGTACGCCATGGCAATGACATACCACATGCCGACAGAGACCAGTGTCAGCCACAGGAAGGACAGCGGGTCATGGATCGTATCCAGTCCGGTGCCGAACTCTCTGATCCAGTGCGCGATGCGGTGGCCCAAGTTTGCCGACAGGTGTCCGAATTTCCGTTCGACCCATTGCGCGACCGCTTCCCCGTTGCGATTGATCACAACCGCTGCCGCGACGACCGACAGAACCAGGCCAATCAGAAAAAGAACGCCACGCTGGAGGTTCGAGTACCATCCCGGCTCGGGGATTGAGTACATGCCCCCCTCCCGGAAGACTGCCAAACCAATCAGCAGGGTAAAGGCACCCACATCAAATATCCGCTCAACCGCCCAGACAGCCAGTTGCGAGGAAAGCGTCAGTTGTTGGCGCCGCGCAATCAAATACGGACGAATCGGTTCCCCGGCCCGTCCCAGCAATGCGAGACCGGCAAAGCCAATGATCGTCGGCGAGACCAGGTCCTTCAGCTTCGCGCCGGGGCGCACCGGTTTCAAGAAGATCTTCCAGCGTATTGCTCGCATTACATATGCGATGTAGATGAGCCCCACCCCCCGTGCCACGCGAGCCCATCGAATCTGGCGTGTCTGACTCCAGAATGTTCCCCAGTCAAAGCTGTGCCACTCGCGATATTGGAGGTAAAAGAGGACGGCGAGGATGAGGAAAACTACCGCACTCACCACAATGCGTTTTTTGTCCATGAGGGGAGAGACAATCGCGCCGCAGCCCTCGCAGCGCGAAGCGGAAACGGCTCTCCCAAGGTAAATGAGTGAGGCGGGAGGGTCAAACGCGCGTTGGCTTTGCGACCTTTACCTGTCGTTCCTCAACCTGTCGTTCCTCAACCTTGACAATTTCGTTGGTCCCACCTAGAGTCCACTGCTCAGTGCGCCCGCGCTTTGTCCCGGCTTCCGCTCATCGAATTCTGAAAGGAGTCTCATGTCGAATCAGTGGGTGAAATATCTTTTCCTCCTGATGTCCGTGCTCTGCGCTATGGCTGCGGTGGCTCAAGCCCCAGCCCCTTATGGCATCCCCGTCACTTTGGAGACCGCGAAGAAAGCTTCCGCTGCGGCGATTGCCGAGGCGCACAAGAATAACTGGAACATGGCAATCGCCATCGTCGATCCCAGCGGCACGCTGGTTTATTACGAGAAGATGGACAATACGCAGGTGGGCAGCGCTCAGTTTTCAATCAAGAAAGCCAAGTCGGCGGCTCTCTTCAAGCGGCCGACGAAAGTTTTCCAGGACCGCCTTGCGTCCGGCAACGCTGGACTGGCTGTGCTTGCCGTGGAAGGAGCGGTTCCGGTCGAAGGCGGCATCCCGCTTATGATTGAAGGACACATCGTCGGCGCCATCGGCGTTTCCGGCGATAGCAGCGAGCATGACGGACAATGTGCGCAAGCAGGCGCGGACTCTCTGAAGTGATTGCGGGACCGAAGGGTGTGGTCTAGTGCGAGCCCGCGACACTAGCCTGGACCGTAGCGCTGGAGCCTTGAGACGTGCTCGGCGAAACGGCTGGCTTGGTCTTTCCTTTAGCGGTGGTCTTCGGCGTGGCATGTGCGGTAGCTGCCTGTGCGTTTTTCTGCGCGAGCTTTTTCTTGTTGAAATCGCGCACAATGTGCGCTACGTAGGCTTTCGTCTCGTAATAGGGAGGCACGCCGCCATATTGCTCCACGCGCTGCGGTCCTGCGTTGTAGGCGGCCAGGGCCTTGATCAAATCGAAGTCGTAGCGCTCCAGCAATTCGCGAAGATACCGTGTGCCGCCCTCGACATTCGCCTGTGGATCAAACGCGTTCTGCACGCCGAGTTGAGACGCGGTCTGAGGCATCAACTGCATCAGTCCCTGCGCGCCTTTTGGCGAGACAGCGCGGACATTGAAACCGCTCTCCGCTCGGATCACGCTATTTACCAAATCCGGGTCCAGGCGGTAAGTTCCGCTGGCCGACGCTACTACCTCGTTCAGGTCCACCGGGTGATTAACATTCAGGTCTGTCGGATGCTCAACGCTGTCGATCGAAGTTTGTGTTTTTAGACTCGATGCAGGCTCATCGGCTGCGGCTTCGAAGTGATCAATTTCAGCCGTTGGCACATCCACGAAACTTGATCCATCCGCATTCACATAGAGCCGCGTCATCGTTCCGATCACTTGCCGGCGCTCATGTCGGATTGAGAAGCCGTTGCGCAGCATGGCGGAGTCGGCTGCCAGGCAGGGAAGCGCGCTCATGGCAAGCAGGGCGATGACCACTGTCCATCCACCGACTTGGATCGCTTTTTTCATCTCAGTCGTTCTAGCCAGGAACCAGCTCCGCGATTGCGGCGGCCACGCCGCATTGGTCATTCCCGAGTGTCACACTCCAGCCGCGCTCTCGCAGCTCTTCGCAGGCATTACCCATGATAACCGGATGCCCGGCAAACTCAAGCATTTCCACGTCATTGTGGTTGTCACCGATGGCCATGACCTCTTCTCGGCGGTAGCCGCGATGCGCGGCCCAACGTTCGAGCGCATGCCCCTTGGAACACCCAGTATTCAGCACATCGATCATAGAGAGATCTCGCTGAGGATATTCGGTGCGCAGGATGGTGACCCGGTTGCCCATCCCGCCGGCCTGCAGCGCGGCCAAAGCCTCGCGCATTCGCCCCATCGATCCGCAGAACATGGCCTGCACCGGATCGCTGACCAGCGCTTTCTCGAGCGGCACGACAAATTCAATGTAGGCCATGTTTTTTTCGAGCCAACGCTGGATGCTGACATTTAAATCATCCAGGTGTTCGAGCACGATTGCGCCTTTGGAGTCCTTGTCAAACTGCAGAACGGTGTGCCCACGGAAGTCTTGCATCGCCGCGCACAACTCGCGGCAGATTTCTCGCGGCATCAGGTCACGATGAAAGGTTTCCCCGGCGAGCGATCGGGTCACGGCTCCATTGGAACTGATCAGCCAGAAATCAAACCCCAACTGCTGTGCGATGGGCAAAGCAAAAGTATGACGCCGCCCCGTCACAAGCACGACTTCTATGCCTGCGTCGTGTGCTCTACGCATTGCGGTGAGGTCGCTCTCCGCAATCTGGAATTGCGGATTGAGCAGCGTGCCGTCAATATCGGAAGCCAGGAGACGGATCGAACCGGACTTCGGGCTTCGACTTTCAGGCTTCGGCAAGAGCTGGCCTGGCACGTCACTCGCGCTTGTGCCAATCAGTTCGGTATTTCTCACTTCTGTATTGTGACACGAGTGACGATCGTCGGCCCGATGCCGTCTCCTGGCTGGGTCACTGAAAATCCAATCGTCAACCCTCATGTTATATTGCCCTGCGCATGGGTCCACTTTTCTTCTTCTTCATTTCGTGGTGGAAATTAGTGCTGATGGCGGTGGCGATCGTGCATTTCATTCGCCGCCGCCCCGATACTTACTGGCTGTTCATTATCTTGTTCCTGGGATGGATTGGAGCGCTGGTTTACATTGTCGTAGAAGTTATTCCCGACGTCGGACTGCTCCGCACTTCGTTTCAGGTCTTTCCCCGCCGGCGCCGTATCCACGAACTGGAACGGGCGATCCTCGACAATCCTTCGGCAGGCAACTACGAAGAACTCGGCCTGCTCTATCTCGACGATGGCGACTTTTCCCGTGCCCGTGCCTGTTATGACAAAGCGATCTCATCGCGGACTGATTCGATCGATCCGTTTTATAGGCGGGGCGTCGCGGAAATCGAGCTAGGCGACTTTGCGGCTGCAGTTCCAGACCTGGAGCGAGCAGTTTCCGCCGATTCTGACTACGACTTCCATCGTGCCGTTGCGCTTCTGGCCCATGCCTACGCCCAGACGCGACAGCCAGAGAAAGCCGAGTCTCTATTTCGGCAAGCCACCAAGATCTCCACCAGCTCCGAGACCTACTACAATTACGCGCTCTTCCTGCATGCGCAGCAGCGCAATGAGGAGTCCCGCCAGTGGGCTCAGAAGATACTCGACAAGAGACCGACGATGCCAGCCTATCAGCGCCGCCGCGAGCGCTCCTGGTTCCGGAAAGCCTATGCGCTGTTGGCCATGCTCCGCCTGCAGGCTAAATGAGGGCGATTGCTTTTCTTCAGTGAACCAGACAACCCACCGGCCGCATTCGAATTGTTCTTGGCCAGAATTTTCAGGACACACTGGCCCGCGGCTGCGCGGCGGCTATGCAACATCTCGGCGGTGTGCTGAGTGCGGTGATGAAATGCGGCCCGGATGGCGAAATTGGCAGACGCTGCGGATTTTGGGAAACCCAAGTCCTTGCAGGAACTGGCGGTATATAACTACACAACTTTCTAAAAAAATCTCGTTCATGGCGCTGACCTCTAACGGCACGATGAAATGCGGGAGCGCGAAGGAGTTACAGCGACTGGGGGAGACGCGGATGGGAAGCGTCCCTGCTCGCGTCCCGCAGATACTCGAACGCATTGGCGCTGCGATTGGGGATACCTCAAAGGAACTACGCCTACATGAAAGGGCACGCGGAATTCATTGAGATAAGCAATCGCATGCGCCAGCAATGGGAGCAAGGTGTCGCGCTTTCGCTTAAGGCGGCCTGAGCAAACCGCTCGCCCGCGCGCGTTTTGCATGGACGCAAGCGCGTTTATCGTTCCTGGTCGGCTAATCTCCCCAAGCCTACTCTTCCCCTCAAGTCTCCGGTGGTTTAACTTCCAGGTCATATTGCAGGACGTCATGAGGTCCAGGAAAACTCCCTCTTTGTGTCTTTCGTGGTGACAACTGGCCAACTGGACAGATTGTCTTTCAAGCTCTTTACCGAACTGTGCGGAACACCGAAAGCCAATTTGTCGAGGCGAGCGGGAAGCCCTTGGAAAGTTGGAAGAGGCGAGGGATGGGCCCGGACGCGGCGATGTGATCTAATGGGCCCCGCGTGGATATACCGCCTGCCAACATTACCCAAACGGTATCTTCGGGTGCAGAAGAGCCCACCGCAACGGTCGCGGAGGGAATTGCTCTCGGCATGGAACTCGCGCCGGAGAACCCGCGTTTGCCCGAAATGCTGGCCGAAGAGCTCTGGCGAGTGGCAGGCTCGGAGTTGGTCGAGGTAAGCCGGGCGGAATTTGCCGAGGCCCTGGAAACGATAGGAGCGCGGGATAATTACGGTCTCGACCCAGAAAAACAGGCCAATGAGCGCCAGCGAGAAACATTCTGGCGGGGCCTGCATCTAGAGGAGCTTGCCATCGCGCGCGGATGCGCTCTGGGGCGCGAGTCCGCATGGCGGCGCTTTCTTGCACAATATCGGGAACAGCTGACCAGAGCTGCGATAGAGATGACAGGATCGGCGGCTTTGGGCGAAGAGTTGGTGAGCGCGATTTACTCCGAGTTGTTCGGACTGACGGAGCGAGAAGGCAGGCGGTGGTCTCCGTTGCTTCGATACTCGGGGCGAGGATCGCTGATGGGATGGCTGCGGGCGGTCCTGGCGCAACGGCGCGTGGACCAGTACCGGAAAATCGGTCGGGAAACTGAACTGGGCGAGATCGAACCAGCGGCAGCGGTTTCCGAGCAGATTGAGCCGAAAAAATTAGGGGACTTGCGGGTGGCGCTCAAGATGACGTTGAGCGAAGCTTCGGCGGAAGAACGCTTTTTGCTCTCGGCGTATTACCTGGACCAGCATACCCTGCATGAAATGAGCCGCGTGCTGCGCGTTCATGAAGCAACGATTAGCCGCAAACTGAAGCGCGCAACCGAGCGTTTGCGCAAACAGCTGCTGCGGACGCTCAAGGCGCGGGGCCTGAGTCGGCGTGCGGCCGAGGAAACGCTGGGGACCGACCCCAGGGATGTGGACATCAATCTGCGTAAGTTGCTGCAAAAATCGGCGGGCGCCCCGATCCCCGATAAGGAGGGAGAAGGGTGAACCGGAATCTCCAACTCGGGATACATCCTGATGCTGACAAGATCAGTGTGTTCGTGGAGGGCGCAGCCACCGCGCGCGAACGGGAGAAGATGCTGGCGCACCTGGCCGAATGCGCGGAGTGCCGGAAAGCTGTGTTCCTCATCCAACCGCACGAGGAGCCGCAAAGAGTTACGGCAACGCCTGAGAAAGGATGGATGTGGCGATGGCTCGTGCCGGTGGGGCTGCCCGCGGCGCTCGCGTGTGGGCTGATCGCGGTGTTGGTCTACATCCGGCCGCATGGCGTGTCTAAGACTCCGCAACCGATGGCAAGCATTAGGCCGCCCGAGACCGAGCGGCCTGGACCGACGGCAGCGCTAAGCAGCAACTTGGAGCAGGGCGCGCCAACCGCGAACGCAGATCGGGCGCCAAGCATCAACTCGGAGCAGGTCACGGGATCCGCAGGACGACAGGACGGCCTCGCAGCGAAGGCGGCGACCAACGTCTCCCGGCAAGAGAGACCGATGGCAAGTGGCTTGAATTTGCCCACATCAAAGAGCGAGCAAGCGACCGCAAACGTCGCTCCGCAGAAAACGGGAGCCGCTCCTTCTGTTGTCGGGGGCCCGGTTACCGATGCAGCGAGGTTGTCTGACGGCATCAGTACCGTGACAGTCTCTGAATTGCCGTTAAATGGCCGGAACTTCACGGAACTACAGCAGCTCCAGACGGCAGACACAAAGGGCGCGGCATCACAAAACGCCTTAGCCGGAAAAAAAGAACTGCCCGCGTTGCAGATTCAGGCCGCGAGCGCACAAAACGAGACGCTTGCGGGAATCTCCGGCCGCATCACAGACCGCACCGGCGCGGTCATCGCGGGGGTTACGGTAACTCTGCGCGATGCCACCGGCAAGAAGCGACAATCGACGACCGGCACCGATGGCAGCTTCCATCTGATGCAACTTCCGGCTGGACAGTACGAGTTGACAGCGACTGCAAGTGGCTTCAAGACAAGCCAGCAGTCGATCGAACTGAAACCGAGCGAATTGGCCATGCTGCAGCCGGTGCTTGACGTGGGTGCGGCGTCAGAAGTGGTCGAGGTGGCGGCCGGGAGCAGCGCAGTAGCGGTTCAAACTGAATCGGCCAACGTGAGCGGCCAGGCAGTTGCGGAAATGACCGGCGCGCACCGAGCCATCACGCTACCGTCTGGCGTGGGGATTGCGGAGACCGTGTCTCACGGCAAGCGGTTTCTTTCTCTCGATGACGCGGGCAATCTTTTCCTGAGCCGCAATGGGGGCAAGAAGTGGAAGAAGGTCAAACCGCAATGGGCGGGCAATGCGATCCGAATCGAGTTAACGTCAGGATCCGTCAGTGAAGCCGCCGCCCAGAAGCCGAAGGATGAGACCTCGGGTGCGGCGGGCGAGGGGGCCGTCTTTCTGCTAGCCACCGACGGTGGCACGGTTTGGAGCAGCAAAGACGGGGCGCACTGGCACAAACAGTAACTTCCCGAAGATAGTAACTTCCAAAAAATCCCCAAAAATTGTCTGCAAAACTCTCAACCAGGCGCGAACTCCGATTGAACGACAAAGCGCGGCGCGGCGGATGGCCGCTTGCCGCGAGGGGGACGCGCCATGTCTCGTGTGTTTCAAGCTCTCTCAGGATTGGCACTGCTACTTGCGGCGATCTTTGGCAACGTGGAGTCGAGAACAATCTCCGCCGTCTATTTTCGCGATGCTCTTGCTCTTTCCGTGCCCTACGAAGCCGCGCACAGCGGCGAGGCGGAGCTGAAACTGGAGTTGCTGAGCCCCGAGGATCACGTCCTTGGCGAAGTGAAGCGCCATAAGCGCGTAACCGAAGGAAGCGCGGTCTGGAACGCGAGGATGGTTCTCGGCGAGCGGATGACGTTGGATGAACTGGTGTGGCAGCGCGTGCGTTTTACGCTGCGCTATGAAAACCAGACGTCGCCCGATCTCGAGGAGATACGCTCGCTGTCGGAGATTCTCGAACGACCCGTGCTGCGTGTTCTGGGGCAGCGATCGTATATCGCGGGAGCGCCCGCAGCCATGCGGGTAATCGTCACCGGTTCCAGCGCCGGCGAGACGGCGCTCATGGTCAAGCGGGGAACGGTAAGGATTGAACTGCTTAATCCCGATCACGCTCCCAAGCTGCTGTTTGCTGGAGAGCTCGACCGCCGGGGATCCGTCGCGGCGGACTTTCGTTTCCCCGAAGGATTGACGGGCAGTTTTGCTGTGCGCTTCTCGGCCGATACGCCGCTGGGCCACGTGGAAACCACGGAGACGGTGCAACTGGAAGACAAAGTCTCTGTGCTGCTAACGAGCGAGAAGCCGATCTATCAGCCTTCGCAGACCATTCATTTGCGCGCATTGGCATTGGACCGCGCCGATCGACATGCCGCGGCCGGCCGCGCACTGACCTTCGAAGTAGAAGATCCGCGAGGAAACAAGGTATTCCGCAAAAGCACCGCGGCGGACAATTTCGGCGTGGCATCGGCGGAATTTACGCTGGCCGACGAAGTGAATCTGGGAACGTATCACGTTCGCGCCAAGATAGGCGAGGCGAGCGCCGCCGAATTGGCGGTGAATGTGGAGCGCTATCTATTGCCGAAGTTCCGCGTGGCGATCGAGTTCGATTCGAAAAACGGCAAGCCGAAGCGCGATTACCGGCCGGGCGATCACGTCACCGGCGACGTGAAAGCGAATTATTTTTTTGGCAAGCCTGTGGACAATGCATCGGTCACGATGAAGGCGTCGGGGATGGATGCGGAGCTTTTCGAAGCGGCATCGACAAAGGGGCGCACGGATCGCGACGGCGCCTATCGCTTCGATCTGGTGTTGCCGCAATTTTTTGCCGGCAACGGAAAGCGCCATGGCGCGGCACCGGTCGTGGTGGAAGCCACAGTGAAGGATGCGGCCGAGCACTCGGAGACGCGCGGCGAGCCGATCACCGTAAGCCAAACATCGCTGCTGATTACGGCTGTTCCTGAAGGTGGCAAGCTGGTGCGGGGCTTGGAGAATGAAGTGTTCGTTCTGGCATCGTATCCCGACGGAACGCCGGCCAAAGCGGACCTGGTAGTGCGCACGGCCGCTGCCCAGGATCGAGTGCAGACGGACGAGGCCGGAATTGCCACAGTTCGGATTCAGGGCAATGACGCCAACAGCGTTTTGCGCATCGATGCCGACGATCACAAAGGCAATCGCGCCTCGGATAACGTAACGCTGGAGACGCGCGCCGGAGAAGATCAGGTGCTGGTGCGCACATCGCACGCCGTAGCCAGGCCCGGTGAACGCATGGAGATCGCGGTGCTGTCGACGCGGCAACGCGGCGCGGCTTACATCGACCTGGTGCGCGATGGGCAGACGATTCTGACGCGCGATGTGGATCTCGAGAACGGACGCGCGGAGATGAGCGTGGTCGTCGGTCCGGAGATGAGCGGGACACTGACGGTCGATGCCTACGTGATTGGGCGCAGCGGCCGCGAGGCTGAGGATCAGAGGCTCGTTTTTGTCCAGCCTGCCGAGGAGTTGCATATCGAAACCGTGGCCGATGCCAGGAGTCATCTGCCGGGTGGCGAAGCGAAAGTGCATTTCCACGTGACCAATCAAAAAGGCGAAGGCGTCAGCGCCGCGCTGGGACTAGAGGTTGTGGATCAGGCGGTCTTTGCGCTGGCCGAGAAACAGCCGGGCTTCGCCAAGGTCTTCTTCTATCTGGAACAGGAATTGATGAAGCCGCATTACGAAATTCATTCGCTCTCTTCGACGCAGGTTATCGAGCCGGCGGAAGACGAGTCCGACGAGTCGCACTATCGCGCCGCGCGGGCGCTGTTTGCCGCGGCGGAAACGGTTGCGGCGCACACGCTCGAAAGCGAGGCCGGGCGCGCGCTGCCGGAGACGGAAAAAGCCGATGCCATGGCGCGGTACCAGGATGCGCTTCTCGACTACGTCCGCGGGCTTGCGGCGAAGATGACGGACCTGCACAGTGAGCAGAGTGTGTTGCCGGCATTCAAGGAACTGAAAGACGCAAGCGGCCACTCGCCACGCGATGCATGGGGTACCGATCTGCGTATCGATGCTGCACCATGGCGGAATGCGAACCACCGCTCGTATCGGGTGACGAGCGCGGGTCCTGACCGCACGTTTGGCACGGCGGACGATCTTACATTGTGGCTGGAGCCTAAAACCGCATGGGTGTCGAGCCAGCCACAATGGAATGCCTGGAGGTCGGCGGAAAATACCATCACGATGCGGATGGAGCATGGGGTCGGCCCCGAGAATGGTCTTGCCGAAGTCGCCGGTACGGTTACGGATGTGAGTGGCGCAGCAGTTTCGGGCGCGCGAGTTCAGATTCAGCGCATGGAGGATAAGAGCAGCCGAAATACCGTTGCGGACGCGGCAGGAAAGTTTTCTTTCGCGGCATTGCCTCCGGGACGCTACAGGGTGCAAGTCGAGTCGGCTGGATTCAGAACCAGCGTTCGAGCGATCTCCCTCGCGGCCCGCGACCGCGGTGTTCTTTCTGCGACATTGCAGATCGGTGCCGTCAATGAAATGGTGGTAGTTGAAGCGGGGATGGCCCAAGTGGCGACAATGGACGCAGTAATCGCTGAGGCTGCCGCTCAGGCATTACCGTTGAACGGGCGGAATTTTACGGAACTGGCGCAGCTCCAGGGCGCCAAGAAAACCAAGGAAGAGGCGAGGGCGAAAGACGGGCCGGGCGCGACGGGCGCTGCGGCCGCGCCGGGCGGTCATGTGCGCAGTTACTTCCCCGAGGCGCTCTACATCAATCCCGAGATACTCACCAATGGCGAAGGCAA
>Ga0073928_10000767_pt1 | contig 68945 bp, 104 predicted proteins | sample PaiPotPPA55metaG_FD_76969 | JGI IMG/M metagenome (GOLD analysis project Ga0073928, IMG submission 76969) | Iron sulfur acid spring bacterial and archeal communities from Banff, Canada, to study Microbial Dark Matter (Phase II) - Paint Pots PPA... ...
AGAAACCGTGGCCTGGGGGGTGGGTGTTGTTTTTTTTTTTTTTTTGGTTTTGGTGTGGGGGGGGGGGGGTGGGGGGGGGGGGGGGGGGGGGGCGTGACGACAGCTACAATCTGGCCATTGACACTTCATTCGTCTAAACCACCCTATTCTCTGGACTCACTCATTGGGGAGAGGCGCTAGTCGGCCGAACCGGTCCTGCACTTTTTTCCTTCCCCCCGCGGGGGGCACGCCCACTATCGCTCACTAAACGCCCGTTTCCAGTCATCAAGAGTTGTTTTTGACTTCGCCGGCGAGGTTAAAACGACACGGCCGCTCTCCGATTTGAGGGTTGCGGGGGCGCAATATTGGCATGTAGCCGGGTCGTGGAGTCCATATGGCGTTAGAGTAATCCACTGTTCCATTGTCCTGCTCATCCCAGCCACTGACTACCTTCCGCGGTTTCTTTCGGCGCGAGCGTCGAGCCGCGCCCAAGTATTGCGTACTTCAAATTCGTAGCCCGTAAATTCCCAGAACCAAAGTGGTGTCACTCGTCCCACCCGCTCACTACCCTTACCACGGAATTGGTCTCCGAATCTCACTCATCACAACCACCTGAAAGCTCCATACACCAGAATATAGAGCCCGCTAATAACAATTAGGCCCATAATGAACTCACTCATCCCATCCACTGACTACCCTCACCACGGAGCTGGTCTCCATTGTGTCGGTTACCTTGCCGTCTAGCCTATCCGCAATCTCTTTAATAGCCCCTACGTCGCCTGTATGGCTTCTGGCTACTAGTGCGGCCGCTGACTTCTTCAGCATGTCGGGTTGGTTCATAATCTCTTGCAGGGCATCTTTTGAATGGCTTGCTTTTTGGTCGTCCGGCGGCGCATTGCGCTGCCATCAGATCAAGCTATCAAGCTTGGATTGGCTCTAGTGCGGGATCGGGCTAACGACACTAACGTTGCGTAGCTTCAAAATCATAAGCTTGAAACCATCCAAGTCCGCCACCTCGACGAAGTTGAACTTCTGAAAAAACTTTGGATGCTCGGTCATAAGCATGACCATCGAGGCATGGTCTCTGGCGATGCTGTTGAGCGTATGATCCATCAAACGTCGGCCGAAGCCGAGTTCTCTTGCCTCGTCTTGAACGGCTATCCAGCTAATCTCCCAAGCACGCCACATGATGACGCTGCGGTGGGCACCGCAGAAGCCGACGATGCCGTTATCGTCGGCGACGTAGTAGCGCGCCAGCTTATCTGAGAGTTGTTTGTGAGCACGGCGAGCTGCGGTTTCGTCCCAATGCGAGCAAACAATATCGGTACACGCGCCGACGTCGCCGGGCGTCAGGTCGCGGATGATCATGGTCTTGAGCTTTGTTCTTTGCCGCCATAGCGGAAAAATGATGACATGAATTCTTGATAGCCTTGGTCTGGTAGCCAATATTCCAAGGTGACTCCAAGCGGAGGCAATTCGCTACCCCACGCGGCAACGTCGCAATCTTCCATTGGCGACATATTTTGTGCGCGCTCATCGGCTATAATGCGATGATCTAATTCTTTCACTTCGGGCGGAAGCGGCCACGCGAAATTGTACTTGGCAGCTATGGCCGTCATGACGTCGTCTTCGATCTCCTTATAGCCAACAAGAAGCGGCTTGATCGGGCGCGGCACGTCGATGAGATAGGCTTCGCTCGCATCGTGCATGAGGGCGGCGAACTTGTGCTCTGGCTTGGCCTTCTCGGCCATTAACACGCAATGTTCTCCCACAGAATAAAATTTGCGGCAGTGGCCAGCATAGCGACACTGCTTCGATAGCGATGCAGCTATGTCGTGGATGTCGATCGACGATAATGTTGGATTGAGCGGGTGAAACTTCTTTCCGCTATGAGTTTGTATCCACATATTTTTTACGCGGCCTCCTTCATGGAGGTGGTGCGTTCTAGGTAGTCAGCCGCGGCCCGTAAGGTTGAAGGATTGTCTTTGGCGTTACCGAGAAGGATATTGCATTGATCGCAGAGGAGACCGCGGACTGCTCCGGTCGTATGACAATGATCTATCGCCCAAGTTTTATATCTTCCAGGCTCCCTAGTGATGCAAATAGCGCACTTTCCGCCCTGAGCAAGAACCATCTCGTTAAATTCATCTGCGGTTATCCCGTATTTGTATTTCAAGTTCCAGGTACGATGTTGCTCTGGGCTCTTACGTCGTCTTTCGCGCGCTAATGCGCGCTCGTGATCGATGTTTTTGTCTCTGCGCTTTTTACGTTCGCGCGTTAAGTAGCGCCTCTTGTCGTGCTGATATTTTCTATTCCATTCGCGCACTTCGTCCGGATGTTCTTCTTTCCTGCGCTTATTACTCTCGTAGAGACACTGTGTGCATCCACCACTAAGATACCTTTCACAGGTATGGCCTTTGACGCAAGCAAAGCCGCTGAAATAGCGCTTAAGACCGCGCGCAATAGCTTCATCCCGCGTGACGATCTCAGTCACGCCGCCATCCTCGCATCTTCAACATCAAGGATGGATTCAATGACGCGACCAAACTCACCAAGCTCTTTGTGGTACGTAATGGCTTGGATAGATCGGCCAGCTAAGTATCCTTCGCCGAAGTGCCATGCGTCTTGCGGAACTGGCGCCTGATGGCTTTCGCAAATGACGCCATTGCCTTCGGTGGCGACTCGCTCGCGATGGTGGACATGGAACGTATGGCAATATCGAAATTTGGTAGAACCCCACATTTCGGCACGTCGGTGCGCCATAATGCCGGGCATATCTCTCATCTTGGCGGCATGGCCATGTGTCGCCGCTAACATAACTTTGCCAAATTGGTGATACCAAAATAACGACTGGTCGAGGTCGACAGTTACCCTGGGCTCGTTGCGGAACCATGCGGATAGGAAGTGCGCTATAGCCACAGCCGACTGTTCGTCATGGTTGCCCTTCAAAATCCTTACTATGACATTCTGGTGTTTTCCGAGCGCGGCTTCGATAGCTCTTACCTTGAGGCGCTGCGCAACTTCTACGCCTTTGACATAACGCCCATCGGCATCCAGGATATTACCGCTTTTGGCTGTTCGATTGGCGTCAGAGTCGGAGTGCATCAGATCGCCGCCCCCGAGAATGATACCCGTATCGGCGGGACGGAGACGGCCAATAATCGTATCAATGGTTTCGCCGATTACCCGCTCGGCAATCTTCAAATCCCAATTGACTTCGACTTCTCTGCGCCAACACAAGAGGCGGATATGCAGATCGTTCAAAGGAACGAAATTGATGAAATCAGACTCGGTTCGGAATGGTGGTGGTATCGGCTCAGCCCGACCTTCGTATTCGGCAAAGGCGCTCTTGAACACCTCAACCCAATCGACGGCGTTGCCGTCCTCGCGTGTTTTTATCCATTGGGCGACGATATGATTATTAGGGTCGACCAGCGCCGAAACGCCCTTAACCAAATGACCGGCCGGAAGTTCAAACTCAGGGCCTTCGCCGGTGTCCTTGGACTGCCTGATCCAGCGGCGTTCCAGGTTGCCGTCGCCGTCTTCTTGGGTGGAGACGTCGGCAACCTTGAAGCCCTCGATGACCGGCTCGTAGCCAAGAAGGCCGCGCTCCGCGGCGGCATGGACGCGGCGCTTAACGGCATCGACCGAGATACCAAGAGCGACCGCTGCGGCGGCCTTGGTTCCATGTTCCTGGAAGGCTGCTACCGCCTCTGCGATCTCCTCATCAGTAAGAGGAGAGTTCTGAAGTAAGCGCGCGTTCATTAGACCTCGCTTGTGGTAGGCTACTCGCATCTGATCGTGCGGGTATATACGGGTATTCTGACGTGAAATACCCGAATGTCAAGCATGGCCAGAAGGTTACGGTCCGAAATGTGGCTATTCGGATACCTTCTTGATAGCGGCCTCCGTCTCTTTCTTGACCTGCTCAACGGCAATTGCTGCCTTGGCGATTTCGACCTTCTGCACGGCTGCCGTTTCGCCAGCGCGGATCAATTGCGCGGCGGCTGTCTCGGCCGCCTTCCTAACATCAAGCGCTTCAAGCTGCGCAGTGACGAGACGCTGTCGTGCCTGCAATTTGGCAATCTGCCGCATCTTCTTCGCTGCGCTGCGTTTGGCAAACCAGTCTCGAACTATATGATGATCATAGACTTGCAGAGCAAAATAACAGGCCGTAAAGATTGAGGCGATACCAGCTGCAATTCCGGGAATATATCCGATATAGTGCCCAAGTATGAGGCTCGCCCCGCCGCCGGCAATTGTGATGTCCATTCCAGTGAAAGAAAAACCAGCGGTTAATGTCTTGGTTATCCCTCCTGCTGATCCGGCATCGCCATTAAGCAGCATGATCGTTGCCCAGAAAGAGTCGGCGCAATAAGTTCATGATGCCGCGCAATAAACCCATGATGCTCTCAGCAAGGGAAGGCTCAACCGGCCGCTCCGGGGTCGGCGTCATGACAATAGGGGGCTTGACTGGGACGAATGGCTTCGGAGTTGGATTAGCAGCCTGGGCCAGGAGTTTGGTGATCTCCAACCATGTTTGCGTGCCCGCAATACCATCGACCTCCAATCCGTGCGCCTGTTGGAAAACGGCGACAGCGCGCCGCGTCATGCGGCCGTAGTTGTCGTCAACATCCAGCGGCGGATTGGCGCCGAGCCGATTGAGCGCTACCTGCAAAGCTTTCGCGTTGCGCAGTCCGACCGGCGCGGCTTGTGGCGTCGGCGCAGTCGTGGCAGACGGATAAGCGATGGGTAGCGTCAGCAATGGCCGAAGTTCGACCATGCGAAACATGATAGGAATGACTCCGAGTTGGCTGTCGACCGCAGTCTCACTCCAGCCATTCGGGCCATCGGCAATGTACTTGCCCCCGGTGTAGATATTGCTTCCGGCCCAGAGATAGCCGCTGTGGCGGCCGTGCATACGCGGGCCGAATCCATTGAATAATTCTTCCTTGAAGCACGCTATTTCCCAGCTCCAATTAGTGGCACCGACTTGGTCGAGGCCGTCAATTTTATAAGCAGCGATTGCTGCCTCATCCCAAGCCTTCTTCCAGTCTTCGGGATTTTTGTCGCCAGCGTTGACATATGGTCCGAGTCCTCTCGGTACATCGTGCGAAACCTGAAACAGGAAATCGCCCTGCGCTGCGCTGCGCCGAAAATCGGACGAGGCCTCGCGCTCGAACGAGGCCGCAGCAACGATTTCCGGGACGCCGGTCGCGTCACAAGCCGCCTTGTAGCGACCCTCGTCGATGAACTTGAGAAGCTTCTCCGCCGTCGCGTTGACTTCCGCGACGCTGGTAATCTTCATGTGGACGAGCAGGTTCGTGTATTCGGCGGAAAGGGCCGTGAACTGGTAAGACATGGAGAATGACTTTCGGCTTGGAAATTAAGCTGGCTGCGGAGCGGCGTTGATCTGACCTTCAATGACGGTCCCGCTCCAGACATTGCCAGCTAATACGACATAGAGGGTGTCGTAATAGGTCCCCGGTGCCAGAATTACAGTTGTTGCTTTCGGGGCACCATAAAGAACCGATGCGGTGGCGAAGTTCGTGATCGTAACGCTGGTCGAGGTATAGAAATTCGTCAACCCGTCGAGACTATCGATTTTGTAGACGAATGCAGCGCCGCTCAATGGCAACGGATTGCCGTTGGAATCGTTGAGTGGTCCAGCAAATAACCAATCATCGCCGCAATGGACGTTCTCTTGAGGATGAATAGTGCTCATGGCGGACCATCAGTTTTTCCGGAAACATTCATCGGGCCGCCGGTCCCAATAACCGGACGAGCAAAGCCGATCCTGGACGCAATCGCGCTTATCAGAACACGACCGGACCCTATCGCCGTACCGATCGCAGTCATGGCAATCACGGGAGTATGAAGTGCGGCGTTGGCGATACCTTTTGCGGAACTGCTGCCCAACGCAAAGAGCGAGACGCTCCCCTGATATAATTTGGCCGTAGCGAGTCCAACGGCGCGTGCTGCTAATGCAACAGCGAACGAAGGAGCCGAAGTGCTTCCGGATCGGCCGATACCACGCACGAACATCAGCGCGACGCCGTTGAGCGCCGAGCGCGCCATAGCAACCGAGGATGTTCTGGCGCTCAGTGCCGTGCGCAGCGCCATGCTTGCACGTCCGGTTGCCATCGCATTGCCGCGCGTCGAGAGTGCCGCCAATCCGGCCGCGACCGACATCACGGCACGACCGGTAGCCATCGCGGCGCCGTGCGCAACAATGGCGGTGAGCCCGACAACCACCGAGGCCACGGCACGACCGCTGGCCACACCACGTCCCATAGTTGCCATTGCCGCGATCAGCGATGGTGTCTGCATTCGGCCAGTACCGACACTCATCGATTTCGATTGCAACGGCACTGTGAGAGTTGATGCGGCACGTCCGGTTGCCATGCCGCTGCCACTAGCAGAAATCGCAGTAAGCCCGGCAGCGAGCGACAGGATGGAACGGCCGCCGGCCATGGCGAAACCGTTGGCCAACAGATAGAGCTTGCTGATCAGCGCGCCGGACGCCCTGCCGAAACCGCGCGCAGTCATTGCCAACTTGCCGGCAAAGCTGGATTGGCCGGAGGCGATACCACGACCGAGCGCGGTCAATGCGGCACGGAGCGTAGGCGCCGATGCCCGTCCGGAACCAGAACCGAATGATGCGGCCTGCAAGACACCGATACCGCCAATGGCGGAACGCGTGAACGCGGCACCTTCACCATGAGCAGTGATAGCGACCGATCCACTAAGTTGCGATCGAACAAAAGCGGCACCAAGTACCCTACCAGAAAGCGCCGCTTTGACGATTATCGGAGCCTGACCGGCTCCAATTGCGCTGGCATGCGCAAACAAGGGAATCGTGCTTTTCCAGGGGAAACGTTTCGGCCCTGGGAATGTCAGTGTTCGCGGCTTGAAATATCTCCCAATCGGACCGCCAAGGCCTATTTGCTCAAACTGGAACGGATATTTGCTAGGTTGACGCTTAGCCGAAATGCTGCGTGTGATTCGATACGCGCGCGTCGGCAGCAGTCCAGAAACGATCGGTAGTGAGGCGCCAGCAACGATCGCGCGACCGCTGGCCATTCCCTGGCTGTGTGCGAACAGCGGGATGCGGCTAAAGAATGGATATCTGCGTGGCTGCTTAGCGGCAACAATACTGCGATTTATTCGGTAGGATAGATTTGTTGTCTTGGTGCTGCCGGCAAAAGCCGCCAGGAATTGCAGATATGTTTTGGCTTCGGCGACCCCGCCGGACCGACCAGCAAGCGCAGCGGTTAATTTAGGATTGGCTGTAGAATGTGCGGCGCCTGTTGATAGCGCTATAACGCCGATGTTCGGCTCTATAGGGTAACGACGTCTTGGCCGCGCGACAACGATGGAGCGCGTGATGCGATAGGAGAGTGCCATCGCAGTCTAACTCCCCTTATCCGGCTATCGCATTTGTTGACAGTGCCAACGATAAGCGGTATCGCCTATTTTGGACTAAAATTCTCAAGGACTGAGGATGAGCCACGGTGGCCTACACGGCTTTTTTAATGATCTCTGTCGGCATGGCCATCATCATCATAACCATAAGCATTAACGATAGGAAACGTTTCTGATCATGTCGCTGTGGCTCAAATCTCGAATAGTTAACTCCCCACTGGAGGGATTCGCGATGCGCGCGCGCCGAATGAAGCGCTGGCGCAATGTCGAAATGACAGAAGTCGAACTTGAGGAGCGGCGACTTCCACTTGTTCTAAATCGCCTTATTAAGGAAACGTCATGCACAATAGACGTCGGTTGCCATATCGGTTCTTTTCTGAGCGCCATCGTCCGACTTGCACCAGATGGAACGCATATAGCTATCGAGCCATCACCAACAAAATGCCGTTGGCTGCGACGCCGATTTCCGGACGTAAACATTATTGAGGGCGCCGCATCCGACCAAACCGGATATGCTTCATTTGAAGAAGATCATGCCAGGTCTGGCTACAGCAGGCTGTCAAATAATGGCCACGGATATCAGGTTAGATCATTGAAGCTGGATGATCTGCCTATAGCCATGGCTGACTTCATCAAGATCGATGTCGAGGGGGACGAGCTGAAAGTGTTGCGTGGCGCCGATCGGCTTATCGAGCGATGGCGACCTAGAATCATCTTTGAATGCGCCTGCGAATTGCAGGATACCAATACCGATCGTCGCGGCATCTACGAACACCTGACTGATATCGGTTATGAGATTTTCTGCTTCGCCGACTTCCTTTACGATCGAGGGCCGATGGGCTTTGATGAATTTCGGAAATGCGGCCTCTACCCGTTTCGGGCTTATAACTACATAGCCCTACCGAAGTGATTTATCGCAAATAGAATTTCCGCTTCGGTGGAAGAAACATTTTGCGTGGAATAGCGATCGAAGCAAGCGCACTGCCACCGCCGCCGGCGCTGGCAGCCCAGGTGATTGCCCCAAAAACTGATGTGAAGCTATAAGCCGGACTGCCGTTGACTTGCGGCACCCAGGCGGCATTAGCCGTTGTCGAATGCGCCAGGGTCAATTGCGTAAAGTGGCCGCTTCCTTCACTACTGGTAATATCGCCGCCCGACGCCGTGATTGCACTATTGCCCGTCGTGACCCAAGTAGGAACGTTAGTTGATGACTGATTCGTAACACAATTAGCCGCGATGCCGACGCCCCCAGTCGGCAAATTGATGCCAGTCGCTAACCCTTGCGGGTCTGCTGGATCGGTTATGTTGCTGCCGTTGTCAGTTGGAGTGCTGGCTGCCCCCGTCAAGATCGCCGCGGCGATTGTAACGTCATTCCAACTGCTGGTGTTATCGGTCAAGACTACCGTATCAGTCTCGGCCGATGGCATGACTGCATAGTAAAATGCCACACCAACATTGGCGTCGTGGGCACTGAAAATCTGTGTAGCGGTGACGCCACCAATAGTGACCGTTGTCGGCCCTTGTCCAGTTGTCCCAACATACCAGCAAACAGCCACGACCACGACCGAACCAGACGGAAAATTGGTCCCACTATTCACGCTGGTAAAAGTCACCGTCGCCGTGAACGGTCTTTGAAGGACTAGAGTAGCTCCAGCGGTATATCCTAATGGCATTGCCTAGCTCGCATTGGTTATTTTTTTGGGGGGGCTATGTTAATACGGATCGGTTGACTTGGTATAACTGACATCGAATCCGGTTTGCACATAATTGTTGACGGCGTAGGCACTGAGTTGGGTATTCCACGTGCCACCGGCGCGCGCAGCGGCGGCGGCGATAAAGGCCGCATCAAGCGAAGCATAACTGCCGATGACGCCACCAATCGAATTGTAGTAATCGCCAATCAAAGACACCGAGCCGCTAGCGGTCGGAGTTGGATGTGTGTATCCTTCGGTATTGCCGCCGGATTGATCGTACACAGACGATATCGAGTTGCCGGAGCCGTCACTGTAAGTAGGCGTGGTGAGGCCTGTACCGTTGATCCCTGAAATCGAGAACGGCCATTTGAAAATGATCAAGCCGCTCATCGAGCAGCCGGTACAATTTGGATCAAGAGTTGTGGCGCATGCATCTACATAGGAACTGCCGACGTTGGCGATAATGCTATTGATGATACTGACGCTGCCGCTCGTCCCATGGGAATAAAGTACATCGATGCCGCCGCTTTCTTCGGGGACGGTCGACTGGATAATGCTGTTGAGAATAACGTTTCGAGTACCATTGGCAATCGTCGTAATCAGGCCGCTGTCATTTTGCTGGTGGCCGACGTCGAAACCGTTCGTGCTGAAGGCCACGAGGTTATCATTGATTACGCCACCAGTGCGCGCCTGGAAACCCTCGCTCGACGAATTGGTCGATATATTGCCGAGCATCTGCAACAGGCCGGTGGTGATACCGTCCGGCGTCTGCGAGAAATAAAAGTTTCTATTGAATTCGGTGGGTCCGGCACCGACCGCCTGCAACCCGGCGTTCGGACTCCAGCCGTTGGTATCGAACACATTCTCTTGCACGGTGCTGAGCGTCATGCCCTCGATATGGAGTCCTTGAGAATGTCCACTGATGCAATAAGCGTTGGTGCTGATGTTTCTTCTAATGATCAGCGTGCTGTTCGGTACTAGCGATGAGCTATCGTAAGCCTGCACCGCAATGTTGGTGGCAAAGAAACTGAATTTGCAGTCTTCGATGATGTTAAGGGTAGCCGTTAATGTCGTCGACAGGCCTAACAAGATACCGTCAGTGCCGTCAGCTTGCAGAACCGAGCTGCTGGCGCCGAGATAGCTGCCGCTAGCCGGGTCTTTTTGATAGGCGTACAATTCGATGCCGATGATGGCGAGATTAGAGCCGCCGAAATTATTGCTGCCGTAGAAATAAAGCGCAGAACCGTCTGTTTGATTACACGGAACATTAAGTTTTGGACGCGCGCCCGTACCGTAGCTGCCGATCAATGCGATCGCATTGGTTGACGAACCATAAAAGTTTTTATAGGAATTAGCACTCTGGCCGATGTCATCGTTGGTCCAGCTATCACCGCACTTCAACAAAAGCTGATCAGGAGAGCCGGCGCGCATATATGATGCGCCCTTTGTGATGCTGGCGAACGGCGCGGCCTGGGTACCAGTGTTCGGGCTTGAATCGCTACCGGTCGAACTGGACACATATATTTGGCGTGAACCGGCACCGCTGAACCCGCTGCCTTGGCCGGATGGCGATACCGCGGAGACCACATGGAAACCAAGGCCGTTTATACTAACGTTTCCGGACCCAGGAAAACTCATCAATGTGGCGGCTTTTGCCTGAGCGGTGACTCTGGCATGAAGATTGACGCTCGTTGGACCGCCTGGCACCGGTATGAACTGACCGAGATCGCGGATACCGATCATCACCGGCGCATGTTGGCGATATATCTGCTTCCGCGGACGTATGATGCCGACCATCAAATCACCCGATCATTCGTTTGCCGATTTCCGAAGCGACAACATTCTCGTCGCGGTGATCGGTCTCGCCGACATAACGGCGCAGTAGTGCTTCCCGGCCGCGCCCCATCAGCTCGTCCCAGCGCGCCAATGCAACCTCAAGCTTGACGTGGGCTCGCTGGACGCCGGTAATCGCGAGATTGATCGCCGCTCCCTGAATGTCGGCTATGTCATAGCCGAGACTGAGATCGGCGAAATCCTCGAATAGGCTTTGCTGTTTGCGCTCCGGTTTAATGTGCAAGTCGGAGAGCACTTCGATGCGCTCGATCTTGTTCACGAAACCATGCGCGCGATATTGGCCCAAGGCTTCGGTCTTGGCTTCATCCTCGGAAAATGTCTGGACGCCGACATGAAAAAGGGGAGCGTCTTTGCGCTCCCCCCAGATCATGACTTCGTAGAACTTGGATACCGCAAGCTTCATGATAGTGCCTCCGTCTATCAAGGCTTACGGATATTCGCGCCAGCTCAGGTTCGACGAGACCGTTGTCGCCGCACCGATGGTCGCCGGGAAGTCAAAGATCAGCGCTTCGCTGACGCCGCAACAATCCCTGTCCTCGTCTTCCGGACCAGGCATGTAGTCGAACGGCAGAAGCACGTTCCACTGCCAAGTCTGCACGAGACCGGTAAAGTTGCCGGTCGTGGTGGCCTGAGTGGTATCATTGGCGTGTAGGGTCGAACCCGACGCCTTGGTGTCACCGTCGTCACCGAGATTCTTCGCTGGCGTCGAACCGGCGGACCCAAGGGTCACGGTCGCCGTACCGCGTTTCAGGCGGACGTTGATCTGCGCCGCGGTCGTGACGCTCGCGGCGGAAATATCGCAGCGATGCAACTGGATGCCGTTCGATGCTCCGGCGAGCAAAGACCAGAGGTCCTGCACCGCCGTACCAACGCTGACGTTGTTGAAGTTTGATTTGTAGACTCTGCGGCCCATAATACAGGCTCCATGAAAAAAGAAATGAAAATGGAAACGCTCGCGATTAAGCGAGCGTCAGCGTGAACGTGCTGGTGGAGAAGGTCGCTGTGACATTCACCGCAATCGGCTGCTGCGTGAGGCCGCGAACGAGGCCGTCGCCAGTACCGGTCGTGTTGACGCCGACATTGAAGGTCGCGCCAGACAGACCAGCAACAGTGAGAACGCCGGCCCAAGAACCACCAGTCGTCGGCAGCGCGCCGCCAAACTTAGTGCTAACCACAACAGATTCGCCGTTGGAGAACGACTGATCGGTGCAGGTCAACACACCAGGCGTCGCCGACGTACATGTGAATGGCGACCATTTATTATTACCGAGGAAGTCCCAGGTAATTAAATTTCCGCTGGTCAAAGCATCGTAGATGCCCCATGACGTGACCGTACCCCAACCGGAACCGCCAGCCTGCGCAAACGTGATAACCGCATTGGCGTTGGTGAGATTGGCTGGAGCAGTCGCCGGCTCCGTCCCAGACGAAGCCGAAGCCGCCGGCCAAGCCGAGAACTGCAATGAGTCGGACGAACCGGACGAGGCGTGCGCCGCGGTACCAGTCAATGTTACCGTCGAGCTGGAAATGCTTTGTACGGTACCGATCTGTTGCGAATTGGTCAGATCGTAAATGTTCATGCCGTTGACGACCCAGGCCGGCACCGCCGAAGCCATGGTGATCGTGGTCGAGGCGGTCGTGAACGAGGCGCTTGCGGTCAGGGCACCGGCGACTTGCACGCGGGCGTAGGCAGTGCCGGAAGCTTCGGTACCACCGGTACCGGCATCAGCAGTCGGGGCAGTGGTGAACAGTGCGAGATAGCGCGAACCGATTGCGGGCATCGGCGAAACGCCGGCTTCCCAATTTAGCGCCGCTTGAGCTGAAAAATCGCTGAGACCAGCCATCTTGAAATTTCCTTCTGAAATGAAAAAAGCCGCCAGGACGGCGGCACTTGTGGTGTGAAATTGTTGGAAAGGATTACGTTGCGAGGTCGTAGAACAGAGCGCCTTGGGTCTCGAAGTCTACCGGACCAACGCCGGCATGGCCGGCCGTCATGATGATATTAGAGTCGGCCGGCAGCATGATATTCAGACCGGAAATCGTGATCGCCTTATTGACGGCATTCTGCTTGCCAAGAAATCCCTTGACGATGGCCCGACAAAAACGCAACGCGTCGATGTCGAAGCCGTGAAGATTCTGCTTGCCGTTGGTGGCATCGACATAGGTTGCTTTACCGAAATCGGCATTGGCAGGCTCGCCATCGCACATCGCGGTGAACAGAACCTCGGACCACTCATCACCGTAATTAAACATGCCGCCGGGGGCGTCTTTCCAGGCCATCAAGCCGAGGTCGATTTGATAGCCGCGAAGAATCATTGGCGCCCGCACCGGGAAAGTGACGGTAACCGATTTGCCATAAATCTGATCGGCTTCCCAGCCGAATGATGCAATCTTCATTGCGTAAAGCGTCCCTTCGAGGTCAGGCGACGATCGTGATACTTGCGCTCGGCCAGGTCGTTGATTGACCGGCGGCCGTGGCCTGTGAAGCGGAAATCAGAGCGTCAATATATTGCCCCGCCGCGGTGGCAAAGGCTTTGAACTGCGCGATCGTAAAGCTATGGAACGTCATCGCCTGATCGGGCCAGTTCTTGGTCGAAAGCCCATTGGTGAAGGCATTGTTGACCAGGATCGAAACATTCTCGGCCGTGATGTTAAACTGTGTTGCCTGGTCGAGCGCATAAGTGCCATTGAGCGCGGTCGAGGTAGACCAATTCACCGTCAGGCCGCTTACAATCGCGGCGTTATACTGCGTCTGTGCCGCTTGTGCCTGAGATGGCGCTGGCACTGGATCAGGTGTATTGCCCGCTACCGCTAACCAAACCTGATATTTCTGCCAATCGGCGTTGCGTGGGTCGGCGGGAATGCTAGCGCCGTCTATTTCACGAATAACGCCAGAGCCTGATGTGAGCTGATATGCCGCCATGATTTACAGCTCAGCGCTTGCTGTTGCGTGCGCGCACGGAGTGTATGCCGTACCAGAACCTGTAACCATATTGAAAATTATTCTATCGTCGCTACTGACGATGGCTATACCGGCAGAAATGGAACCACCAAAAAAGTCACCAGAGGCACCAGGTGTTCCTGCAGCAGACGGATTATATACGACCACCGTTGGCGCAGCTCGCATAGTTTGTGGTAGCGTCCACATCATTTCCAGCGCTAAAGCTGTGCTATAATTGCCGGAATTGGTCGCAATGCAGCCGTAATCTCCTGTACCATTCGCCGCAACAGTACCTTGTGGAAATGTTTTTGCGAAATAGCGTTGACAGAATGGCAATTCCACAAAGACCGGTCGCAACTCTGGCGGCGGCGGAGCGCTGTTTATACCTATAGTCGCGCTTGGCGTACTCCGAACATCTAGTTCGGCGACGATGACGTTTTTGCCTGTAGAGCTGAAATTGTTTCCAAAGTCGAAAATGAAGGCGTAGCCAAGCTTAGCATTAGTCGACACGGCAAACGTATAGGACACCTGCGTCCAGACACTATTGGCGCATACCTGCAAATTGGTGGCGGCGAGATCAGTCGTCGGGCTAGTCCAAACATCAGTTGTTCCGGCAATTTGCGTCTTCAGCGTTGGCGTGATCGACGCCGCAGTATTGTTGAAAACCCAGGCTTGTACCGTAACAGTCTTGCCACCCAATGCCGCAGCAATGTAACTTTCGATGCGATGCGACAATGTAATGTCGGTAACGCTCGCCGCGCCGGTTAATTGCAAGCCAAATAGCGTATTTGCACCGCTGCGATTATTGGTTGCCTGGATTGCTGTACAACTGGCACCGGTCGGGGTAACAATCCAGCCATCGGCCACGTAGGCACCGGCGGTCGTGACCGTGATTGATGCCGTGCCGCGTTGCCAGACATCCATCGTGCCATTACGGAATTTATTTAATAAGCCGCCGGGGGTAGCGAGAGTGATGCCGGTAAGAACCAAACCGCCGCCAGGTAAGATTTCCGATGGTGCCGCGGCTGAACCACCTGGATTTCCCAGCAGGGTCGCCGCCGATTCATTTTGCAGCTTGGCGTAGGTCACCGCGCCCGGTGTGATGGCGGTATGAATCGTCGACGTACCGACACCGGAGACATCGCCGATAAGATTTATATTATTGACATTGGTAGGGACGGCAGTCGAGGTCACCAATTCGCTGCTTAAACCGATGGAAGCCGGCAATACCCCAGCATCCAGATTGGTCATGATGATGGTCATCGTGCCCCGCCCCTTATGATGTGGCGGACAGATTGACTGTCACCGGCAGCGGTCCATTCTCGGCACAAAGATCAATGACGGCACCAGTCGTATCCGTGGCATGGACACCAATCACCAAAGACAATTTTCCCGTGGCGGACAGTCCCAGCAATCCCGGCAATTTCGCCGCCGGAACATTCCAACCAAACGTACCCGCTTGCGCGCCATTAACCATCAGCAAGTTCTGTGTGGTCATTTGGATCAGCACGGTTGACGTCGTCGCATTTGTCCGGAACATCGAACTAAAGGAAATTCCAGTCAGATCAAGCGGTGGCGGCAAGATCGTGATTTGCAGCCCGGAAACGGTTGCCGTCACAATATTATTCAGCGTCAACGTCGTGGCGCCGACGCCGCCAGAGGCGATGATCGTCCCCGCTGAAATACCAAAACCGGTCACCGCCATGCCGGGCACTAGACCGACAGTCGAGATGATCCCGGCAATGACGTACGTCCCAGTAGTCAGATTGCCGATGATGGTGATCGGCGAGGATTGGAAGTTGGGCACGCCGATAAAAAACTGATCATTGAAATCAGCATTGCTGCTAATAGTGATCGAAGTACCGGCCGGGAATTGCGGCAGACTGAGAAGATTGGTAGTCATGACTCAATCCCAGTTCGACTTTATAGATAAATGCCGCCATATGTCGTAGTGCCTGGCGAACTGCCAGGGAAATAATTGGCACCACGGCCCTGTACATAGATGACGCCGTTCAAGGATGCCGCATAGCGCGGACCAAGAGCGCCGGAGCCGCTCCACGTCCACGACCCATTAACGAGTGAAACCGTACCGCCGAATTCGCAGACGACTGCCGCCGCTGACCATGTCGGACTATTGGCAGTCGAGGCGTTGCCATTCATGGCAAGCACTGCGCCGCTGACCCACCATATCGCGTCTGCACTGGCACCGTATATGTTGCCAGGACCTGGAATGACCAAAGCGCCGCCGCCGCATTCGATCAGCGGTTGATTGGTCGGACCGGTCGAAGTAAAGGTGCAGTAGTTGATGCTGATAATGAGACCGCTTTCGACAAAGACGCCAGTTACGGTGCTGGTGATGTAAATGGTGAGGTATTGCAGAGTGACGTTGCCGCCGCCAATGTTGGCGACACCAACGCCTGCGTTGGCGTTGGTAATCGTAACATTCGCTTGATTCCCGGTGTCGCCCTGAATGATCAGAGCACCGGCCGATGGCGCAGAGAAACTGGTCGGCATCACATAATTGATGCCAGTGGTAGCGAGCTGGAGAGTGACGGTGTTGCCGTTGAGATTATAAGTTGACAACGCGGTAATGGCGTGAGCGATCGTCGCCCATGCCGTACCAGATGACAGACCATTGTTGCTATTGCTGCCAGTTGAGTTGTTGACATAGAATGTCGTGGCGGCAAAAATTTGCGGTACCGTATTATTGACGACCTGGAATTGCGTGCCGTCATAAATCATCAACACGACTTCGCCGGCATTCAGCGCGCCTTGTAACAGAGCATTGCCGGCGCGATCAACGATATTGACAGCGGACAAGGCATTGACGGCGATCGTAGTGGCACCAGAATTAGTATTAGCAGCCTTGACTTCAACCGTAGTGCCGGCGCTCAGTGACGTAATAGCCGGCGTGAAGGAAGCGACGATCGCATTTACTGTACCGGTATCGGTCGCATACGGAATGCTGACAGTGCTGGTGCTGACCGTACCTCCTGCGAAACCTTCAAAATTTGCGACTTGCCATGCTGAACCGTCGTAGCAGAGGTCGACGACCATGTTGGCAGCGATATCTCCGGGCGCCAGCCCGGCACCAGTGGCGCGATGGACGGCAACAGCACCAAGACCATTCAAGTTGAATGTAGTCACAGCGGTATTGGTGCTAGATAGTTTCACCCGCACCGACATGCCGGGTACTAATGCCGCCGGCACCGGAGAAATAGTAGCGATGATAGTATTGAACGAAAACGCGATGGAATCTCCGCTGCCTACCGTCGCATTGGCATTAGCGCTCATCGTCACCGACGTTGAGGTGGTCGACAGTACGGTCTGGCTGCCAGTGATTGCAGTTGGCGTCGTGAGATCAAAAACGGTCATCCCTGCCGTCACCCAAGACGGCACCGAGGCGAAATGCAGTACGGCACTGGCGGTTCCCGTCGTAGCGTTGGTCTGAAACGGTGCGCCGCCGGTCGAGCTGTCGACCGCATAAATCCATGTACAATCTTGAACTGCTGCGGGAACGCTCGGTAGTGTTGGAAAAAACGGAGCTGAGGTCAACGTGACGATGTTGTCGGAGGTTACCGTTGTAGCGCCATTGGCAACCGTGATGGCATAGAGACCGGTGTAGCCGACATCAGCGGCCGGTGTCGTCTGCGTTCCTGTCGTTGCCGCCACACCGGCTTTGAGTGCCACCGCACACTTGCAGGTACGTGTCGTAAATTGCGACTGCCCGCTGTTGAATGGTCCAGAAAATGGAGCTAAAGGATTGGCGGCATTAAAATAGGATAGAACTTGCGAGCCGGCATCAACATCATTAAGCGCCACCTGTACCAAGAAAACTTGGCTGAATCCGGTCGTGCCTGGTGGTGTGATGGTAAGAGTCTGCGTAGCGTAGTTGATGGCCTGTTTGACGACGGTATTGGCATCGACACCGAGATCGCCATAAGCGGTCGCGTCGACTTCATCGAGTTCATAGATAGAACCAGGAGAGACAGTGACCTGTAATGAAGCCGGCGACGTCGGCAAACAGACAAGCCCATTAACTTCGACGTTAGAACCAAGGATGGCGCGGGCCAGGAAGGATTGGCCGATCATGCCCATTTTATTGGTTTGCAAAATGTCTGTGGTCTGCGGAATGGCAGAATCATAGACAATGACGCGATCGACCATGTCGAGCGTTCCTTCAGATCAAAAATGAAAATGATTTAGTTGATCAACGTCCAGGCGGTTACGCCGGTCGGCTTCGTAGCCACAATGACATCAAGAATATCTTGATCGGTCACACCAGCCAGCTCAACACTGGCACCGGCATATTCGATGTTTGATGGTGTACCGTAACCGCCAGGATAATTACTGTAGCCGCCGACATTAGGTATGCCGGAATTCGGACCGCGCGTGACAGTAATGAATACCTGTCCCGGAAGCTGCATTGAACCCCAGCCGCCAGCCACGCCGTATCCAAATATATTGACGCCGTAGGCGCCGGCATCATTTGGATTCCACGGCTCGAAAATCTTCGGTGGTGTTCCTACAAGTTGCGCGATGGCATTGATCATGCCCTTGCGGGTGACGCGCTCCTGCAAAATCGTTGCCTTGATCTTCGCTCTAAAGACGCTGTCGTTGGCGTTTTTGCGAACCAAATAACGACTTAGAAAATCATAGGCGATCATATCAAGAAATGGACCGGTCGCCGTGGCAATACGCGCCTGCTTCTGCGCGTAGATGATCCAGCTATAACACCATGCCGCCCGATCGCTAAGTGCACCAATAATGGCATCACGATACGGCGCGACATAGGAAAACCAGAATGATGGTATCAGCTGTTTAACGCGCGACAGGATGTCCGCTGAATCTCCGATCGCCATGACACTAGCTCACAATAACGGAGGAGCATTTAATGGTAGCGAACGCGATTGTTGCATTGCCGTCCAAAGTCTGCTTTGTCGCTAACAACGTGGCGGCATCGCCATAGATACCATTAAGCAGAACTGCACTAACTCCGGTCACGCCGGCCACTGAATAAGCCCATGACGAAATAATGGTATAAGGCAGCGAATTTCCTAAACCCAGACTATTGATGTTTGTGGCTATGGTGGCCGCAACCTGCGAAACTACAGTTGAATGATCGTAGCCTTGTGCCGTCGTAATTTGCAGCGATGGTATCGCAAAAATCACATTCGGCGGAAAGACCGCGCAATCTATCCCGAGCGGCCGTACCGCTTGCGCTGCATTGGTGATCAGATTGAGAAAAGTCTGGGTCGGGGCACCGCTGCCATCGTCGGCGACAACAAAGAAGTATCCAGGATGATAGCTACCATCCAGATTATAGCCCTCGGTAAGCGTCCACTGCACATTTGGCTCAGCACCGAGAATTGAAGCGGTCAGACCATAAATGTCGCCACGTGATAGACCGAGGATATAAGCGGCGAAACGTTTCTTCAGCGCGCCATCACTCTCGAAGTTGGCGCCGTTTGTGAACGCTGCGTTGTTGATGACGTTGTCTATGCCGGTTAGCGCTGAAGTGATAACGCTGATCGAACCAGCAGAAACATTCCCTCCGGCTCCAGGAACAACCGCCGCAACCGGGACAATCAGCGTACCGATACTAGCCGGCATCGTATAGCCGTTGTTACCGGCGGAATATGTAGCGTAGGTCGGGTCTGCTGTAACCTTGAAGCTTTGCGAGCCATCATTGGTCTGCATCGTCGATCCGACCGGGACGAAGCAGCTCGACGGACCGGCCGTGAGACGCGAGAACGTGACCTGTCCGCTGGCTGCTTGAGCACCAAGCCGCGGCGAACCGCCAGGCAGCGCCGTGGTCTGGCTGCCGGACAGTACCGGCATGAAATCCGCCGTGAAGGTATCGACGTCCGGACCTTGGGCCGTCGATAGCCGCATTGCCGACAGCAGTTGCAGGACCAAAGTCTGGAACCAGAGAAACAGTCCGCCGAAACCTTCAACAATAGCTCGAAGGGTTGAGCCGGTGGAGAAGTTGATGAGTTTGGCGGCTCGTCCCTGGATTCCCGCTATCGTGTTTTGTACAATGACGGAAAAGGATTGCGTTGGTAACGTCGCCATCTGCAATCCTTACGAAGTGATCGTGAATGATACCGACGTGCCGGTCTTGGCATCCCAATAGACGATTCCAATACCGATGTTGCTCGGATTGTTCGGTGATGCGGCGACCGTGATCTGTGCCGGCGGATTAGGTGCTACCGACGCCTCAAGCACGAGCTGTGCCGCTACGATCGATTTGATTTGCTGGACCGAGAACAGGGTGCCGATCTTCTGTGGCAGTCCAGCACCGTACGACGGATGCCAGACATAACCTTGAGCAGCGGTGAATAATCTGCGCTCCAGACGTTGACGGACTTCATCATCACCATCGACGACATAGAGATCGCCGGTGGCGTCCGCCATGAAATCCGAAGTCCACTCCAATGAAACATCGGCCATTGGAGTTTACCCGGTCTTGATTTGAGATTTGATCTCCGCAAGTTCATTGCGGACCTCGACAACGAATTCTTGAAATGCCGCCAGAAGCCGAACGTTGATGCTGCCTTCACTGACGGTCAAGAATTCCTTGCTCTCGTCACCATTAACGTCCTCTGGAAATATTTCGCGGATATCCTGCGCGATGTAGCCCACAGACGGCTGCGGTGGATCGGAATGGATCGACTGCTTGCCGTCATCGTCGGTCGCTACGTTTCGCTTGAGAAAGGTCTTAGGCTCAAGTGCCATGACCTTGTCGAGCATGGACTCAAGTTTGGCGATCTCAGTCTTTAAGCGCGCGTCCGAGGACGTGTCGTATGTCGCCGCCGTGACGATCTGCGATACGTTCAGATTTTGTCCCACCGACAGGTTTTGCGTAAACGTGCCGCTGCCGATGTGAGGAATACTTGGCGCCTGCGATGTAACTTTGGCACCGGAGATATGCGTGACGCCGTTCTGATCCCAGGTCGTGGTGTGCTGATCATTGAAGGCGCTGGTCTTGACGCCCTTGTTCTTATCCAGCTTGTGATAATGGATAGGCGTCGCGCTGCTACTACTGCCTTGCTGACCAGACAAAGAGTCAAAAGGCGAACTATCTCTTTGCTGGATAATCTGAGTGGTATGCGTGCCTATTGCATTATGGGTAGTATTGCCCTTGCCATCAAAAAAATGGGCCGCGCCGGCACCATCTTCACTATAAAGTCCACCATCGTTCTTGAAAAATATCTTCTGGCCGGTATTATTCTTCTGTCCACTCTGAGCGCTATCAGGTCCAGCATCACTATCTTGCTGGAAAATAGTCCACATGGCGAGTTCGCCGGACTGCACTTGCAGCGGCGAATCTTGCGTACTGTGTACTCGGCCGGTTATTTTTCCGCCAGCGGCATCGTCTTCTTGATAACTGAAGATAACTTGATCGCCCATCGTTTCCGACGACGATTGTGGTGAGCCGCCAGCATTCCCTACCGACGCATTGTTAGGTACTTGCGAGCCTCCATTACCGGGCTGCAAACCGATGGCGATTCCGTAGGTTTTTCCTATGTGGCTCGTGTGTATGGTAAGCCATCCGCTCTCATAGCCCCAAGGTTGGAATGCTACTTTGGCAAGATGATTTTTCGGATCGTAGCTTGTTACCAAGCCGTGCATTTCGCTGGCACGATAGGTCGTAAGATTACGATCGTGACGCCTTGCAACATCGAAAATGGAGGCCATTTACCCGCCACCTCCACTAGAGCCCATCGACTTGGCGGTAATTGAAATCGTGTATCCGGACATGCCGAACTCGTGGACGATGTTGTCAATCTCATAGATGTTATCAGCCACGCCAGTGCCTACGAGTTGCAGTCCCATTCCAGCATTGATGCTTGGATCACCAACAACGGTAGCCACCACATTCCATTCATGACGGCTCATTTCAGCGGACCGCGCTTTGGCGTGCTGTTGGGCGTGCGCCTGATCGAGATTAGGAACGTGATAGGTCGAATTGCCCTTTCCTGGGCCGGAAGCATTGGACGTGCCAGTATACGTTTTTTTGTCTCGCGGATTCCAACTCTTAACGTTGACCGATCCGCCTATTTGCACATTGTGACGGACATTCAATCGCGTCGCGTCAGACACAATTGGTGGACCCGGATCATAATTGATCGTGTAAACGCCCTGGATAGTACCAAGCGTAGCATAGTTGAAGATACCGTTATTGACCCACCACTTGGCACCATCAAATTCGGCAAGTTCATTGATCAGATAGCTGATCGGAATGTTGTCGGCCAGCTTGACGAAATCCTGCTGTACCTTTTTGCCAGCCATCAATCCGATTGAATTGGTACTAGCTCCCAGTCCGGCCATGCCGACAACTTGCTGCACGATCTGCGAACCGGGGACATTCTGCCATTTCTGGCTGATTTTCGTCTGGTGTAATTGCCCAGATAAGTCGCGTCCGGTGACACGGATATAGGTACCGATAAAATCGATGTCGACGGTATCCAGCATGCCGGATATCAGCTCACCGGCGCCGGCAACACATGAAACAAAGATAGACGCCGAGCCACCACCAAGCAAGCTCTCGGCACCGGGATAATTTTTCGGAACAGCGGCAGAGAAAGTCGAGGATTTCTTGTTACAGTTCTGCGTTACGCTGCCATGTTCAATCGGGATGCCGTTAATGAATGCGGTATGGGGAGCTACCCCTGTATTGATCGCCACGATTCACCTCACATGACGACCTAATAAGTAGCGCACTCATCCCACTGCACCTCCACCGAGAACGTCCAGGTGCCGGTTGCAGGAACGGTAGCCTCGATCACGATGCCTTCATTTTGTTGAAGGATGATCGGTTGTTCATCGGGGCTCTGACGCTCAAAAAGAAAGACCGAAGCCAAAACATCATTGCCGGCCGTAGCAGGCACGCTTGCTGTCTTTGAACCCAATGCCACGCTATCGAGCGTTCGCGTTCCAGCAGTCAGAGTCCCGGTCGATGAAATACGAAGATCGCTTAGATTGCTGGTCTCATAACCGGTACGGAGTTTTCCATTGTTGCCGGTGAGGGTAACTGCGGTGCCGCCGCTATCGTTGGCAGTGAATGATCGTGCGGCGAAAAGTTGGAAGGTGCAGACGCCGGCCGTAAATGCGGTCGAGGTATTTCCGGCGGATAGAATGACCTTACGCACCAAGGCATAGCCGGTACCGCCATATCGCAATGAGAAGATAGGAGAGCCTGACACCAAACCGGCAGCCATGACGCCGGATGTAGGCGCCATGCGATAGGCGCCGAGCAAGGGTGGCGCCATTGTCACCGGGGCCGAACCGCCCGGAATGGCAGAGCCAAGCGCCAGGCCGGAAATGCTTCCGGAAATCATCTTGACGAGGCCGCGAAGGTAACCCTGCACGGTGCCATTTATATCACTGGTGATGGCAGTGCCGACCGTAGTGCCGAGAATTTCGTTCTGCGTTGAATCAACCAGCACGCTTACGGTGCTAAAAGGTCCGGTCCCGACGCCGCTGAAATCATTGAGATCGACGCCGCCATTGATGGTATTGCCGGCGCCGTCTTGCGCGGCCTTGGGCGTCAGTGTCAGCGTCATGATGATTTTCTCTTAGAGGCCTAACAGATTGCGGAAATCGCCGAGATTATAGAGTTGCCATTTGTAGGCACTCGACGGACCCGGCTGTACCGCGGTGGCGCCGCCGGGCATGACGAGCAACAAGCCGGTCTCCGCTCCAGACGCAAATGTCGAAAATACAGGCGGTATCTCGATATCTTCTTGGCCGGTGATCCATGGATCGATCATTCCGTTGAGTTGTGCAATTGCCGCCCATTGCAACGGGTCGCCCTGTTGTTCCATCGCGATACGAAACAATGTCGTGAACGATGTTCGGACCGTCCTGGCGGGAATCGTTGCAGCAACGTATGCTGTGGCCATGCCTACACCAACTGATCGATATTTGTGTCGGCGCGGCCGACATAGCCCGCTATGTTGCAGAGTGTGTTTTGATCTTCGGAGTTAACTACAAGACCGAGAAATCCGGTGACGATCGCCGCCGGATCGGTCGTGGCGTTCCAGGTGTCGAGTACACCGGCAGCATTGGTCAGCGCCGTATTGGCATCGCTCAAGAACTGCGCCGTGTTCAATTGTAGCGCAACGATGGCGGGACCGCTCGCCGATGATAGTGGCGTGGCAGCAGCCAACTGTGCCTGTAGTGCGGTCAGCTCGCTCTTGATGTTAGCGGGGATGCTCATAGCAATGACGCCGCGAAACCGAGATCGCCGGAAATGAGAGTATCGACAATCGATGCGCCTTGAACCAATGATCCAAGCATCGGATTCTGATAAACTGTACAGGTGATATCGTACTCGACCCAAACTGGTAATCGACGAACGCGATAGATGAAATGCTTGACGATGACGCTGCGGAACTGACCACCCCAGGTCAGGGAGACAACTTGCCCAGATGCACGCATGGCATCGAGTGCCAATGCATTGCTATAGGCGTCATTACCAAAGAACTTGCCGCTCCAATGAACGTCGTCTTCGTCCGGACCAAGGGTATCGATGACGCGGCTGCCACCTGGCAACTTATGAATCACCATGGCTTGTTGGCCGCCCCCCATCATCGAATCAGGAGGCGAATATCCGGTGAAGGCGATACCGCCGAGGATCAAAACATCATCAGACATTTTGACCTCTTATTGACAAATCAGACGAGAGGACACACAGCCCCCAGTATTTCTCGGCTTGGACCGAGTGATTATTTCTTGACGGAATCGGCCAGCCCGGCCGGCTGATCCATGTGGCCGCCAGGGAACGATTGATTGCCTGCAATATTAGGCACGCCGATCTTAGTAAATTTCACATTCGGAAATTCTTTTTCAAGCCGATTAGCAACATAGCCACCGCCAGAAAATCCAACTACTTCTTTGATGCCGCCTTGTAGAAGTCTCTCTCTCGCTGCCTTCAATTGCGTTGCAGGTTTGTCGGCGGAGATATCGATACCCTCAAAACCTGAGCCTTTAGAATCGGCGTATCTTTTTATATGCCCTTTGATTTCATCAGGCGACTTGCCTTGATAGCGAGAATACATCCCCGGCAGGAATAAAACATTGTTGCCGCTAGACGTTCTTGCTGGTTTGCTAAAACTTCCTTTATACGACGGATCGGCCTGCATGTGCGGGTAGTCTATAAGCTCGCCGCGCCGGTTGCGCACTGGGAAGTGCAAACCAAACTCGGACGCGTGCTTGTCCAGCCAAAGATGGAACGGCCCCCTCGGGACGTCGGCTGCCTCGCCTGGAGTGCGCTCGTGTCGCGACGTACCAGGAGGTGCTGCGATGGGGCCGCCGTGCTTGAACCTGTCGTAGTAGACAGCTTGGGTCGCATAGTCGCGATCCATCTCGCTGTAGCGCGCCTTTTGTCCAGTTTCGGCTTCGTATGCTCTGCCGGCCGCAGCCATCCTCGCCGCAAACTCTGGTTCTACACCGTGCGCCGCTCCGGGCGGATAGTTCTCATCCATGTTGATAGTGGCGTGGGCGCCGCGCGATCTAAGGTACTCCAGGTCCGATTGATTAGAACTTGTATTAGCAAATGTCGATTCCGCTTTCGGTGTTTCGCCGGCACCAAGCCGAGTTATGCCGACAGGTTTTTGGTGCGACTCGCCCATTTCGTTCATGGTGCGAAGTATCTTGCCGGTTCCGTATCCGCCACGCTCGAACATGAGCATGGCATTCGCGGCTTCCTGCGGAGTCTTCGCATTCCGCAGAGCATCGCCCGCCAGTTTCTCAGGTCCGCTTAATTCTTTGATCGCAAAATCTAACTGCCCTTCATAATCTGTAGGCAGACCGCCGCCAGCGCGTTGCCGAGAACCTGACCACTGGAAGATTCCGCGATGACCGCCGCCAACAGAGTTCTCGTCGGCTGGACCCTTGCCAGCCTCGACCCCTGCGGCAGTCGCGATCATTGCTCTAGCAGAGACTTCCGGGTAGCCGGCCGCCATTAGCTTTTTAATGCCGTGATTGACGCGCTCGGCAGTCCACCAACCGCCGGTTCCCTTCGCCTGATTGCCGCCCTTCACGGCCGATTGCACGTCACCGACTGTGAAATGCTCCGGCTTCGCCGGCTCTGCCGATCCACGCGGTGTCAGATGCGGACGGAAGGTCGGGCCGTGCTTTTCAAGATGACTACTGCTCGTTCCATGCGTCGCGCCAAGGCGCCCATGATGACGCTGAGCCCCGCCCAACGCTCGTGCCGCTCCCGGACTTGCCGGCATGGCACCGAGACCGACGCTGGGTGGCAATCCTTCTCCTATCGGGATTTCTTCGGACCAGGATAGGCTGAGATAGCCGACGACTGCACCGTCTACCATTATCGGTGCTCGATTTAACATTTACGCCTGGTCCCGCGGATTCCAATCGTTCAACGTGTTGAATGCGACACCGTTAGAGCTTGAAGCGCTATCTGGAAGTTCATGCAGTTCGGCGATTTGCTGTTCAACCGCCCGAGCAAGTGTCGCACCGTCTAGATTGAGCGCGGTATGGACAATGATTGCCTTCTTGTCTTGTGGCGGTGGCAGGAAAGACGAGTGCTGCTCTCTGGGCGCGCCATGACCGGCGGGGGCCTCGGGATGGGGAAGGCCACCATAATCCGGGTGTCCGGTAGGCGCGCTCGGTCCGATGCCCAAGAGTCCTCTAACTTGATTCCAAAGTCTGGCAATAAATCCCATGATTGCGTCAGCAACACCATTGAGTCCGCTACTCAGCGCATCAACGGCTTTGTTGAGAAGAGTCGGAAACGAATCAATTATTGAGTTGAAATACTGAGCGGCATTTGCGCCTTTATATATCGCATCACCGCCGGTACTATTATCATGTATCCACTTCAATGCCGCGCCAAACTGATTAAGTTCGGCCGTGGTTTCCTTCAAAGTTTTGACATCGATGCCGCTGGCCTTAGACAGAGACTCATAGAACTTATCTATATCGTCATGATTATAGGCTCGCGCGGCTGCGGTAAATAAATCGATATGACGCCTGAAGCTATCAAGAAAATTAACGATAGTGCCTGCGTGATCTTCGCCGATGGCGGTGTAGAGATTTGTGATCGCCGAACTGATGTTGTTCAGGGCGACGGGGATGGAGTTCTGGCTGGTGGCGAGGGCCTCGCCAACGCCCTGGCCCTTCTCCAAGGTCCCCATTTCCGCCTGCAACTGCGGCAGGCTGCGGATAACGTCGGCCATTTCTCGCTGTGTGGTCGAGCGACCAAGAAACCTGAATAGCGCTAAAACTTGTTCCTGAATGCCTTTGATACCATGGTCCTCCATTGCCTTTTTAAGACGCTCACCCATTTTAATGGCATCGCCGCCCTCCAAAATTTTGGAGAGTTGTTTTTGCTCGTCTGGGTCAATTGTTATGGCGCCACCCCTGCTGGCATGCCATTTTCCCTTATGCAATAAGCCCAGTTCTTCTAGACCCTCAGCCTTCCTAGCAGTCATTGTACCGCCAGCAAACTGCTGGAACAGCGACATCTGGGCAGTGCCGAACTTCGCGCCGCCCATCTGCTGCGCTAGGACAGCCGCGGCATATAGGCCGTGATTATCAACACCGGTAAACGCAGCACCGCCCATCTGGGCTATCCCCAGCAATTGCTGCGGAGTGACGGCACCATGCGTACCGGTATTAATCTTGTTGGCGACATCCAAAAAATTCAGGAACTTACCGACGTCCAACTCGCCTAACGTGTTCTGCATCTGCCCCAATTGCTCGGCAGAACGCACCAGGGCACGAATTGTTCTCTCTGTTTCTTCCGGACTTGATGTTTTGCCGTGTTTGAGCGCATTATTTTCAAAGACTTGCGCAAATTTCAACAGTTCAGGCATCACCTCGAAGGCTTCTTCGGGCTTGCGCGAAAACAGGTCGCGAATCGAACTATAGAGACCAGTGGCCTTGACCTCCGTCATGCCTGGAATTTTTATACTCTGATCGATGGCCATCCGCTTGACGCGGTCCATCTCGCCGGGCTTGAGACCCATCTGCTCAAGCTTCGACCACTCCTGCGTCAGATTGCCGGTATCTTTGACAATATCCTTGACCACCTTAGCGAAGGCGGCCAGACCGCCAGTGATGGCGATCGTGCCAAGCATCAGGCCCAGCCCATGAAATCTGCCGTGAATCTCGCCCGTCTTGGCATGGATACCGGTCAATTGACCCATGATGCCGGTCAAGCCCTGGACCAGAGTGCCCATAAGCTTCATCTCGACGCCAATTTCGTAAACTGTGACGGCCAAGGTTTAACCCCTTATTTTCGCATAAGAATTTAGCGACCTTGTCGGCACAGCAGCGAGACATTATACTAAACTCATGAGACTCTATGCGTTCGGCCCACGATTCTTCGGTCTTCGCCTCGGCGTCAGTTTTAATTTGTCGAGGCTTTTCCAGCGCCGTCGCCAGATGCCCAGCGCAATAACGATCAATGGGCAGCCGTTCGTTTATGTCATCAAGGACGAGACCGGGCGCTGCAAAATCGGCAGCAGTGGCAATCCGTTACGGAGATTGACAGAATTGCAAACGGCATCGGCCTCGCCGCTGTCGTTAGCCTATGTCGGCGTTCCGGAGAGTGATGATGGTGGAAAAATCGAGCGTGGCGCGCATGCCATTGCTGGCCATTATCGCGCCAGCGGCGAATGGTTCGTCTGTCCGGCCGAAGCCGCTATCGCCGCAGTTCATGTGGCGGCCGCAAATGCCGGAGAGAAGCTTTGCCAATTCACGCCGGCTATGATTGACGAGACCGTTCAGCGAACCGGCAAACCAGAATCAATGATTGGCCGCTTTATCGTCGTCTTGGCCGTTCTGCTGGTGATTTATTTCGCCGCACGCTATTAAGTCGCGCGCCCAATATATCCGCCGGCCGATCCGCCTAATAGCCGTTCCAGCACGCCTTCTGCCACTGTAAGCGCGGCCTTTTTACCAACGTGCATGGCGGCGCCCATCAGAAATGATCGAGGTGGAATCCGGCTGGTGCCCAATTCATGCCAGACAGCTTTCTGGTTATCCGAGCCGATTTGCACCGAGTCGCCGACCACCTGATGCGAGATGGAATCCCGCATCTCGCCGGTTTCGAGCAGCGGCGTATCCGCCGACTTTCGCGCCAAGGTCGACTCGGCCAGCAGTTCCCAGCCGTAGTCATAAGTGCCGATGACGCGCTTGGCTTCCGTCTCGATGATCTCGCCGCCACGATCCAAAGCGCGATGGCGCGCCGCCTCCATGGCAACGATCGTGCCGCCAAGATGCTGAGCAAATTGAAGCGCATTCATCATCGTCGATCAAACCACTTCAATGTGTTCCAATTAAATTCTTGACCCGTTTCAATCTCACCGAAGATCACCGACCAAGCTGATAATTCCGGCTCTTCGAGACACCACGCAACGTCAAATGGAACACCATTCTTGATTAACCAGAGGACTTTGCGATTATACGGCTCCTCGGCTATTTTTTTGCTTGATCGTTCACATCCAGCAGTTCGCCGTCGTCAGTTTCAGGCTTTGGCGGATTGAGTTTCAGCATGGCTTGCAGTGCCGCTGTCATACCAGGCTCATCGAGCTGATCCATGATCGAGTCCAGCTCGGCGCGATTACGCGGGAACATGATCGGATTATTGTCGATCTCGCGCACCGACGCCGCCAGCAACGGGATACCACGACGCGACATCCTGATCGGCTCGCCGTTCGGCCCGCTCATTTCGGTGTCGCCCTCCAAGCCTGGTGTCATTTCCGAAATCTTGATCTGCTGCGATGGCCGCAATCGACCAACACCAATGATGCGACCGAGGCTGTCAGCCTCCCGCTCGATATGCTTGTATTTGGCAAGATATTCTTGTGACGGCGTCATCTTTTGCCTCCTAAAATGATTACGCGATCTTGGTCTTATCCGATGCCATGGCTTCGAGTTTCAGCGTGACGACGGCCTCACGTTTAATGTCACCGTGGTCCGTAAGGAAGACAACGAGGTTAGTATACTGATAGCGCGATACCGTACCATCGGCATTGTTTATGGTCTCGTTGAGATAACCAGGTGAAAGGACATTACCAGCATTGAAGTTCTGGCTGAACGTCACCATCAAATCTTCCAGTGTGGATTTGTTGCGGGTGATGGTGAAATGAATTGCGTAGCCGTCAGGCACGTAGCCGTAGCGCGGCACCCCGTTGTATGGCGTCGTTTTGATGTTATGCTTCTGGGCGGCGATGGTGACACTTTGCACATCACCTAGATCAATCAGCGCGCCGGCATTGCCGTCGTAGTAAGACAGGGTATAGTCTACCCCCGTGTTCATGGCATTCACCGGCATGGCAGCAAACTCCTCAATTGATTTTTGGGGATGTCTGCGCTACACATGACGAAGGCGCGTCATCGGTCAGGATGACACGCCTTCTAATCACCCAACCGACTGGAGCGGCTAGATGACTGAGCGCAAGACTATCACTCAGGAATATTTGAAGTCGAGACTGAATTACGATCCCGATATGGGGATTTGGCGGTGGCTTCCAAAGCCGGAATTATCTCGCCACGACAGGGCTTGGAATAGTCGACGCGCCGGGAAAATTGCCGGCATGAGTGTGAAGCGGTATATTCAAATCAGAATAGACGGCACCGCTTATTATGCCCATCGCTTGGCGGTCATCTACATGCTTGGCCGCGACCCGAACGGCGACGTCGACCATATCAATAGGAAGCGACATGATTGCCGATGGCGCAATCTAAGAGAAGCGCCATCGAGATCACACAATATGGTCAACGCCGGTAGGCGCGCGGACAACACCGGCGGACACCGCGGTATAACTTGGCGCGCCGGCCATTGGCTGTGGATTCCAGGACGTTGGCGCGCCACTGTTCAGTTCAGAGGGAAGATGCATCATCTCGGCTATTTCAAAAATAAACAAGATGCTGTCACCGCCTATCGCAAGCGCGCCACCGAACTATTCGGCGAATATGCCAACTTTACTGAATAGTATTGGCCGAGGTCGCAAATTGCGTTGGCGATGGCGGAGTATTCTGTACATTCACAGTAACATTTCCGCCGCCTTGAAATTTTATAACGAAATAGCGAATAACATTTAAGTAACGAACCTCCCAATACAAGAAAAGATACCCTAATGCTTGTAGATTTGGTGGGTTATTACTTAAATCGCATTGCACGAGCCATGGGATATCGATCATCCCGGCTCCATTGATACCCAAGCCAACTTGCGGTGAGGCGAGCTGAGCAGAGAGACCATCGAACAATGCCTTGGCATTAGCGCGGGTCTGATCGTTCGGCTGGATCGATTGCAGTTGACCGACGAATGATCCGGCCGCTTTCGATTGTGCGGTGCGGATCAAGAAATTCGTCATTCTGGTGTACTCGATCCCGTTGGCCGCGGTATTCGAGGAAGCGTTGCGACCAGTGGCGAACGAATAGTAGAAACCACCAGGCGAACTTTGTGGACCCAGGATGGTATCGATACCACCGGTATTGATCTGCGACAGTTCGACCTCGGAATAGGTCTGACCAAGCGTAGTGCGTTGCGTCGACGAGATTCCCTGCAACGGTTTGTTGAGTGGGCTTTGCTGCGGCGACAGATTACCGAGGATGCCAATGCCAAAAGCAGCGGGACTTATCAGACGAGAGACGCCATTGAAGCTGTCATAGAACGTCGGATAGTCGCCGAGGATGTACCAGAACCATGGTGAATCCACACCAGCGGAAATACGGGTTGCCAGAGCATTGGGGATGGTATCACCCAGCGTGCTGGCAAATACCGGCAGGCAGGTTTCCGACAGTCCAAAGGAAACGATGGCCGCATAATCCGCAATCGTCGAAAGATCGCAGAGCGTGAAGGCGTCGACATCTGCACTGCGTAACGCATACATGCCTTTACGCGGCAATACATCCTGACCCATGAGTGTGGCATCGGTGATGCCTGCGGCGCCATCGGTGCCGCCAGACAGCGTGACCGGCTGCGATAGCGGTGGGGCACCTGTAGCAGCACCAGCTGTGGCAACAAGGAATGCTGACTGACCATGATAAGCCGTGCCATTGTTGATGGCGGCGGCGAGGTTCACCCAGAACGTGTTACCTGTCCCACTGACGTTGTTGAATTGTTCGGGAGACAATCCTGGGAAGGCATCATTGAACAGATAGCTTCCGGCCTGCGTACCGTACTGCACCGAGGCTTGAATTTGGTTGCCGAGGACACCGGTATACTTGGCGGTAAGAGTCAGCGCCGTAGTGGCGCCTCCCGCTAGCGTGGAACCAGATACGGTGGCGCCGGTAACAGTAGTCGCCAGCGTATAGGCATTGCCAGTGGTACCACTCAATACCGCATTGATCGTGAGGACCAGGCCGACCATCTGATAAGTACACTTGACCAGATTGACATCGGCCGCAGTGACCAGGAACGAAATAAGGGCGGCCAACGTGGCGGCCGTCGTGGCACCAATATTGACTTGGTTGCCAGTCGCCCCAGATGTCACGAACGTGATTGCGGTACCGGCGATCGTCAGGGTTTGCGAACTCGTCGGATTGGTGGTGAATGTCACCGTACCGGTCGCGCATGACGGGATCACGGCCGTCGCCGCAGCATCGGTACCATCCGAAACGCGGACGCAGAGGAAGCCAATGGCACCGCCGACTTGACATGCCGCCGAGACATAACTGGCGATGTCGTATTTGTAGCCGACAGTCGGACGACTGGTCGGCGGACCGAGCTGTAATGCACAGTCAGTCGGCTTAGACACCGGGATCAGCGCGTTGAGCGGACCCCAAGAACCGGCACCAACAAGACCCTCAACGTTTGTTGGAGTCCCGAGAAGAAAGGGAGTTGGTAAAATTATATCCCCGTACACGCCGGGGACGGTTAATGCGGCGAGGTTTTGTTGACCGTCGAGAAAGACTGGAATGGCACGAACTCCTCTTTAAAAGAGGAGGCTGTCGCGCTCCTCTTTCCAAATGGTCCATTCGCTCATGGTCTTTGAGCCCTTTGAAAGATTGCAGGGCTGACACAAAAGCTGAAGATTATCTGGGTTATTTGTTCCGCCGCGTTTAAGCGGCACGATATGATCTAAATGACAACCATCAGCGATGCTGACGGAGCATGCGGCACAAATGCCGTTCTGACGTTGAAATAGTTGTTTGATGTCATCACTGGTATGACTACCAATTGCCTTCCTTCTTTGAGCGCGAGCGCGAGCAGTGCATACCTTTAATGCAGCGCGAACCTTTTGAGGATTCTCTCGTCGATATTTTGTTACGCGCTTCTTAATTCTATCGCCTTCACGCAGGTATCGACGATTCTCGCGGTCCCTAATAGCCTGACGATTAGATTCCCTAAATAACTTTGCTTGCTGCTTACGATTTACTGTCTTGGCGCGCGCCCTATCACTTGCGCGTACAGTTTCAGCATTATCTCGGCGATAAACTCGCGCATATGCGCTAAGTTCTGCGGCGTTATCTGAATAGTAAGAATTATTGTAAGACCCAGCCAACTCTCGGTGGTGCTTTCGATAGTTGGCGTAGTATTCCGGATTGTCCGCACGATTACGCGCGGAGCGCTCATTGGAACAATCAAGGCAGGTGCGATTGCCAACATCTCGTTCGGCGACGTGACCATTGCGGCATGGCTTGCCGGTAAAATACCGCCTTAACCCAGTTCTAATAGCTTCTTTCCGCGCGACGATCTGCATACCCGCAAATATACCACAATATGCGGGTATTTGCAACCATTATGCAACTGGCGCGCTCGGCGCCAACATCGGAACGTCGACTACCGGTGCCGCAACCCGCACAAAATGATGGTCGCGATCTTTCATAAATTCAGCGACCCTGTCTGGATCGGAAATGCGATCGCCCTTCTTGATATCGTGAAAGGGATGAACGCAGATGAGATGGAAATCAGACATTGGAATGAATCCGCTTCCTTAAATGACCGTGGTTTCTGGCGCAGGCCCGATAGCATGATTGCCGCCGTCGACGGCGACGTTGACAGATGTGACGACGTATCCTGGAAATGTTTGCAGCGTCGCGTATTCGACCTCGAAAATCATATCGCGACGATAAAGACTGACGTTCTGCGAATCGTCTGACTGCCTGGTTCTGGCGTAAGTGATCTTGGCTTGCGTGTTGTCAGACAGCGTGACAACGATGTTCTGTTTCAGGCCGCCGTCGATCGCCTTGGACAGCACCGAGCGAGTATTATGATCCGGCGCCCACACCGTGATCATGATCATCTGACATTCGCGGTGCGTGGCCTTGCCGAGCACACCGACGCCGCCCTGTCTGACCTCGAATGAATAGCTCGCCGGGATCGACAATATCGATCCACTGAGCGACGCGCTCGGATATTGTACTTGCGCTTGCGCCAGCAATGCAGTGAGGATTGCGCTTGCTGTGGTGCCAGTCGCGGAGAAAGTGAATTGCCGATCGGCATCGACCGTCACATACTCGCCATTGGCTGGCGTTCCAGTGACCGTCAGTTGCGTATTGCCCGCACCAGGCTGGCCACTCGCCGTCACCGTCAAATTGATGGCCGGCGGCACCACTGTGTAGGTGTGATCTTGAATCTGATAGGGAGTATATGATGCGCCCAACATCGGAAAGACCGACACATTGGCGCACGGACCATTCGGCCGCAGGATTGCCGTCGATGTTCCATCTGGATTCTTTCGCAGCACCTTGCCGGCGAGATCGAGATCAAGCTGGTCGGAGACCGGCCAGCCCTCGTAAATCCGCACATCCATCGGCTGCGTGAACGTTTGGGTCGGAGTATTTGGCGGTACTGGTGCGATGCTCGGAGACGATGCGCCATTGGGATAGACGAAAGGCGCTACCGCGCTCGCCAGATAGGCGGTCACATCGGACAGGTCGGCCATCTTATGCCTCCATTCGGAAGCATGAGAGTTGGTACCCTAAAACTGTAAACCAGTTCTGCGAGACCATGTAGCGATAGCCTTCATCATCGACGATGACGTCACGGTCGCGGACCGAATATTGGGGCAGGGCTGTCAGTGGAATGAGAATCTGCCAAATCTGGCGTTCGCTGATGTCGGATGGGATAAAGGTGGTCTTGGCGCGACCGGTCTGCCTGGCAACAATGTTCGCCGGCAATCCAGTATAGAGAATAATCTCTCCCTCTGGATCACTGCTGCTGGAGATCGATTGCTCTCGACCAGAATAGCCGAGTAGCCCAACCTGCTGAGTGCCGCTGGTATTGGTGGCGTTGGTTTTTGAGCGGTGGACATCAACCAGTCGTGGATAGAGCGTGCTCATATCCACCTCGTGTTAGATGACCATATTGATGCGGTAGGTGTTAAGCATCGACACGGTGTCGAGATCGAGCTGCGACGGAGCGAAGCGCTCAATTTTGGTCGAGCCGGCACCGATGCTTTTGAGCTGGCCAACTAATTCTGGATTCTGCTGAAAGTTCTCGACGAGCTGCGCGGCGGCTTGCTTGATGATTGGCGGTATAGACTTCTGCGGATAACCGGAAACGTATCGCAGCCGCACTTCCGAGAAGTAGGCGAGCAGGATACCGGCCGGCACCCAGACTTCACGGGTCGTCAACGACACGCTGGCTTGGCTGATATTGAACGGCACCCACATCGGCGGGCCACCGAACGCTTGGATCGCAGCAAGGAGATTCACCTCGACGAACATCCCCATTTCTTGGTCGGTGCGCCGGCCATAGCCGTAACGGCCCATACCGGAAAGCAGACGAACAGGAGGGCGACTGGTGCGCGCGATCGAGCGCTTTTGCGAGACCGACTTCTCCTCGAAGATGGTCAGACCAAATTCGAGGGTGCAGCTTGCGCTGTGAGCATTGGCAACGCTGGCGACTGTTATCTGACCAGCGGCCATCTCAGTAATGACGCAAGCTTCTACCAAACCGGAGGCCGCGCGATCGAGGATCATTACCTCGCCGATCATATCGGCGGACGCGGTAATATAAGACGGGACGCTGATAACGACAGAACTACCAGGAGAGATCGCTGCTGTACTATTATAAGTCGCTGTGGGAGAAAGGCCGGCCATGTAACATGGCATCTGTCCGGTATAGTCCGGCTCCCACACCAAACCTTCAGGTCGGCGCAGATAAGCGTCAATCAGAAGCGAAGCCTGGTAGACTTGGGAGAGGTCCGTCGATGTCGGTAAGCCGTACATCGAGTATTCATTGGGGAGGATGTATTGCGACGGCATGGTGCAGCCGCCTTATGAGTTGGTAATGACGGCAACCTTGTCGCCAGCATTAACGCCGAATTTCAGCGGCGTGCTCGCCGGCATCCGCATGTTGGTAGCGGTCGCTGTCGGCGTCGCTCCGGGAGTCGCGCTCCAGGCAATGGAGCAGACCACATCTGAACTGATGAGGACGAAGCGCGTCTTGGCATTGAACGCAGATGAGGCGGCACTTGACCCGCTGATGGTAACTACCTGCTCAGCGACAGGCGGCGTCATCGGAATATCAGGAACGCCCTCGGCAACTATGGGCATGTCCGAGAACTCGGTAATGTAGAGAGTACTCATCTATCGAGTTCCTGAAATGAATAATGGAAATGGCTGGAGAGGGCGGATTCGAACCACCGGCAACTTGATTAACAATCAAGGACTCTACCGCTGAGCTACTCTCCAAAATCAGCGGCGTGCATTTCTCTGTGGCATATCAAGCCCCGGACAGTAGACGCCGAAGAACTCGACCAAATATCGAGAACAACGAATCAATTGGCGTTACAACCGGAGTATTCGGTATTGCAACCGGTTCGTTCTCAGATGGAGTGACGCCGGCATCATTCGGCCAGATATGCAGATAAGCCGAGCCGTGTGTTTTGATCATATTCAGGACTTGAGCCCTGAACGCGGGCCATTGCCCTTGTTCAATCGCGACGCAGCCTTCGGAATAAATCGGCTTGTATGGCCAGCCATGCAATTCTATGCCGGCTGTCATTCTTTGATGCTTCGAATCCCAAATCCGATTATTGTTGAGACCAATTGCGCCATGCGCTCGACCCCATGGACCAATGGTGTCTGGCGTTACCGGATAGACACCATACGGAATCGACGAATGGCCGCCCATGCCGCCAGTGCCGAAATTGTATTTTTGTCCCTCGACGTCGATCAGCCCCTCATAATGCTCTGGACGGCTGGTTTGATCTGCAATTGGTCCGGTGGGCATTTGGCTCCCATGAGCTACGACGGCGAGAAAGAGGGCCGGCGCGTATAGACGCTTGGCGACTACAGAGGCACCGGGCTTGTTATCAACGGCCGGCGATTGTGGCCGCAAGTGAACCGAGCATCGACTTGCCGGTTGCCTTCACCAAGTTGGTGCGATGCGCCGTACCAGTAGCAATCATCCACTCACCAAGATTGCTGGGAACCTCGGCGCGGCCGAACTTGAACTCGATCGGCAAAGTCAGTGACTTGCCATCATGGTCTTTCCATTCCGCTGCGGCGTCTTCCGCCTTCATCATGGCGGCGGGCGCGACGTAAAGAACATGACTGGGATTTTTTCGCTCTTTCGAGCCGGTTAGATAAACGTGCATCAATGACCTCCAAGTTGCACAGTGGACAACACGTTCTCGGCGCCAAGCACCGAAGCCGATGAGTTTCTTATCGCGCCCGGTCCATCGCGACGAATCGATGGCCAACGCATATTCGGCGGGCAGCAAATTTTCACTGAAAAGAGTTGCTGAAACGCCCGACTTTCCTGAAATCGCCGCCGTCAACCGCTCATGAGTAGTCGGCTGTTGGGCGACGGCGCCAATCGGCGCATAGATACGATCCGGCAGCCAATTCCACGACCAGCGCGAAATGTACCGCCAGCGCAGTTCTGTGGACGGCACGTCGTCGCGTCGGCCCAAGGCCAACGTCACCGAAGCATCATATTTTGATGGACCGATTCCGGCTGGACGGCCGATATGAATCAGGCCGAACCAGAAACGGATCAGCATCTCGCGTTGCCTCCGCGATCAGTGATGAACCCACCAAAGAAACATCGCCAACGCTACCGTAAATGATCAGACGCTGGCGATTGTACGAATAATGCTGAGCTGATATTCTGTGAGCCTGATCATGACATCACCCACGGATTGGTTTTTATTTATGATTTGTCCCTATGGGGTAAGGATGGTATACAAACTACTCAAATAACAGATAAGACACGCGCTGAAATAATCTCAATCGGCATCAACAGCCGGCTATGCGAGACCGTCACAGAATGCAGCGGACCATCCAATTCTCGCTCCCAGAAGTCGAGAAATCGGTTTAGCTCTGGGAAGTCCGGATACAGGTCGTAGTCCTGCCAGATGTACGTCTGAAGCAACCACTTATGATCCGGACGGCGATATAGGATGTTCGCCGTCGTCAGCCCGAAGCCATCTTCGATCTGTCGACGAAAGTCTGAATCGACCATGACGCTCCCCGAAAGAAAGCGCCTCCATGGATGCGATGATTACTTGCCGTTCCAAGTCGTGTGAGCACCTTCGTGATGGTGCCAGTGCTTGGCGTTTTCGGCGAACTGTGCGCGCTTGCGCACGGCCGGATCGGGAGAATGAAGCTTCTGCTCGATCTTTGCTTCTGGTATTTTGTGGCCAGAAGGAGTGCCGGTGTCCTTATGCAGGAGACCTGCGTGCGACGGCTTGATGTTGATCGACATGAATTAATCCAACCTTAATGAGAAAGTCAAGAAAATCGCCGTTACGCTTCTGCAAATTACACGGGCTGCACAGCAATTGAAGATTACGTGGCCAATTTGTTCCGCCGTTCGATAGAGCGCGGATGTGATCTACGTGACCGCCACCATGCAGATGGGCTGGGCACACCGCGCAACGATCAAACTGAAATGCACGAATTGCTAAGACATCAGCGTCCGTATAAAACCCCTTGTTCTGTAACTTCAATGAACGCCGTTTTGCCTTGTATCCCTTTGCCTTTTGCAAATAACCATACCGATTGTCCCAATACCAGTTGCGACGAGCCGAACGCCATGGATCGGTATTCTTCTGGCGAACGTCTGCGCCTGCTCTTAATCTCATCGCGCTCTTGCTTAGAGCGACCATGAGATATTCTAACCGATGCACGCGCACGTTCAGGATCGGCAGCCCGCCAAACCGCAGCTCTGGCGGCGTGACGATCGGCTTCTCTCGCGCGCTGCGCCTCCATGCAGGACTTGCATTGAGACCGCGGGGTATTGCGATCTCCACGACGATAAAAGTCGGATAAGGACTTGACTACTCCGCATGCGGAGCATTTCTTAGTGTCAGCCATTGGCCTGCTGTAATCAGGTTGGTGGTTAGACGCGCCGTCGTGCTTCAACACTTCGGCGCGTCGCCTTTTACCTAATAGAAACAGACCGTCACGTCAATATTACGGACGCGTAACTGCCACAAGCATGTGGCTGTAGCTGGCGCCTTTGGCCAATATGCAGTCAAATTTGATAGCTACATATTGCCCTTGGAGGCCGCTCAACAAGCCGAGCTGGAAGACACGCGGCTTGGGATTACCGTCACCGCCATGGATGAACGGCATCTCGATAGCGTCTTCGGTCACGATGACCGCGAAGTAGTTGTTGTTACCGGCCGCAGGAGCACTGAAGCCGTAGGCCGCGCCAGCCGCAGACGGCAGCCAGCGATCCGGGATCAGCGGCAATGCACCGACCTGGGTGTTGATCGTCTTCACGACCACGCCAGCGCCGACATCCATCGTGCCGAGATCGATGTGGTACGACTTGGCTTCCTTGTCGATATAATCGCCGAGGATCGGGTTGACATAGATCGCGCTCGGGCGGATGTTGAAATCCGTGCGGGCAAGCATCTTCGCAACGGCGGCCTTGAGGCCATCGATGATGGAAGCGCCAACGGCAACCGTCGAGGTCTGCGTGATCTGGTTGAGGAGGCCCATATACTGGGTCGTGGTCGGAGCCGACAGCGAGGTGTCGTTGCCGTTCCAGACGTTCGATGCCTGGAGTCGAACGATCGAATTGACGACGTCCGTGATGTCCTTCTGCTCCAGGGACGCGAACTGCCCTTGCTGCTTCGTTACATCAACATCAAACAAACTAAGGTTGCTCTGCGCAGTCATCGACTTGATGAACGCGGCCTGCTCGACACGGGTCGGGCCAGTCGCGGTCGGGGTGATGTTACGCGGATCGGTGAACGACGCCACGCCGATCGCAGTTTCCTCGAAGTAGCGATGCGGATGACCGGTCGCCGGCTTCGACTTGACGCGATTGAGGAACGTGGATTCGCGAACGATCACGTCGTAAATTTCTGGCTCGTAGCGATTTATCTCAATCGCGCCGTTGCCGAGGAAGTCAGCCGCAGCTTGCAAGCTGGTAAACGCGGCCTCTTTTTCGATAGGCATAGACAATATCCTTATGCTTCGGCGCGTTTGACGGCCGATTGAAAACTGGATGGGTTGAAAATTGCTGGCTGAAAATCCGGACCATGGACTAGTTCGGACTGATACCGATCCGTGACTGCCCCGCGGACTACCTGCGGACTAGGACGTTTGATCTAAAAAAATCAGCGGCCGAAAAACGGCCGCTTCAATTAGTCGATCAGGCCGGCTTGGTGGAGAGACGCCTTGACCTGGAAGCGCTGATCAATCGTCATCCCCTTGAGGGCTTCGTTGATCTTGTTGATGTCCATCTTGCCTTCGGCGGGGACTGCAAGTCCGGCCTTGGCCATCAGGGTCATGCTCGAAGTGTCGACGGTCTTGCGCTCGGGCTTGACGGCGTCAGCGGCGGTCGCTTCGGCCTTTTTTGTGAAGTCGGCGATGACAGTCTCGGCGGAGGCGAGCTTGTCCTTGAGGTCCTTCTCTGACTTCTCGGCAGCAGCCTTCACTTCGTCGATCTTGGCGGTGAATTCGGCTGACGTCTTCGCGACGGCTTCCTTCACCTTACCATCGACGTCGACCTTCTCGGCCGCGGCGTAGAAGCGATTGAACACGGCAGGGAGGCGCCCTTGAGCGGCGTTGGCACGGAGATCGCCGGCCATGTCACGCAGGACTTTCACATGACCGCGATCGGGATCGCCGCCGATGCCGGCCGCGTCCATGTGATCGGCGGCCTTTTCCAGTTCGCTGGCATGCTGCTCGACCTTGGCGAGATGATTGGCCGCTTCGACCTTCTCATCTTCCAATTTCTTGAGCTGCTCAGCTTGAGCCGCAATGGCGTCAGCGAGTGGCTTCACAGCAGCCGCAACCGACGCTGCGATTTCGTCAAACTTCTTCTCAACGTCCTTATCGAGAGGCATAGAGATAATTCCTTCTTGCTCGGCCGCCTTGGCCGATAATGAGGTGGTTTTATAGGCGGCCTTTTCCTTGAGCAGGATGGCGGCGCCGGTGAAAATACATTCGCAAATAGGAACAGGGTCCGCGTTGACGTCAGTAGTCATCAAATCGCGTGCTTCAAATGAGAAGCCGAGCTTGTCTTTGTTGGCCTTGAGTTCAATGGCAACTTCAGGGAAGTCCGCGGCATAGATGAAACCATTAACGTGGATTTCATTGCCAACGATCTCGGAGCCCATAATGACCCCGATCTTCTCTTGCGGATTGTGTCCTTCGGGGTTGTAGTTGACTCCCATACCAAGCAGCGAATCCAAGGCTTGCCTGGCCGCCTCCATGGTCAGCATGACGCGCTTGCCTTTGCTGCCCTCGGGGGCGGCATCGGATGGCTCGTCAATCTTAGTCAAAACGCCGGAGAACGGCATCTTGTTCGGATGCTTGCTCGTCGGGATGTCCAACGAGCGCGCTTGCATCGACATACCGGGAAGGGAGACGCGCATCTCCTGTGTCGATTCAGCCACAGCAATTCCCTATGAAAATGATTTACGAGACGGCGTCGGCAATGGCTTCGCGCAAATGATCAGGCGCGCTGTCTTCGACATGAACGATCGCATGGCGCAGATCGCCGAGCGAAACTTGCATGCGCTGCAAATATGAGTGCAACGAAGGATCGGCGACCACTGTGCGCATGTGGTTTGTGAGCGCCGCAGAAATCACGCCGGCATCGTTATATAGCTTGCCGATCGCGACCAGAGCAGCGGCAATCGTCGCCATAGGATCGCTTGAAACGCTGGCCGACACGGTGACGTCGCTGAACCCATCATCTTCAGGTTGCTCTGCATCGACGACCTGGGCCGCGACTTCCGGCTCTGTTCCGACCACCTGAGCTTCAGCTTCTTGCGCCGCCGCCTCTGCCGCGGCCTGACCGATCGCTTCAGCGTCTACGGAAACAGCCGGCGACATGGCCGGCTGTGGTTTATACTTTTGGTTCTTCGCCATATTGCCTCTCAGGTTTGGGAAGAGTCTTAGTAGACCACCAAAATATCAAGCGTACCGGCACCCAACGTGGTTGCGGCCAGAACTGGCGTGATAACGACGTTGAAGCCAGATTGAGTCTTGCTGGTTACATTGATAGTCACCGCCAGATTCGATGTCGCGAAAACATGATAAGTGGCCGGCAAACTGACAGAAACAGCCGTGGTAACCGCAGTGCCCGCGCCTCCGCCAGCAGCAGTGGCGACGCCGGAAAGCATGTACAGCCCGAGACGATCGGAGTCATTCAAGTCAGAGCCATCTTTGACTTCAACGGTGTGAAGATCGAAAGCCATTTAAATTACCCCTTCTGGGTTGATTTCTTTGAAGCCGACTTGGGGGCCGGCACATCTTGATCAAGGTCCTGCCCCATATTGCGGGCAGCAAATAGCGCGACCTGCGTATCTATGAAAAGCTTATCAGCGAACTCATTGTCGAGCGGAGCTTCGCCGAAGCGATCCCTGATCTCGTTCGGTGTCAGTGAGTTCTGCTTGTAACGCAGGTCGAAAATACGCGATGTCGCCATTTCGTCTTCGCGGTCGAAGCCGACGAAGCGGAATTGCAATTGCGAAAATCCGAGTTTTCGCTGGATACAATGGCGCGTCAGCGCCCTGGAAATATCATGCGCCCACGGCTTGATCGCTACGTCCCAATCGCGGTCTTCGGCGACTTCTGAAGTGTCGCGGTTGACGTCGCGCTCGATGCCCAAATTCTGCGGAGACAAGTCAAAGGCAACCGCCAGCGCGCGCTGCAACATCTCTTGGTATTTCAGGAACAAGCCATTGTCGCCTTCCGGATAGAACCGGAGGACTTGCATGCCAGCGGCCTTGGCGGCGTCACCAGCGCTCACATGGGAGGCGAACATCGGCACTTGACCAGTGCCTTCTACATCATTGCGCCAGAAGGCGCGCATGACTTCAAGTTCGGCCGGAGGCAGTCCTGGAAAATCCAGGCCGATTGACGGCCGCATATTGCCGGCAACGCTATTGGCAAATTTACCGATCGACAAAAGGCTGGCGACCGTATCGAAGGCGATTTCGAGCGGGCCGAAACCAAATGGCGTCGACGTGTTCGGATTTGGCGCAATATATAGCAGCTCGTCGTCACGCAGATGCTTGACTTCGCCACCGCCGAATTCTGAGCCGTAGCCGACAGTCTGCGCGTAGCGCGGAGTGCTCGGATCGCCCTTCCATTCGGCGTACAGTTGGATGGACAGGCCGTCGACTGGCCACATCCATAATGGACGATTCGGATCGCCTCCGACTTGGGTCTCAAGTGCTCCGGCGCCAACCAAGCAATCTTCAAGCACACGTTCGAGCATCAGCTCGAAATCGTCGGTCTCGTTCGGCTTGCAGAAGCAAGTCTTGACGATCGTTTCCTGGCGCCGCAGTTCTGAATTCCATTCGACGCCGTCGATCGGGACGATCTCCCACTCCAGCATCTTGATAGGATTCTTGATCGCATTGATGGCGCGGCGCGCATAAGGAGTGCGCGAGAAGAAGCGTAGATTTCGCGGCGTCGCTTTGTAGACGAGGCCAGTCATACTGTTGACACGCCCAATCTGAATCAGATTGGGAAATGGGATCGTGTCGCGCTTGGGCTCGTCCTTACGACGACCGAGGCGCGGAATACGCTTGACGAAGTCGAAGATACCCATCTGCCGACCTCGCCTTAACGCAGCATTTCGATCATTGCCTCGATCGCACTGCGGTTAGGATCATCGGCATCGGCAAATTTAATGAACGCTTCCAGATGGCGTCTGGTGTCATCCGCGCTTTGCTTGGCGGAACGCAAATGAGACATAGCGTCCTGACACATCTCTACATAGAGTTGCAGATGGCTGATCGTCGGAGAGACACGATCTAAGTCGGACCGAATACCCACAATCGTCTCCGGTATAAAATCCACGTCCCGCCTAATCGGCGATTCTTGGCTATCCTTTCGGAGAGGCCCAGGGGCCATTTCACCAAGCGAGGGACGTGGCGTCACGCCCGCCGGCACTTCAATTCAAGCAGCCAAAACACCGACGCGATCGAATTCCTTCCACGCCTTCTCCAGCCAAGACTTGACGATGCCACGCAGAGTGCGCGACTGGGTCGAATCGCCAATATACGACACGAAGGTGCCGCCGCGCTTCTGTAAGACTTCCTGGGCGCGGGCATCCAGGTTGGCGAGATCGATCATCGACGGTGCCATTTGATCAAGGATGGCTTTGGTGTCGCCGTTCTCCCAATCGAAGTAGCCCGCATCCTTACTGATGTGGTTCTTGACCAGGAGATGCTTGACGCCGCCGATCTTGACGGCAGCCGAACTGATTTCCGAGATCGATGTAATGGTCGGGCCGAGAACATGCAGCAGCACCATCTTCACGGTGCCGGCGCGGACATCCTCAAGCAGGCGGGCCTCGTCGAGCGCATTGATCGTCGGCGACAGCATGCCGGCCGGAAGATCGACAACGGTAAGGACGTCATCTTTCATATCATCGAAGACCTTCATCTGGTCTTCGATCTTCTCGATGTCGATCACGGTCGATTCGTTGAAACGATGTAGGTCTCCGCCGGGCCACTGCGCGTCGAAGGCACGCGCTTTGAGCCCGAGAGTCTGGATCAGGTCCAGCAGAATACGGGTGGTCAGGGTCTTTCCTGTTCCACCCTTGTCCGCGCCCACGAAGATAATTGTTGCAGGCATGCCTCACACTCCTTACGGCAAGCAGAAATCGCGGTGGCGATGAGCACGAGGTTTATGGTGCGGCTTTGGCTTAGGTGGCGGCACCAATGCGGTCGAAGGCTCAACAACAACTGGAGCCGGTGGCAGAACACGGCAAATAGGCGGATCGTCTGATGTGCCAGGACATTGCGGCGCATTTGGATTCGGTGCCTGAGAGATAACGACAACCGGCGCCTTCGGCTCCGGCGCAGTCACGCGCTCACTGCACATCCACGCTACTGTCATGACAAAAGCGCCGACAGCACAAGCAATCAGGATGTTCCGCAACATACGGTGCCTCCACCGTGGAAATGGAAAAGGCCCGACGCCGAAGCGTCGAGCCCCAGAGGGCGTGATGGCCCCGGATTAGCAGGCGGAGCTAATGCTGCCGAGAATGGTGTTCGCCGCGGCATCCTGCCCGGACGTAATCACGTCCGTGGTAAGATAAGTGCAGATCGCCTTGATCTCGGCGGCATGCAAGCGCATGAGCTGCACCAGTCCGCGGACATCGCAGCCAGCCGCTGCACCAACCGATAGATCGGATGGCGTGAAGCCGAATTGCAGAACGTCAGCCGCGCCCGTGGAGACGCTCGCCATATTCGCCGTCAACGTCAGCGTATTATTCGACGTGCTGGAAACCGTGCCGATCTTTGCGCCGCTGGTGACGTCGTAAACGATCTGCGAAGCAACAACCCACGACGGAAGAGTCTGCGCCATAACGATAACGGCGGCGCCGGTCGTCCACGATGCGTTGGCCGACAACTGACCGGCCGGCAGATAGCCATAAGCCGCCTGACCAGAAAGAACCATGCCATCGGCAAAGAGTTCGTTCGTATAGGTAGTGATGGTAGTCATTTGAAAGAATTCCCTTTTCAAAAGTAGTTGAACGGCAATGCCGGTTAATGGGTGAAGAAAGGTCCGCTGTTAGGGCGGACACACATGCAGACACCGCTAACGCGGCAGGCAGCGCAACCGCCGCCAGTCGTCAGCGGCCAAATAGCCGGAACATAAGGCATTGGATCGGTCGGAACATACGGCGTCGGCACAAACCACGGCGATGTCGGTTTCGATCCGCCATGCTCACAGACCTTCTCGTCAGGCGAGAGGCAACAACCGCACTCCGGACACTTCCAGCCTTCGCGGGTCATGACTTCGCAGCCGGCCTATATTCGACGACAACCGGACGCTCGATCACGACGGGACGCTCGACATAAACCGGACCCCCCCACGGCCACCAATAATGCCGAGCCAAGCCGCCAACAATAATTCCGCCGAGAACAGCGCCGATCAGCATCACTTGCTCCGTTTGTTCAATCTTACCGATTGCACTTTGCCGCCGGTAATAGGATCGAAATCCATGGCAATCTTGACGGCCTCGGCCGCCGACTTTCCACAACGCATCGCCACCATAGCCGGGACACGACCAGACCCAATGGCATAATATTTGGCGTCGCTACCAAACCAGCCGCCGCTCTCTAGCACCATGACATGGCCATCAGGCTTGACCATGATGCCATTAAGATCGTTTTGCGATTTGACGGTAAAAACACCAGTCGGATTCTTGCGCAACTTGGAAACGATCGTAGAGATAGTCGTCAAATCACCAGCAAAACCAATCAAGGTGCCGTCCTTGAAACGAAATACCTTGCGAAAATGACCTGGACTGATGACATCATCGTTAGTCGTGCGAGTATCGCCCGCTAGAACACCGGCCTTGTACGCGATTGTTGTTATGACACGTCTCCTTCCATGTAATGAAGGATGCGACGTATCTCGTCGACGGTTGCGTCACGCTTTAACTGATTTGCCCGATAACTGATAACCCTGATATTGTCTTTGGTGTACCCGAGACGGTTATCAAACCGATCGACCGATGGCCGATTATTTAGTGGGGCTTCGGCACCAGCAATCAACGTAATACCCAGAACTGGACAAACCTCCGGGACGATTATGTCACTGGCACAAAGGTCAAAAGATCGTCCCGTATTCCTAGCACGAGACCTGATAAGACTCATTACGGTTTGCGGCCAAGTCTTCAAATTTCTTTTCTTGGCAGCAAATAACTCGGCCTCGCGCTTTCGATTGCGCCGTTTCTTCTCGCCTTCTATTATTTCAGGTTTATCGCGAGAGCGCCGCTTTGCCAATGTATTGGCTGAAATGGTTGTCATGCGCCGCCTCCGGCAATGTGGACGACCTGTTTATTTCGGTCCGAAATGGTCGCAGGCAGCCTGCGATGAAACCATGAAATCGACGTGACCGACTGCACCGGATGGATGGAGCATGCCGTCCAGACCAGTAAGTTGGGGCGGCTCAATCACCGACACAACGATGCCGAGCACCTTGCCGGCGGCATCAAATACAGGGCCGCCAGAATTACCGCTGGCGACCATGACATCGATCGGAACGATCGACTCTTCACCAAACATTGTGCGAACAACGCCAGCAACCTTGCCCCAGGTATGGACGAACTCGACACCGAGAGGATTACCGACAACCTCGATCGGCTCGCCGATCTTCGGATCACGGCAGGCCAGCTCCGCAGAACGTACATCGACATTCACGGCAATCTTGTAGGCGGCGATATCAGTCTTGTCGCTCGTCCAGAGCGCCGCGGCATCGGGGGCCGGCGCGCCGTCTGCTTTGCCGTCATTGTCGAAGATGACGACCGCCGACTTAACCTTGGCGTTCTCTGGCGTAACGCAATGTTTGGCGGTCAGGACAACACCGTCGCCGAGATAGACGCCGGAGCACGTAGCGCGGTTACCGTCTTCCAGCAATACCGAGATTTTCACATCGGGACCGGGACGATGATCAGGCTGGCTGTTGGCGACATAGCCACCGACGCCAATGCCAGCGGTCAACAATGCCGCCGCAGTCCATCTCACGATCCGCTTCATGTGCCTCGTTCCTGTGGTAGGTTTTTTGTCGTCGTCGAAATAGATGCGGCGGGGAGCCGGGTCCGCGGGGATCGTTGATCCACAAGCTCATTTTTCCGGTCAGGCCATACAGCGGCTCGCTTCAGGAGACGCGAGTCCATCTCGCCGCGCAGCACGCACCGGGAGGCAACGGCGCGCACTGTTTGCGCTAATCCCTGGCAGGATCGCGCGCAACCTTTATGCCGTTACTGGACCCCCAGGACCGGTACGCAACGGAGCGAACCGTTTATCTGCTTCGCGCTCCAGCTCTCGACGCTGTGTTCGCAACCACAAAAAATCCTTGAAATCGACAATCGGCTTTGAACAATGATCAATGATGCGGCGGTCGTTCAGCACGATCTCCTGAAACAGCACCGGAAGCCGATCGAACTGTTTCTGCGTGAGCATCATGTGAACGTCACCAGCTTCATTTCGGAATCGTTCTGTTCGATGACGGCGGTACAATGCTGTACCCAATCGCCGCAGTTTACGTATTCTATGCCATCGACCGTATCGTGGTCTGGATGGTGGGTGTGACCACAGATCACGCCGTCCATTCCGAGTCGGCGAGCATCCGCAATCGAGCGGCGCTTGACGATGTCGCTAATGAACTTGCTATGCGCTCCGCTAACTGTCTTCGAGACGAGAGAACGCAACCAATGCGGTCCATTGAACATCATGGCTTGATCGTAGCGGTCACCGTGCGTGATCAGATAGCGCTTGCCGCTACATGCGGTGTAGATAGCCTCCTCAGCTATCGAAATGCGATCGCCGCACAATCCAAGAAGCGCGCGCAGCGCAGCGTCATGATTGCCTGGCAGATATTTTACGTTGCGCTTGAGAAGCAACTCGATAACTTCGCGATGCGAACACGGCCAGTGCCGCATTGCGACATCAAGATCGAACAGATCGCCGATCACATAGATCGTGCGATGCTCGGGATTCGATATCAGAAAATGGCAAATCTTTTCAGCTTGGCAGCGCTTGCTCCCAAGGTGAAGATCGGAAATGAATATCATTCGACTGCTCGATAGGTAGTCTTGGCCGGAGCGCCGCTGAAACGCACGGCGAAGTGATTGAGTATGTAACGACCGAAGGTCTTGAAGTAGCCGTCCTGCGCAAATCGCCGACCGGATGAATCAACCACGAGACCGAGATCGAACTTAACTTTCCCGTACTTAGAACACGCAATAGCGGTCCAACTATCCTCGCCCCAAAACGGTATTGAGACATCATAACCGCCAATGGCTTCGAGCACTTCACGGCGGATCACAGAATTGCCGCCCATCATCGTGGCCATGCCACAACAATTGAGAGCGGCGTAGAGTCCAAATACTGCGCCGGCCGCGTATTTGCCAGTCGGCAGATCGTAGTAACGATAGGGTCCGGAAACCGCAGTTATACTAGAATCGCGGAATGCGTATAGCGCCCGCTCGATCCAGCCTGACCGCAACATGCAGTCGGCGTCGATGTTGGCGATCAGATCGGAGTTGGCATGTTCATATCCAGTCTGCCGAGCGCGCATCAAACCGCGGCGCGGCTCGTAAACTACCGTGGCGCCATGAACCTGCGCCACAAGCGACGTAGCATCGTCAGAACCGTTGTCGACGACGATGATCTCGGCATCACGACCAAGCACCAGGCCGGCGCGTAACAGTTCTGTCTTGATGGAACGGACACAGCGGCCTATTCTGATTTCTTCGTTCAAGGCGGGTATTACAAACGACAACTCAGTCATGACGCCGCCTCTCTATTAAGGTGAGCGACGCTCATTTTCTTGATGACGAAGCTGATCTCCGCCATTGCCTAGCCTCTCGGTAATTGCTTCAAGCGCAACGTGGTAAGCCAGCAACCGGTCATCGAGGCCGTGCACAAAACGTTCCTTGAGCGTCTGCCTACGCTGCTGCGGATTGGCACCAGATTCGATACCGTTCGTGACGAGGGCCTTGAAGTGCTCGATGAAGGAATCTCTAAACCCGCGGTCCAAAGCGTCCTTCACCGAGGCAAGATCAGGCATTTTTACTTCGTCGGCGCCGTCACCGCGGCAGCGGCCGCGGTAGCAACCGCAGCTTGGGCCTGTTTCACGGCGACGTAGCCCTGCATGACAGCCTGAGCATTGCTCTGGCCGGCAGCCGAAGCAGCAGCAAACGCATTGAGTGCAGTAACCGCGAGATTCGCATCCTTGATCGCGGTCGCAACGGCTGGGGCATTCGCCAAACCAACGGTCTGCACCAGCGCCGTAACATTGTTGATGTCACCCGCGATCGTCGGGACGTTCTGGGCTACCCAGGTCAGCGCGGTATTGATCTGCCCTTCGGCAACCACAACATCAGCTTTGATCTGCGCGATGATCTGGAGAACCTGCGCCTCGGTGGTAACGAACCAGTTTTCAAGACCGGTCAAAAAATCGGCGATAGCCATTTTGCCTCTCTCTCCTCGTTAAAACATTCCCGGATTAGCCGGGTCTTCAAAGCCGAACGCGGTGCGTGCAGCATTATCCTTGGCATTCGCCGCAGCTTTCTGCGGTCCCAGCTTTTCGACGTCAGCGATGAGCTGCACCAGCACCGGATGCGATTTCAACAACGCATCGATCTGCGTCTGGGTCGAAGGTTCAAGTTCGGCCACAGCGAAACCGGCAATGGCACCGGCGATACCGGCCCATTGTTGCAGCGTCAGAGCAGCAATCACCGCTCCAATAGCTTGGCCGGCGAGGGCACCTTGAAAGATCGGAATCAGTGCGACCAGAATTCCAAAGGCGGCGAACACGTTAAGTGCTCGGCAGATTGCCGTTCATGTCGAGCGGCGGAGCCGGATCGGCGATCGGCGCATTAGCCGGAACGTATCCGGGCGGCACTTCCATCTTGAGCTGCTGCATGACCATGTAGCGGCCATGTTCGCGCCACCAGGTATAAGCAAAGACTCCGAGCGCGAGCAGACCGGTACCGATAACGGTCTCGGCATTGGTCAACTGTTCAACAGGAAGCAATTTTTGTGTAACCAGCCAAGTCCCAGCAACGATGGCGAGCCGCTCGGCGACGCCGATCGCGATGCTCTGGACTAGCGTCTTGGTGGTTATGTCCATGTCAGAGTGCCTCAGCTCCCGCAAACGCCCCTTGGATGCGGCGAGCCACATTCGTAAATGATTGTTCGACTGTATGGCCCACGGCCAAATCACGTTGCACGACGCCCAAGACAATTTGAATCGCCGGTGCTATTGCCTGCAATTCCTTCGAGGCCTGATTGATTAGCGGCGTCGCTTCGGCGATCAGGGGCAGCGCCTCTTGAATAATTGGTTCGGCCTGATTAAGAAGCGGCGTCGCCTTCTGAATAATCGGTTGCGCCTTGACGATGATATCGATTAGCTTCCGACACGCCGGCAGTTCTTTCTCAATAACGGCGAGCTGAGCATCACTGAAACCGGCGGCGCGCGCCGCCATCTCGATCAGACAATTACCGAACATCGATCTGCACCACAGCGCTAATAGCCAACCATAGATCGGGCGGAGTGATTCGACTGGCCTGAGATGCCAATGGATGACCGAAGAAACCACAATGTTCCAGCGCGACAGCAAGCAGTTCGGAACAAATCCAATGCTCCGGCGCGCGCCAATCTCGATCAAAGACGAAACCGAGGATGGCGGTCTCGTCGTACGGCTTGCCGATCTGCTCCATCAGGAAGTTATAGAAGAATTCTTCCTGTCCGACAGAACCAGGTAGCGTGACGCGCTCGACACGCTCGAATTTTTTGTAGTCCAGCGGGCGTATCGCTACGCCGCCTTTGATGCGGGCACCGAGCAGCTTTTCTGCACCATCATTGTCATGCACAACGGCATCACAATGCGTCGCCCATCCATGCGCGTACCATTTGATAACGGGATCGATGACGCTACTGTCGGCCACGAATTGCAGCGTGATCGACATGCTTGCCTCGTCAAAATCCGCTTAGCTGAAGACCGCGCTGGATCGAACAACTGACCCGTCAAGGTCACCCCGAGTGTACTAAGCGTCATGAGCTGGGGGGTAACGTCTAGGGTAACTATGTTAGCGCCCTATTTAAGCCGGCTTTCCTTAGTTCCTTGCTATTTAAAGCGAACGCCCCATTGCTTAAATAAGGCAGCTGCCCAATCTCGCCTTCGTCCGTAGCCACTATCGTGATCCCCCCGAATGGTGACCCGCACCAAGCCATTAGAGGGATACATGCATTGAGTGGTAACGCTCACAGCGTCGGCCTTCGCTTCGATGACGAAGAGCTCCTTCATCTCGCGATTAACAGTCGAAGCAATGAAATCCAGAACGGTGCTCATTGTGTTAAAGTATGCAGCACCATCAATATTACAACCACGACAACGATTGCCGCAATTAACGTTGCCATTGTTCACAAAAATGGTCACTATATGGGATAGTGGCCACTAAGCCCCCTCGAAGAATGGGCGCGCCCAGTTTGCCCGACGATGATGGTTCTGTTTTCTGGCGGAATCATCACGCAGCCTTCACGACCGGCGCGGCAGCAGGAGCCGGAGGCACCACCGACGCGCTCAGTGTCGCTGCATCCGTCGCCATCTTCGCCGATATGGCGCTAATCGCAGCGACCGCGGCTTCTACACCAGCGCTGTTATTGGCGGCGAGCGCTGCTGTCAGCGCGGCGACCTCGGTCTGAATCGCAGTATCAAGCGTCGCGAAACCTGCGGTCAGCGCGGCAACTGCGGTATTGAGATCGTCGATGACGGCCATGATTTTGTTTCCCTGGGCGTAGATTTGATCGAGTTTCGCGGCGATCGCGAGAAATGCTTGCCTTAGCAGCATGTCGTCTCCGGATCGGAGAATGAAAATGAAGTGGGCCGACCCCGCGGGACCGGCCCGTTGCAATGACTTGGTGATCAAAAACGGAAAGCGGCCGGACGCTTGGCGACCAGCCGCTCGAAACTATAATCCAACGCCGTTGTCCCGACTTACCCGGCGATCAACTCAGGCAGTCTCGGTTTTGTTCGTTGGGCGGCCATATGTACGGCCTAAAAAGCCGGGAGGACTCTCGGGAGCGACCCAAAAGCGCGTTTCTCCGACCAATCAGTGAATTCGCGATCCGTTATTGCGACTTTCTCGTGCGCGAAGCGCGGGAAAGTCAAGGAAAGGACCCAAACCTATTCAACGGTAATGACCCGCTGAGTTGTAAGTGAAGGGGTGCGACCTATGGTGCAGGCCCCTCTTGGAAAACTCTGGATACAGAAATCTTAGTCTATCGTGAATAGACCAGAAATTTTCGAATTTGTCAAGCACATACCCGCATCTACCCGTACTTATACGCATGACTAGCTTTCCTGCAACCTATGGACGCCATCATCATGCCGCCAGCGCCGTATAGGTCACCCGGCGCGATAATGCGCGGAATGCCGCGCAAACGGCATCGACCTGGTCGTCATGGTTCCCATTGGGGAACGTCGCAAGCTCGTCGATGAACATCTCGTTCCATTTCGCCTCGACTAACTTGACGAAGCCATGCTCGCATTGGGCAGCGAACGGCTCCGCCCGCATTTCCTTGTTTCCCCTGGCGTTCTTGCTGCCCTCGCGCTCGACGAAGACGTTATAGCCCTGCAAGAGACCGACGAAGTGAAATGCCTGGAACTTACCGGCGGCTGCCGGCTCCTGCGGAATGCGGATACGGACTTCCTGTCCGTCAAGCACGGCCGTCGAGTAGATTTTCTTCTCCAGATCGGCCGGACCGAAGCGGCCGCGAATCACATCGAGGACATAGAACACCTCAGTAACCGGATCGCGCCCCATGAGCACGCCGACCGTATAGTCCGGATCATCCTTCGTACTCTCAGTAGCGGCCTTATCCCAGGAACGGACAAGTTCGAGCTTCTGCTGCGGATAAAGCTTGACCGGATTGTTGAACCAGGCACGCTTGAGCATGCCACCTTCGCGAGCGGCAGGTCTTTGTTGATACTGTCCCGCCGCGCCATGACTCGTCATGTCCTTGGTAAGGTCGCGCAGAACTTCAAGCGGGAAGCGCGACGGCCATAGCAGTTCGCCTTCCTTGCGCCGGTCCTCCCAGACTTCGCCGATACGCGGACCGATATCTGCACCACGACTGGTATCTGATTGGCGGATCACTTGCTGCCTCGGCGCCGGATTCTTCACGAATACGTATGGATGCTTTCGCTCATATTCAGCCGGCAGACAGACATGAAGACCACCAAAGTCGTGCGCCAACATATAGCCGACGAGATCACTCTCATTGCTACGCTGCATGCCAATGATAAAGATTGATCCTTTGCCACGGTTGTCAAGACGACTTTGGAGAGCGTCCTTCCAGGCGTTGATCACTTTCTCCCGATCAAGTTCTGGAGAATCGGACTGCACGTTGTGAGCATCATCGATGCCAATAATATCGGCACCGAATCCGGTAAGCTTACCGGAAAAGCTGAGAGCTTGTCGCAAACCTCCAGTGCTGTTAGTGAACTTCTCGATGCGCGCGTGGCGTAGCTTGAAGCGATCACCCCATCGCTGCTGATACCACGGCGACTCAATCAAGGATTGACACTTGACAGAGTCGCGATTCGACAACTCTTGATCGTATGAGATGAAGGCAAAGCGCACGCCAGGGCCGCGCCAGGCGTCTTCCTGGACGGATAGTCCCTTCCTGCGTCGCTCGATAGGCACCGGTTGCGCCCAAGACCACGCTGGCATGAACACATTGATACCGATGGAATTATGCGTGACGATGTTTGTGCGGCCAACAAGATAGAGGCCATCCTCACGGTCGACATTAAGGCAGTGACCAATCTCAGCAACCTGCGCCCTGCGTATCTCTACGATGGCCCGACGACGCTTGGTAAAATCAGTGCGCGTGATAGCCTTACGCGGGAGTGCCGTTGGTATTGGCCTGTCGGGCTGAAAACCAACCTGATAGACAAATTCATGGCCGCTCTTATAAGCGCCATAACCTGGAGTTTTAGCCACCAAAGTATAAGCCCTAAATCCAAGAGAGAGCGCCAGTCTTTCAGTTTGGGCAGCAAATTCCTTATCGCATGTCGAAATCCGTACCCTATTGGTAACTTTTTCTACATGGCCGTCGGTATCGATAAGGCCGGCCAACAATTCCATACGATCATCCACTGATGCCGTCGCGTAAATATCCGGAATATGCTTATTGCCACGAACACCTAGTTCACCCAAACAAACATAAACTCCATCACCAGCAAGAGCAGAGCGAACTCCGTTTCCTCCGTTCTTATATACCGCGCTTATGTTGTATCCAAGTCGCCCGATCTTTTCGATGTGCTCTATATCACCACGGTCATGCGCAATACATGCAGACGCGGACGTTCCGTCTCCAAGCCAACATCCAAGCAAATAAGGATGCAGAGGAAGTTCATGGTGCCCATCAAAATTAAGGCACTCAAACTCTGGAATGAAAAACCTATTCCTGTTCTTGTCCATAGGCATAGATGCGATTGTTTTCGTATCTAGCGTTCTCCATTTCTGCTGCCAACGATCAAACACGGTCCAAAGATGGTTGCCGTTGACCTTGATGATATCGCCGTTGCCGAAAACGACCTCTAGGTCGGCATCTCCCTTTAGAGACACGCCGCGAACTAAGGCTGGTTTGCCATCTGGACCAAAAACATAATCTCCCGGCTGTATGTCGCCGTGCTTTCGATATCCAGCAGGTGTCGCTATTGGCGTCGAATCCGCACAGAGCTTCATATGTCGAGGCGGCAAGGTGAATATCAATGGACCAGTGATCTGCCGATCGATCGCCGCCGTCAGATGATCGGAGATACAATCGATATGCCAGTTGCTCATGAACTCCTGCGATTCATCAGCCCAGCGCCAGCCCTTACGCATGAACATGGCGAGTGATTCCTCACATGCCTGCGCTTCAAGAACCATCCTTTCGTTGAGCAAGGGAGCCCGAGTAATCGGACTATCCGGCTTGGCCATAGGCCCACTCCAAGCATAAGATATCATCGTTACTTTTCTTCGTTCTGAGGGGCGGGGAGGGCTTTTATCGGTTCAATGACCCCGATATCGACAATGTTCTCACCGCTGGCTTTGCCGACGAGATCAAAGAAACGATTGCGCTCAACATCGATCAAGCGCACGAGCCCCTTATCGTCAACCAAATCACAAAGATCAGACAACTCGATACGCTCCGCAGAGGTCAACAATTCCGGCTTGATGCCCTGCAATATCTTATCGGCAACGTTGACGGAGCCTTCAATGCGTAGCGTACCGTTGATATCCAATTGTGCTTTGTCGTACTCACCGAGCCAGTGCTTGGACAGATGAATAGCCATCTGTACGGCTTGAGGACCAAACCCCGTCGCGTGACGCCACTGTAGGCGCCGCAATGAAATCTTGCCTTTCGCTAAAGCGTTCTCCCAGATTCTCTTGAACTCCTGGTCGTTCGCCGACATGCGCCGAATCGTAGAAATCGGCATATCGAACCACGCAGCTACTTCTTCGAGCGTACAGCGGATCGACGCAAGTTTCTCAAGCATCTTATAGTCAAATTCCTTTTCAGCCATGTCCTCGGACATTGCTTAATACCTTCCTCAAAATGGATGATTGCGCCGATAAATCTCGTCATAACTTCCTTGGCAATAACCATCGCATAGGATGTAATCGCCAGATGCGAGACGGCGAAAGTCGCTTGGATCAACTTGTGCGGCCAGCAAGGCGGCTCTTAGCATCGTTCTGGCATCGCCAAGATCGACCTTGTTTGGAAAGCAAGCCGACATTGCTCCAGCAATTCGATCCAAAAATTGCTTATCGGTTTCATTCATCATTTGACGTACTCCCGCAGATCGCCGGCGACTTCCGTCATAAGACCATCCCAATCACCGAATTTCTTCTGCCGGTAATGCCGAACGGTTGGATACCAAGGACTGTCGCGACGATCGCCGAGCCAACGCCAGCAGGCATCACGACGGGACAGCACCCAGGTTGGCTTACCGAGTGCGGCAGACAGATGCGCAATGGCTGTATCGACGGTAATCACCAGATCGCAGTGCATGATCAAGGCAGCGGTATCTGCCATATCGGCACAGTCATCGATGACATTAAGAATCGTCATGCCGGTACGTGCAGCCTTCAACTGTTTTGCCGGATCGCCCTTTTGCAGGCTCACCCACGAAACGTCCTCGACCTCTCCCAGCGGTGCCCATGTCGAGAGATTGGTGCTGCGACGCTTATCGGCCGAGGGGATGCCGCCGCCGCCAGCCCAGCACATTCCAATCCTTGGTCCCGCCGGCATATCCTTGAAGTACGGCAGAAACAATTTGGACCGGCTCGGTTCTGCCCGCAGATATGATTGCGATTTCGGAAAATTGCCCTCGCTGTAATGCCCGAACAGGAGCGGGCAGCTCATCAGCATGAGGCTGTATTTTACATCTCCAGGAAACGGATAGCCGTACCTGACGACACCATCGATGCCGTCAAGCGTACCAATCAAGCCGATCAACAAGGGATTGACTTCGATATAAACCCGGCAGCCATATCTCTGCTTGATCAGGGGCGCATACCGACAGAACTGGATGACGTCACCGAGGCCCTGTTCCCCAATCAGGATAATGGCATCATCAGCATTCAATCTTTGACCGACGAAATCCGGTGGTAACCGACGATTTTGCGGTATCTGTTTCCGCCGCCACTCATATTCCGCCCAGCCGTCCTCGAATTCTCCCAGCTCAAGATGCGTAAAGGCAAGGCTGACGTGAGCCTCGGGATAATTCGGATGAATCATAATAGCTTGTTGGAAGGCGTCCTTGGCCGGTGATGGCCGGCCGCGAATTAACAGCAGGCGACCGAGATTATTATAGGCCATTGCCATCCTGGGATCGCGAGCTATCGCCTCACGATAGGAGGCCTCAGCATCTTCCCAACGGCTCCGCTCGATCAGCGCCGAACCGAGATTGTTGAAGAATTGCGCCTGCGGATCGCAAGCGATGGCTCTTTCGTAATTGACGATACAGTCATGATGCCGGCCCTCATCGAATTGCATAGCAGCAATTTGGGCATAGGCCAGACTGCTTTTGGGATTGATTGAAACAACATCCTCAAACCTGGACCGAGCCAAATCCCGCATGCCCTTTGCCAGAGCGGCAATGGCATCGTCATAAAGGGATTGTTCCTGAAACATGCCCATTCTCAATCCTTCTCCGGTAATAGCGGCACGACATCGATATCGACATCAAGAGTATCGTCGCCCTCTAAGCTGTTATCATTGCTACCGTGACCGTGGCCATGAGCGCCGCCGTGACCATGTCCACGGCGACCGTCACCGTCTTCATCGCCGTCACCATCAACACCATGTCCTTTCTTGCGAGGTCTGATCCTTACCGTGCCGCCGGATTCCTTCGCCTGCCTCTCGGCTTCCATCAGTTCTTGCGCTTCTCCGGAACTGAATGGAATCCGATATGATCGCGGTCCACTGCCTCCATCTAGAACCCAAAGATAGAGGAAGCCGTGCGGCTTATCCGGCAGCATGCTGATGACCATGCCTTGCTTCGGAAACTCGACAACAGGATAGCCCAGCAACGCAGTAGCGTTGAGCCAGATCATGATGGCAAACATTACCGCCAGAGCCGAGGCGGCGATCTTGACCAGTACCGGCACCCGCGCAGAAATGAACATCGAACCGACAATGATGGCGAAGGCAGCCAGCAAGCCGCCGATCGGCAAATAGTTCTGGATCATATTACCGCCCCAACAATGCGTTTAGATCGCGCCTAAGGTCGTATTGCCCTTGACGGTAACCATCAACGCGCGCCATCGACTCGGCTTCGCTGCGTGTACGTTTTAGCTCAGAAATCTCATTTAGTGTTTTCTTCAACAAATCTGTTGAAATTGTCGTCTCGTCGACGCCTGCGGCATTCACAATTTGCCAAAGTTTAATTTCGGTTATGGTCATTGGGCCAACTTTTGATGTGAGGAAATCATGTCGTCTGGCGGAAGCGGCAGAATCGTTACCGAACCATCCTCATCGACATGGAAGGCCACGGCGTTCTGTGTTTCCTTGACCTTAACTAAATGCAGCCTGACGGTTGTCACCGTAACGACATTAGGATTGATCTTCTCAATCTCTACGACGCAGTCGATTGCGACCTCGGCATCAGTCTTGAGTGTCCGATAACCAAAACCGCTCTCACTGTCGCGCCCGGAGTAGTAGCTAACACCAACGATGTAATCCCCAGGCATGATGGCTCGAATCGCGATGACCTCTCGATTGGCTGATTGCACAATCGTGCCGTTCGGTAGTTGCTTATGGTTGGAGGTGAACCCCAGAGAATCCCGATCAAGCGAGATGTTTTTACATTCCCGATTGTGGTAATAGATGACGCAATCCTGATATTCTAGCCATTCGTCGAGATCGACGTCGCGGCCATCATCCCACGACAACGTGATCAGGAATTCGGCCTTGGGTTTATCAGCATCCTTGTTCTTGGCGAGGACGTGGGGGATGACCATCAGCAACGAGCTGATCAGTAGGAAAGCGCCAACCAACAAAAGCAACTGATCGGCATAGACCTGCCAGGGTGAGAGAAGATGACCGCGTCGTCTCATGCTGACTCCTTGATGTCGAACGCCAGGTGCATCGGTAGCGAAATCGGCCAGATCAATCCAAGCAGGATGCTGCCGATGACGACGAGGATATAATCCTTCGGACGATCCGGGAGCTTGCCGGCGATCATTGCGGTCCAGAATGCCGCCCAACCGTAGAACAGTATCGCAACAAGAAAGCCGTAGGTGACGCCGGCAACTACGCAGTTCATATCAGTCCCTCCTTACTGACCAGCCAGCGGTAATCGGCGGCGATGGCCTCCATGCGCATCTTTAGCTCGCGTTCCGCACAGGCCAATTTGGTGGAGTTGGTGGAGTCGGTGGTCATCATAGAAATATAGACTCCCGATCCATCGCGTACTCGGCAAGTCGCAAAAACGCCGCCATAAGGAGAAACGCCGGAAGGAAAAGTATCACAAACGCAGGATGGACGACAATTCCGAGCAATCCAACGCCCATCAGCATCAGGGGACCACCAAGCAACAATCCAAACCACGAGAGTAGGCCGACACTACTCCAAACTAGAGTTTTCATCGCGTCGCTCCATCATCATTTATCTTCATGGAGCGGCCGGCGCGCAGCCGTCCTTCGAGATAGGAGCGTAGCCGGTGATGCAGCCTATGCTTAGGCCCGAGACGAAGTCGCCCCTTTTGCCGTCCTTCCATTCGTAGCAATAAGCATCGGCATCGGCGATCCTGCCGACGACACTGACATTGATCGCGATATTGGCAGCGTGGCTACAGTCACCCCGCGTATCAAAGAGCGGATATCCCTCATGGCCCTGAAACAACAGTTGGCCGGCAAGCGTAACGACAAGAAGAAATTGTTCAGACATTGGAGACCTCGTCACGATCGATGAAGTAATCGAGATTGGCGGTCATGATGACGATGCCGATGGAACCGACGATGCCACAACCGGTGGCGAGAAATGCCGAGCCCAGAGCGACGCTCACGGTTTTAAGAAAGCCGAGCAGGCTACCAACATCGGCACCAATGGACCCCATGGCACGGACCTGCATGGTCAAACCGATGACGGTACCGAGCAGGCCGACCAGGGTGATGACGTAAGCCGAAGCACGTCCGACACCGGTATCCGCAACGGCTCCTTGCATACGACCGCCGTTGTCATAGCGCCAGGACGACCAGCCGAGATAGAACACGGAGACGACAAACAACCCGGCAATGACCGACGTCATAAAGGTGACATCGGTCTGCCAGATCATCCCAAGGATGCCGTAGTAGCCGGCGAAGAATGCTGCGGTTGCGAAGCTGATAAGCAGCATAATCCATTGAAGGAATACTCTATGCGACACGTTCATATTCGCGTTCCTTGATATTTCCCGCGTGATCATTTCCAGACTCCGAGACGTTCTAACACCAGCATTTCGACCATTGCGGCCTCCCAAAGAAGTCTGGCGTGTTTCCGCGGTTTGTACCGTTTGGCGACCGCCGCCCTGTTGGCCCGTTTCAGGACGCGATCGACTAACTCGCGATGGAATGTCCTGCGCTTCTTCGCCATGTCACGCCGCCTTCGGTTTGAGGACGTCATCCAGATCGATACCGACCAAGCCGGCGATCTTTTTCAGCAGCACCATCTTCTCATCGATCTCGCAATCAGGCTCGCCGTTGGCCTCGTCATAGGCCTTGGCGCGTTTCAGTAATTCCTTCATCTCGGTGACTTGCCGTTTCAGTTCATCGAATTCGGCGCGGGTGATTGCACCGAAGTCTGCGGGCCATTGCGGCGGAAGCTGAGGCGATATCATCCCACCTGGATGCGGCAACATTCCAGGCAGCGGCTTATAATGCCAGGGCTCATTGCCCCAGAGATCGCGGTAGTGGTCACCGACCATGGAAACAACACACATAGTTCACTCCTGATTTGGTGCCGGTTCGATTTCCGGAATGTAATTCGTGTTAACGACCTGGATGCTGTTGTGCAGGTGATCGAGTCCGCCTTTTATTGCTTGGAGTCCTTCGATCAGGGTATCGATCGATTCAACGGTGACTCCGAAGCGGAGGGCATCAGTCTTGCGCTCGACACTCCAGCTACCATCATCGCTGAGCCGATGCGTTGGTTCCGTAACGACGATGATTAGTTCCGCGGCACCAATAAGAACGCTATCGCTTTCCCGCAGCGCAATGCTGAGGTTAGAGGCGACGCCGACGAATTCCTTCATGACACGTACTTTCGAGCTGAACTGAAACCAAAACAGCAGAACATCGCGAACATAATGATCGACGAAACAGCCATGCGGTGCCAGCGCCGTGGAAATTGCTAAAAAGGCTCATGAACCAAAAGACACCGGCCACGATAATGGCCAAGAGGCCGCAGATCGATGACGTGAAGATCATGGCGTAGCCGAGCGCGAACGCCAGTCTGGTGAGTAGATTTTTTATGTCCTGCCTCATTTCGTAAATTGATGGCGGAGCGCTTTCATATCGCTCCAGTCGTGAGGGGCTAGAAATCTCAACTCGTCAAAGGACGGATCGAGAACGTCACACGGTTCACCACCATTCTTGGTCGGTGGCTTCGGTGGCCTCGCAGCGCGGATCATGCGCGCGGTGTAGATCGTGAACGACGCCAACTGACCCACCGGAGAAATCTTTCCATGCGGATCGAAGTCGTTGATGCTCTGCAACGGCATAGGATCGAGAAGCTGGATATGCTGCTTGCCTTCACCCATCCAGACATCGATGCCATCATGCGGACCACCGACAATTTTCATTGGAACGACCACCGCTCGATGCGCTCCGACACCTCAACCAGCTTCACAGTCAGCCAGCGACTGGCATGAACCCAATCAATGAACTTCGCCGCCGACTCGAACGCCATAGCTAACAACAAGCCAGGCATGATGGGGGACAAGATCACCCAAATTGCAGGGATGCCGACAATGCGCTTGATCCGCTTCATACTTCGCGCGTCCTTTTCGCCACTTCGTTGACCTCCGGCGCCTTCGGCCAGTCCCAATCATCCCAGGACGCGATCGGTCGGCAGACCTTGCAAATCGGACAGGTCGCGGCACGAAATGTGGCACGATGACCACGCGGCCATTTACCACCAAGCGCCTCGGCGCATTCACCGCAGAGATATCCCGCCGCATATGCCGTCTTCGCGTTCTCGCGAGCGACTGCGGCCATCTCTGCGTTGATCTTGGCCGACATGACGGCGAAACTACCCATGACGCGGACCAATCCCATAGGCCTCAATCCACAGATCGACCCATGCTCGCCACAGCGCGGAGACGTAAACCCAACTCATGATCGGATTCATTTTTCAAATACCTCGTTGGGTTCAACCGGCTTTCGCTCAATCTGCCGGTACGGCTTCACCCGCCAGATTCCACAGACGCAGATCAGAAAGCCGGAGACACAGAAGCCGAGAAAGGTATAGTCGACAACATCCAGCATTTTCATGATCTCCGTGGCAGCAACCAGGACCTCATCGTGACTCTCGCAGCGCATCACGAAGTGCATCGGCGATAGTCAAGATTTGCTCGCCCTCCAACTCGTCGAGGATTTCGCCATCGACGCCACGATCCACGAGCTGGGATTTGATCTTCTCCCAGGCGGCAATACGATAGCATTCACGTTCACCATCACGGCCTCCTCCTCGTTAAACCGCCGATGGCGGATCGGGCGGTAACAGCAACCAGACCAGCATCGCCACCACGAGCGCTGTCCATAACCATAGCGGCGGACTCATGCAGCCATCCTCATCTCATGCCGAGATTCGCATCTGCCCTTGCGCACAATGACCCACCAACAATGCGCATTGCGGACGTGGTGGGCGCGCTTCCATTTCGAGGATTTCAGCGAACCGGCACTTGGATCACGCTTCACGATCAGATCGCATGCCGTAAGCCCATCTTGAGCCCGAACGGCGTTGATGAAATCAGTCAGCGTCCACTGGTAGGCATGATTGTGAACAAAATCCTTGAGCTTAGCGAAGATCAATCCCTCTGGCCGAAGCACACGAACAGCCTCGGCGAGGAACGGTGCGAAATAGGACGAGATGTTATCGGCGCACGGCGCATGTCCGAGCCCGTAATTTCTCACAAAGCATTGCAGTGATTCTGGACTAGCTGACGCTGCCGGCAGATGCGGCGGATCGAACACGATGACGTCATAAGACGACGGATCGACCGGAAGTGCCCGAAAGTCTCCGATGATGTCGGGCTTCATTTCCGGATCAATATCGAGGAAAGTCACTGACGGCCACTCAACACCATTCCACATGCGGCGTTCGTTTGCGGTAACGTCCAGCACTGCCGCTCCTGGCCACGCATAAAAATCAAGCATAGTCGTCAGCACTTCCGGATCGCGCGCCATCATGACGCTGACCGGGCGTGCATCGGCAGAAGCAAATAAATCTCCCGCCATAGTCATTTCGCTCTCCGAAACGGAATGACTTGGGCTTCGGCATGTCGATCCAGGACGGTAACGTCAGCGATCCAATCACGGACATCACGCTGCGGGATACCAGAGCGCGTAGGACCGCAAGCGCCGACAACCAAATGATCACCAGGCTCTAGCTGAATACGCTCGGCATTCAGGTCCGCAAGCATCTGCTCAATCGAGAGCCATTTACCCTGCGTTCGGCCTTTATGGATGAGCTGTACTTCGGTCATGCCGCCATCGTTTTGGTCTTCGGTCATTTATCGCCACCGATCACGGTCTTGAACCCATTCTTGACCGAGGTGGCGTTGAACTTGGTGCGGACGATCGATCCAAGATCGAAACCAGCTTTGTTGGCGAGCCGCATCAGACAGATCATGGCGTCGCTGCATTCATCGGCAAGATCATCGACAGTTGCACGGCCGCCGATCATACCAAGACGCTCTCGCTCCAATTTCTTGATGACGTTGCAGGCTTCGCCGACTTCGCCGGCTAATTCGTTGCCGAAGAAAGAAAGGGGCAAATCAGGATCATCCCATTCCTTGGCGCGGTCGGCGCAGGCGCGCTGCAAGGTCTCGAATGTCAGGGTCATTTCGCAGCCTCATAAGAGGTGCAGTGGATATCTTCATCCGCATCATGAGGATGCCGAAACACAAGGGCGCGACCCAAACGACGGCATTCCTGTTCTGAAACGATATTTGGGACGACAATGACCGGAGACATCGCCTCGCGGACGTAAAGATGAGCCACAAGAAGCCACACGAGCATCACACCCTCCGCGCTGGAGCTTCACCTGGAGCAAAGAATTCCTCGATCTCGACGAAGAAATGCGTCTTGCGCGCGGATATTACCGTCCAGCGTTCACAGATGTACTCACCTTCGGTGACACTCCACACTTGTCCTTCCTCGACCGGAAAGTTTTCGCTCATGCCGTATTTCTTGCGGTAGATAGCCATGACTATTTGAACACTCCGCGATCGCGGTCGAGTGTTTGATGACTCATCCTCATTTCCCTGCCCCCAATATTGACGCTTATTTGTATATCTTGACCAAATGGCACATCGTCGTAGCCGCCGATCTCCGTATCAAAACTGCCCTCTTTGCATTTTTCACAGATGCGGTTGCCGGCATGAGATGACAGAAACATCTCCGAACACGTCAGACACTTGCGCAGCTTCTCCACGTTGCGTGGATTTCGGTAAGCGGAAGCCGCCTCAGCGGTGATCGTCCACACTGTCATGACTTTGCGCTTGCGGCGCTCTGGGTCTGGTAGAAAGATGCCCTCAGCGGCGCCAAAGACGAGTTGCGTCTCGGCCATCAGCAAATCGACACCAAGCCACTTAGCGAGTTCGACAACGGTCATTCCATCATCCTCGAACTCGACCATTGCATCGATCGTCTCTTTGCGTATGTCGATATTTGGATCGAGCATTATGGACGTCCCTGCTGGCGATACGCCTTCCAATTCTTGCGGGCGTGTTTGTTCTTTGGTCGATTGTTGATGCCTTGTGAGGTGCGTTTACTGATCGGCGCCTTGCGCAGCGTCTTGGTTGCTTTGGATACGGCGGCCATGAGTCAGGTCCGAATCTTGGTTGTGTGGCGTTGGCGCAATTCAACTTGCCAATGACAATGACAACGGCTCGCGTCGCACGGCGTAAGTTGATCCTGGTCCGCCGGAGCCTCGGATGGCATAACCAAGCGGTTTCAGCTTTTTATTGATCTGCGAAACCATTACGGAGATGACATTAGGATTTTCCGGGCCACCATCAGGATCATCAGCATAGATCAGGTTCATAAGCTGATTGCTCGTCGCTCCACCAGAATGGGCGAAGATGTAATCAAACAAACGTTGCCTTTTCTGACCGCCGACTTTGATTTGAAGCGAGATCGGACGCTTGCAGCACGGACAGATTTTCATTTCCAGCGGTCCTCATTTGGCCTGCGTTGATTGTCAGAAACTCATCTCGCAGAAACCTCACCACTTCGTCGATCACATCGAAGAACTCATCATCGATGTATCCTGAACTCTCCTGAAACTCGTCTGCGGCAGCTTCCAGATACTCAGCAGCAGATTTTGGTGACGGCCGCAATCGAAAGACGCTCTGCGCTCCACCGAAACTCCTCATGACATCTTGATCCACATTTCGCCGTTGGGCGTCGTCCAAAGTTCTTCGCGAACAGCATTGCCGTTTACGCTTCGCGTTCGACGATGCCCGGTCGGCGTGTAGACGGTAGTGAAATCTGGCGGCAGCTGATCAAGCGCATCGGCAGCATCGGCGCCAGGACCGAACATTGCCTCAAACTGGCGCTGGCGCTCCTCGACTTCATGGTCATGACCAGCGTCATTGCGCGCCTTAGCCAATGATGTTGCGAACGACGGAGGACCGACCATCGTCGTCAGTCCTCAATATTCTGGCGCGGAAAGATGGTGATGTCAGGCACATCCGGCGGAGTGATCACGGTGATTCCAGAGTCGTCGTCATCGTCGACGGGAACGTTGTAGACGCGGAGACTATCGTTGCCGACATCCAGCGTGATGCGGCCCCATCCGCCGGACGGCGCGACAAGTTCAAGGACTTCGGCCTCATCCTGCGCAGCAAGATCACGCTCGCTCTCAACCATGAGGTACGCCTGACCGATGATGTCGTCGAAGTCGACTTCTTCTGGAAGATCGATCGTCAGTTCACACAACAACTCATGGAAACGATCGAAGTCAGCAAGGCAGAAGGCGCTGAAATCGTACTTGGCGGCATCCGGCCATTCCGCCAGGAACGAGCGGACATGCGTGCAAGCGAACTCCTCGCCATGACTCTCGGCCAGACCTTCGATGCTCTCGGTCATAGCCTCCAATGCCTCGCGGAGTTGATCAGGATCGATCGTCGCGCTATCCGAGTTGCTGTGGGATTTATCCGCACGAATGCTCGCCACAGCGCGCTTGATTGCTTCTGCGCCGGAGACCAGAACATCCGCATCGATCTGGCTGGCCAACTCCTCATAGAAGTCCCGCAGATCAGCCAGGGTGAAATCACTCAAGTCGATGTCGCAGAGGGAGAACTCGTGAATGATGCCATCGCGAAGCTCCGGATCATCTCCATCGGTCGCAATGGCGCCGTCGATATCCGCGGCCATATCGAGCGCTTCTTTGATGTTGAGACGGCGCGCCTCAACGAGATTCACCGAGGTCTGGATATGCTCGAAGATATCGCCGTCCGGATCGCCGGCGCGCTGCTTATTGTAAATTGCCCTGAACTCGTCCACCTCACCCGCGTCGCGTAAGCGGAAGGCAGGAAAATCCACCGTAGTCGGCTCGTCCTGATGAGCATGGCGCGGCATGTTGCAAGTCCTTGTGGTGGGGTGGTGGTGCGGGTATGTGCGGGTCCGTTCTTACTTCCGCTTATATCCGCTATTGCCGGAAGGTCAAGCATTCGCGCCACAGCACTTGTTTGGCACTGGTCCATGATTGCACCGGCGTGGTGCGATTTGGCGTGATTTTACTGTGGTTTTAGGTGCGTCGTCCTGTCGCAGAAACCCGCGTTGACCCGCGATGTTGCGATGGTAAACCAAGCGGTTAAGCCTACCACAGGAGCAACTGAATTATGGCAAGTTCATCGTACCGACACATACGCCTAGCACGCGAAAAACCCACCAGATCGAGCATTTACGAGAGCGCCATCAAGAATCACGCATGGTTCGATCCGCTATCGGAAATCAATCGCGATCTCCGCATCATCGAGCAATCGATCGGCGATTGCCGCGAGAAGGCGGGAATGCCAGGAAGAAGCCAGGATCACTTCAAGCGCATGCTGGAGCTATTTACCTGCGCGCGCGAAAGTCTGCTGGACATCAAGAAGCAATACCTGAAGACGGCCACCTGACGAACGTTTATAAGGGATTCAGCCAGGCCAGCAAATAGAGCAAATAGACCAGTGCAGTTGCCCAGAGCAGCAAACCAACCATGCAAGCCGGCGCGCTTCTTTTAAGGCCGTACCCAATAGCGAGACTGTCGTAGCAGGCAAATACCGCGGTCGTAACCGCATCGTGATAAGCAGGAACCATCATGCTTCGCTCTCCCAATAACGATTACTAATGTGCTTAACGATGACGCGGCCAATACCACGATCGAAGCGTTCATGCTGCGGAACAATGACGATGCCTTCGCGCATGTGGCCGGAACCGCCGATGGACGAATCTTCCTCAGCGAGGGCGAGCACGTCGGGCGTATAAGGCCCGAAGTAGAGCAGGGGCACTGTAGCTAACTTCTCGACAGGCGCTTCGAGTAATGCACCAGTGTCGATCCATTCGCCACCGTAGTTCACGGCGAACGCAGCAAAGTGGATTGCGCCTGGCTCTGCGCCGTATTTGAGAGACTGTACGGAGCCGTAGATTTCGCCGTAGAGCAGATGCTCAGGATGGTCCTTGCACCACGCCTCGATCCGCGGATCGAAATCGACGGCGCGTTTCCATGAACTATCAGCGTCCGGCTTCAGCCATCTACTGCGCGAGCCGATGTAGAACTGGTCATTGTGCCAGACAAAGCGCGCGTTGGCGCCGTGGATTTTCTCGGTGACGAGGACGGGCTCGCCGACCTCAATGACGTGGCGATACTTCTGCAAGCTTTCAACGTCGAACTTCGAGGGACTTACCTGCGGCCATTGATCGAGCGGCAGCGCATCGGCACCCAAGACCCTCGGTCCTGATCCGCCGTGCTCCGGCGGCTCATAGCGCTGGATATCGAGATCGACCATGACGTCGGCACCAACATCACGATCCTTCAACTCGTCCGGCACCGGGATCAGCAAACCATAGCTGAGTACACCGCGGAGCCGAATCGCTTTGAGGCGATGACGCTCGCGGCCGTGCTTGGCAAGGAATGAGAATTCAGGACGCGCAACCGGTACCGTGTAGTCCGGCTCGATGTAGATCGCGCGATCTCCGGGAGCGAACTGCCCCTTGGCGACGATCGCTTGCCAGCCGCCGACCGGGACGATCTCAAGACGCTCTGCATTGCCGTGCGGAAGAATCTCGGTGACTTCGATGACATTGACCGAATGCGTGCTCATGGTCGCCCCCCCCCCCCCCCCCCCCCCCCCACCGCCACCACCACAACTCTAATCCCTCCTTCAACCCCTCCACACCCACCCTACTTCTCTGTCCGCCGCGCA